>Ga0075522_10002650_pt1 | contig 13208 bp, 16 predicted proteins | sample NGEPerA_FD_74796 | JGI IMG/M metagenome (GOLD analysis project Ga0075522, IMG submission 74796) | Arctic peat soil microbial communities from the Barrow Environmental Observatory site, Barrow, Alaska, USA - NGEE PermafrostL2-A | ecosystem: Environmental > Terrestrial > Soil > Wetlands > Peat ... | reverse complement strand
GTCCGATGCCTCGCGAGCTGAACCGCGCCCGATAGTCCTGCGGGGTGACTGCCAGCAGCCGCAAGAAGCTGCGGCGCATCGTTTCCTCTGAGCCAAAACCGCAGCGTTGACAGATCCGCTTCAAGGGCAAGCTTGATTCTGATAAAAGTCGCCGCGCAGCTTCGACTCGTAACCGCTCGATCGCGCGGGCTGGCGTAAGTCCGGTTGCCTCAGTGTAGTGACGGATGAAGCTGCGCTCACTCATCGCTGCTCGATTGGCTAAAACAGGGATCGCCAGATCATCAGCCAAATGCTTGTTGATCCATTCATGGAGCGCCTCGAACTTATCGTCCCCCGCCTGCAGAGTGAGCGCCGTGCTGAATTGGGCTTGTCCTCCGGGACGCTTCATAAAAACCACGAGGTATCTCGCCACGGCCAACGCTATCGTCACCCCAAGATCTTCTTCTACGAGCGCAAGGGCGAGATCGATGCCGGCGGTTACGCCAGCCGAGCTCCAGACGGCACCGTCGCGTAGGAAGATCGGATCGGATTCGACGCGCACCTTCGGGAAGCGGCGAGCCAGCTCATCGCAAAACGACCAGTGCGTGACGGCTCGCCGCCCATCTAACAAGCCAGAAGCCGCCAGTAGGAAGGCGCCCGTACAAACGGAGGCAACGCGGCGTGCCTTCAGTGCTCGCGATTGCACCCAATCGATAATGGCAAGGTCTGCCGCCGCAGCGTCAACGCCCTGCCCGCCGGCCACCATTAACGTGTCAACAGGATCACTCGCGAGAGGAAGTGGCAGGGTCGACAGCTTGAGGCCGGCAGCCGACGCCATTACCTTCGCGCCACTTTGAGCCACTACTTTCAAGTTGTACGGCGGATGACCTCCCGATTCTAGTACGAAATCGTTGGCGGAAGCGAAAACCTGAAGCGGACCAGTAACGTCCAGAATTTGGACCAGAGGGAACACGAGCATCTCAACGATGCGAGTGGTGTTTGGCGCGGAAGGATGGCGTTTTGGCATCTATGCCAAAGGCTGCCTTGGTAGAGTGCTTTTGTCTACCTCGCTCTTGGAGACTCGCGTGATTTCACAGGACACTCATTTATCGATCGCCTCCCTCATGTTCGATGGCATGGACCAAATCGACTTGACGGGCCCATTCGAAGCGCTTTCGCGACTCCCGAATTCGTCTTACCAAATCTACGCCAAGACCTCTGCGCCTGTCCGCGATCTTAACGGTCTGCGGTTGCTCCCGGATGCGACACTTGACGCAGCACCGCAGTGCGATGTTCTTCACATACCCGGCGGCCCTGGACAAGAAGCGTTGATGGAGGATCAAGTTGTGCTTGATTGGATCCAAAGACAAGCAGGTGGCGCACGCTATGTATTTTCCGTATGCACGGGCGCATTACTTTGCGGCGCGGCAGGGCTATTGATAGGGCGTCGCGCGACGACGCATTGGTCATCGCTGCATCTATTGAGATATTTCGGGGCCACCGCCATCAACGAGCGCGTGGTAACCGACGCTAATCATGTCTTTGCTGCCGGTGTCACAGCGGGCATTGACGGTGCGTTGCGCCTCGCTGCCGAATTGCGCGGTGAAGGCACCGCGCAGGCAATCCAACTCGACATGGTGTATGCCCCGGAGCCGCCTTTTGATAGTGGCACACCCGAAAGCGCTCCTGCGTCGATTGTGGAGAGTGCGAGGCATTCGTACGAGCAGATCACTTCGCAGCGAGAAGCGACCGCGCGGCGCGCGGCCGTCCGCTTAGGTATTGAGTTTGCCAAGTAATCCCTTTGGCGTAAACCGAGGGAAGGTTGGCAATCTGGCCAGGCTGACAAGGACTAAATTAGTTTTCAGGTTCCCCAGCAGGCCTAATCCGCCAAAGCGGCGCGACACAAAAAGGAGACGCACTTGGATTTGCGAGATAAATCTCGCCGAGATTTACTCCTTGGCATGTCGGCTACAGCGGCAATGATCGCATTGTCAGGTGCCGCCGCCGCACTGACCGATACCCCCCACTGATACTTCACGGGAGATTTCAATGACCACGATGACATTCACCAAAAAAGAGCCCCCCGAGTGGCTCTTGGCCTTTTGGAAAGAAATTGACGATAAGACGTTTGGCAAAGGGTTCGACTGCTTTACTAAGGATGCGATTGGCAACCTCGGTGTCGCCGATTGGCACGGTCGTGAGGCCATCCGCGAGAATCTGCGCGCCTTCATCGATACCGGCTTCACAGCGCATCACGATATTCTCGAATATTGGGATGGTGGGTCGCTCAAAGTCTTTCGCGGCATCGTGACAATGAAGCCGGATGACAGCAGCAAGCCCGTCCTCAAGCCGGTGATGTCGCATTTCTTCTACATGGACGAGAAAGACCCGACGAAAGTACGTCATTGGATCGGCGCGGTAGGGCCAGTGCAATTCTGAGGGGACACATGATAGATACTTCGCGCCCGTGGGCAACCTAGCTTCGACTCATAGGGGAATTCCTAACGGACCGATTCGCCAAGAGACAATATCTTTAACGATTTTTGTTTATCGCCGGTGGGCCGGCTCGCCTGGCCATCTTCTCGGGTGGAGGAAATGAGGACCATCTTTACGTAAAAGACGCCGAACAGACAGGGGGCGGCGGCATGCGCGGTTTCCCTGCGAGCAATCAGTTTCCCGAGCCCAGTCGTCGTAGTTGCTGAGCCCGTCATACCGCACATTCTCTCGCGTGAAACTCGACAGGCGGTGCGCCGATGCACAGGGGCTGTCGAGAAATGGCAGATCCCAGAAGGGTGCGCACGGCCCTAATATCGTCGTGGACAGTTTCGGGCGGCCGGGCCCTAGTACCGTCGGACACAACGAAAGAGATGCCATTGCGAACCTACGTTCCCTTCTTGACATCGTTGCTCGACGGGTTTGTCAGGATGGCGCGCGCGATGATGTGAAAGAGGTGATCGGCCCGTGGCGCTAATGAGGGTTGGTCGACTGCCCAGCCGAGCGCCGACATCAGGGCGAACAGATCGTCCCCATTCATATCGGCGCGTGCCGTTCCTTCGGCCTGAGCACGGAGCAGGAGTCGCGCGCTCGCTGAGGGCACCGCTGCGCATGAAGAATAAAGAGCGGAGTCCGGGTTCGTGAGAGCATGTGAAAGTAAAGCAGGTCGCCGCCACTTGGCGATTCTCGGAATTGGAAGCGAATGCAACGCCGATCTTGCGACCTATCCCATATCCGACCGCAATGCGACTTAGGCGGAAGCTGCGTTGCTGCGCCGGTTCGCGCGGCATCACAGTAGAGTTACTAAAGCGGCGGTGGAGCTCTATCGTCAATCCGGCCAAAGAATGGCTGACGCAAAGTAGTCGGTTGCAAGACGCACGCGCGCGAGAACAAATCGACGTTTAGGCCATATAAGGCCGATCTCCCGAACGCCTCGCACATCTGCCCGCACTCGTGATCGAAGCTGCATATTGCGGCTCATCGTGATCACGGTTTCCAGCGCATCATGAACGCGGATTCCACCGGAACGTGAACACGATTCCAGCGCGATCGTGAACAATTTTCGCCGCTCCGTGGAATCGTGATGACGATGCCGTTCCGGCATCGCTGATGATCAAAACGCTGACGGGAATCGCCGCCAAAACTCTGACGGCGTCGGATGATGAGTTGCTGATTCCCGATCCGGTGAATGCCTGGACTCGACCCGTTGCAGTCACTCGCGAACGTTCGCTACCCGGTAGCCCGATTGGCAGTGGCATCGCGGATATGCGGCTAATCCGGCAGATTCAACTTGCGAAGGAATGCAGCGTAGCGTGGGTCGCGCACGACATTGCGAAGCAGCGGATTTCCCTTGATGATGTAAAGATCCTCATCCTTCTGCGCGTAGGCGCGATCCAGCCATGTAAAGGCCGCCTCGGGTTCGTTCCGTATTGCATGCACGAGAGCGATGCCGCTAGCCCAGTCTCCCGCGGCCATCCGGGTCAATTGCTCCAGTGCCAGGTCGGATTCTTTCCTATGACCCATCGCGAACTGGACCGCGGATATACCCGCGAGCCGGCTTTCCTGGTCCGGTTCCTGCTGCATCTGCGTGAGAGCGCCAGCGGTATCGCCGCGCAGGAGTAGCACATGGCCCAGATAGAAGTGGGCCGATTCATAGGTCGGGCTGATCTGCAGCGTACGTCGAAGCGACTCTTCGGCCTCTGGCAAGCGACCAGACCATAAAAGGGTCCATCCGCGGTTGAAGTAAACAGCCGGGTTCAGTGGGTCGAGGCTGGCCGCATGGCTCAACTCGGTGTCCGACTCCGTCAGACGACCTAAAGAGTGTAGAACGAGTGCCTTGGCCATGTACCCGGTGGTGTCGTGCGGATCGAGCGCGATCGCCCGATCTGCTTCGCTCAATGCGCCGGCCCAGTCCCAGTCGTACTGACTGTGTACTTCCGAGAGTACCTGGTGCGGGGCGGAAGCCTGCGGATCGAGCTTGCTGGCATTCTCGGCGGCTTGCCGGGCCTGTTCGTAACCGATGTTCGGCGCGACGTAGCCCCATTGGGCTCGAGCAACCAGGACCTGCGCCAGACCGATCGCAGCCGGAGCGAATGTCCTGTCCAGATCCAGCGCCTGCTGATATAGATCCGCTGCGCGATCGTAGCCTTCCCGGTCGTAGCGGTCGTAGGCCTGCGCACCGCGCAGATAAAGATCGTAGACGGCGGGATTGTTCGGCATCGATCGTGCCGGAAATTCCTGGCCGCCGACTGCCAATTCAAGTTCCCGCACCAGATTGGCTGCGATCGCATCCTGCACCGTGAAGGTTTCTCCGATGCTCCGGTCATAGGTTTCCGACCATCGTTGTGAACCATCTCGCGTGTCGACGAGTTCGGCCGTGATCCGAAATTGATCCGCCGATTTGCGAACGCTGCCTTCCACGGCGTAGCGCACACCCAGCGCCGAGCCGATGGTCTTGGCGTCAATGTCGCGGCCCTTGAACTGTGCGGCCGACGTTCAGCTGATGACCTTGAGTTGCGGGATTTTCGATAGCAGGCTCGTGACCTCGTCGGCCATGCCATCGGCGAAGTACCCCTGATCATGCTTCTCGCTCAAGTCAGCAAACGGCAATACCGCGATTGATTTGTCGCTGACCGATACCGTTTGCGTCGAAGCTGTGGCCGGTGTCTCGGCCGCCGGCAATCCGTGTTTCGAACCTTGGAACCTATTTGCAACGAGGTACGCGGTTGCGATAACAAGGAGGCCGCCCACGATCCACGGCACGAATGAGCGGAAGACTTGAGGCACCGATCGGGTCGACGCCGCGCCGGCGGATGACGTGGCCGGTGCCCCAACCTTCGTCGCAGTGGGATTCGCGGGGTCCGATGACAGCAATCGGCGCACCCGCTCGACAAATACTTCGGAATCCCGACCACCTGACAGTCGCATCCACTGCACGCGCTGGAAGGACTCTGGGACATCGGCCCCAGACTCGGGCGTTTGGTCCAGGCACACTGGAATGATGAACGCCTTATTGCGCGCAATCATGTGCGAGCGTGCGTCAGCGATCGACCACTCTAGCCTGAAATAGCCTTCCGCCCGGGCGGCCGTGTGTGCCGATATCAGGGGTACGAAGAGCGCGCAATCACGGATTTCCACACGGATCTTCTGGTCCCAGGCGTCCCCGCCACGAAGCTCGCTGCGATCGAACCAGACCTCGATGTCCGTAGCGCGCAGCGCATCGCAGAGGGTCTGGGCAGCGTCCGAGTCTTGCGACGCGTAGCTCAGGAATACCGGCTTGACCGGTTCGCTCATGGCGCCGCCCGGGACCGGTGGTTCTTTACGATTTACCGATTCGACACGGTCGGCCATGTATTAGCTCTTCATCCGTAGGTCGGTAGCCTACCCTATGGGACGAACGGCTGCTTTGCTGCCATGATTCCGCCCCGTCGAATGACTCACTTTGGCCGGTCAGCGCCCGTTGACGCCGACCGGCCTGTGCCTTCGAGCTATACCTCGGTCTGCTCGGCCATTTCCAGCGCGTCGTTTACCTCAATGCCGAGGTAGCGCACCGTGCTCTCTAGCTTCGTATGTCCGAGAAGGAGCTGAACGGCCCGTAAGTTCTTGGTCCGCCGGTAGATCAATGTCGCTTTCGTGCGCCTCAGCGTATGCGTCCCGTAGCTGGCCTTATCTAATCCCAACTGCCTAACCCACGAATCCACTATCCGTGCGTACTGCCGGGTCGACAGGTGTGTTGAGCTGTGGAGTCTGCTCGGGAAGAGACTGCTCTCAGGAGACAGGCGGGCCCGACCAATCCAAGCTCCAACAGCTTCCCGTGTCGGCTCGGTAATCTCGAATTGGACGGGTCGTTGAGTTTTCTGCTGCATTACGATCGTCCGCGATGCCACGGTCTGACCGTGGCATACATCCCGCACCCTGAGCTTGACCAGATCGCAGGCTCGGAGTTTGCTGTCTATCGCCAAGTTGAACAGGGCAAGTTCGCGACGCCGATCGGCGAGCTGCAGACGCACGCGAATGGCCCAGATCTCCTTCAGCTTGAACGGCGCTTTCTGTCCAACAATCTTGCCTTTGTTCCAGGGCGTCTTGACGCTTGAGATGCAAGTAGCTTCTTCCATGGTTTGCTCCTTCGGTGATGGAGCCAACAAGTTTGCGCCGCGGCCAACGGTCGCAGATAGACCCACAGCGGTCTATCGCGAACGGCAGGAATCGAGCAACCAATCCAGCATTGCGTGCCTTACCCAAGAACTTCTAGTGATAGTAGTCGCTTAAGGGGGTTTCCCAAGGAGACCAGCAAGTTATCGCTCCTGCCATGGCGTCGCCATTGCAGGCTTGGCCCACTAAAATGTTAGGTCGAACGAGGATTGCCATTCGCCGCGCCTGAACGCGGCATCAAATACGCGAGGGCGGCCGCCACGACAATCAATGCTGAGACGTCTCCCCAAAGGTGTCCCATGTGCTGGGGCATAATGACTGACTGAATCGCCATAATCCCGCCATGGACAACACTCGAGCACACGGTAAACCAAATCAGGCTTCGATGTTCAAGCGGGTTTCGGGATGCCACTATCAAGAAGACGCCGAGAGTTGCGTAAATTCCAAGGATCATTTGGAGATACTCAGACTGCCCGGTGTTCCACGACCAGCCGGACGGCCAAACGATCGTCAGCGGATAGATCCCGACCACAAAAATTAGTCCGACAGCGACAAGCATCACGCGTAAGTACCTAATTCGATCTGCTTCGAGCATCACAATCTCCTGTTGTATGAGGCCGAACTTCGCTTGCGTAACGAGACTCTGCATTCGACATGCAGCACGTCTCAGCATCGCCCCTCACCGTGAAAGGCAGCATTCTGTGGCGTTATCCTTTTGCCGAACGGCGGATCGGCACGACGGCGGACACGAGGACAAATTCGCCGGGGATTCTGAATTCCACGCCGTGACGCCATGGATCGATCGCATCCAGATATCGCGCTCGAATCCGCGCACGAACATCATCGTCGAAGCGCGACCAGGCGAGCGCAACCGGACCGCCGACAAACGCTGCGTCGCAGGCCTCGCTTGCGTCGCGGAACGCAAGAGTGGTCGAGAACCGCCGGAATTTGATCGCCTCGAACTCCGCATCAGCACATAGACGCGCAAGCGTGTCTTGCTGTCCGAGACGAAAGAATAGCGGGCATACCTCACTCGCCACCTCAGCGTCGATGATTGGGAACAGCGCCGACCATCCGCACTTCAATCGTTCGCCCCACACGGCAAGACAGATCCGACCTCCTGGCCGTAAGACTCGGCGCATCTCCCTCACGGCCTGTTCCGGGTCGGGCATATACATGAGCCCGAGGGCGCACAACACGACGTCGAATCTGGCGTCCGGCAGATCCAAGGTCTCGGCATCCATGCGCAAAAAGCGGGAGTTCGATATATTCACTGCCCTCGCTCGCTGTTCGGCGAAACCCACCATCCGTCCGGATATATCCACGCCGAGCACATGTCCATCCGGACCGACCGCGCGAGCCGCGTCGAATGCAATGAGCCCCGTGCCACAGGCGATGTCGAGCACCCGGTCGCCCGGTGCAGGTGACGCCAACGCCATCATTGCGGCTTGAGCTTCGGCCAATTGTCGCTGCCAAAGGGGTTCGTAGTCATCCGCCGCCAAATCCCATCCATAGCGCTGGACACGGCGTTGAAGTCTCGCATCCATTGTTTTCTGCGTCTTAGGTCTAAATGCCCGATCTGGTGCGGAAGTGTTGCCCATGGGCGCTGTAGAGTCCTATCTGCGTGTCGCCCGTTCCTATCCGATCGTCCGGGCCTGGCATCGACGTGCCTCGCCACTGACCGATCGTCCGAAATTGCTGCTCGCACGTCCTCGGGAGCGCCTTCAACCCATCAGACCCCTAGGCAATGCGCACCGATCCGACCACAATCAGGATCGGTAAGGTCGGAACGAGTGATAGCCATGAAATCACAGGAGATCGCAGCGGCGATACAACGCGTCGAGTCGGTTTTGAAGCGTCGTCCTGAGGTGGGCTTGCACGACGACGCACCGGCCATTGCTCGCTGGGAGAGCGGCACGCGGGTGGTGTCGAGCCATACCAACGGCACTCAGCTATTTACCGATATGCCCACCGAACTCGGTGGCAGCGGTGAGCAGGTCACGCCGGGATGGCTAGTACGTGCGGGGCTTGCATCTTGTCTTGCTACCCGAATCGCAATGGGCGCGGCTGCCGCAGGATTCGAATTGGCAATCCTGGAGGTGTCGGCCAGTAGCCGATCAGACGCACGAGGATTATTAGGCATGACGGAGGCGTCCGGTACGCCTGTGTGCGCCGGACCTCGAGACTTGCAGTTGCTCGTGCGCATTGCCGCGCCCGGAGTCTCGCCGGAGCGATTGCGCACCCTGATCGAGGAATGCCGTCGTTGCTCGCCCGTGTCCGCGGCGTTGCGGGACGCTGTTCCAATCACTTTGTGCATCGAAATGGATGGCGGGTAATGGATGCGCTCTCGGAAACCCTTCGCGTTGTGCACCTGGTAGGCGCGATCTTCATCAATGCCCGGTTTACCGCGCCCTGGTGCTACCAATCTCCAAGCGCTGACGCGGCTGCGCCATTGCTTGAACCCGGGGCCGAGCGTGTGGTGATCTTCCACCTGATCACCGAAGGGGAGTGCTACGTCGAAATCGGTGACGACGCACCCGTACGTCTAACAGCGGGGGACGCGGTCATTTTTCCCAAGGGCCACGCGCATCGCATGACCTCTCAACCTGGACTTGCCCCCGCGACCGGTGCGCGCCTGGATCAAGTGCTGTCGCGACGACCGCGTCAGCTGGTCTACGGTGGTGGCGGTCCGACGACGCGTCTCATCTGTGGATACCTAGCCTGCGATGCCCGGCTCGCCGGAATGCTGCTTGCTGGATTGCCCGCACTGGTGCGAGTCAATGTGCGCGGATCGAATGCCGGTATCTGGCTCGAAACCTCGGTTCGCTACGCGTTGGCCGAAGCTCGATCACCTCGGCCCGGCGGTGCCGGCGTCTTGGCCAAGCTCGCCGAGGTGCTGTTCATCGAGGTACTGCGCCTGTACATGAACGAACAAGGTGAAGGTCGAACCGGGTGGCTGGCCGGGGCGGGCGATCGAATCGTAGGTCCCGCATTGAACGCGCTACATGCGCGTCCGGCTCACGCCTGGACGTTGGAGGAATTGGCGCATAGCGCAGGCACTTCGAGGTCGGTGCTCGCAGAACGATTCCAGCACTTGGTCGGAAGTTCACCGATACAGTACCTAACGCAGTGGCGCATGCTGCTCGCGGTCAATCTCCTATGCCGCAGCAACGCGCCGTTGGCGCGCATTGCGGAGAATGTAGGCTACCAGACCGACACGGCTTTCAGCCGCGCGTTTCGGCGCGAGTACGGCTTGCCGCCATCGGCATGGCGCCGGAGCCGATCGGCTCGCGACCACGCACGTTGAAATATAATAAGGCTTCCGAATTGAGCGGCTGCTTGTGCAACGCGAGTTGGAACAGTTGAGAGACCGGAGTTGGCCGGGCCTCGCCCGTCAATAATTAATTGCCCATTCCGGAACAGCACAACAACTCAACCCTATCCGTTTAAGTAAGGTCACGTCCGTGTGCACTCCTTCGGCTTTTTTTGGGGTTTGCGCCCTGGAGACCGACATGGGCAAAAAATCGTCACTCAAGGTAAGCGACTGAATCATGGTGACGTTGTGGTGACGACAAGCAGGTTATGCACCGAGTTATCCACCGGAGTTGGGGATTGGATATGTCAAGGGGGGTCCGTAGGATCGGGGGGAAATGCGCCATTGTCATCGGCATTATTGCGACCCGTTCTCTTGCTGCGATTTGAGGTCGCCCTTGATGCGGTCGCTGAGTTCGTGCGACCTCTCAAAGTCGGCGGGGTCATCAAACACGATGCGGCCATCGGTGAAATGGATTCGCGCGGCATGCGAATCGATAAACATGAGGTATTCTTCGGTCAATTGAAGGTGTCTTCGGCGCTTGGCGTAATCGGATTCGAGACTTGCGTCCTGCCGAGTGGTGGACGCGCGTGCTTCGGCTAGCGCTCGCTCTTGGATAGATTGCGGCAGGTGCAACGCCAATACTGAGTCTTCGTGTGACTTGTTGAGCTTGTGCATACCCGTCTCATAGCGGTCCAGCTTGTCCCGCTCGCACTGGATGGCTTGTAAGCTTCTGGTCCGCCACACGGCGTCCAATAACTGGTCCGGACGAGGTTGGGCGTCCTCACAATGGCCGGCAGCCGTGAATTGTGCCAATTCGATTCCGGCGACGAAAAAATCGCGCCGCCATTGTTCGCTGAGCCGCACATGCAAGGGCACACGGGTGTCACCAAGGTCGGGTACGGGTGTCGGAGACTTCATCAACTTGGCCACTTCCGGAGGCTGCTGGCCCTCGCGGTCGCCTAAAATCCGTTGAATTTCGTCGCCCATGATTTGGGCCATGAATTTGATGCGAGGGTTGGCCGCGGCATATTCATCTACGGCCTTTTGTTCTTTGGTGGTTGTTTGGTCAGCGGCCGTTACTGCGCCCGACAGACTTAGAGTCGCATCTTGGACCTTATCTGGCAACAGAATCGGCTTGCCGTATTTACCACTGAACGAGCCCAGCACGTATCGATATTGGGATCCTACGAAGGACACCTCGACGTTCGATATTTTGTGATACCTACCGTCTATCTTGGTGTACGCGGACAAACCCAAAATATCGAGATAGCCACGGCAATGCTGGTCATCGGTGCATTGCATTTTATTCAATGAGCGCTGCAGTTGCTCTTGGTCGAAGTTCTGACCGACGGCAAGGCCGCGAATCGTAAGGTCGGTCGTCCCGGCCAATGAGGGTCCACAAAGGATCCAGAAGGCGATTATTTGTATGGCTTGCTTGGCATTAGTAGGGATCGAGAACGACTCGCGCATGTGAGTGTGCGCCGTTCCGAAAAGAAATACATTTAGCCACCTCATCGATTCGCTCACCGGCGACCGCCCGTTCCATCCATGCTGGCTTCCCCACTTTGCCTTCGCAGGCGGACCGACGAATTAAGCCGTGGCGCCGGTGTATGGCCCTCTGCTGACGGCTACGACAGGCGCCTACCGGAAGTCTGACGCCTCTTTTGCGTTAAAAGGATTCGGTCCAAGATTTGCCTTTTTCGTGAAAAAATTCCGACCCCAACTTCCACACCACGATCTTTGCCCCCCCGTCGCTATGTGTTGACCCGTCGTCATCGATATACCCGCCCGCCGGAGGAACTTTCATTATAGATTTACCGATCATCATTCCTCCGGCAATGTTTCGATTATCGACGACGCTGTCGGTACCGGCGCGAAATACTCGAAATTCTAAGGGCGCGGGCGCTCGCAAGTACCAGTAGTTATCATCCTCGCCTTCCAACGAATACACCCCGGGCGGAAAACGAATTCCTTTTGTCCGAGGATTTCCGGGAGAGCCGTTATAGAAGACCATACCGCCTTCGACGGTCACTGTTTTGGCGGTATCGCTTTCCAATCGGATGGAACGTAAGTCCGCCGCAGTGGGGTCGTTAGGATATGCGCTGCAAGCCGAAACAATTAGGATCACGACGATGGGCATGAAATGGCGAGTTCGCATACAGTCAATTTTCCTTTTTGTTGGATTCGCAAGGCTACCGGAAACTGCGAGCGAGCGCTTCCCGGACCATCTCAACAATGTGGGGGGCCGGTCCCGAATACAGTCGCAGGCAGACCCAGACTCTCCACGGGCTGGTCACGGCCCGATTGAGACAGTCGTCAGTGGCTGCTGTCGGGAATCCCACTCAAGCTGCGCGCCGCCGATGACCGAATGCCTTCATTGCCTCGCTCCGCCCTTCATGCTCGATGCGTTGTCGAAATACTTGAGACCGCCTTCTTCGATGTCGAGAAACATCCGCAGGTAATCCAATTGCCCCTGCGCCTCGATGGTCTTGCTTGTCAGCTCGTCAAGCTGGTGTATATCAAGTGGCTCCGACGACGCACTTGCGGCCATCGCGCCTGCGATCTTCATCGTGGGCATGAGAGTCGCCTCTGCGTTCATGAGATCGAGCAGCAGCCGGTAGAACCACGCCTCGTCTGTGAGTTCCTTTTGCGGCATGAGACTGAGCGCTCCGTTCTGGTGAACTGATTGCCACGCGCCATCGAACGTCGCATATAGGTTCACAGAATAGTCGAGCTTGCCATCGGGCAAAGCGTGAGAACGCAGGGCGTGAATGACCTTGAGATCGACTTCGAGCTCTCGCTGAGTTCTCTGCACCTCGGCTACATTCTTCTGCAGCGCTTGTCGGTTATTCTCTAATTCAGCGGCCAACTCGCTCCGCGCCTCCGATAACAGATGGCGCTGGTGAAGATATTCCACCGCTTTCTCGAGCGCGAGTGCCAGCAGAAGCCCAAAGGCAATCGCGGCGATGTGGATGAAGAAGCCTTTCCAGGTGTGAATCGATTCGTGAGGAGCGTGCACATCGAGCATGGGCGCTGAGGTTTCCAAGATTGAGCGCGTTTCCGCATCTGGGGCCGCCGCAGCCTTCGGGCTATCGGCAGGCGCCTGAGGCAATTCTGGTTCGGAGCGGTCGGTCATCCAATAGTTCTTCGTTAGCGCAAGGATAGCCTACCTTGAGTTGAGAAGGGCGCTTTCTAGGTAAGCGTCCCAGCGGCTACAGGCCCCCGCGGGACTTGACGGATAGGCCCGGACCCGGGTATTGCGACAGGG
>Ga0075522_10002646_pt1 | contig 13215 bp, 11 predicted proteins | sample NGEPerA_FD_74796 | JGI IMG/M metagenome (GOLD analysis project Ga0075522, IMG submission 74796) | Arctic peat soil microbial communities from the Barrow Environmental Observatory site, Barrow, Alaska, USA - NGEE PermafrostL2-A | ecosystem: Environmental > Terrestrial > Soil > Wetlands > Peat ... | reverse complement strand
TACCGATCGACGGCGAACGCCACCATGGCCTCGACCTCGGACTGCACGCTGACGTCGGTATGCACGAATGCCGCCTGTCCCCCGCCCGCCTCGACCAGGGACACCGTCTCAAGTCCACCGGCGTCGTCGATGTCGGCCACCACCACGGCCGCGCCCTCGCGGGCGAAGATGCGGGCCGACTCCCGACCGATGCCCATGGCCGCGCCGGTGACGACCGCCACTTTCCCCTCGAGTGCTCCCATCCGGGCAACAGTACCGGTGGCGACCCGAGCGGGTACGTTTCGAGCATGATCCAAGAGCAGACATGACCGCGTGGACGCCATGACCCGGTTCGACGGGTCGGTCGCCCTGGTTTCGGGCGCGGCCGGCGGTATCGGCAGCGCCGTCGCCGACCGGTTGGCCGCGGACGGGTGCACCGTGGTCCGGGCCGACATTGCCCCGACGACGGACGGGATCCACTGCGACGTGACCGACGCCGCGTCGTGCGCGGCGGCCGTGGCCCATGCGGTCGACCGGTACGGACGGCTCGATGTCCTGGCAAACGTGGCCGGTATCGGTGCCGGCGCCCGGATCACCGATGTGGACCCGGACGACTGGCGCCGCATCATCGAGGTCAACCTGACGGGCACGTTCCTGCTCTCGCAGGCCGCGGTGCCCGCGCTCATCGAGTCGACGGGGTGCATCGTCAACCTCGGCTCGGTGGCCGGGCTGCGGGCGACCCCGTACAACGCGGCCTACTGCGCGTCCAAAGGTGGGGTCGTGATGCTGACGAAGTCGATGGCCATCGAGCTGGCCAAGGACGGCGTGCGTGTCAACGCCGTGTGCCCGGCCTCGGTCGATACGCCCTTCCTGCGGAACTTCGAGCTGCCCGAAGGGGCCGACCTGTCCCTGTTCGCCCGGGCGGCGTCACCCATGGGACGCCGGGTGGAGCCCGACGAGGTGGCCGCCGCCGTGGCCTACCTGGCCTCCGACGAGGCCCGCACCGTGAGCGGCACGACCCTGGTGATCGACGGCGCCGCTACCGCCTGACAGCGGCGAGGCGGACCGTCTCGGTGTCGGTCCCCGAGCGCAGGACGCGTCCGGGCCGGGCCCCGGTGGGCCTGCCGTCGGTCACCACCTCGACCCCGGCCACCAGCACCAGATCGACCCCGGTCGAGTCGGCCACCAGGCGCTCGCCCCCGCCGGGCATGTCGGCGACCAGGCGGGCCGGCTCGCTGTCGACCGTGTCCGGGTTGAACACCACCAGGTCGGCATGCGCGCCCACATCGATGCGACCCCGGTCGGTCAGCCCGTAGTGGCGGGCGGGCCGGTCGGTCATCATGGCCACCGCCTCCTCGACGGTCAACAGGCTGCGTCGACGGACCACCTCACCCAGCACCCGGGTCGGGTAGTTGGCATGGCACATGAGGTCGAGGTGGGCCCCGGCGTCGGAGCCGCCCAGGAGCACCCGGGGGTCCTTCCAGATCGCCACCCGGGCGGCCCATCCGGCGTCGGACTGTCCCAAGGACGGGGTCAACGACGGCAGGACGACGTACAAGGTGAGGTCGTCGGGCAGGACCACGTCGAGGAGCACGTCGATGACGTCGGTTCCGCGCTCGGTGGCGATGCTCGCGAGCGAGCGTCCGACCCACGGCGACCACGGATCGGCCACCTCCATCATGGCGAAGTCGGTCAGCACCCCGATGGCCCGCTCGGCCACCTTCTCTGCCCCGGCCCGCAGCTGGGCCCGGGTGTCGGGGTCGACCGCCGCCGCCCGTCGTCCGTCGGCATCGAGGGCCAGCACGTCACGCCAGCCCGGGAGCCCGGGCAGGAGGGTGTTGCTCCGCATCCGCATCATGTCGGGCAGGGCGAGGGCGACCACGTGGGCGCCCCGGGCCGCCGCCACGTCGGAGGCCCGCAGCTGCTCCTCCCAGATCTCCTCGCTGGCCAGGCTGCCCAGCAGGTTCCAGTTGAGGGGCCGGTCGGCAGCCAGGGACATGTCGGCCATCAGCTCCACCCGGTCCTCGGGGATGGGTCCGATGGCCGGAATGAACTCGAGGGTCGTCCCCTCGTGGTCCCGCAGCACTCCGGCGAGGGCGACGAACTCCTCGAACCCGGCACAGCTCGAGGGCACCGGCCGGTGGTCGCCGTCCAGGTGCCCCTCGCCCAGCGAGGACGAGAACCCGAGGGCACCGCCGTCGAGCGACTCCCCCACCAGCCGCACCATGGCCTCGAGCTGTCCGGCATCGGCCCGGTCCGACGAGCCGGCCTCCCCCATGACGACGCGGCGGACCGTGGAGTGCCCGACCAGGAACCCGGCATTGACCGACAGGCCGACATCGAGCCGGTCGAGGAACTCGCCGAAGGTCGTCCACGACCACGGGCCGCCGCCCAGGAGCGCAGCGCGGGGCATCCCCTCGACCACCGCCATCATCGACTGGACGTACTCGTCATCCCCTGGGCCGAGGGGGGCGATCGAGAAGCCGCAGTTCCCCCCGATGACCGTGGTCACGCCGTGCTGCACCGACGGGCTGGCCGTGGTGTCCCACAGCAACTGGGCGTCGTAGTGGGTGTGGATGTCGATGAATCCGGGGCACACCACCCGACCGGTGGCATCGATCACCCGGGCCGCCTCTTCGTCGAGGTCGCCGATAGCCACCACACGGCCGCCCCGCACGCCGACGTCGGCCACGCGCGACGGTGCCCCGGTCCCGTCGACCACGCGGCCGCCCCGCAGGATCAGGTCGAGCACGTCACGCACCGTCCAGGAGTTCGGCCACGGCCTGCTCGACCACGGTGCCCTCGAAGAATGCGGGGTTGGTCCCCGTATAGAAGCGGGCCGGGTTGGTGAACACGAAGTCCCGGAAGGCCGCCTTGTCGATCCATCCGTGCTCGACCATCTCGTAGGCCTCTTCCAGCACCTCGGTGATGTCAGGCAGGTCCCAGTGGGCGATGTCCGAACCCAGCATCACCTGGAGCTCGGCACCGAACGGATTGACCGAGGTGTTGAAGGCCAGCGACGTCATCGGGTCGTCGGCCTCGCAGCCGAACCAGAACCGGTCGGCGTACAGCGCCTTGATGTCCTCCGGCCGATCGATGCCGCACGCCGCCCACTCGTCGAGCATGTCCTCGGGCTCGGTGGGGCGCCGGGTGACCGACGACGGGAGCCGCCGGGCGTCCGGGGCGTAGCGGCCGAGGAGCTCCAGGATGAGGTCGCGGTCGATCAGGGCCGGGTCAAGGTTGGCCCGGAGGGCCGCCAGGTTCCGTTTCTCGTAGTGGCCGACGATGTCGCTGTAGAGAGCCGCGGCCCACGCCACGCCACCCTCCAGGAAGGCGAAGTTCATGGTCGGGAAGCGCCGGGTGACCCCACCGAGGAAGAGCGACTTGGCCAGTGACTGCTGTCCCTCGGCCAGCATGGAGAGGTGATTGGCCACGTAGCTGGTCGGCGACCGGTACGGGGTCATGCCGATGAAGCCCGAGTGGAAGGCGATGGATACGCCGAGCTCATCCGCCTTGGCCCACACCGGGTCGTAGTCGTGGGCCGAGTCCAGGCCGAACTGGTCGAGCCAGGAGGCGTAGCGGGCCACGTCGGGGTCCTTGTCGGCCAGGGCCTCGAACGGACGCTGCACGTATCCGGCGCACAGCACCGCCTTGAATCCGAGGCCGCTCACCGCGTACTCGAGCTCGGCCACCGCCTCTTCCGGGGTGTGCATGGGAATGGCGGCCACCGGGGTCAACCGGTCGGCCAGCGGCGCAAAGGTCTCGGCATTGCACCGGTTGAGGGCCCGGCACGCCCCCCGACGGAACTGCTCGTCCTCGGCGTGGAGGAAGACAAGGCCGAGGCTCGGGTAGACGACCCCGAAGTCGATGCCGGTCTCGTCGAGGCGCTCGTGGAGGAGGGCGGGGAACAGTGCGGTCGCCAGATCGATGGTCTGCCTGGCCGGGGCGCTCCACCACGGACCGCGGGGGGTGCGGGTGGCCAGACGCTCGGCCGGCGATTGGTCGTGCCAGGGGACGTCGGTGCCCCCGCGCGGCGGGACCAGGCGACGAAGCGCCGGATCCTCCAGGCTCAGCCCCTCCTGTTCCAGATAGGGCGCCAGGGTCGGGAGGTGCTCGGCCATGTGGCCGTCGCTGTCGATGACCGGGTGGCCGAGGCGACCGTGGATCTCGCCGGAGGACGCCATGGCGACAATCTAGGCCGGGTACCGTGCCCGGTCGCCGGACGCTGCCGCATGGGCGGGGCCGAAGCCCCATGGGCCAGGATGGACAAATGGCACATGATCTGGTCATCCGCAACGGCACCGTGGTCGACGGCTCGGGCCTCGGCTCCTACCGGGCCGACGTCGCCGTCGATGGCGACCGGATCACCGACGTCGGGCGGGCGGTGGGCCGGGGCACCCGGGAGATCGACGCCGACGGACACGTGGTGACCCCCGGCTTCGTCGACGGGCACACCCATATGGACGCCCAGGTGTTCTGGGACGCCACCGGGTCGAGTTCGTGCTGGCACGGGGTGACGTCGGCCGTGATGGGCAACTGCGGCTTCACCCTCGCACCGGTGCGTCCGGACGCCCGGGAACTCGTCGTCCGCAACCTCGAGCGGGCCGAGGACATCGACCCGGCGGCGCTGGCGGCCGGCATCGACTGGAGTTTCGAGACCTTCCCCCAGTACCTGGACGCCGTCGACCGGCTGCCCAAGGGGATCCACTTCGCCGCCAACATCGGCCACTCGGCCCTGCGCACCTGGGCCATGGGCGAGCGGGCCTTCGAGCAGGAGGCCGATGCCGACGACCTGGCCCTCATGGCCGGGCAGCTGCGCGACGCGCTGGCCGCCGGGGCCATCGGGTTCACCACGTCGCGCACCCAGCACCACGAGACCTCCGATGGTCGACCGGTGGCCTCGAGACTGGCGGCGTGGGACGAGGTGGCCGCCCTGGTCGGGGTGATGGGTGACCTCGGCACCGGCATTTTCGAGGGAGCCGACGCCGGCATGTCCGCCCCCGATCCCGAGGTCCGGGCCCTCGCACTCGAGCGCATGACCGCCCTGGCCGCCGACACCGGGGTCCCCATGACCTTCGGGCTGGTGGCCACCCGTCACGCCGGCTACCTCATCGACTTCCTCGACCAGGCGGCGGCCCGGGGGGCCCGGATGATCGCCCAGACCCACTGCCGGGGCATCTCGGTCCTGCTTTCGCTCAAGACCCGACTGCCCTTCGACCTCCTGGCGGCCTGGACGGACCTTCGCACCCGCCCGGTGGATGAGCAGGTGGCCACCCTCGCTGACCCCGACCGGCGCATCCCGTACGTCGACGCCGCCGTGCGGGCCGACTATGCCGCGTACACCGGCGTGGGCGCCCAGGCCCGCCCGCCGGACTTCGAGGGAATCCGGGTCTACGACCACGGCCTGCCCCCCAACCCGTCGGTGGCCGACGTGGCCCGGGCCCGGGGCGTCCACCCGGCCGAGGCGATGATCGACCTGTGCGTGGCCTCCGCGGGAGACCAGCTGTTCATCCAGCCCAGCCTCTACCCCCAGGACGAGGAGGTGCTGCTGCGGGCGCTCCGCCACCCCCGGGCCGTCATGACGTTCTCCGACTCCGGCGCCCACCTGAGCCAGATCGCCGACTCGTCGATCCACACCCACCTCCTCGGCCACTGGGTGCGCGACCGGGGAGAGTTCACCCTCGAGGAGGCGGTGCGCATGATCACCCTGGCCCCCGCCCTGGCCTGGGGCCTCACTACCAAGGGGCTGCTCCGTCCGGGTATGGACGCTGATCTCAACATCTTCGACCCGGATACCGTCGGCCCCGACGTACCGACCCTGGTCGACGACCTTCCGGCCGGGGGCCGGCGGCTCGAGCAGCGCTCGATCGGGTTCCTGGCCACCGTGGTGGCCGGCCAGGTCACCATCGAACGGGGAGCCGCCACCGGGGCCGCGCCGGGCCGCCTGCTGCGGATGAGGCGGTCCGAATCGAGCTGATCGGCAGCTACCGCATCCAGAGGGTGTTCGCTGTCCGGCGACGGATCACCCACCGCCCGTCCAGGCGGACGGCGTCGTCGAGGTAGCGGATGCCGAGCGTGAGGTCGCCACGCTCGGAGGCCGGATCGCTCAACTGGTATACGACGGCATAGGTGTCGAGCACCGCCTCGTCGTGGCCCGGGCCGAGTTCGATCAGCGGGTCGGCCAGCACATGCATGCTGGTCGGGAACGTCCGCGGCGCCCGCATCCCGGTCAGGAACTCCTCCAGGGTCTCGGTGCCCCGGGCACCGGTCAGCTCGGCGTCCGGGTGGAACAGGCCGGCCAGCGCGTCGGCGTCACGTGCGTCGACGGCCCGGGCGTAGCGCTGCAGCAACGCCCGCAACGCTTCGTGGTCGCCTGCCGGCACCCGGGTGCTCACAGCACCGCCACCGGGTTGACCGGGCAGCCCGTCCCCTTCGGGATCCGCAATGGCGCCATGGTGAACAGGAACTCCCACCGGCCGATCTCGGCACATCGGGCCGCCAGCGGGGCCATGCGCACGTTGTCGATCAGGTGGAGTCCCATGGCGACGATCCCGATCTGGTGGACCGGGAACGGCCAATCGGGGGTACCCACGAAGGGCATCGGGTCCGAGATCCCGTCGCTTCCGAGCACGGCGACCTCGCGTTCGGCCAGCCATGGCAGGCAGGACGCATGCAGCCCCGATAACCCGTCGAATCCCCGGCTGGCCCGGCGCCTCGCCTCGCGGCCCCAGGCCACGAGCAGGATGTCGCCCGGCCCCACCCGCACCCCCTGCGCGGCCTCGGTCGCCTCGAGGTCGTCCACCGTGACCACCTGCCCGGTGTCGAGGTAGGCACAGCCGAGGGCCCGGGGCACGTCGAGCAGGACGCCGCGGCCCACCACCCCGTCGGCCAGGGTGAGCACCGTGTTGGACCGGGCCCCGTCGCTTCGGACCTCACTCGCCGGACGTCCGCCGTACATCTGGCCGCGCACGAACATGTGGGAGAGGGCGTCGACGTGGGTGGTCCACAGGCCGTGGACGTCGAGGGCGAGGTGGTCGCGGGCCGCCTCGTACCCGGCGATCCCGTTGGAGTCGAGAGCGTCCCCCGAGGCCAGCATGTGATGCTGCACCGGCTGGGGACTCTCGGGAACCGGGTCGGTGGCCAGGTCGTGGGCCAGGCTCACCGTCTCGCCGGTCGCCACCAGGCGGGTCGCCGCTACCCGGCGCGCATCGGTCAGGTGATTGAGGGCGCCCCGCTGATCATCGGCTCCCCAGCGCGACCAGGAGGTGAGCGACGCGAACAGGGTGTCGAGCTCTTCGGTGGTCGGGATCGGGTACTCGGAGGCCATGGGGTCATCCTGTCAGCACAGGACGCAGGTGTCACCGATCGGCGGGTGCACGGGCCGGTGGTGGCCAGCCCGGGAGCAGGCCGAGGTCGCGACAGACCTCCTGGGCCTCGATCCACTGCCCGTTGCGGGCCCGGGCGTCCGGACTGGTCACCAGCCAGGCGGCCACCGCGCCCACGACGTCGGGCGGCGCCCCGAGCGACGCGTCGAAGCCGAACGCCGCCATGTCGAGGGCGATCCGCTCGGTGGCGACGAAGCCGGGGCTCAGGTTGAAGGCCAGGATGCCGCGGTCGCCGAGCTCGACGGCCACCATCCCGGCGATGCGGTGCAGGGCGCCCTTGGACATGCCGTAGCCGAGTCCCCATCCCCCGCTGCCGGCCGGCTTCGGCGGGTCCATGGTGCCGGAGCTCGAGGCCAGGTTCACGATCACCCCGCTCCCCCGCTCGACCATCGACGGGAGGACCAGTTTGGCGAGCACGACCGGAGCCATCACGTTGGCCTCCAGATGCCGGTCGAGCAGTTCGACCGGGGTGTCGAGTAGCTGGTCCATGTGGCCCGGTCCGACGTAGCGCCCGTTGTTGACCAGCACGTCGATGCGGCCCCATCGCTCGAGGACGGTGGTGGTCGCCGAGCCCAGCGAGGTGCGGTCGAGGAGGTCCAGGTAGACGGGGAGTGCCCGGCGACCCTCCGCAGCGACCAGCGCCGCCGTGGCCGACAACGAGCCGGGAAGGGGCGAGGTGTTGGAGGAGGCGACCGTGGAGGAGTGCTCGCGTGCTTCCCCCTCGTGGAGGGTCCGCGCCCCGAGGGCCACGTCGTACCCGGCCCGGGCCAGATGGACGGCGATAGCCTTGCCGATGCCCCGGCTGGCGCCGGTCACCAGCGCGACCCCCCGTGTGGGCTCCGAGTTCATGGTCCTCCCCTGGTCGTCGAGTTCATGGTCCTCCCCTGGTCGTCCATGGGGTGGAGTGTGCCACCCGACGTCGGGGCCCATTGTCGCAGTAGCGTGCTCGAAGCACCGGAACCGACGACGAGGAGCTGACGTTGCCCACCACCACCACCAACGGCATCGAGATCGCCTACGCCACCTACGGGGACCCGTCGTCGCCCCCGCTGCTGGCCATCCACGGGCTCGGGGCCCAGATGACCGACTTCCCGCCCGCCTTCGTCGACGGCCTGGTGGAGCGCGGCTACTTCCTCATCACGTTCGACAACCGGGACCAGGGCCAGTCGACGTGGATGGACGAGGCGGGCCAACCCGACATCTCCACCCTCCTGGGCAAGCCGGACTCCCCCGTTCCCTATCTCCTGGCCGACATGGCCGCCGATGCCGCGGGGCTGCTCGACGCCCTCGGGATCGACGACGCCCACGTGCTGGGCGTCTCGATGGGCGGGATGATCGCCCAGCAGTTCGCCATCGACTACCCGGACCGGGTCCGGTCGCTGACCTCCATCATGTCCACGCCCGGCCCCACCACCGGGCCGCCGACGCCGGAAGCCATGGAGGCGCTCCTGGTGGCGCCGGTCACCGAACGCGAGGCGGCCATCGAGCAGTCGCTGGCGGGCTCACGCGTCATCGCCTCGACCGGCTTCCCGTTCGACGAATTCGGCATGCGGGCCAGGGCCGAGGTCCACTTCGACCGGGGCCATCACCCTGCCGGTACGGCGCGCCAGCTAGCAGCCATCCTGGCCTCACCCGACCGCACCGCGGCACTGGCCGGGGTCACCGTCCCCACCCTGGTGGTGCACGGAGCAGCTGATCCCCTGGTGACCCTGCCCGGAGGCGAGGCGACGGCTGCGGCTGTCCCCGGAGCCGAGCTGTGGGTGGTCGAGGGTATGGGCCACGACCTGCCCGAGGCCGTGCTCCCCGAGTTGTTCGTCCGCCAGGGCGCACTGCTCGCCCGGGTCGGCTGAACCGGCCCCGCCGGGTCGGTTCAACGGTGCCGCCCGGTGTCGCGGCAGGTCAGACCAAGGCGCCCGCCGTGGTGCTGATCCCGAGGACGGGCTGGTTGAGCACCTGCCCGGCCATCGACCCGAGGAACGGGGCACCCCCGAGGGCGAACACGCCACCATCCATCCCGGCCAACCAGTATCCGCCTCCGAACGGTTCGGCAGCGATCCCGATCACCGGGGCGTTGAGGTTGGTCCCGGCCATCGACCCACCGAAGGCGGCGTCACCGAAGGCGAACACCCCGCCGTCGGCGCCCGCCAGCCAGTAGCCGCCGCCATCGGGAGTCCGGGCCATGCCCACGACCGGTGCGTTGAGTGGCCGGTTACCCATCGAGCCGAGGAACGGCGCGTCACCGAAGGCGAACACCCCGCCGTCCGAGTCCACGATCCAGTACCCCTTGGCGTCGGCGGTGGCCACCATGCCCACCGAGGTGCCATTGGTTACCGGCAGCGGGACGATCGTCGACTGGTCGCCGTAGAAGGTGGCGTCACCGAAGGCCTGGACGGTACCGAGGCCGCTCAGGCCCGCGTTGAGGATCCAGTACCCCTTGCCGTCGGCCGTCGGAGCCAGGGCGACCGACGTGGGCCACAGGTCGGCACCACCGGTGTTCGATGCCGTCCGGTCGCCGTAGGAGACGGCGTCACCGTACGGGGTGATCGCCCCGGTATAGGCGTTGAGGATCCAGTAGCCCTGATCCGAGGGCGTGGCAGCCATCGACCAGCACGTGCCGAAGGGCATCATCCGGGTGGTCACGTTGGGCGGGCACGCCGTGGGGTCGGCCGCCGCCGAGCCCGCGTAGGGGGCACTGAAAGCGAAGACGCCACCGTCGCCACTGACGAGCCGGTAGCCCGCCTGGAAGAGCCGTGGTGACGCGGTGGCCCCAGCCGTCCCGGGCCCGACCATCGGGACCACCACGAGCAATGCCAGCGCGACCAGCGTCGCCATCCACCCGGAAACGGTCCACTGTCGGGACCCGGTGTTCCCGCGCCGCCCGATCCATCGTGTCGTCCCGTATCCCATTGCCCACCTCCGGTTGCCTGCGACTCTCCCAGTGTCCTATCCGGTGACCCCGAGTCACAGGGTCCAACGTCCCTATTGATCGACAGATCGAGGTGGCACTCGAGAGACAAGGCCAAAAGCGCGCCCGGGCGGACGCGGGGACGCTCCGATCGGACCGAACCACATGCCGATCATCCGTTCGTGGCCACGACGCATGTCCGACGGCGAGGTAGCGTCGGCCTGCAGGGCTGACCAGGGGGAGAACCGATGAAGGCCATGGGCAACCGGAGCAGGGCGACGCGCGTCACGGAGCAGGTGTGGGGGGTGGTGGCCACGGTGACGCTGGCCGTCGGGCTGGCCGCCTGTGGCTCGTCGGTGGCCTCGAGTACGACGACGACCGTCGCCCCCTCCGCCCCGGTCGTTCCCGCCTTCTACACCCCGCCGTCGCCGCTCCCGGCCGCCGTACCCGGCACCCTCATCCGCGCGGTCAAGGTGCCCGGCGTGCCCGGCGTGCCGACGGCGGCGACGGTGTGGAGGATCCTCTTCCACTCGACCACCATCTACGGGGCCGACGTGGCCGAGTCGGGCTACGTGATCGCCCCTGCGGCACCCCCGCCGGCCGGCGGCTACCCGGTCATCGCCTGGGCCCACGGCACCACCGGGTTCGCCGCCCCGTGCGCACCCTCCCTCTTCACCGACTCGGGGGGCGGCTCGGGCCCCTACCTCCTCCCCTCGCTCGACCGCTACCTGGCCGCCGGTTACGTCGTCTCCGCAGCCGACTACCAGGGCCTGGGTGTGTCCGACGGCGTCCACCCCTACCTCCTCGGCACAAGCGAGGGACGCTCCGTCCTCGACGCCACCCGGGCCACCCGCACCCTGTCCGGTCTGAGGACGGCCAACACCGTGGTCATCTACGGCCACTCGCAGGGCGGGCACGCCGCGCTGTTTGCCGCCGAGCAGGCGCCCACCTACGCGCCCGACCTTCACGTGGTCGGTGTGGTCGCCGCCGCCCCGGCTACCGGACTCAGCACACTGATCTCCATCGTGGGGACCCCGACCGGGGCCCAGTTCCTCCCCTACAGCATCCCCACCTCGTATGCCTGGACGAAGACGTACACCGATCTGCCGGAATCGGCGGTGTTCACCCCGGCCGGCACCGCCTTCGCCTCGGCCGAGGTCACCCGTGGCTGCTCCGACCAGGTGACCGCGGCCATCAGATCCCACCACCTCACGCCGGCCGGAGTCTTCCTGGCCGGTGCGTCGTCGGACCCGACGGTACTGGCCCATGCCCGCCTGAACGACCCCGGCAACGTGTCCACCACGGTGCCGATGCTGGTCGTCCAAGGCACCGCCGACGGCACGGTGCCGCCGGCCCTCACCGACACTTACATCACGTCGAAGGCCTGCCCGATCGGGGACACCGTGCGGTACCTCCACGTGAGGGGCGCCACCCACGGGACCGTGGTGTTCGTCGCGGCCCCGACAATTGTGTCGTGGATGAACGCCAGGCTGGCCGGATCGCCGGCTCCCACCACCTGCGGGCAGCCCGGCGACGTGGCGACGCTGACGCCGTAGCGGGCGGGATCAGCCCCCCTCGAAGATGCGACGCGGATTGTCGACCAGCATGGTCGTGATCTGCTCCTCGGACACCCCGTGATCGCGCAGGTAGGGCAGCACCTCCTGTTCGATGTGGAGATAGTGCCACTGGGGCAGGAACGGCAGTGCGTCCGGGTCGATCCAGTCGATGTAGCACGCCGCGTCGTGGGCCAGCACCATGCGTTCGGCCAGGCCGCGCCGGCACAGTTCGACCACGATGTCGGCGCGCGCCTCGAACGTGGTCTCGAGGTTGATCCCGAACCGATCCATGCCGAGCCAGAATCCGGCCTCGGCCAGAGCCGTCAGGTGGTCGACGTCGGAGCTGTCCCCACTGTGACCCAGCACCACCCGGGCGGGATCCACCCCCTCCTCCCCCATCACCCGCTGCACGTCGAGGCCCCGCTGGGTGCCCGGATGGGTGTGCACAGTAATGGGGCACCCGGTGGCCAGGTGGGCCTGGGCCACCGCCCGCATGACCCGCTCGACCCCGTGGGTCAGACCGGCTTCGTCGACGGCGCACTTGAGCATGCCGGCCCGCACACCCGTCCCGGCGATGCCGTCGGTGATGTCGCCGACGAACAGCGGCACCATCGGCTCGGGCTCGTCGCGGCCGAGGAGGGCACCCACGGCCGGCGTCCGATAGTGGAAGAAGAAGGGTACGTCGTGGTAGGTGTAGCAGCCGGTGGCCACCACGATGTTGAGATCCGGCACCTGGTCGGCCACCCGCTGGATCCGCGGGATGTAGCGCCCGAGCCCCACCACCGTCGGGTCGACGATGGTGCGGACGCCGCTGGCCGCCAACGCCGTCAGCTTGGCGACGGCGTCGGCCACCCGGGTGTCCTCGTCCCCCCAGTCGTCCGGATAGTTCTGCTGGACGTCCGGGGTGAGTACGAAGATGTGCTCGTGCATGTAGGTGCGCCCCAGCTGGCTGGAGTCGACCGGGCCCCGGACGGTCTCGACGCTCGACATGACGGTCTCCCTTCGGCGGTGGCGTGTGCCCGACCTGCAGACCGGCCACCGGGACGATCGTACTGTGGTCCCCTCTCTCGAGGCATGGGTCGAGACCGTTCCTGTTCCGGCACCGGGCTCGCCCCGGCCGTCCGGATTCAGAGGATCGAGCCACGGGACGCCGGCTGACCGGATCCTGGGTCCGTGCGGTTGGTCCCGGTTCAGGCTGGGCCCGGCGAGTCGTCCGCTACGAAGGCGTCGATGATGGCCACCAGTTCCTCGGGGGCATCCTCCTGGATTAAGCCTGGAAGCACCGAACAACCGCCTGAACTGAAGGCCGCGCATCCGCGGAAAGAGCCTCCCCAGCTGGGAAAATGACGATGTTCGAAGTCGCATTTCCCTCAGCCAAAGGAGGCACTTT
>Ga0075522_10002645_pt1 | contig 13216 bp, 25 predicted proteins | sample NGEPerA_FD_74796 | JGI IMG/M metagenome (GOLD analysis project Ga0075522, IMG submission 74796) | Arctic peat soil microbial communities from the Barrow Environmental Observatory site, Barrow, Alaska, USA - NGEE PermafrostL2-A | ecosystem: Environmental > Terrestrial > Soil > Wetlands > Peat ... | reverse complement strand
CAGAAGTGGGGGCGGGCTGGCGGGGGGGCGTGCCCCCCCCTGCCGTCATTCATTCGTCGTCGTAGTAGAGGGAGTCGCGGTTCTTGAGGAAGCTCGAGATGGCAGCTGAGGCTTCGGGCGACAGGTTGATGAACCGGACGCCCATGCCCGTCGAGCCATCGACCTTGTGCAGCGCGCTGTTCTCACGAATCCAACGCACCTCGGTCTCGATGTCGATCGGCTGCGTCGACCCGGGGAGCGAGAACTTCAACGTGATTCGGTCGCCGATGCGCCGAAGGACGTTGGTCGCGATGAAGAGGCCGCCGGCGCTGATGTTCTGCGTGAGGCCGGTGTAGAAATTGTGATCGCTCTCGAGATCGACCTGCACCTCGAGATCGAATCGCTCCGAGGCCCGAACATGCTGCTGCGGATTCTGCGCCACTTTGGCCCCCGTGCCGGTGTTCATTAGAAGTTGGCTCCTGTCCCACGTTGGCGAAACCGACTGGCCTCGCACCAAAAACGTTCGACAGGACCTTGGTAAAACTGTAACGACTTACAGGCGGGTTTTCGAGCCGAAATTAAGCGCGAATACGGGTTTTAATCCTTAGTCTTTACTTCGCCTTAGCGGCGCGGGGCTTCTTGGCTGGCTCAGCCGTGGGCTTGGCCGACTTGGCCGCGCCTTTGGCCGAAGCCTTGGCGCTGCCCTTGGCCGCCGGAGCGCCCGCAGTCTTGCCACCAGCGCCCGATTTGCCCTCGGTCTTGGGGGCCGAAGCCCCGTCTTCCGGCATGAGCTCGAGCAGAGACATGGAGGCCGCGTCGCCGGGGCGCTGCACCAACTTCACGATGCGGGTGTAGCCGCCGTTCCGGCCGGTGTAGCGGGGTGCGAGCTCGTCGAACAACTTCATGACCGCGCCGCGATCGCGCACGATCCGGCGCGCCATGCGCACCGCGTGGACCACCCGGGCCGACTCCTCGATGGTGCGCCGCTCGGGCTTCTTGCCGAGGACATCGCCCACCCGTCGCGCCCAGGTGATGGTGCGCTCGGCCAGCCGACGCGTCTCCTTGGCCTTGGCGTCCGTGGTGCGGATGCGCTCGTTGGTGAAGAGCGCCGCCACCAGGTTGGAAAACAACGCCTTCCGGTGCGCAGACGTCCGCGAAAGATGAACCCCAGCTCTTTGATGTCGCATAACCTTTTTCCCTAGTGTGTCGAAGGCGGGCTCTGCCCGCCGGAGACTTATGTGCCGAGCCAGATCCGGCCCCGGCTCTCGTCGCGCCGGGGTGGGTTCGTGGGAGGGGCGGAGCCCCTCCTACGCTTTTTTAGGCGGACCGTCGCCCGGCCAGCCTTCGAGCTTCATGCCGAGCGAAAGGCCCATCTCGGAGAGGATCTCTTTGATCTCCTTGAGGGACTTACGGCCGAAGTTCTTGGTCTTCAGCATCTCGGACTCGGTGCGCTGCACCAGCTCGCCGATGTAGCGGATGTTGGCGTTCTGGAGGCAGTTCGCCGAGCGGACCGAGAGCTCCAGCTCGTCGACCGACTTCCAGAGGTTCTCGTTGAGCTTGGCCTGCTCCTCCGAGACCATCGTGTCGTGGGCCGGCTCGCTCCCCTCTTCGAAGTTGATGAAGATCGAGAGCTGGTCCTTGAGGATCTTGGCGGCGAAGGCCACCGCGTCGTCCGGCTTGACGGCACCGTTGGTCCAGACCTCGATCGACAGGCGATCGTAATCGGTCTGCTGCCCGACGCGCGCGTTGGTGACCTGGAAGTTCACCTTGCGGATCGGCGAGAACAGCGAGTCGATCGGAATGACGCCGACCGGGGTGGTCGCCGACTTGTTGCGGTCCGAGGGGACGTAGCCGCGCCCGGTCCCGACGTACAGCTCCAGGCGCAGCTTGGCGCCCTTCGAGCAGGTCAGGATCTTGTGGTCGGGGTTGAGCACCTCGATGCCATCGGTGAGCTGGATGTCACCCGCCGTCACGCGCCCCTCGCCGTCCTTCTCGAGGCGCAGCACGCGCGGCTTGGAGTCGACCGACTTGAGCAGCACCTCTTTGAGGTTGAGCACGATGTCCGTCACGTCCTCGACCACGTCGGGGATGGTGGTGAACTCGTGGAGCGCCCCTTCGATCTTGACCGCGCTGATGGCGGCGCCCTGCAGCGACGACAACAGGATGCGGCGCAAGCTGTTGCCCAGCGTCGTCCCGAAGCCGCGCTCGAGCGGCTCGCAGGTGAACTTGCCATAGCTCGGCGTCAGCGTATCCGGATCGACCTCCAGATTGCGCGGACGGATGAGATCGCGCCAGTTGCGCGCGATGAAGGTGCTCTGTCCGGAATTGCTCTGTGCTAGTGCGGTCGCCATTTACCTCTCCTCCGAATCTCTTTCCGAATCTCTTTCCGATCGCCCTTCGAAATCTTTGCTTCTGAAATCTTCCCGCGCCGTCGAATCAGCGCGAGTAGAGCTCGACGATGAGCTGCTCGCGGATCGGCAAGGTCAGATCCTCACGGGCCGGGAGCGCGGTCAGCTTGCCCTTGAAGTTGTCCTTGTCCAACTCCAGCCACTTGGGGACCCCCCGCCGATCGACGGCGCCCAGGCTCTCGAGGATGCGCGTGATCTTCTTGGAGCCGTCGCGAACCTCGATCTGATCGCTCGACCGGCAGAGGAAGGACGGGATGTCGACCTTGTGGCCGTTGATCAGGAAGTGGCCGTGGCGCACCAACTGCCGGGCCTCGGCGTGGTCGGAGGCGAACCCCAAACGGTAGATCACGTTGTCGAGGCGGCGCTCGAGGAGCTGCAGCAGGTTCTCGCCCGCTACGCCCTTCATGCGGATCGCTTTGTGGTAGTAGCCGCGAAACTGGCGCTCGGCCAGGCCGTAGAGCCGCTTGACCTTTTGCTTCTCGCGCAGCTGCGAGCCGTAGTTCGACAGCTTGCGACGGCGCGCCTGGCCGTGCTGGCCCGGGGCGTAAGCGCGCCGCTCGTAGCCGCACTTGTCGGTGTAGCAGCGGTCCCCCTTGAGGAACAGCTTCATGTCTTCGCGCCGACAGAGTCGGCAGACGGGGCCCGAATAGTTCGCCATTTACGTCAATCTCTCTTCAGACTCGGCGCCGCTTGGGGGGCCGACAGCCGTTGTGGGGGATGGGGGTGAGGTCGCGGATGAGCGTGATCTTGAAACCGGTCGAGGCCAGCGCACGCAGCGCCGACTCGCGTCCCGAGCCGGGGCCCTTGACGTAGACGCTCAGCGTGCGGAGGCCGTGCTCCATGGCCTTGTGGGCGGCGTCTTCGGCGGCCAGCTGCGCCGCGAACGGCGTCGACTTGCGCGAGCCCTTGAAGCCCTTCACACCAGACGACGACCAGGCCAGCACGTTGCCGGAGACATCGGTGATCGTCACGATCGTGTTGTTGAACGACGCCGTGATGTGGGCGATGCCGCTCTGGATGTTCTTTTTGACCTTCTTGGCCTTGGACTTCGGCTTCGGCTTATTGGTCTCTGGCGTGGCCATGGTCTACGCGCCCGTCCCTTCCGTCTTGCGCTTGATCTGTTGACCCTTGCGGGGGCCCTTTCGCGTGCGCGCGTTGGTGTGCGTCCGCTGGCCGCGCACCGGCAGGCTCTTGCGGTGGCGCAGGCCGCGGAAGCAGCCCAGATCCATGAGGCGCTTGACGTTCATGCCGACCTCGCGGCGAAGATCGCCCTCGACCTTGAGCTGGCGCGTCTCGATCACCTCGCGGATGCGCCGGGTCTCGTTGTCGTCGAGATCGTCGGTGCGCTTACCGAGCGGCACGTCGGCCGCCTTCAAGATGTCGCGCGCGAGCGCTTTACCGATTCCGTAGATGTATGTGAGCGCGATTTCCATCCGCTTGTTGCGCGGAAGATCTACGCCTGCCAGACGCGCCATGCTTTAGCCCTGCCTCTGCTTGTGACGTGAATTCTCGCAGATCACCCGCACGACCCCGCGCCGGCGGATGACCTTGCACTTCTCACATACCTTTTTTACCGAAGCTCTAACCTTCATCGGACGCTCCCGATAGCACGAATCCCATGGAAATACCGCATCAACCGCCACTACGTTCTAGAGAGCACCACAGGGCCGGCATCCGTGATGGCGACCGAATGCTCAAAATGGGCCGAGAGGCTACCATCTCTGGTAATTGCAGTCCACCCATCTTCTTTGACGACCACATCCGGGCCACCGGCGTTGATCATCGGCTCGATGGCCACCACCAGTCCGGGCGATAGCCGGCGACCTTTTCCAGCGTCGCCGTAGTTGGGGACGTGGGGCTCCTCGTGCATGGCCCGCCCGATCCCGTGGCCCACGAACTGCCGGACCACCGAATAGCCCTTCGATTCGGCGTAGGTCTGAACGGCGTACCCAATGTCTCCCAGCCGGTTGCCGGGCACACAGGCCGCGATGCCGCGCTCGAGCGACTCCCGGGTGGCGTCCATGAGGGCGGTTGCCTCCGGCTTCACCTTCCCGATGGGGATGGTCCGAGCCGAGTCGCCGCACCAACCGTCTTTGAAGGCGCCGAAGTCGATGGAGAGGATGTCGCCCTCTTTGAGGACCAGATCCTTGCGCGGGATACCGTGCACCACCACTTCATTGACGGACGTGCAGAGCACCGCCGGATAGCCGTGGTAGCCGAGAAAAGCCGAGTCGGCCTTGTGGTGCTTGAGGCGCTGGGCGGCGATCTCGTTGAGGTCCCAGGTGGTGAGGCCGGGGCGCGCCGCAGCTTCTAGCGTGTCGAGCACCTCGGCCACGATGAGGTTCACCTCGCGCAGCTTGGCGATCTCGGCGGGGCTCTTGAGCTGGATGGCCATGGCGTCGGTCAGGAGAGCAAGATCGCCGCGTAGATCCGGCCGAAGATCTGGTCCATGTTTCCGTCCGCGTCGATGGTGCGAACCGGCCAGTCGTGGGTCGCGAAATACTCGATGACCGGCTTGGTCTTGGCGGCGAACTCGCGCAGCCGGTTGCGAACGATGGCCTCGGAGTCGTCGCTGCGCTGGCTGAGCACGCCGGCGCAGCGATCGCACAGGCCCGCCACCCGCGGCGGGCGCGCCACCACGTGGTAGCTGGCCTGGCAGCTCTCGCAGGTACGGCGGCCGGAGATGCGCTTGACCAACTCCTCTTCGGGCGCATCGAGGACGATGACCCGGTCCATCTTCTTGCCGTAGGCAGTCAGCATGCGCTCGAGCGCCTCGGCCTGAGGAACGGTGCGCGGGAACCCGTCGAGCAGGAAGCCGCGGCTGGTGTCGGGCTGCTGGAGGCACTCGCCGAGCAGATCGAGGACCAGGTCGTCCGGGACCAGCTGACCTTTATCGATGAAGCTCTTGGCGCGCTGGCCGAGGGGGGTGTACGACTGGATCGCAGCGCGCAGCATGTCGCCGGTCGCGATGTGCCGAATCTGGAAGACGCTGGAGAGCCGCTGCGCCTGAGTCCCTTTCCCCACGCCGGGGGGCCCGAACAACAAAAGGTTCTCACTCAACGCCTGTTCCGGTGACCCGATGCTCTGGGCTAGCTCGACGCGGCGCCGATTCCGCGCGCCCGACTGCCGCGACCGCGGATCCGGGGCCCGCGCGGTCCCGTGAAGCCTTCGTAGTTGCGCGTGATGAGGTGAGATTCGATCTGCTGCACGGTATCCAGCGCCACGCCCACGACGATCATGAGCCCGGTGCCGCCGAAGTAGAAGGGCACCTTCATTTGCTCGTGCAGCAACGACGGGAGCACGCAGATCGTCGAGATGTAGACGGCCCCGCCGAAGGTGATGCGGGTCAGAACCTTGTCGATGTAGGCGGCCGTCGCCTTGCCCGGCCGAATGCCGGGGATGAACCCACCATACTTCCGCATGTTGTCGGCCACGTCGACCGGGTTGAAGGTGACCGCCGTGTAGAAGTAGCAAAAGAAGACGATCAGCGCGATGTAGATGGTGTTGTAGCGCCAGTCGCCCGGGTGGAGCGACTCGGAGATGCGCTGCATCCAGGGCGTCTGCACGAACGAGGCGATCTGCTGCGGGAACATCAGGATCGACGAGGCGAAGATCGGCGGGATGACGCCGGCCGTGTTGACCTTGAGGGGCAGGTGGGTCGACTGCCCGCCGTAGACCTTCTGGCCCACGATCCGCTTGGCGTACTGGACCGGGATCCGTCTTTGTCCCCGTTCGAAGAAGATGATGGCGCCGACCACCGCCACGATGACCAACCCGATGATGGCCAGATCGAAGGCGCTGATGTCGCCCATCTTGGCCTTCGAGAACATGCGCACCGCGGCATCCGGCATCTCGGTCACGATGCCCGCGAAGATCACCAGCGAGATCCCGTTGCCGATGCCGCGCTCGGTGATCTGCTCGCCCAGCCACATGATGAAGGCGGTGCCGGTGGTGAGCGACACCATTGTGAGCAGGCGGAAGCTCCACCCCGGGTTGGTGACAACCTGGCCGAACTGCGCGTAGGCACGGTTGTTGGACTCCAGCCAGCGGGCAATGAAAAAGGATTGGATGAGCGAGAGGATCACGCAGCCGTAGCGCGTGTACTGGTTGAGCCGCCGCTGGCCCATCTCCCCCTCTTTTTGGATCTGCTCCAGCTTGGGGACGACCACCGTCAAGAGCTGCAGGATGATCGAGGCGCTGATGTACGGCATGATGCCGAGCGCGAAGATCGACATCTGCTCGAGCGCGCCGCCCGAGAACATGTTGAAGAGTCCCAGGAATGACCCCGAAGACTGGTTGACGATCTTCGACATGATGGCGCGGTTCACGCCCGGCGTCGTAACGAACGCGCCGATGCGATAGACCGCCAGCAGCGCCAGCGTGAATAAGATCCGCCGGCGCAGCTCCGGGATCTTGCCGATATTCTGGAAGCCGGATGCCATGGTGGGGTGCCGGTTAGGCGGCCACGACCTCGACCGAGCCGCCCGCCTTCTCGATCTTCTCCTTGGCGGAGGCCGAGAACGCCGTCGCCTTGACGGTCAGCTTTTGGGTCAATTCACCCTCGCCCAAGATCTTCACGGTCTTGAGGCTGCGCGGCACCATCCCCGCGTTCTGCAGCGCGGCCAGATCGACCGTGCCGGAGGGGAAGCGCTTGGCCAGAGAGCCCACGTTGACCGCAAAGACCTCCTCGCGGAACGGATTCTTGAACCCCTTCTTCGGGAAGCGGCGCTGCATCGGCATCTGCCCGCCCTCGAAGCCGAACCGCGCCCCGTGGTGGCCGGTGCGCGCCTTCTGACCTTTGACACCCTTGCCGGACTGCTCGCCGGTGCCCGAGCCCGGCCCGCGGCCGATGCGCTTGCGGTTGCGGGTGGCGCCCTTCGGGCCCTTGAGCGTATGTAGCGTCGTTCCCATTGGCGTTTCCTTTACCCTGCTTTGTCGACCCGGACCAGGTGCGAGACGGCCCGAATCATGCCACGCACGGACGGATTGTCAGGCAACGTTACGGTGGCACCCATCTTCGAGAGGCCGAGGCCCCGGATGGTCTGTTTGTGCTTCGCGGGGCGGTTGATGCCGCTCCGAACCAACGTCACACGTAGCTCTTTGGCCATGACTTAATCCCGAATCTCGTCGAGGCGCTTGCCGCGCAACCCAGCGGACGCATCGGCGCTGCGCAGCTGCTGGAGGGCGTCGATGGTGGCGTGAATGACGTTGTGGGGGTTGGAGGTCCCGATGCATTTGGTCAGGATGTCCTGGACGCCCGCCACCTCGAGGACCGGCCGCACGGCGCCGCCCGCGATGACGCCGGTTCCGGCGCTGGCGGGGCGCAGCAGGACCGACCCGGCGCCGAAGTGCCCCTGCACCTCGTGCGGGATGGTGCCGCCCACGAGCGGGATCAGGAAGAGGTTCTTCTTGGCCTGCTCGGTCCCCTTGCGGATCGCCTCCGGGACCTCGTTGGCTTTGCCCAGACCGGCGCCCACATAGCCGCGTTGATCGCCCACGACGACCAGCGCCGAGAACGAGAACCGACGCCCGCCCTTGACGACCTTGGCGACGCGGTTGATGAAGACGACGCTGTCGACGAGCTCGCCGACCTCTTCGTAATTGATAGCCATCCTGGTTCCTTTTTCTGTCTTCGCTTTGCTTGCGCTTACTTTAGAACTTCAGCCCGGCTGCGCGCGCGCCCTCGGCCAACGCCGAGACCCGTCCGTGATACTTGAAACCGGCGCGGTCGAAGACGACCTTGTCGATCCCCTTCTCGAGACACTTCTTGGCGATCGCCGCGCCGACCTTTTTGGCGACCACCTTCTTGTCCTTGTCGTCGCCGCCGGAGGCCTCGCCGCCAAGAGCCAGATCCGAGGTCCCCGCCAGCGTCTTCTGCTGCAGATCGTCGATGACCTGGGCGTAGATGTGCCGGGTGCTGCGGAAGACCGCCAGACGCGGGCGTTCCGAGGTCCCCTCGACCCGCTTGCGGAGCGAACGGTGCCGCTTCTTGCGGCTCTGTTTCTTACGACTGGTATCGCTGAGCATTGTTGCCTCTCTCTAGCTGCTGCTGGTGGCGCCGGCCTTGCCGACCTTGCGCTTGATGACTTCCTCGACGTACTTGACGCCCTTGCCTTTGTACGGCTCGGGGGGGCGCAGCTCGCGGACCTTGGCCGCCGTCTGGCCGACCAGATCGCGATCGGCGCTGGAGAGCGCGATACGATTCTTTTCGACCTTCGCCGAGACGCCCTTGGGTAGCTTGAAGACGATCGGGTGCGAATACCCGAGCGCCATCGTCATCGCGTCACCGGTGACCTCGGCGCGGTAACCGACGCCGTTGATCTCGAGCTCGCGCGTCCAGCCTTCGGTGACGCCCTTGACCATGTTGGCCAGGTGCGCGCGCACCAGACCGTGCTTGGACCGGTTCTGGCGCGAGTCGTCGGCGCGCAAGACCTGGATCTTGTCCGACTCGGTCTTGATCGTGATGCCCTCGGGAACCGACTTCGACAGCTCGCCCTTGGGTCCCTTGACGCTGACCAAGCCGGGCTTCTGAGACAGGGTCACGCCCTTGGGCAGCGGCAGTATCTTTCGTCCGATGCGCGACATCTCACCAAACCTCGCAGAGGAGCTCGCCGCCCAGGCCTTCTTTGCGGGCGGCGCGATCGGTCATGAGTCCCTTGGACGTCGACAGGATCGCGATCCCCAGGCCCGAACGCACCTTGGGAATCGTGCCATGGCGAACGTACATCCGCTGACCCGGCCGCGAACGACGGCGGAGCCCGGTGATGGCGTTGGTGCGCGGGTCGGCCCAGCGCAGCTTCACCACGATCTCGACGGCGGCGCCGGCCTTGTCGCCCGCGTCGCGCACGTCGTAGCCCGCGATGTAGCCTTCGTTCTTGAGCAGCACGCAGAGCTGCTGTTTCAGCTTGGACGACGGCGCCAAAACCTCGGCGTGCCGGGCCAAGATGGCGTTGCGAATACGCGCTAGGAAGTCCGCGATGGGATCGGTCATAGACATTCGTTCACCTACCTACCAGCTCGATTTGATGACGCCCGGAATGTCGCCACGCAGCGCCAAGTTCCGAAAGCAGATCCGGCAAAGGTCGAATTTCCGCAGGAATGCCCGCGCTCGGCCACAGCGCTTGCAGCGGTTGCGATGACGGACGCGCCACTTGGGTGGATTCTTGTTGCCGGGCAGATCGACGGTCTTGGCCATGGTTAGTTCCTGAAGGGCATGCCGAGGTGACGGAGGAGCGCTCGCCCCTGGTCGTCGTCGGCGGCAGTGGTGTTGAAGGTGATGTTCATCCCCTTCGGCTTGTCGATGCGTTCGTAGTTGATCTCCGGGAAGATGATCTCTTCGCGGATGCCGAGGGTGTAGTTGCCGCGGCCATCGAAGGCCTTGGGCGAGACGCCCTTGAAATCGCGCACGCGCGGCAGCGCGAAGGAGACCAGGCGATCGAAGAACTCGAACATCTGGTCGCGGCGCAGGGTGACCATGACGCCGATCTTCTGGCCAGCGCGAAGCTTGAAGACGGCGATCGACTTCTTGGCCTTGGTGACGACCGGCCGCTGACCGGTGATGGCCCCCAGCTCCTCGACGGCGCTGTCGAGTAGCTTGGGGTTCGAAACCGCCTCGCCGAGGCCCATGTTGATGGTGATCTTGGTCAGGCGCGGCGCTTCCATCCGGTTCTTGAGGCTGAACTCGGAGATCAGCTTGGCGCGGATTTCGGCGTCGTAGAGCTTGCGCAGACGCGAGGGTCCCTCGCGCCGGACACGCTCGCTGGCGACCTCTTTGGCCGCCCCGGCACCGGCTTTGGCGCGGCCCGCCTTCACACCCTTGGCTTTGGCATCGGCCCGCGCGGCCTTCTTGGCGGCCGCCTCGGCCTCCTGCTCGGGCGTGAGCGCCGGCTTGCCGGCCTTCGCCTTGTCGTCCTTCTCTGCGTCTTTATCTGCGGCCATCTCTAGTTCCTCGGTTCCTCAAATTGCCGTTCTCGAAGTTTCCTACGAAGTCTCGAAGACCGTGCCGCACTTGACGCACACGCGGCGCTTCTGCTGCCCCTCGTTGTGCTCGTGGCGGGCGCGCCGGGGCGCCACACACTTGCCGCACCAGAGCGCCACGTTGGACACGTTGACGGTGCCCTCTTTCTCGAGGATGCCGCCGCGCGGATTGCGCTGCGTCGGCTTGGTGTGGCGCTTGACCATGTTGATGCGCTCGATGACCACGCGATCTTTTGCGGTCACCAGGCGCAGCACCCGGCCACGCTTGCCCTTCTCCTTGCCAGCGATGACGACGACGGAATCACCTTTGCGCAAGTGCATGACTCAGAGGACCTCCGGCGCGAGCGAAATGATCTTCATGAACCGCTTGGCGCGCAACTCGCGGGCCACCGGCCCGAAGATGCGCGTTCCGACCGGCTCGTTGTCCTTGTCGACCAGCACGGCCGAATTGGTGTCGAACCGGATGTAAGAGCCGTCCGCGCGCGAGACCTCTTTCTTGGTGCGCACGATGACCGCCTTGGCGACCTCGCCTTTTTTGACCTTGGCGTTGGGGATCGCCTCTTTGACCGAGACGACGATGATGTCGCCCAGCGAAGCGTACTTGCGCCGGGTGCCGCCCAACACGCGGATGCACATGATTTTCTTGGCGCCCGAGTTGTCGGCAACGTCGAGCGTAGTGGTGGTCTGGACCATGGTGCCGCCTTAAGCCTCTTGCGCTCGGTCGATCAGCTTCTCGACGCGCCAGCGTTTGTCGCGCGAGAGCGGACGGCTCTCGACGATCTGGACGCGATCGCCGGTCTTGAACTCGTTCTTCTCGTCGTGGGCCTTGTACTTGGTCCGGCTCGACATGTACTTGCCGTACTTCTTGTGCGCGAGGCGCCGCTCGACCGTCACCACCCGCGTCTTGTTCATCTTGTCGCTGGTGACGACGCCGATCATGCGTCGCTTGTGGATTTTGTGCGCAGTGGCCACGGCTAGATCTCCTTCTTCTTCTGTGCCGATTGCTTCGCTTCCGGCTTTTTGGCCGGCTTCTTCGGGGTCGGCTTGGCGGCGGCCTCGGTGGTCGTCTCCTTGGCCGCAACTTTGACGGCCGCCTTGGCAGGCTTGGCGGCCGCCGGCACCGTTTCATTTGCAGGGGCCGGGGCGCCTTCCGAGGCGCGCAACCGCTCGGCGAGCACCGTGTGGACCCGGGCGATGTCGCGGCGGGTCTGGCGGATCAGCATCGTATTCTCGAGCTGGCTCGTCGTCTTCTTGAGGCGGTGCTTGAACAGATCCTCTTGGAGCTTCCGGACCGTGCTCCGCAGCTCATGCGGGTCGTTGCCGCGCAGATCTTTGGCTTCGATGCTCACAGCAGCCCCTCCCGCGCCAAGAAGCGGGTCTGGACCGAGAGCTTGTGCTCGGCCAGGTGGAAGGCTTCGCGCGCCAGCTTCTCGTCGACGCCGTCGAGCTCGTACATCACGCGACCGGGACGCACGACCGCCACCCACTCCTCCGGGTTGCCCTTGCCGTGGCCCATGCGGGTCTCGGCCGGCTTCTTCGAGATCGGCTTGTCCGGGAAGATCCGGATGTAGAGCTTGCCGCCGCGCTTGACGTGGCGCGAGATGGCGATACGGGCCGCCTCGATCTGGCGCGAGGTGACGAAACCGCAGGAGAGCGCCTGCAGACCGTACTCGCCGAACGCGACCGAGGTCGCGCCCTTGGAGAGGCCGGTCATGCGGCCCTTCTGCTGTTTGCGCCATTTGACTTTCTTGGGAGCGAGCATCGTCTTCTCCTACCTACCTTGCCTACCTTGCTTACTTGTCTACGCGAGCCGAGAATTACGCTGGGGCAGAACCTCGCCCTTGAAGATCCAGCATTTGACACCGATGGCGCCGTAGGTCGTGTGGGCCTCGGTGGTGCCGTACTCGATGTCGGCGCGCAGCGTGTGCAGCGGAACGCGACCCTCGTGGTACCACTCGTAGCGCGCCATCTCGGCGCCGCCGAGCCGCCCGGCGCAGGCCAGGCGAATGCCCTTGGCGCCGAACTTCATGGCGGTCTGAACCGACTTCTTCATGGCGCGGCGGAAGGCCACCCGTCGCTCGAGCTGCGTGGCCACGTTCTCGGCCACCAGCTGCGCGTTGGTCTCGGCCTTGCGGACCTCCTGAATGTTCAGGAAGACTTCGCTGGTCGTGAGGGCCTGGACCTCTTTCTTGAGGGTCTCGACGCCCGCGCCGCGCTTGCCGATCACGATGCCCGGCCGCGCCGTGAAGATGTTGATCTTCACCTTGTTCGCGGCCCGCTCGACCTCGACCGCCGAAACGCCGGCGTGGCTGAGCTTTTCCTTCACGAACTTCTTGAGGCGCAAATCCTCGTGCAGCCACTTCGAGAAGTCCTTCTCCGAATACCACTTCGAGCTCCACCCGCGGATGACCCCGAGGCGGAAACCTACTGGATGCGTCTTCTGTCCCATGTTTTCTCTTCTCGTCTCTTCTGCGCGCTATTTGGCTTCGGGAACGTCGACGACGACCGTCACGTGCGACGTTCGCCCGGTGAGCCGGTTGGCCCGCCCCATCGAGCGGGCCATCCAGCGCCGCTGCACCGGACCGCCGTCGATGAACACCTGGGTGACGAACAACTTCTCGGCGTCCGCCTTCTCGTTCTCGGTGGCGTTGGCGATCGCCGAGTCCAGCACCTTGCTGAGCATGCGGGCCGCCTTGCGCTGTTGCAGCCGCAGGATCGAAATGGCGTCATCCACCGACCGCCCGCGGATCATGTCCGCCACCGCCCGAGCTGGCCTTGCGCTCGCCCGAGTGACCATGAAACGTTCGGGTGGGCGAGAACTCGCCCAGCTTGTGACCGACCATGTTCTCGGT
>Ga0075522_10002644_pt1 | contig 13218 bp, 17 predicted proteins | sample NGEPerA_FD_74796 | JGI IMG/M metagenome (GOLD analysis project Ga0075522, IMG submission 74796) | Arctic peat soil microbial communities from the Barrow Environmental Observatory site, Barrow, Alaska, USA - NGEE PermafrostL2-A | ecosystem: Environmental > Terrestrial > Soil > Wetlands > Peat ... | reverse complement strand
CAATTTTTCGAGGCGTACCCAAAACGGGGCACCAGCGAAGAATACGCCGCGCGCAAGGCTTGGCCGGCGGCAATCGAGGCGGCGAGCGGCAGCGAGCAGATCGTGGCCGGCGCGCGGCGTTACGCCGAGGAGTGTCGCGGCAGACAGGCCAAGTTCATCTCGCGCCCTTCGACCTGGCTCGCCGAGCGTCGCTGGGTTTACGAGCACGTTGGATCGTCCACCGCGGCCGTCGACTCGCGCGCCGCGGACACGGCCAGGCGAAAGCATTTCGTCTGGCAGATCACAAAGAATATCAGGGCGGGGCGCGAGCAGCCGACCGCCTCGGACTGCGCGCAGCTCGTGCGCGATCGGGCCGTTACACTCAAAGAAGCGGCGAAATATCTGGGGATGACGCCGGCGGCATTCGCCGGCGCGCATTCGATAGCGATGCAGGATGACGCTGCACCGTTGACCGCCCTGCCGCCGCGCCAGACGACAATGATCTTGCCGATCGATGGTGGTGCGCCAGCGGCTCGGCACGGCGACGGTGCGACGGTTGACGCAGATTGGCCCGAAATCCCGTTGTTCTTGGACAGGCGCCTGCGCAAGGCGAGCGCGCCATGACCGCCTCAGCCGGCGCGCAATCGTCGATAAACCCGCAGGAAACCGAAGCGGAAGGGGTAGGGGGTTCGGGTCCACGGCCGTTTCGACCGCGCAACCGGCTTGCCCAAAGACGTGCGTTTATTTTGCCCCGGTTGAACCAGGATTTTGATCGGTGACGGCGAAAGCGCTGAAATCGCCGCCCACGCCGCAGGCGCCGCGCCATCTGGAACCGGCGACGCGCGCCTGGTGGCGTCAGGTGGCGCGCGCTTATGAGCTCGAACCGCACCATTTTCGGCTGCTGGCACTCGCGGGTGAGGCGTGGGATCGGGGCACCGCGGCGCGCGTCGCCATCGTCGAGCACGGGCTGACGTTCATCGATCGCTTCGGCGCGCCGCACGCGCGCCCGGAGGTCGCGATCGAGCGCGATAGCCGCATCGCCTTCGCGCGCCTGATCCGCGAGCTCGATCTCGACGTCGATCCGCCCGCGGAACAGCGCCGTGCCCCCGCGATCGTCTCAAATCGGAGAAATTGATGCCCGTCAAACGCCGCCGCGACAAGCGGAAGCTGATTTATCCGCCGGTGATCGAAGCTCTCATCGCGGGCGAGACCATCGAACCCACCGATGAAAACCGGAGCGCCATTCTCGGCGTCGTCTACTTTAACGAATTTCCCGAGTTGCCAAAATCCGCACAAGACCGCGCCCGCGCGTTTCTGCTCGATTGCCGCGACGTGCCGCGCCTGCCGAAATGACCGCGACTGATCCACGCCGCTTGCTCGCTGACATCCTCGCGGCGCTTCGCTCGGCCGGCGCCGGTGAGGCCGAGCTGATCGAGCGCGCAATCGACATCAGAGCCACCGAGCGCAACGATCCGCGACTTCGGCAGATCGGCGAAGATGTATCTCGGCGCTTCGGTGGGCGCCCCGTGATCGATGACTCCGCCGCCATCGCAATGATAGCCGCGATGGTCGCCGCCGGCGCGCCGCGCTCGACCGCGCTGGCGCGTGCGGTTAAGCGCTTCTCGCGCGCCGGCGAGCGGCCCGACAGTGTGCGCCGTCGCCTGGCTATAAAAATCCGGAAATAACGTCATGATTCCGAAATCCGCCGTGGTCTTGTCGTTGTTATGAAAAACACCCGACCGACCGACCCCAGCATCAACGTCCTCGCCATTCTCGACCAGCGCCTCGCAGAGCTTGAGCGACGCCGCGTCTCGATCACGGCGGAAATCCTTCGCCTCGAAAAAGGTGGCGCGCAATCGATCGCGCCTGATGCGGTCCCGAAAACCGAGCAGAGGGCCTATGAACTGTTGGCTGGCGGCGGCGCCTCGATCGTACCGCCCGAGCCCATCGGTGCAACGCTGCACGGGCTTATCACCGAGCGCCAGGCAATCGATCGAGCGCTCTTCCTCGGCGCGCAGCGTGCATTTCGGCTGCGCATCGAGACGACGGCTCAGCTCGTCGAAAGTCGCAAGCACGAATGGCGCGAGCTCATCCGCGAGCACGCCAAAATCCTGATTGAGTTGCGGCGCTCGAATCAACGACGCCAGGCTTTCCGGCAAGCGCTCGTGACCGACACCGGCGGCCTGCATGTTTCGCTGCCGCATGATCGCCAGAGCGGCTTGATCCACGGCCCCCGCATCGTCAGTGACCAGATCTATACGTGGCTCGAGGAGTTGGTCGCTGGCGGGGTCATTTCGCGCAAGGAATTAGGGGATGCGTGAGCCCCTACGATACGGGAGGCTGAAAGCCTTCACCGGCCCGCGCGCCGAAGAGCGCGCCCACAGGGCAGGCACGTGGGCAAGAGCGACGCTGTTCGGCGACGCCAATGCAAAACTCTGGTGCCGCGACAACTCGATTGCGCTCACGAAGGCGAGCGCCGAAAGCCCGAACACTGCCGGCGGCTTTCTCGTGCCGGACGAGCTGCTCCGATCGATCGTCAATCTCCGCGAACTGGCTGGCGCATTCCGCCAAGCTGCCGAGATCGTGCCGATGAGCCGCGACACGCTCAACTGGCCGCGTCGCACCGGCGGCCTCACTGCCTACTTCCTCGCCGAGAACACCGCGCCGCCGGAATCGCAGGTGACGTTCGATAGCATCGGCCTCACCGCCAAGAAGATCGGCGCGCTCGTGAAAATGTCCAGCGAACTTGCCGATGACTCCGCCGCCGACATCGGTGAATTCCTCGCAAGCGAAGTCGCCTATGCCTTCGCCGCCAAGGAAGACGATTGCGGCTTCAACGGCGACGGCACCTCGACCTATGGCGGGATGCGCGGTGTTGCGCAGCTCATTCTCGACGGCACCCACGCCGCCGCCAAAGTGACGGCCGCGACCGGCCATAACACCTTCGGCACGCTCGACGCGACCGACCTAGCCGCGCTCATCGCGGCCGTTCAGGCGATCGCGCTGCCCGGCGCGCGCTGGTACTGCACGGTCTTCGCCTATGCAAACACGTTCTGCCGCTTGGCCGCCGCGAACGGTGGAGGCCATACCGCTGCGATGGTCAACGGCAGGCTCGAAGCGAGCTACCTCGGCTTCCCGATCGTGATCTCGCAGAAACTGCCCCAGATCGGCACATCGCTGAGCGGTTCCGTGATGATGCTGTTCGGCGACCTTTCCCTCGCTGCCGCGCTGGGCGAGCGTCGCGGCGTCACCGTCCGGCGCCTCGCCGAGCGTTTCGCCGACGCCGACCAGATCGGCATCATGGGCACCGAGCGTTTCAACATCAATGTCCACGACCTCGGCACGAACACCGCCGCCGGGCCGATTGCCGGCCTGGTCGCGCCATGATTTTATCGCCAGCCGCCGAGCGCCTCCACGCTCGACGCCAGCGCGGCACGCGCCTCCGCCAGGGCCGCGTGCCGCGCCCCTTATTGGTGCGCGCATGACCGGCATTGTCGGCCTCCGCGATTTCGCCGCGCGGCTCCGTGGCGGCGAGACTGAGGCATCCATCCTCGGTCCGGTCTCAAATCGAACCGCGAAGTTGGTGGCGCCCGCCGGAAAAATGAGCTTCGTCGACGAGGCGTCAAGATCGGCCCGCTTCGCCATATCGAATCCCTCCGTCGATCTCGCCGCAGATTCAATCGACGAAAATGGTTGGGTGCTTGATAACTTCAACAAGAATTCGCTGGTTCTGTGGAATCACGATTCGTCTACGCCCGCGATCGCGAGGGCGGTGAAGACGGGCCTTGAAGGCAAAGAGTTAATGTCGACCGCGATATTCGCCCCGCGCGACGTTCACCCGCTTGCCGATACGGTCTATCAGTTGATCAAGCTCGGCTTCCTACGAGCCGCCAGCGTCGGGTTCATTCCGCTCTCGTGGTCTTTCTCTGGAGATAAAAACAGAATTGGCGGCATCGACATTAAGCGCCAGAGCCTTCTCGAGTGGAGTATTTGCAATATTCCCTGCAACCCCGACTGTCTCGTGGTTGGCCGCGCGAAGGGAATCGACACGACACCGATGGCAAAGTGGGCGACTCGCGCCCTTGATCAAAATCAGCCTGGATTGATGTCGCGCCAAAATCTCGAAGACATCCGAAGCGCCTCGCTCGGGCGGCCCATACCGCGCCGCTCGGCGACGCCGGCCGAGCGTCAAGCGACCGCCCGGAGGCACAAGATCGAGGCTGAGCTTCTTCTCGATGGGTACTCGGCGCCGACGCCGGCCGAGCGTCACGCAACTGCCCGGAGGCATAAAGCCGAAGCCGATCTTCTCCTCGATGGCTACTCGGCGGAATCGGCGCGCAAGATCGTCGACAAACGGGGCGGACGATGACGGCAGCCATACCGGCCTCGGTGGGCGCACGGGACACTCGACCCTTCGCGATCGCGTTCAATCTCGCTGCCGCGCCGACGCAGGACCAGGCCGCCGTGCCGGGGCCCTGGCGTACGTTCACCGTCGAACGCGGAGGCCTGGGCGCGCTCATCGAAGATGGTCGATTCAACGCAATGCTGCTCGCGCTCGCGCCGGTGGTCGTGATCTTCGAAGACGCGTTGGATGCGAACGCGATCCTCGACGCGCTGGCCGCTGCGCGCCGCCGCCGGATGAACTGAGCGGCGCCATGCGCGGCAGGGTCAAATTCTTCGATGCGATAAAGGGTTTCGGATTTCTAGTCTCCGACGATTCGACGATTGGCGACGCCTTCGTCGGACGGCGTACCCTACACGAAAGCGGAATCACCGAGCTACGCGACGGCGCGACGGTGGAGTACGAATTCGATCGCCAAGCCGATGGCCGCATCCGCGCCAGAAATCTGATCTTGATCGAAGCCGCGGCGAGCGGTGGGGTGAGCCGATGCGCGGGCTGATAAAAATGACCAACCCGGAAAAAGGGTTCGGCTTCATTCACGCGCCCGCCGGCGCCGCCGATATATTCTTCGGCGAGGCCGGCCTCGATGGCGACATCCGAGATCTTCGGGCCGGTGATGCCGTCGAGTTCGATCTGATGGACCAGCGCGACGGCCGCGTCCGCGCCATACACATTCGCCCGATCGCGTCGGCGCCGGCCACCGCTGGGCGCGCCTGAGATGGCCGAAGGAAATCTCACACTCCGCGTTGTTGCCGACGTCACAGACCTACAGGCGAAGCTCGCCATTGCCAAAAGCAATGTGGTTGCATTCAGCAGCGAAACACGGGCGCTCGCCAATCAATATCGCGAGGCCGGCGATGCCGGCGCGATGCAGTTCATTCCGGCGCTGGAAAAAAGCGCCCACAGCGCGGCCGCCGCCAAGGCGCAGGTCGCGGCGCTCAATAGCCAGCTTCAAAAGACCGCCGCCTCTGCCGGCGGCTTCCGCGAGATATTCAATTTCGGAGCAGGCGGCAGTTTCACCGCGCGCCTGCGCGAGGCCACCAGCCTCATCAGCGGCCTCGGCGAGGTCTTGGCCGCCGGCTTCGCAGCCAAGATGATGGTCGGCGCGATCGAGGGCACCGCCAAGCTCGGCGCCGAGCTGAATAAGCTCTCCAAGATCACCGGCGTTTCGGTCGAGACGCTGAGCGGCTGGCACTACGGCGCCGACCAGATGTCGGTCAGCGCCGAGGCGCTCGACACGGCGATGGTGCGGCTCGGCCGTAACGTCCAGATGGCGCTCTCGACGCCGTCTAGCCAGGCCGCCAAGGCGTTCGAGCTTCTTGGTCTCTCCCAGGATTACCTGAAGGCGAACAGCAACGATCTACAAGCCGTCCTAATGAAGATGGCGGATGCGTTTCACACCCACGCCGACGGTGCAAATGCCGACGCCTTGGCCCAGGCGACGATGAGCCGCTCCGGCGCCCAGCTTCTCCCCTTCCTGCGCCTCGGCAGCCAGGCCATCGCCGACCTGACGCAGAAGAACAAGGATCTCGGCGGCGAAATCGACGGGCCGATGGCTGAGGCCATGGAGCGGCACGTCCAGCTCGTCAAGGACATGGGTACGTCCTGGGAAGGCTTTTGGATCACGCTTACAAATAAAATAATTCCAACGCTTAATGCTCTGTTCTCTACGATTACTGCGAATTTGACTGGTGATGCGATGCGCCAGTACACCGCCATGGTGATGGATGAGGCGGCGGGCGCTACTGGAGGGGAGCGCATAGGCACGACCGCGCGTCCGTCCCCGGAAGGCTCGACGGCCACGGGCGCGCCAGGTTCTGCGCCCGGGCCCGGCGCGGCGGCCGCAGGCAAGGCCAGCGGCGATAGCCAGTTGCCCCAGTTCGGCAACATGGACGCCTCGACCGGCGGCGTAACCGCCGTCGAGAAGTTCCGCGCCCAGGTCGCGGAAATGGAGGCCACTTGGCGTGGCGCGCACACCGCGATGCTCGCCGAATCTGTCCGCATGTGGCAGGCCGACCTCGCCACTGCCGGCCTCTCTCAAAAGGAAAAGTACGAGGTACAAAGTAGCCTCACCGCCGCCACGCACGCGCTCAATCAGGCGGTGGCCACGGAATCGGCGACGATCGCCCGGCAGGACGCCGACACCGACCTGCAAATATCGAAGATGAAACTCTCGGCGACGAAGAACACGCTCGACGAGGAACTGGCCGCGCGCAAGATCACCGCGGCGCAATGGCTCACCGCCATGCAGGCCGAGGTCGCGCAGGAATACGCGCTCGACAAGCAGCGCCTCGACAACGAGCTGGCGAGCCTGACGCCGCTCACCGCCGAATACGACCGGGTCTACAACCAAATCCGGATGCTGAAGGCCAAGAACGTCGCCGATCTGGCGGCGCTCGACAAGCAGGCGGCGGCCAATTCCACGCGGGAAGCGCAGGCCGCGGCGAGAGATTGGGAGAATTCTTTCAAGCCGATCAACAGCGCCTTCAACACCATGATCAGCGGCATAGTTTCCGGCCGTAACACGCTGGGACAAACGCTGCGCTCCGCGGCGCAGCAATGGGTGACGCAGGAGATCGAAGCCGACGCCCAGGTTCTCCTTCATAAGCTGGAAAACTACGCTGCAGAGCTCGCGGGCGTGGAAATCAGCGAAGCCAGCAAGCAAGCAGCGCAGGCGACGACGAACACCATGAGCCTAGCGGGGCTCGCCGCCAAAGCCTTGAAAGCGATCTTCACCTATGCCGCCGAAGCCTTTGGCGGAGTTTTCGCCAACCAGGCGCCCGCCGAAGGGCCCTATGCGGCCATTCCAGCCGCTGCCGCCAGTGCGGCGGTTCTCGGCGTCACTGGGATGGTCTCGGCCGAAGGCGGAATGTGGACCGTGCCGGGCAACACCCTAGCCGTGCTGCACCCGCAAGAGAGCGTATGGCCGGCCGGACCAGCCGCAGCAGCGCGCGATTTCTTCGCCAATGGCGGCCAGCGCGGCGCCCAGGCCGGCGGTGTCAGCGTCGAGCCGCACTTTCATATCCATGCGATCGACACGCAGACCGGCGCAAGCTTCTTGGTCAAAAATATGCCCCTAATCGCCAAGCAGATCGCAAAGACGCTTCAAGCCAACCCGAGCTGGCGCGGCAATTATTGATGGCGGACGTTTTCAAGCTGCCGGACCGCGAGGATCGCGTCTGGAAGGAAATCAAGGCCGGCCTATTGCAAGCAGCGCTTCGCGGCGGTGCGTCGATAGGGCCCAGCACCGCGGATCGTGCCTGCGAACATCTCAGGACGCGGCTGGCCGAATACACATGGCCAAGCGGGGTTGCCCTGCTGCCGATGGATGAAAGCACCACCGCCGCTGTCGAATCGGCCATCTCTCAACTCAAGCTCGCCTACTTTGTCTTTATGCTGGGCCTTTCGTTGGAGATCGTGGCGGCGACCGATGCCTCAGGCCGAACGGGCGCCTAGCGCCCCGCGATTTTGAGGCGCACTGGATCGTCCACGCCGCGGCGGCCCGGTTCGCTATGGCTCTACGCCTCAGGCGCGTTGGGCGAGCCGTATACGGCTTAGGCGAGCCAAGAATATAGACGAGCAGGTCACCCAAACCGCGAATCTTGACAGGGATGCCCCGCCAGGCGCAGCCTTCCCAACGGTGCTGAAAACACCAGTCGTTAGGCGGTCACCGCCCCCGAAAAGCCTGGCGGTATTTTTACGCCCGCAGTCTGAGTCGGGAGCGGGCTGAATAAAACACCCGCAAGGGAAATAGGCCCGCCAGTCCTAACGCTGGTTTTCAGCTCCCGGCGCCCACGCTGATCGTAGGCATGGCCTGAAAAGCCACGTTAGGAGCATTTGCAATGCCCCGGGACTTCAACGGCGCCTCCGCGCCGCGTCTCTCGCTACATGCGCAACGCCTTAACACGCTCAAGCTGATCCGCGCGCGGCGGCGCGGGCATGACCATCAACGGCGCCGTGTCACCGAACACCGAATGCAGCTCGCCGAGTGGTTGCTTGGTAAAATCATTGACGGTGCCGACATTATCGGAGAAGGGTCTGCTTGCCATCTCAATGGCGGCCGGCATCTGACAGTTTTCTTTCTCGTGGAGATCGACGCCTATCATTTCCGCGAAATCTGCGCAATCGGCGGCGACCTCTCGGACCTGGAAGACACAAACGACGCCGAGGACGGCGCCGATCCGGAGCCAAGCTTGGGAAGCAGGGATCGCGAGATCGATCAAAGATCGTGGGGATCCTGTGCGCCGAGCGGCGACGGCGAAGAGGGCGCCGAGGATGAGCCAAGCCTCGGCAGTACGCACATGGCGAACCAGGTCCGCTGGGCGGAAGGCTTTCGCGATGGTGACAAGGAGCGCGACCGCTGCGACGATGAGCGCGGCGGCGACGGCTGAGATCATCAACCCATGCGCTGACCGCTCGGCTGCGCGATCCCTTGGGCATGACGCCGCTGGTGGCGCATGAGAACCCGCCAGCAGCCGCCACCTCTGCCCGCCGGCATGACGCCGCGCCTGCTCGACGAGATCGCGGCGGCGGCCTATCTCAGCCTGCCGCTGGCGATCTTCAAGCGCGAGGTTGCCCCGGCCGTGCCGCCGCTGAAATTCGGCAATCGGCGCCGCTGGGATGTGCGCGCGCTCGACCGTTGGTTGGACAGCCGCTCCGGCCTGAATGCAGCCCCCATGTCAGACGAAAAATGGCTTGAAAGGCTGCAGCGTGACCGTGATCCGCGCAAGGGACCGCGGCGCCCGAGCGGCTGAGACGCGCTGCCGCCGGTGGCGTGAATATCGCCGGCGCTGCGCTCGACCGGTGGAGCGCGCGCACGCCGCCGCGTCTCAGCCGCTCTGGCGGCGTGGTCTAGGCCGCCCGCGCACTAGGACGGAAGCGGCGGCAGAATCGGGGAAAATGAGCGCTACTAGCTGACGAGTTCGCCCCAATTATCGGCGGTGAATTGCGCGAACCTGAGCAATCGAGCAAGCGCGTCATGCGCCTCGATCTCGGAGATCGTCGACGCGGTTCCATGGGCGGCCTCATCGCGCCAGTAGGATAAAAGCTGCATCGCACTTTTGAACGGTCCCGCCAGCGCTGGGCGCGCTGCTCCCGCGATATTATCGATGGTTTTTCGTCGTCCATTCGCGGCCCGATATGTCGCTAGGGTGACGGCTTCGTCACCGCCTTTCGTGATGGCAACGGCGAGAAGAATTGACTCTGCCGCAGCTCCGCACATTGCACAGCACGCAAGATAACTGCCCGTCGCGTGGCATTGCGCAGCCTCGGCCGCCCGCTGGACAAACCCAGATCCTGGTGACCTCTTCTACGCGCCGCCGACGGGACCATTTCTCGCCGCTCGGCCGCGCGCTGATTATGCGGAACGCCGTTGGTACAAAGTGCCCCGATTTTGCACCACAGTTCCGAGCATGTTCTCAACATTTTTGAGCAGAAACGAACAGAAGCCGGCAAGTCGCACGCGCTCGATCGGGGGCTAAATCTCAGGATTTTGGCGGGAAAGATTGGTGGAGCAGAGGGGGATCGAACCCCTGACCTCGACATTGCGAACGTCGCGCTCTCCCAACTGAGCTACTGCCCCGCCCGCATCGGCGCGGAATATGTGGCGTGCCCGCGCACCCTGTCAAGATTGCGGGCCAAGGTCGGGAAAGCCGCCTTCGCCGACGCCCGCGCTCAATGCGCAAAATATTGCCTCATTTTTTCGAGGGCGGCGCTGAACGCGTCGAAGTCGTTCCGGCCCAGCACGAAAGCGTTGGTGCCCTTGGTGCCCTCCAAAAGGGTGAATTCCACGCCGGGACCGGCGGCCACGGTGATGAGCGTCGCCGTGTCGGTATCGCCATCCTTGTGCGAGCCGATGACCCGCCAGGTGGCGGATTGCGCCGCGACGGCCTTTTTCCAGAGCTGGGTGAAGGTGCCCAAGCTGTCCCGGTCGAAGGCGACCGAGAGGCGTTTATCCGTGACGATGCCGATCAATCCGACCTTGCTTTGATCTACGGTATAGGTGGCGACGTCCAGCTCGGTATTGCCCGACATGAATTTGTCGACGATATCGAGCGTGCCGCCAGCGGCCCAGGCCGGTGGCGCAACAAGCAAAAACAACGCGAGCAGCAGCGGCGACAATCCGAGCTTGGTCATGGAATCCCCCCTCTTCGTTTCTTGCCCCTCGAGCGAGGCCGCAACGGCCACTATAGACAGCCCGCGCGTAACGCAACAAGCCGCCCGGCTTGCGCGCCACGCGGCCCATCGCTAGGTTTGGCGCCTCGAGTCGCGCGAAAGGAAGCCACGCATGGGAAGTTTTCTCGTCCCCGTCATCGAAGTCATCGTCGCGCTCCTCAACATCTATTGGTGGATCGTCATTCTTGCGGCGATCGCGAGTTGGCTGATGGCTTTCCGCGTCATCGACACGCGCAACCGCGCCGTGGCGATGATCGTGGATTTCCTCTACCGCGCGACCGAGCCGGCGCTGCGGCCGATCCAGCGCATCCTGCCGAATTTCGGCGGACTCGATATCTCGCCGGTCATCCTGCTGGTGATCCTGTGGTTCATCGAGATGGAGCTGCGCCAGCTCGAAATCTTCTACCTGATGCGGACCTGACGCGCGGCGTTCCCGCGCCATTGCCGCCGCTCATCAAAAAAAAGAATTGGGACCATGACTGAAGCAAAGCTGATCGACGGCAAGGCGGCGGCAGCCAGGCTGCGCGCCGCCATCGGCGCCGCGGCGGCGGCATTGAAGGCGCGCCACGGCGTCCAGCCCGGCCTCGCGGCGGTGCTGGTCGGCGACGATCCGGCGAGCGACGTCTATGTCCGCAGCAAGACCAAGGCGACGAAGGAGGCCGGACTCAACGGCTTCGAGCACCGCCTGCCCGCCGCGACAAGCCAGGCCGCGCTGCTCGACCTGGTGCGCCAACTCAATGCCGACGACAAGGTCGACGGCATCCTGGTGCAGCTGCCGCTGCCGAAGCAGATCGACGCGCAGAAGGTCATCGCCGCGATCGATCCGGCCAAGGACGTCGACGGCTTCCATGTGCAGAACGTCGGGCGGTTGTGGAGCGGCGGCGAATCGCTGGTGCCCTGCACGCCTTATGGCTGCCTCATCCTGTTGCGCGAGACCCTGGGCGCCGATCTCGCGGGCGCCGAGGCGATCGTGCTCGGCCGCTCCAACATCGTCGGCAAGCCGCTGGCGGCGCTGCTGCTGGGCGAGAACTGCACGGTGACCATCGCGCATTCGCGTACGCGCGACCTGCCCGATGTCGCGCGCCGCGCCGATATCCTGATCGCCGCGATCGGCCGCGCCGAAATGGTCAAGGCGTCGTGGATCAAGCCGGGCGCCACGGTGATCGATGTCGGCATCAACCGGGTGCCGGGCGCCGACGGCAAGAGCCGGCTGGTGGGTGACGTCGCCTTCGACGAGGCGAAGCGCGTCGCCGGCGCCATCACGCCGGTGCCCGGCGGCGTCGGCCCGATGACCATTGCCTGTCTCTTGCGCAACACGGTGGTGGCGGCCTGCCGGCGCCGCGGCCTCGCCGCGCCGGCCGGACTTTGATCGCGCGCAAAAGAAGCGGCGCTAGCGGCGCATCTTTTTCGCCAGCCTCAGCCGCAGCGCGTTGAGCTTGATGAAGCCCGCGGCGTCGCGCTGGTCATAGACCTGATCCGCCTCGAAGGTGACATGCGCCAGGCTGTAGAGACTCTTCGGCGATTTGCGGCCGACCACGCGCGCCGAGCCCTTGTAGAGCTTCAGCCGCACGATGCCCTCGACATCCGCCTGACTCTTGTCGATGAGCGCCTGCAGCATCGCGCGCTCGGGCGCGAACCAGAAGCCGTTATAGACCAGCTCGGCATAGCGCGGCATGAGCTCGTCCTTCAGATGCGCCTCGCCCCGGTCGAGCGTGATGCTCTCGATGCCGCGATGCGCCAGATGCAGGATGGTGCCGCCGGGGGTTTCGTAAACGCCCCGCGACTTCATGCCGACGAAGCGGTTCTCGACCAGATCGAGCCGGCCGATGCCGTGCCTGCCGCCCAGCTCGTTGAGCCGGGTCAGCAGGGCGGCCGGCGACAGCGTCTTGCCGTCGACCGCCACCGGGTCACCCTTGGCGAATTCGATCTCGACATATTGCGGCGCGTCCGGCGCCTTTTCCGGCGCGACGGTACGGCTATAGACGTGTTCCTCGGGCTCGGCCCATGGATCCTCGAGCGCCTTGCCCTCGGCCGAGATGTGCAGCAGGTTCGCGTCGGTCGAGAACGGCGCCTCGCCGCGCTTGTCGCGCGGAATCTGGATCTGGTGCTTCTCCGCGTATTCGACGAGCTTGCTGCGCGAGTTCAAATCCCATTCGCGCCACGGCGCGATCACCTTGATGTCGGGCTTCAGCGCGTAATAGGCGAGCTCGAAGCGCACCTGGTCGTTGCCCTTGCCTGTTGCCCCATGCGCCACCGCATCGGCGCCGGTCTTTTCCGCGATCTCGATCTGCCGCTTGGCGATCAGCGGCCGGGCGATCGAGGTGCCGAGCAGGTACTGGCCTTCATAAAGCGCGTTCGCCCGGAACATCGGGAAGACGAAGTCGCGCACGAATTCCTCGCGCAGATCGTCGACGAAAATCTGCTTCACGCCCATCAACTCGGCTTTCTTCCGCGCCGGCTCGAGCTCTTCGCCCTGGCCGATATCGGCGGTGAAAGTCACGACCTCGCAGCCGTAATTCTCCTGCAGCCAGCGCAGGATGACCGAGGTATCGAGGCCGCCCGAATAGGCGAGCACGACTTTTTTGACGGTGTTCTTCATGGCGGCGGAGTATCGCGGGCCACCGCGCGGCGGGCAAGCCTAGCGAGGAAGTCCTAGGCGCTGA
>Ga0075522_10002642_pt1 | contig 13222 bp, 9 predicted proteins | sample NGEPerA_FD_74796 | JGI IMG/M metagenome (GOLD analysis project Ga0075522, IMG submission 74796) | Arctic peat soil microbial communities from the Barrow Environmental Observatory site, Barrow, Alaska, USA - NGEE PermafrostL2-A | ecosystem: Environmental > Terrestrial > Soil > Wetlands > Peat ... | reverse complement strand
CGAGACAAACACCGTCTCCGCATCGTCTGTTTTGAACTTCGTTACCAGCCCGTAATGGCGGCCCGTGAGCTCTCCGAAATCCTTGTATGCCGCTTCGAGGAAATCCAAAATAGGCTCGGCAAAATTATTGCGCCGCGCCACGATGCCCTGCATGTAGTGTTCCTGATTCTGCACAGGACCGAGCAGCACGGGGTTCGCCAGGTCCATCATCTTGGGAACGCGGCGGCGGGTGGGCCCAAACAGCACACGCTGTGCTTCAGTGGGGCACTCGATGATGTCGTCGGGCGCGCCGAGATATTCGCGAATCAGCTCCGACTCATGCTTATAGAAAGTGCGCTCCAGGTGCGTAGTTAGGAAGCCATCCATGATGTTCATGCCCGGCGTCAGGCTGAGCTCAGTTACGCGACGCAGGATGAGCGCCTGATCGGCGGCCTGTTGCGCGTCTTTGCCGAAGATCATGATCCAGCCGGTATCGAGCGCGCCGTAAATGTCGTCGTGGCCGCAGTGCACATTGAGCGCATGCTTGGTGAGCGCACGGGCACCCACTTCAAGAACCATGGTGGAGCCCTTGCCGGGCGCATGGTAATACTGCTCGACGCCGTAAACCACGCCCTGGCCAGAGGTGAAGTTAACCACGCGCTTGCCGCAAACCGAGTGGGCAATGGCGCCACCCTGGGCCGCATGCTCGCCTTCCGTCTCAATGGCCAGCGTGTTGTTGCCAAACACGTTCAGGTGCCCTTCAGCATAAGCCTGCTGGAACAACTCACCGCCCTCAGTCGACGGCGTGATCGGGTAAAAAACACCGGCGTCGGCGATCCTTGTTTCAGTGTGGTAAGAAACAAGCTGATTTCCATTAGCGGTAACGCGAATCCCTGGGTAGCGTGCAGCAACTGTCATTGAATCCCTCTCAGTGAGCCCTGTTCTTTCGGCCTATCCTTGCGCTTGCGCCTTTGCTGCAGACGAGATTTTCCCCCGTCCGCGCGCGGTGGCGCCGCGCCCTCTTTCCCGTGTTATTGCGCCCGCCTATCGGGCTTTGCGTAAACGATTTATGAAGCAAGTGTAAGGGTCGCAAGCGGTTCAAGGAAAATCAGGGACCAAGCCCTCTGGAGCGACCTATTTAAGTATGCACTCCTTCTATATGTGCTGTATATCGGATGAGAGTACAAATTCTCACAATACGAGACGCTTCGACCGATTATTCCATGTGCCGGAATGCCGTTTAACTATATTCAGACGAACTCTTCTTCTTTAAGATCACGCAGAAGCGTTAAGATTCTCCAAGTGCAATGGCTGCAATGGAATGGGAGCAGTAGGGAAAGCCCATGAGAGGGGCACGAGAACATGCCTGATGCCAACGATCAAGCTTGCCAGTTCGCCCGCTATCCCAGCCTGGAGGGCCGGAGTGTTCTGGTCACCGGAGGAGCCAGCGGCATAGGCGCCTCTCTGGTCGCTAACTTTGCGCGCCAGGGTAGCCGAGTAGCCTTTTTCGATATCGACGACAAGAACGCCCATCACTTGGTCGAGTCGATAACTGGCGAAGGCCTGCAGTCTCCGACGTACCTGCATTGCGACCTTACCGATCTGGCTGCATTGAAGAATGCGGTTGAGCAAGTGGTGGCCGCGCATGGGACTGTTGATGTGCTGGTGAACAACGCTGCCAACGATCAGCGCCATGCGACGGAGGAAGTCACGCCCGATTATTGGGATCACTCCTTGGCGGTAAATCTGCGGCCGCATTTTTTCATGGTGCAGGCGGTCTTGCCATCAATGCGTGCTGCAGGTCGCGGGTCGATTATCAACATGAGCTCGATTGCGTGGATGATTCCATCAACCGGCCTCCCGGTTTATGTTGCCGCCAAGGCGGCCATCGTGGGGCTTACGCGTACACTGGCGCACGAACTTGGTCCGCACAACATTCGCGTGAACGCGGTACTCCCCGGCGCGATTGCGACCGAGCGGCAGAAGCAGCTTTGGTACACGCCGGAGTACGTTGACCTGATCCAGCGCAGCCAGGCCCTCAAACGCCAGATAGAACCAGATGAGGTGGCGCGGCTGGTTTTATTTCTGGCTGCCGACGATTCAAGTGCCATCACCAACCAGAGCTATGTTGTGGATGGCGGCTGGGTGTGATGAATCAGTTGACGATGATGCGCTACGATAAAGACAGGACTGGGGCCGTTCATGTTCGTTGTTATCTGGCAGTTTGAAATTGCCGAAGACAAAATAGCCGCATTTGAAGCCGCCTACGGCGCGGATGGTTCCTGGGCGAAACTCTTCCGCACGTCGCCGAATTACCTTGGCACCGAATTGCTGCGCGACGCCTATATTCCAGGCTCATACGTGACGATCGACCGCTGGAAGAGCGAGGATGACTTCCGCGCGTTTCGCAAAGAGCACGACCAGAACTATGAAGTGCTCGATCGTGAGTGCGACTCGTTGACCAGCCGCGAAACGCGTGTCGGGGCTTATACGGTTTAGCTTCGCACCAGTTCTGAAACTAAAGTTTGTGAGCGCTGATACGCCTGTAGCCCGCCCCCTTGAATTTTCCCCGTTTCTTCGCCATTTTGTCCTGTCTTTCCGTGTCTCGTCCTGCTACAATCCCTTCGAAATCCAATTCTTGTCCGAGCCGTCGAGTGATGTGCCGGGCGATATTTTTCATTCAAGGAGCCCTCCCAATGGCGATCGCCGACGACCGCACAAAAGCCGTAGAACTAGCCCTGGCACAGATCGAGAAACAGTTTGGAAAAGGTTCGATCGTCCGTCTCGGGTCCCGGGAAGCGCTGCTCCCAATTGCAGTCATTTCAACGGGTTCCATCAGCTTTGACGCTGCACTTGGCGTGGGCGGCGTGCCGCGCGGCCGCGTGACTGAGATCTACGGCCCTGAGTCCTCCGGCAAAACCACTATCACCCTGCAGATCATTGCGGAAGCCCAGCGCGCGGGTGGCCTGGCTGCATTTGTCGATGCCGAACATGCCCTGGACCCTGCCTACGCCAAGAAGCTGGGCGTGGATACGGACAATCTGCTGGTTTCGCAACCCGACAGTGGCGAGCAGGCCCTGGAAATCACTGAAGCCCTGGTCAAGTCAGGCGCCATTGATGTTCTGGTGGTGGATTCGGTTGCCGCACTAGTGCCCAAGGCCGAGCTTGACGGCGAAATGGGTGATTCTCATATGGGCTTGCAGGCACGGCTCATGTCGCAGGCACTTCGCAAACTTACAGGCACTGTTTCAAAATCCCGCACGTCACTTATTTTCATCAACCAGATCCGAGAGAAAATCGGCGTGATGTTCGGCAACCCTGAAACCACCACGGGCGGTCGCGCTCTCAAGTTTTATTCTTCCGTGCGCATCGACATCCGCCGCATTGCCGCCATCAAGGAAGGCGACGTCGTGACCGGCAACCGCACCAAGGTCAAGATTGTGAAGAACAAGGTTGCCGCGCCGTTCCGCGAAGCAGAATTCGACATTCTTTACGGCGAGGGCATCAGCCGCGAGGGTGACGTGCTCGATCTGGCGGTTGCCAACAACATTGTTGAGAAGTCTGGCGCGTGGTACAGCTACGATGGCGAGCGTATTGGGCAGGGCCGCGAAAACACCCGCACTTTCCTCAAGGAAAACAAGGAAGTTTTTGCCAAGATCGACGCCACTCTGCGCAAGGTACTCAATATTGGCGCCGTCAAGGCGGAGATTCCCGAGGTTCCTGCGGCCGGACCGGCTGAAGCCAAAGAGGCCGTTCGCGGGCGCCGCGGCTGAAGAACACTTTCTAAATCAGTTTCTCCCTGAAGCCACGAAAGGCCTTTTCCTCGGAAAAGGCCTTTTGTGGTTCTGCTTTCTGCTGCTCTCTACGCCATAGCTTCAGATTCCAATTTGGAGGTATCTTCGCCTGCAAGTTCGGAGGTCAATTCATCCAATCCGAATGCGGCCTGTTTGTAAGGCAGGAACACGCGGAACGTGGAGCCGCCACTGGGGTTGCGCTCCGCCCAAATGCGTCCAGAATGCTGCTGAACGATCGCTTTGCAGATGGCAAGACCCAGACCCGTTCCACCTTTCTGTCGTGAATCGGACGAATCCACCTGCTGGAAGCGGTCGAAGATTGTTTCCAGCTTGTCCTGAGGAATGCCGCGCCCCGGATCAACGACCGAGAGCGTGACACCGTGCGGTTCAGCACTCAGCAGGATTGAGATCGTGGAACTTTGCGGCGAGAATTTGACGGCGTTGGAAATGAGATTGGTGATTACCTGAAGCAGGCGGTCGGGATCGCCCATGATCTCCATTTGAAGCGGAGATTGAATCAGCTTGACACCGGCGGCTTCCGCCACGGGCGTTATGTTATCCACTGCCTGGCTCACAATGTCCGCAAGCCGTACCTGCCGCATCATCATGCGCTCTCGTCCGCTACCGAGCCTGTCAAGATCGAGAATGTCATTCACGAGCTTGACCAGCCGCTCTGAGTTGGACCGCGCAATGCGAATCAGGTTTACTGTCTTCTCGTCGACCTGCCCATTCAGATCTGCCGATACAAGCCCGAGCGCGCCGCGGATGGCGGTGACCGGCGTGCGCAGTTCGTGGCTCACGGTGGAAATGAATTCGGTTTTCAGGCGGTCAAGCGCGTGACGCTGGCTGATGTCGCGGAAACTCAGCACCGATCCGGTAAGGAACCCGCCTTCAATAATGCAGTTGAGCCTGTATTCAATTCGCAATGAGCTTCCGTCGGCGCGAAAGATCATGTCTTCTCCAGATGCGGCAGCTTCGCGCGGATTCTGGGAGGCCTGGCGCAGCGCGCACTCCACACCGGAACATTGGTTCGCAGTAGCGTCAACCGAGTGCAGCAGTTCCTGTACGGGGCTGCCCGTCAGCTTGTTTGGCTCGGTATCGAGCATTTGCGCAGCCGCACGGTTTGCGAACCGAACCCGGCCATTGCGGTCAAGCCCAACGATGCCATCCGCAACTGTGTCGAGCAGAATCTCCTGCTGACGATAGAGTTTCTCTGCCCTGCTTTGTTCGTAGGAGCGAGCGAGCATCTGGCCCAAAGAAGAGGCCACTGTTTCAACCGCCGCCATCGACTCCCGATTTTCACGGCGACTATAGTGAGAGTAAAACTCGAGCACGGCCAGCACACTTTTGCCTACGCGCACCGGAACCGCGCAGCCTGAAATCATTCCTTCATGCAACGCAGTCAGCGCGTGATCTCCGAAGCCTTCCGAAGCAATGTTCGCAATCCAAATCGGCCTACCCTCACGCCATGCGCGACCCGCCATCTCCTCGCCCATACCCAGCCGCATGGCCACGCTTTCTTTAATCAAACCCTGCATGGAACGACCCGGCGCGCTCCATCCGGAGCAGAACTCCAGATGATTTTTGTCGGGGTTCACTTCCCATCGCAAAGCCGCATCCCAACCTTGCGACAAGCAAAGCGCCTCTAGTACTCGTTCAGCGGCAATTTCCGGGGAACGGTTTTCGCCGACGATTTCGCTGACCACAAGCTGCAACGCGACACGCCGGTCGCGCTGCATCAATAAGCGAGTGAGCAGAACAGCAGCAGCGGCACCAGCCAAAAATATCTGGATAGCGTATAGGCGCGGGCCGAATTGAATATGCATGGAGACGGCGGCTAGGGGAACTGCCACCACCAATCCCGCCAGCACAGGCGAAACGGAATTGAGAACGCGGAAAAGCGAAAGCTTCGGTCGCTGACCGCTATTTGTTGTTCTCAGTCCTATAGTTGCGTCGGACATAGACCTCCTGCACGTGCGCCGGAATCATATAACCGCTATTCCGGCCTGAGCCTGACAATGCGTACAGTCGTTAGCCCCGGGGGGCACTGATCATGATGCCGGTACAACATTCCAGCAAAATAAGGGCCAATCTGCGGCAAATCAACTGCCTCATTCTAAGGGTGTTGCAGATTTAAGGTTACCGATGGGTGAGTACCCCAGTGGACAACTGTAAACAGCGCTATCCACCTTCAGACTCGCTGAGGACTGCCAGACGCGGAACTCCGAAGGCACTTCGGGCCCGTTAATGGATCTCCGTGGAGCCGTTCAGGCGCTCCGTCCGCCCGAATCCGCCGTCCACTTTGCCCACCCAACATGCCGCCGCTTAGGATTAACGCCACACGCGCGGAGGCTCGATTTTGAATCCAGATTTCACCCGAAGGTCCGTTCTGACAGGCGTTGCCGCCATCACTGCCCAACTGCTGTTCCGCGCCAGACTGGCTCGAGCCGGAGGTGTGATCGCTAACGGATCACCACAACTTGCGGCCGCTCCGGGACTCGTCGATCTCACGCTTACAGCGATGACGGCGAACACGCTCCGCATCGGCATCGCTCCGGCGGCGGCGCAAGCGCCGGCTCATGAACTTGGGTTTGTTGAGGCTGAATGGCCGCCACCGCTGGAAGCTCCGGCGGCTGCGAGCGCACACACAATCGCGTGGGGCAAATATACCCTTCGCATCGAAACCGATCCGCTGACCGTTACCGTTCTTGAAGGCCAGAGAACGCGACAGCAGATTCGTTTCGACATCGACAGCACCAACGTTCACTTCCCGCTTGACGGCGCGGTCTTCGGGCTTGGCGAAGGCGCCAACAGTTTCGATCGCCGCAACACGCGCGAGCCGCTGGTGAACGGCCAGACTCCTGCCGACTTTCGCACGTTTGGCGCGCGGCTGCAAATTCCATTTGCAATCAGTGCGGCGGGTTGGGGAATCTTTATCGGCCAACCGCAAGGCACATTCGAATTCACGCAGACTGAAGGCGCTTTCCGCGGCGTTGAGGCCACGTCGACACGAAATATTTTTTTAATGCTGGGCGATGGACCCGCCGATGTGCTGCGCGAGTATGCGCAACTGACTGGCTTTCCGCACATGCCTCCGCGCTGGGCGCTCGGCTATATGCAGTCGCATCGCACGCTGGCCAGCCAGGACGAAGTGCTCAGCGTGATGAAAACCTTCCGCGACAAAAAGCTGCCATGCGATGCGGTCATCTATCTCGGCACAGGCTTTTGTCCTTCGGGCTGGAACACGGGCCATGGCTCGTTCACATTCAACGACAAAGTATTTGCTGATCCGCTGGCAATGCTGAAGAAGATCCACTCGGAAAACTTCAAGGTGATTCTGCACGTTGTGCCGCCAGGCGATCTGCATGGGAGAGTGTCAGACGCCGGCGAGGCTGCCGAGGTACCTGGCGATGCAGCAGCTTACTGGGAACAGCACGCCGCGCTGGAGCGCATGGGCATAGACGGATGGTGGCCTGACGAAGGCGACAAGTTCTCAGTGTACGCACGCTTCGATCGCAATCGGATGTACTTTGAGGGATCGCGCAAGACAATTCCCGATCGGCGCCCCTTTGCGTTACATCGCAACGGCTATGCGGGCATGCAGCGTTATGGGTGGCTATGGTCGGGCGATACAGCTTGCAGCTGGAACGCTCTTCGAGCCCAGATCATGGTGGGCATTGGCGTCGCCCTGTCCGGCATTTCGTATTGGGGCACGGACATTGGCGGGTTCGAGCCATCGCCCGAGCTTACGCCGGAACTCTATGTGCGCTGGTTTCAATTCGCATCATTTTGTCCGCTGTTTCGCAGTCATGGCCGCGCATGGCATTTGCGCTTGCCGTGGGGCTGGAACACGGGCGAACCCGGTCCGAAAGAAGTGGAAGGCGCATGGGCTGCGTCGTGGCCGCCGGCGGCCGATCTGCATCGCCCTGACGTTGAAGATATCTGCCGCAAATTTCTCAACCTTCGTTATCAGTTGCTGCCGTATTTGTATTCGTCGGTCGCGCAGGGCCATGAAACAGGACTGCCGCTGATGCGCGCGCTCAGCCTGAATTGGCCGGCCGATGAGAAAGCGGTGATGACCAGCGACGCGTACATGTGGGGCGATCACATTCTTGTGGCGCCAGTGTTTGAAAAAGCTGCAACTTCACGCAATGTATATTTGCCAGCGGGCGCCTGGTGGGATTTTTGGACGTCGACACAAGTAGACGGAGGAAAGCTCGTTACTCGCGCTGTCGACCTGGCAAGCATTCCGCTTTACGTTCGCGCCGGCGGAATTCTGCCGATTGGCCCGATACGGCAATACACCAGCGAGGCCGTCTCTGAACCGCTGACGCTGCGCATTTATCCGGGGGCCGATGGGCGCTTTACCTGGTACGACGATGACGGAATCAGTTATGGGCAAGAGCGGGGCGAGTTTATGCGCGCCAAATGTGTGTGGAGCGAGGCTGCGCGTACTCTGACAATTACGCGCGACGCAAAGGGACGGTTGCCACTGCCCCAAACGATCCGCGTTGAGCTTGCCGGAAGTAATCAACGAAGGCAGATCGCACTCGAACGGAACGGCGCTGTGGTGAAGTTCTAAGCAATTTCATCCCTGTTGCATCTCGCTTTTCCCTGTCGCTGCGTCTCATTTCGCGGCCCGTTGGCGATTGCCATGCCGTAGAATCCTCGTGGAGCCTATTCAATGGCCGTAACCGCAATTTATCCCGGCACGTTCGACCCGCCAACCAACGGCCACCTCGACCTGATTACGCGTGGCTCACGCATCTTCAGCCATCTCACCGTCGCCATTCTCATCAACCCGGTCAAGAATCCTCTCTTCACCGTTGAAGAGCGCGTAGAAATGCTGGCGGAAGCCACAGCACCGCTTCATAACGTTTCGGTGGCAACTTTTGACGGGCTGATGGTGGACTTCGCGCGTCGCCAGGGTGCGGCCGCTGTGCTTCGCGGCATCCGGGCCATCTCCGATTACGAACATGAATTTCAAATGGCTCTCATGAATCGCCGTCTCGCGCCGGAAGTTGAGACTGTGTTTCTGCAGCCAGCGGGGCGCTACTCGTTTGTGAGCTCGCGCATGGTCAAGGAAGTCTTCAGCTTTGGCGGCGATATCAGCGGGCTCGTTCCACCCAATGTGCTCAAGCGCCTTCGCCAGCGCATCAACGGCTCTGGAAGCTGAGGGCTGCTTCAACTGCAGCGTCGGCGTCACTTGAATCCTGTTCAGCTAGAGCGGCCGGCCTGCAACACATAATCTGCCTTGACAGGAAAAACACCTGCCGTTTATTCATCAGATATGTCGCCTCTGACAGAACCCCACGTTCACATCCGCACAGCCAAACCGGAAGACGCAAAAGTGTGCGGGCAGATTTGCTACGACGCGTTTTCAACCATCAATGAGAAGCACGGCTTTCCGTCCGATTTCCCTGATCCTGAGGTCGCCATTGGAATGTTCTCGATGCTTTTTTCAGCTCCGTCGTTTTATTGCGTCGTGGCAGAAGCGGATGGCCGGATTGTGGGCAGCAATTGCCTTGACGAGCGCTCGATCATTGCCGGCGTCGGTCCCATCACCATCGATCCGGGCGTGCAGAACCGAGGCCTGGGCCGCCGATTGATGCAGGTCGTGATGGATCGGGCGAAGCAGCGCGGCACGGCCGGCATTCGTCTAGTTCAGGCAGGATTTCACAGCAGATCGCTTTCGCTGTATGCCAGCCTTGGCTTTGACGTCCGCGAGCATCTGGCCTGCATGCAGGGGCGGACGCAGCAGCGCGACCTGGCGGGATGCAGCGTGCGATCCGCGCAACCAGGGGACATGGCGGCGTGTGCGGCTTTGTCACTTCGTGTGCATGGATTTGATCGCAGCGGCGAGCTTCCTCACGCAATCAACGAAGGAACAGCAAAGGTGGTGGAACGCGAAGGCCGTATCACCGGATATGCCTCGAACCTGGCGTTCTTTGGCCACTCCACGGCGGAAACCAATGTCGACATGCAGGCGCTGATTGCATCGGCAGAAGCGTTTGGCGACCCGGGAATCCTGGTGCCAACCCGGAACAGCGCTCTTTTCCGCTGGTGCCTGGAGAACGGGCTGCGCGTTGTTCAGCCGATGACGCTGATGAGTATGGGACTTTATAACGAACCGGCCGGCGCCTGGTTACCTTCGGTTCTGTATTGATGGTCGGACTGACACCACTGAGCACTAACCTGCTTAGTTAGTAACTTGACTTTCTGCCTCACGGAAGGCTACTTTCAAACTCGATTAAGCCTGCTCCATGGGGTTAGATAAGCAGGCGTTCTCAACCCATACTTCCCGGTTTACGTTCCCTTGCTGTTTTTTGAAAATTCAACAGGTCATGGAGGTTCTATGAGTAAGTGTCTGCTTGCTCCGCGGCTGCTTGTTCCCCTTCTCGCGTGTCTTTCTCTCAGCTCAGTTTCTATCCTTCGTGCTCAATCACCAAATCAACCTGCGACTCCTGACGTTTCTCCCGGAGGTGTTCGGCAGCTTGAGGCGGGGCAACCGTACGTCCATATTCACGCCACGGTCGAAGCAATGGGAAAGTATCATGCGGCCCATGGTAGCGGGAGCGGTTCCAGCGGCACGAACAACAATTTGAACTACCATGGCGGAACCGGCGGTATCGGCGTTGAGACAGCTCCGAAAATCTATCTGGTGCTATGGGGCTCGCAGTGGTCCAGCGACCCGAGCGGTGAAGCATTAATCCTCGAGAAATTCTTTAACGGCGTGGGCGGAAGTCCCTGGTTGAATTCCGTTACCCAGTATTGCCAGTCAGTCGCAACCGGAACCGTGAGCTGTAATGGCGCGGGCACACCGGCAGGCAATCAGTCGGGCATTTTTGCCGGCTATTGGTATGACAACGCATCCTCCGCGCCATCGCGCCCCTCGCAGTCTCAGCTGGCAGCCGAGGCGGTGAAAGCAGCCAAGCATTTTAGCAATACCAGCGCAGCGCTCAACACAAGTGTTCAGTACGTGGTTGCCACCTCGCATAGGAACAACGCAAGCGGCTTCGGTACCCAATACTGCGCCTGGCACAGTTCCACAAATTCTACAGTGGGAACGATTGCCTATACCAACCTGCCGTATATCACTGACGCCGGCGCAAGCTGCGGCGCAAACTTCAACGGTCTTGGACCCAACGCAGGCATCACCATAGTCGAGGGCCACGAAATGGGTGAAACTATTACCGATCAGTTCCCAAGCACCGGCTGGCTTGATGGCAGCGGCCAAGAGAACGGCGACAAGTGCGCGTGGATCTCTTCGGGCTCGGGCGCTTCAGCAAACATTACTCTCTCTACCTATGGCACTTTCCCGGTACAAACGCTGTGGAGCAATGCTGCCAACAGCGGTTCGGGTGGCTGCGTCATCAGCTATCCATAAACTGGCTGCTTCAGGCCGCCTCCAATAATTCCAGCGTGCCCCATCCTGACCGAACCTCTCGTCAGGCATGGGCATTTCTGTCTTCCAGCCCAGTTTGGGCTGCTGACCTGCGAGCGCGTATTCCATCTCTCCGGCGCGACCGTAATAGAATCAATGAACCGGTGAGCCGCTCTGCTCTCGCCAATCCCCAAGCGACGGAAGGAGCATCTGTGAACATCCTGGCTTGTGTTGCAGGAATATCGTTCCTGTTCATCGTGTTGATCGACGCTTTCCAGACGATCATTCTGCCGCGCCGCGCAACCGGGCGCCTTCGACTCACCAGCATTTTCTATACGCTTACGTGGAACCCGTGGGCTTTTGTTGCGCGCCGCCTGCACAATCCGCGCCATCGTGAAACTTTCTTTAGCTACTATGGACCACTGTCGCTCATTCTGCTGCTGGTGGTTTGGGCGTCGATGATGGTTCTCGGTTTCGCGCTGCTCTTCTTCGCGCTTGGCAGCCCCTTTACCGATAGTTCCCACATGCCGCGTTTCTTCAATGACATCTACGTAAGCGGAACGACGATCTTTACACTCGGTCTGGGCGATGTTGTTCCGCAAAACAACTGGTCGCGTTCGCTGCTGGTTGTGGAAGCGGGCACGGGGTTTGGGCTGCTCGCCGTCGTGATGGGCTACTTCCCCGTTCTTTACGCCGCATTTTCGCGGCGCGAAGTTATCATCTCCCTGCTCGACGCGCGCGCTGGCTCGCCGCCAACGGCTGCCGAGCTTTTGCGGCGCCACTCATTTGAAGGCGCCGACCAGGCTCTCATGCTTTTACTGACTGAGTGGGAACGCTGGTCGGCCGAACTGCTTGAAAGTCACCTGTCGTATCCGCTGCTGTGCTACTTCCGTTCGCAACATAATAATCAAAGCTGGCTCAGCGCCATCACAGCGATTCTCGACACGTCTGCCCTGCTCATTGCGGGCGTACGCGGGCCTGAAGCACGGCAGGCGCAACTGACGTTTGCCATGGCTCGTCACGCCGTTGTGGATTTGTCGCAGATCTTTTCATGCCGGCCTGCGACCGACGGCCCCGATCGGCTTCCACCGGAGCGTTATCAGCATTTGTTCGATCAGTTGTGTCAGAGTGGCGTGGGCGTGTGCCGCGATTCGCTCACGAGCGATCGGCTCCGCGAGTTGCGGGTGCTCTACGAAGGCTATGCGGAGGCGCTCAGCCGCTATCTCTCCATGCCTCTGCCGCAATGGGTTTTGGATGAGCCGCGCAAAGATAATTGGATGACGGTGGCCCGTGTGCGTGCGCAGACCGAAGAAGCGAATCCGGACCATGGAAGCGATATCGCAGCTTCAGCACAACTGCTGGCCGGCACCGAAGATCACTACAACCAGTTCTGATCTCGCCGCGGCAATCGGCGTCCTTCTACGCCGCGGGCGTTTTATTCTTAGCGTGATAGAACCAGGTAAAGAAGGTGAACCGCTGCGAGTCTGGCAACGTGCTGCCGCTCATTCCAGTTCGCGTGTGTTCTTTATCTTCGCGCTCGAGCATGTCGAGCAGTGCCTGCAACAGGTGACTCTCTTTCAACGTATCTTCCCAACGCCGAAAAAGGTCGGTCCTTTGCTCGCAGGACAACGGCCGTTTTTCAAATTTGCGGGCCAGCGACTCACATGAGAGCCGACGTATTTCCAATTCTGCTTTAAGAAATTGAATACGGAGTTTGCGGAAAGTAGATTCCAAAACCCACCTCTATAAGGACAACTTGCTAACGAGCCCAGAAGTCGCCAAAATTAATTTCGCCGTCAGATCCGGCGTAATTGGACTGTAATTTCAATCTTCCTTGCGGAAAGTGATTTATGTCACTCGATTTTGGTCAAAACGTCAGGCGAGTTTGTAACTCCAGCCGCCGGTTATTGGCGTTCTCTGTGAAAATTCCGCCGCCGTCGCCAGCGGCCTGATTAGCCAACCCAAACAGCGGCGAAGTGATGTTGCCGATGATGGGCCCCGGATTGTTATGGTTCAGCAGGTTCCGCATCTGCATGGAAACGATGAGGTTATAGTGGCGATTCCC
>Ga0075522_10002641_pt1 | contig 13223 bp, 11 predicted proteins | sample NGEPerA_FD_74796 | JGI IMG/M metagenome (GOLD analysis project Ga0075522, IMG submission 74796) | Arctic peat soil microbial communities from the Barrow Environmental Observatory site, Barrow, Alaska, USA - NGEE PermafrostL2-A | ecosystem: Environmental > Terrestrial > Soil > Wetlands > Peat ... | reverse complement strand
GATGTCGGCGCGGTCAAGGCCGGCTGGAACGGGTTTGCGGTCCTTCACGATACGGCCTCGCGCGTCGGCGCGCTCGATATCGGCTTTGCCGGCGGGGCGGGTGGTCTCAGCGCGGCGCAGATGACAACCTTCGGCACACTCGATGTGCTGTTCCTGCTCGGCGCCGACGAGGTCAAGGTGTCGGACGGCACGTTCGTCGTCTACATCGGTACCCATGGCGACCGTGGCGCCCACCGCGCCGACGTCATCCTGCCGGGTGCGGCCTACACGGAAAAGTCCGGCATCTATGTCAATACCGAGGGCCGGGTGCAGATCGCCAACCGCGCCGGCTTCCCTCCGGGCGAGGCGCGCGAGGACTGGGCGATCATCCGCGCGCTGTCGGATGTGCTCGGCAAGAAACTGGCTTACGACTCGCTTGCCGCGCTGCGCCAGGCGTTGTTCAAAACCGTGCCGCATCTGATGCGCGTCGACACCATCGAGGCAGGGGACGCCGCCGGCATCGGCACGCTGGCAGGCAAGGGCGGCAGCGTCGAAAAGACACCGTTCAAGTCCTCGGTTGAGGATTTCTATCTGACCAACCCGATCGCGCGGGCGTCTGCGGTGATGGCGGAATGTTCGAGGCTCGCCGCCGGGCAGATGCTGACGGCAGCGGAGTGAGCGTGACCTGATGGAAGAATTCTTCGCAAGCGCATTCTGGACCGGCTTTCTCTGGCCGTTGATCGTGATGGTCGCCGAAAGCCTGCTGCTGCTTGTCGTGCTTCTGATCGCGATTGCTTACATCCTGCTCGCCGACCGCAAGATCTGGGCCGCGGTGCAAATCCGGCGCGGCCCCAATGTGGTCGGCCCCTGGGGCCTGTTCCAGTCCTTCGCCGACCTGCTGAAATTCGTGCTGAAGGAGCCGATCATTCCCGCCGGCGCCAACAAGGGCGTGTTCCTGCTGGCGCCGCTGGTATCCTGCGTGCTGGCGCTGGCCGCCTGGGCCGTGATTCCGATGAATCTCGGCTGGGTGATCGCCGACATCAATGTCGGCGTGCTCTATATCTTCGCGATCTCCTCGCTGTCGATCTACGGCATCATCATGGCCGGCTGGTCGTCGAACTCGAAATATCCGTTCCTGGCGGCGCTGCGCTCGGCGGCACAGATGGTGAGTTACGAAGTCTCCATCGGCTTCGTCATCATCACCGTGCTGCTTTGCGCGGGCTCGCTGAACCTGTCGGCCGTCGTGGAAGCCCAGAACACACATGGATTGGGCAGCCTGATCGGCCTGCCAAAACTGACCATCCTGAACTGGTATGTGTGGCCGCTATTCCCGATGTTCGTGGTGTTCTACGTTTCGGCGCTGGCGGAAACCAACCGTCCGCCCTTCGACCTGGTGGAAGCCGAATCCGAACTGGTGGCGGGTTTCATGGTTGAATACGGCTCGACGCCGTATCTCTTGTTCATGCTCGGCGAATATGTCGCGATCACCACGATGTGCGCGATGGCCACCATCCTGTTCCTCGGCGGCTGGCTGCCGCCGGTCGCGGTTGTGCCGTTCACCTGGGTGCCGGGCGTGATCTGGTTCGTGCTGAAGGTCTTTTTCATGTTCTTCCTGTTTGCGATGGCGAAGGCGATCGTGCCGCGCTACCGCTACGACCAGTTGATGCGGCTCGGCTGGAAGGTATTCCTGCCGCTGTCGCTGGCGATGGTGGTTGTCGTCGCCGGCGTGCTGCATTTCGCTGGCATCGCGCCGACATGAGGTCGCTATGAGTGTCAACATCAAGGCCACCGCGCGCTCGCTGCTGCTGTCCGAATTCGTGTCGGCGTTCTTTCTCGCCATGCGCTATTTCTTCCAGCCCAAGGCGACGCTGAACTATCCGTTCGAGAAGGGGCCGATCTCGCCGCGTTTCCGCGGCGAGCATGCGCTGCGCCGCTATCCGAACGGCGAGGAGCGTTGCATCGCCTGCAAGCTGTGTGAGGCGATCTGCCCGGCGCAAGCCATCACCATCGAGGCCGGTCCGCGCCGCAACGACGGCACCCGCCGTGCCGTGCGCTACGACATCGACATGGTGAAATGCATCTATTGCGGACTGTGCCAGGAAGCCTGTCCGGTCGACGCCATCGTCGAGGGACCGAATTTTGAATTCGCGACCGAGACGCGCGAGGAACTCTATTATGACAAGGCGAAACTGCTCGCCAATGGCGACCGCTGGGAGCGCGAGATTGCGAAATCGATCGAACTCGACGCGCCGTATCGGTGAGGTGAGGGCATGATCCGTTCCAGCACCCTTACGTCATTCCGGACGGCGCTTGGCGCCGATCCGGAATCTGGCGCCGTTATCTCTGGATTCCGGGCTCGCGGACTTTGCCCGCGCCCCGGAATGACGGAAGGGGCATACGCATGATCCTTCCAGCGCTGTTCTTCTATCTCTTTGCCGGGGTCTGCGTGGCTTCCGCGGTCATGGTGATCGCCTCGCGCAATCCCGTGCATTCCGTGCTGTTCTTGATTCTGGCCTTCGTCAATGCGTCGGGTCTTTTCATTTTGATGGGCGCCGAATTCCTGGGGATGGTTCTCATCTTCGTCTATGTCGGCGCGGTCGTGACGCTGTTCCTGTTCGTGATCATGATGCTGGACGTCGACTTCGCCGAGCTGCGCGAGGGATTCATCCAGTACTTGCCCGTCGGCATCGTCATCGGCGGCATCTTCCTGTTCGAGCTTTTGCTGACCGTCGGCGTATGGGTCATCAACCCGTCCGTTACCAAGGCGATCACCGCGCCGATCCCGGCCAATGTCAGCAACACCGAGGCGCTCGGCCTTGTGATCTACACCAGGTACATTCACTATTTCCAGCTCTCCGGCATGGTGCTGCTGGTCGCCATGATCGGCGCGATCGTGCTGACGTTGCGTCACAAGGCAAGCGTCAAGCGGCAGGACATCAATGTGCAGAATGCGCGGACGCCCGAAATCGCCATGGCTGTGCGCAAGGTGGCGTCGGGGCAGGGATTGATTGAGTCCGACGCGGCGGAGTGGGTGAAATGACCATCGGGCTCGGACATTACCTCGCGGTTGGCGCGATCCTGTTCACGCTCGGGATCCTCGGCATCTTCCTCAACCGCAAGAATATCATCATCATCCTGATGTCGATTGAACTGATTCTGTTGGCGGTCAATGTCAACCTGGTGGCGTTTTCGACTTTCCTCGGCGATATCGTCGGCCAGGTGTTCGCGTTGCTGGTGCTCACGGTGGCGGCTGCCGAAACTGCGATCGGCCTGGCGATTCTGGTGGTGTATTACCGCAACCGCGGTTCGATCGCGGTCGAAGACGTCAATCTGATGAAGGGCTAACGCGCTTATGATCCAGGCAATCGTCTTTCTGCCGCTGATCGGCGCACTTCTCGCCGGCCTGATCTCTATTTTCGGAGCGCATGCGCGCAATCCGAGCGGTGACACCGTCGAGCATCACGGCGACGCGCATGGCGTCGATGCCCATGCTCATGCTCATGCTCATGCGTCGGAAGCCCATGACGATCATGGCCACGACGATCACGCGGTCGAACCGGCGGCAGCAGGTTCGCGCACGGCCGAATTGATCACGACCGGGCTGTTGCTGGTGGCGGCCGGATTATCCTGGGTCACGTTGGTCGACGTCGGTTTCATGCATCATGACGCCCGCATTGCTCTGTTCCCCTGGATTAATTCGGGCGATCTGCAGGTCGCCTGGTCGCTTCGGGTCGATACGCTGACTGCCGTGATGCTGGTCGTGGTCAACACCGTGTCGTCGCTCGTGCATCTCTATTCGATCGGCTACATGGATGAGGATCCGTGCCGGCCGCGCTTCTTCGCCTATCTCAGTCTGTTCACTTTTGCGATGCTGATGCTGGTGACCGCGGATAATCTGGTGCAGCTGTTCTTCGGCTGGGAGGGCGTGGGCCTCGCAAGCTATCTCCTCATCGGATTCTGGTACCACAAGCCGTCGGCGAATGCCGCGGCGATCAAGGCTTTCATAGTCAACCGGATCGGCGATTTCGGCTTTGCGCTCGGCATCTTTGCGGTCTTCGCGTTGATCGGCTCGATCGACTTCGACACGATTTTCGCGGGCGCGCCGGGGCTGACCGGCAAGACCATCGACTTTTTCGGCTGGCATGCGGACGCGCTGACGCTAACCTGCCTGCTGCTGTTCATGGGTGCGATGGGCAAATCCGCGCAGTTCCTGCTGCACACCTGGTTGCCGGACGCCATGGAAGGCCCGACGCCGGTGTCCGCCTTGATCCACGCCGCGACCATGGTCACCGCTGGGGTCTTCATGGTGGCGCGGTTGTCGCCTTTGTTTGAACTCGCGCCGAACGCGCAGGCTTTCGTGATGTTCATCGGCGCCACCACCACCTTCTTCGCCGCGACCATTGCCCTCGTGCAGAACGACATCAAGCGCATCGTGGCCTATTCGACCTGTTCGCAACTCGGCTACATGTTCGTGGCGATGGGGGCGGGGGCCTATTCCGTCGGCATGTTCCATCTGTTCACGCACGCCTTCTTCAAGGCGCTATTGTTCCTCGGATCCGGCTCCGTAATCGTTGCGATGCATCACGAGCAGGACATCCGCAACATGGGCGGCCTGAAGGACCGGATCCCCTTCACCTATATCGTGATGGTGATCGGCACACTGGCGTTGACCGGCTTCCCGCTCACGGCGGGCTACTTCTCCAAGGACGCCATCATCGAATCCGCCTATGCCTCACACAATCCGTTTGCGTTCTACGGCTACCTGATGACGGTGGTCGCGGCGGGGCTGACCTCGTTCTATTCCTGGCGGCTGATCTTCAAGACCTTCCATGGCGAGCCGCACGATCAGGAGCATTACGAGGCCGCGCATGAAAGCCCGCTCTGGATGCTGATTCCGATCGGAATTCTCGCTGCCGGATCGCTGCTCGCGGGCTTTCCGTTCAAGGAATTGTTCGCCGGCCACGGCGTGGAGGAATTCTTCCGGGACTCCCTGAAGATGAATCCACACATCATCGCAGACATGCACGAGATGCCCGAGACGCTGGCGTTCCTGCCGACGGTGATGATGGCGCTCGGGTTCGTGGTGGCGTGGCTGTTCTATATCCGACGGCCCTATCTGCCGGTCGAACTCGCCAACCAGCAGCCGTTGCTCTACAAGTTCCTGCTCAACAAGTGGTATTTCGACGAGCTCTATGACCTGATCTTCGTGCGCCCGACGAAGTGGATCGGCCGCTTCCTGTGGAAGGTCGGCGACGGCAAGATCATCGACGGCTTCGGCCCGGACGGCGTATCGGCCGGCGTGCTCGACGTCACCCGCAACGTCGTCAAGTTGCAGACCGGCTACCTCTATCACTACGCTTTCGCGATGCTGATCGGGGTCGCCGGATTTATCACCTGGTTCATGTTCGGCGTGGGAGGCCAGTGATGACAACCTGGCCCATTCTCTCCGTTGTCACCTTCCTGCCCGTGGTCGGCGCGCTGCTGATCTATGTCAGCCGCGGCGATGACGAGGCGGCGCGGCGCAATTCGCGCTGGATCGCGCTGTGGACCACGATCATTACCTTCGGCGTGTCGCTGATCCTGGTCTGGCGTTTCGACCCTGCGCAGGCGGACTTCCAGTTCATCGAGAAGGCGCAGTGGCTGGCTGCCGGCATCACTTATTACATGGGGGTCGACGGCATCTCGCTGCCCTTCGTGATCCTGACCACCGCGCTGATGCCGTTCTGTATCCTGGCTAGCTGGAAATCGGTCACGATGCGGGTGCGCGAATACATGATGGCGTTCCTGCTCTTGGAAACGCTGATGGTAGGCACTTTCTCCGCGCTCGATCTGGTGCTGTTCTATCTGTTCTTCGAGGGCGGTCTGATTCCGATGTTCCTGATCATCGGGGTATGGGGCGGTCCGCGCCGGGTCTACGCTTCCTTCAAGTTCTTCCTCTATACGCTGCTCGGCTCGGTGCTGATGCTGCTCGCGATCATGGCGCTGTACTGGAATGCCGGCACCACCGACATCCCGACGCTGATGCACACCGCCGTGCCGCGGAGCTTGCAGACCTGGGCGTGGCTGGCGTTCTTCGCCTCGTTCGCGGTAAAGATGCCGATGTGGCCGGTGCATACCTGGTTGCCCGACGCGCATGTGGAAGCGCCGACGGCAGGCTCGGTGATTCTGGCTGCGATCCTGTTGAAGATGGGCGGCTACGGCTTCCTGCGCTTCTCGCTGCCGATGTTCCCGCTGGCCTCGCATGAATTCGCGCCGCTGATCTTCTCGTTGTCGGTGATCGCCATCATCTACACCTCGCTGGTGGCCTTGATGCAGGAAGACATGAAGAAGCTGATCGCGTACTCGTCCGTGGCACATATGGGCTTTGTCACGATGGGAATCTTCGCTGGCACCACGCAGGGCGTCGCCGGCGGGGTGTTCCAGATGATCTCGCACGGCATCGTGTCGGGCGCGCTGTTCCTGTGCGTCGGCGTGGTTTACGACCGCCTGCATACCCGCGAAATCACCGCCTATGGCGGCCTCGTCAACCGCATGCCGATCTATGCGCTGGTGTTCATGGTCTTCACGATGGCCAATGTCGGGCTGCCCGGCACGTCAGGCTTTGTCGGCGAGTTCATGACCCTGATCGGCACCTTTAAGGTCTCGATCCCAACCGCGACGTTTGCCACGACTGGCGTGATCCTGTCGGCGGCTTACGCGCTGTGGCTCTATCGCAAGGTCGTGTTCGGCCCCCTGACAAAGCCGTCGCTGTCGAGCATCAAGGACCTCACATTCCGCGAGGGCCTCATCATGATTCCGCTGGTCGCGCTCACCATCCTGTTCGGCTTCTACCCGAAGCCGGTGCTCGACATGTCGGCATCGTCGGTGCAGCAGCTCGTCAACAATTACGCGACCGCGACCGCCGTGAAAGCGGCGGCGCTACGGCAGTGAAGGTATCGTCATGAGCTTTGAGAGTGCGGGATATCAGCTGCTGCCGGTTCTGCCGGAACTCGTGCTGGCCGTGGGTGCGATGGTGCTGTTGATGATCGGCGCCTACCGGGGCCAGCAGACGACCGGCCTTGTTACCGCCCTTGCGGTCTGCCTGCTGCTGGTGACGGGTGCTCTCGAACTGCTGTTGCCGGCCGGCAAGCTAGTGACCTTCGGGGGCAGCTTCATCGTCGATGATTTTGCGCGCTTTCTGAAGATCCTGGCGTTGATCGGCTCGGTGGCGACGCTGGCTCTGTCGGTCGAATACCTGGCCGACCAGTCCCGGCGCATCTTCGAATATTCGATCCTGGTGCTGCTCTCGACCGTCGGCATGATGGTACTGATTTCGGCGGGCGACTTGATCATGCTCTATCTCGGGCTCGAGCTGATGTCGCTCGCCCTTTACGTCGTCGCCGCGAGCAACCGGGACAACGTCAAGTCCACCGAAGCCGGTTTGAAATATTTCGTCCTCGGCGCGCTTTCTTCGGGAATGCTGCTGTACGGCGCCTCGCTGATTTACGGCTTTAGCGGTACCGTCAGTTTCGCCGGCATCGCGGCCGCCGTGAAGACCGGCAGCATCGGCATCGTGTTCGGCATCGTTTTCCTGCTCGCGGGGCTCTGCTTCAAGGTTTCGGCGGTGCCGTTCCACATGTGGACGCCCGACGTCTATGAGGGCGCGCCGACGCCGGTGACCGCATTCTTCGCGTCAGCCCCAAAGGTCGCGGCGCTTGCGGTGTTCACCCGCGTCACGCTGACGGCGTTTCCGGGCATTCTGACGCAGTGGCAACAGATCGTGGTGTTCGTGTCGATCGCCTCGATGGCGCTGGGATCGTTCGCTGCCATCGGGCAGAAGAACATCAAGCGGCTGATGGCCTATTCCTCGATCGGCCATATGGGGTTTGCGCTCGTGGGACTTGCCGCAGGCACCGCGGAGGGCGCGCAAGGCGTTCTCGTCTACATCGCGATCTATGTGGCGATGACGCTCGGCAGCTTCGCCGTTATCCTGACCATCAAACGCAACGGCCAGCATTTCGAGAACATCAGCGATTTCGCAGGGCTTTCGCGCACCAATCCGCTGCTTGCCTTCTTCTTCGCGATGCTGCTGTTTTCGCTGGCCGGGGTTCCCCCGCTCGCCGGATTTTTCGCTAAATTCTATGTGTTCATCGCAGCGATCAAGGCCGGGTTGTTCGCGCTCTCCGTCATTGGCGTGCTGACCAGCGTGGTGGGCGCTTATTACTATCTCACCATCGTCAAGGTGATGTATTTCGACGAACCGCTGGTGAAACTCGATCCGATGCGGATGGAATTGCGCACGGTGCTGGCGATCGCGGGCCTCTTCAACATCTTCTTCTTCGTCTATCCGGGACCGCTGGTGAGCGCGGCAACGGTCGCGGCGAAGTCGCTGTTCTAGATGACATTCACGCTCGGCAAGCGGGCTATCGCGGCGGGCTATCGGCTCGCCGCCTTCGACCGGATCGGCTCGACCAACGGGGAAGCGATGGAGCGCGCCCGCAGCGGCGAGCGCGGGCCGACCTGGTTCGTCACCACCGAGCAGACCGCGGGACGCGGGCGGCGGCATCGCCCCTGGATCGCGCCGCGCGGTAACCTCGCCAGCAGCGTGCTCGAGGTACTCGACGTGTCGCCCGCGGTCGCGGCGACGCTCGGTTTTGCGGCAGGACTTGCACTGGAGGCGGCGCTGCGTCGGGTCAGCGTTGAAGGGTCGCTGCGGGCGGCGGGATCGGACGGCATGAAGTTTTCGCTGAAATGGCCCAATGACGTGTTGGCCGGGCAGGAGAAGCTCGCCGGCATCCTGCTGGAGGCGGAGACCATTGCGGACGACCGCCTGGCTGTCGTGGTCGGGATCGGCACCAATGTGGTCGCCGCGCCGGAGGGGACGCCGACGCCGGCGACCTCGCTCCGGGCGCTGGGTGTCGATATCGGCGCGGAGGAACTGTTTTCCGAATTGTCGGACACCTGGGCCGAGTTTCAGGGCATCTGGGACAAGGGAAGGGGTTTTGGCGAAATCCGGCGGCTCTGGCTTGAGCGCGCCGCGGGCCTCGGACAGCCGGTCGCGATCCACACGAATGGCGCCACGGTGGAGGGGACCTTCGACAGCATCGACGAGGCGGGCTGCCTGATCGTCCGCACGGCTGCCGGCAAGCGGATTCCCATTTCGGCGGGCGACGTCCATTTCGGCTCGGCCAAGTCGGCGGGGGCAGCCTAATGGCGCGGCCGGATGAACTGACTTTCGCGCCGCTCGGTGGTGTCGGCGAAATCGGCATGAACCTGTCGATTTATGGCCTCGGCAACCGCCACCAGCGCTCCTGGCTCGCGGTCGATCTCGGCGTTTCCTTTGGCGATGAGGAGCATCTGCCGGGCATCGACCTGATCATGCCCGATATCCGCTTCCTTGAGAAAGAGCGCAAGAATCTCGTCGGCCTGGTGCTGACGCACGCCCATGAGGACCATTTCGGCGCCATCATCGACCTCTGGCCAAAGCTGAAATGCCCGATCTATGCCACCCAATTCAGCGCCGCTCTGTTCGCGGCCAAATGCGCCTCCGAGCGCAATCCGCCGAAAATTCCGGTCACGGTGGTGCGCTCCGGCGGCCGCATCGATCTCGGGCCGTTCAACGTCGAGTTCATTCCGGTCGCGCATTCGATTCCGGAATCGCATGCGTTGGCGATCCACACCTCCGCCGGTACCGTGCTGCATACCGGCGACTGGAAGATCGATCCGACCCCGATCATCGGGGTGCCTACCGACGAGCGGCGCCTGCGCGAGCTTGGGGACGCCGGCGTGCTGGCGCTGGTCGGCGATTCCACCAACGCGGTGCGCGAAGGCCGCTCGCCGTCGGAGGCCGAAGTCGCAAGGACCATCGTCGAGCTCGTGAAGCGCGCCAAGGGCCGGGTCGCCGTGACCACCTTTGCCTCCAATGTGGCGCGGCTGCGGGCTGTTGCGGATGCGGCGAAGGCCGCCGGCCGCGAGGTCGTCGTCGTCGGCCGCGCCATGGAGCGTGTGGTGCAGGTGGCGCGCGAGACGGGCTTCCTCGATGGCGTGCAGAATTTCCGCGGCGCCGATCTCTACGGGCATTTCCCGCCCGACAAGGTGCTGGCACTGTGCACGGGAAGCCAGGGCGAGCCGCGCGCGGCGCTGGCGCGCATCGCCAATGACGATCATCCCGACGTGACCCTGAACAAGGGCGATTGCGTGATCTTCTCCTCGCGCACCATCCCCGGCAACGAGAAGGCGGTTGGGGCCATCATCAACGGCCTGATCAACCAGGGCGTCGAGGTCATCACCGACCGCACCCATCTCGTCCATGTCTCCGGCCATCCGCGCCGCGACGAGTTGCGGGACATGATCTCGTGGGTGCGGCCGCAGCTCCTGATCCCCGTGCACGGCGAGGCGCTGCATTTGTTCGAGCATGCCAAACTGGCACGGGCGGCGGGCGTGCCCAAGACGCTGATCTGCCGTAATGGCGATCTGGTCAAGCTCGGGCCGGGCGATCCCGGCATCATCGAGGAACTGCCGTCGGGGCGGCTTTACAAGGACGGCTCGATTCTCGAGGATTCCAGGTCGCGCGCGGTGGTGGAGCGGCGGCGCATGGCATTTGGCGGCTGCGCCTTCGTGGCGATCGCTGTGACCGACAAGGGCGAGCTGGCCGACGATCCCGAGGTGGATCTGGTCGGCATTCCCGAGAAGAATGCCAAAGGCGAGGTCATCGACGAGATCGTGTTCGACGTCGTGGTGTCGACGGTGGAGAGCCTGCCGCGGGCGCGGCGGCGCGACCCCGATGCCATGGCGGAATCGGTGCGCCGGGCGGTGCGGGCCACGATCAACGAGCATTGGGGTAAGAAACCGCTATGCTACGTTCACGTCCTGGCGGTTTAGAAAACAACGGAGGGCGCCCATGCTGGGCCGGCTCAATCATGTCGCGATCGCGGTCAGGGATGCCGAGAAGGCCGCGAAAATCTACGGCGCGGCCTTCGGCGCCGAAATCTCGTCCGCGGTGCCGCTGCCCGAGCACGGCGTCATCACCGTATTCGTCACGCTGCCCAACACCAAGATCGAGTTCATCCAGCCGCTCGGTGAAGCCTCGCCGATCGCAAAATTCCTCGAGCGCAATGCCGATGGCGGCATTCACCACATCTGCTATGACGTCCCCGACATCATCGCCGCGCGCGACACCCTGACCAGAGAAGGCGCGCGCGTGCTCGGCGACGGCGTGCCGAGGATCGGCGCACATGGCAAGCCGGTGCTGTTCCTGCATCCGAAGGACTTTTCCGGAGCGCTCGTCGAAATCGAGCAGGCCTGAGGACAAAAATGGTCTACACGATCTCAACGGGATTCGCGATCTACTTCGTGATCTGGTGGATCGCGCTGTTCCTGACCCTGCCGTTCGGCGTGCGCAGCCAGCACGAGGACGGCGAGGGTGTGCCGGGCACCGACCCCGGCGCGCCGGTAACCACTGGGATGGGCCGCAAGTTGATCTGGACCACCATCATTTCGGCTGTCATTTTTGCGGTCGCGATGATCGCCTATAACACCGGCTATTTGAACGTCGAGTGGTGGTCGAAGCTGATAGGGATGCCGTTTTAGCTGGCTGTTGGCGAACATCCTCGATCAACAGCGTCGGCAGACCCCGCCGGAGTGCAATGCAAACTGGTGTAACAAAAGCACACCCGGTAAAAACTATTTCCGATTGTTGCTATGGTCCTTGTTGCCCATTCCGTGCCGTGGAACGATTGCCCCAATAATAACCATGGGGATGGGGACATGAAAATCGGGGCAAAATCGGCTCTATTCGGTGCGTTGGTCACGGCCGGCGCAGCGGCTTTGCCGCTTGGCGGCGAGGCCCGCGCGCAAACCGTATTCACGACGATTCAGGCGTTCGGCGACAGCTATGCCGACACCGGAAATCTGTTCAAGATTTTGGGTGTGCCGAACCCGGTCCAATACCCCACAGGCCGGTTCAGCGGCGGCACCAATTTCGTCGACACCACGTCGTCGTTGTTGGGAATTCCACAAAACAACTTTGCCATCGGCGGAGCGACGTCGGGGCCGACCAACGTTGTCGGCCCGGGGATTCCCGGCTTCACGCAGGAGTGGCAAGGGTTTATCGCTTCCGGAAAGAAAATCGCGCCGTCCGACCTGGTCGAGATGAGCATCGGCGGCAATGACGCCCGCGCTTATTATCAGGGCGGCGGTTCGCTGGCCGGCGTGCCTGCAGCTGCGACCGTGAGCGCCACGCAGACGCTGACCGGCATCAATGCGCTTGTCGGAGTGGGCGCACGCAATCTCGTCTTCACAACCGGCGATGTCGGCCAATTGCCGGAAGCCACCGGTAATCCTGCCGCGCCGATCGGCACGGCATACAGCCAGAACTATAACGCCCAGATGCAGACCGCGCTCGCCGCGATCGCCCGCTCCGGGGTGCGCGTCGAATTGGTGGATATCTCCCTGATCGGAAGCCTGATCAAGGCGAATCCCTCGCGTTATGGAGTCGCCAATGTCGGCGCATGTCCGCTGGCCTGCATCGGAAATCCGGCACTACAGAACCAGTTCCTGTTCTATTTCGACGGCGTGCATCTGACGTCGCTGGGTTTCACGATCGTCGGCGAATACATCGTCAACCGCCTCGAGGCGCCGCTGACCTTGCCGGCGCAAAGTGACGTCGGCATGTCCTCCGTGATGGGCTTTGCCTCAACGCTGTTCGGCAAACTCGATAATTTCCACGAGATGTCGTTGGTTTCCTCGGCGATGAATGCGTACAACGCGTATACCAAGGTGCCGTACACGAAGGCGCCGGTCGCCGCACCGTTCAGTCCATGGTCGTTCTACATGCTGGGCAACGGCGCTTCCAGCGACCGTCAAGCCACGGTGGCTTCCAACGGCTTCAACCTCGACAGCGTCGGCGGCACCGCCGGCCTTGAGTATCGCATCAACAATAACGCCTTTATCGGCGGCGCGTTCGACTACTCCAATCCCAAGGCCAGATTCTTCAACAATGCCGGCACCACCGAAGCCAACGCCTATCAATTCGGCGGCTATGGCGCATGGTCCAGCTCGCATTTCTTTGCCCAGGGCCTCGCCACCTTCGGCTGGCAGAACTATCGCAACTCGAGGCCAGGTGTCGTCGACACCATCACCTCGAATCCCGATGGCACGAGCTTCGTTGCCGCGGGTAAGGTCGGCTATCTATTTGATGCCGGCCGCAACCAGATCGGTCCGATCGGCGGGCTGACCTACGCCCGCGTCAAGGTCAACGGCTATAC
>Ga0075522_10002640_pt1 | contig 13223 bp, 13 predicted proteins | sample NGEPerA_FD_74796 | JGI IMG/M metagenome (GOLD analysis project Ga0075522, IMG submission 74796) | Arctic peat soil microbial communities from the Barrow Environmental Observatory site, Barrow, Alaska, USA - NGEE PermafrostL2-A | ecosystem: Environmental > Terrestrial > Soil > Wetlands > Peat ... | reverse complement strand
TAATATACCTATTCGAAAACGGCAATCGAAATTGACCTTTTATTTGTGGAAGCTCCTGCCATGACAATCCCTTTATTCCCCGACAGTTCGGAGGATGACCCAACCAGCCTAACCCATTTTATTGAAATCCGATTCCATGCATCGCATCGCCGGCAGCTTCCGGAACTGCTGAGTCTCGCCCAGAAAGTTGAACGGGTCCACGCCGGAGATCCCCAGGCACCTGCCGGGTTGGCAAAGCTGTTGGAGGGCATGGCGCAGGAATTGGAAGTGCACATGAGGAAAGAAGAAGCGGTTCTTTTTCCAGCGATCCGGCAAGGCGGCATGCTAGGGCTTGAGCATCCTATCGCGGTTATGCGGGCGGATCATGACGAGCATGACAAGGACATCGCTGCCATTTGCAATTTAACAAACAATCTTTCCTTGCCGCTAGGGGCTTGTCGTAGCTGGGCGGCCCTTTATGAGGGCTTGGGACAGTTTATCGCTGATTTTGAAACTCACATGCATCTCGAAAACGACGTGCTGTTTCCGAAGTTCGAAAAGCCACACCAGCATCAAGGCTGCGGCTGTGCTTGCCAAGGCCATGACTAAGCCCGAACACCCAAGCAAATTCGCATCGCCATCTTGCCTTGCCGGAGAACTGGCGGCGGATGGTTTCAGTTTGTCAGCCGACGATCCGCAGCAGGCCCTTGAGGTGGCGCGCTGGCGCAAAGCGCGACGTTCAGAAAATCTTGCCGCACGCGCTGCGTTTTCTATTTCCACCCGTGAAGAGATCAGCAATGCCATTGGGGCACATCTCGTGGCCTTTGTCATGGCGCGGTTCGGTCCTCTCGCTGGCAGCGTGATCTCCGGCTATTGGCCAATCAAATCGGAGCCTGATTTGCGCCCGGCCCTGATGCAATTTCACGCGATGGGTGCGCGGCTCGCCCTGCCAGTGGTTGAAGAACGCGGGCGGCCTTTGGCCTTTCGCGCCTGGTCACCCGGAGCCAAGATGGAACGCGGCTTTTGGGGCATTCCTGTGCCCGCAAGTAGGGAAACCCTCATGCCAAAGATCGCACTTGCCCCGCTGGTAGGCTGGGATGGCGCGGGCTATCGCCTCGGCTATGGCGGCGGCTATTTCGATCGCACTTTGGCACTGCGTAGTGCGGCACCTTTTGCCATTGGTATTGGCTTGCAAGCCGCCAAGCTGGCAACAATTTTCCCGCAGCGGCATGACATCCGGCTTGATGCCATCATCACCGAGGCCGGGCTGCAATGGAGCGCGCCATGAGTACAATGAGTAAGCGCCGCGCTTGGCAGGGACCAACGATTTTGAGCTATGGGTTTCGCCCATTCTTTTTTTTGGCAGGTCTGTGGGCAGCGCTTGCCATGGTGGCCTGGATTGCCATGTTGACTGGGCACGCCCCATTTCCCACCCGCTTTGACGCGTTCACTTGGCATGCCCATGAATTTGTCTTCGGCTATGTCTCGGCGGTGATTGCGGGCTTCCTGCTCACGGCTGTTCCAAACTGGACAGGGAACTTGCCGGTTGTCGGCTGGCCACTTGGTGGGCTAGCAATGCTTTGGCTGGCCGGACGGATAGCGGTGATGTTTTCAACCATGGTTTCACCTTGGCTTGTGGGCTTGGTTGATCTCGCACTTGGCGTTGCCCTCATCCTGTTTCTGGGGCGCGAGATATTCACGGGCCGAAATTGGCACAATCTTCCGGTGCTTGGCTTGCTGACATTATTGGTCACCGCCAATGGACTTTTTCATTGGGCGGCGGCGGTGGGCCATCCCGTGGGAGATAATATCGGGTTGCGGCTTGGCCTTGCCACAGAAATCATGCTGATAACCCTGATTGGCGGGCGCATTGTGCCTTCGTTCACGCGCAACTGGCTGGCGCAGCGCAAGGCAACCCGGCTGCCTGCCCAACTTGGGCGGGTTGACCAAATCACACTCGTGGCAACGGGCGTGGCGCTCATCTCCTTTGTCGCTGCCCCAGAAAATCTGGCCACTGGTGTGCTATGCACTTTGGCAGGTAGCGCAAATATGTTGCGTTTGTCGCGTTGGCAGGGGCAGCAGACTGGCGCAGAGCCGTTGCTTTGGGTTTTGCATCTTGCCTATGGCTTTCTTGCCCTTGGTTTTTTCACCGTTGCTGCCGGCGCCATTGGCCTCATGCCAATGGCAGGCGCGCTTCACATCTGGCTTGTTGGCGCGATAGGCCTGATGACCGTTGCCGTGATGACGCGGGCAACGCGCGGTCACACTGGCAAACAACTCACTGCGCCGCCGTCAACCGCCGCGATTTATGTTTTGATTGTGCTGGCCGTTGTGGCCCGGATCGCCGCTGCCCTTTGGCCCGCCGCAGCAGGGGTTGTTTTGGACATCGCAGCCGGTGCGTGGATCGCCGCCTTCGCGCTGTTTGCGGTGATCTATGGGCCAATGCTGCTGCGCGCTTCCATCACCAAACGCACATGAAAGAACAGGAGAACAATCGTGCAAGAAACAGAGTTTTTTGAGTCTGCGCCAATTCGCACGAAACTGCCTGATGCTCCGCTCAGGTTTATCTTGCAACCATTCCTGAGGCGCATCGTTCGTCGGATCGCGGCGCGCCATCCTGGGATATTTGAGCGCGTGGTCCCATTCCAGAGCGCCGATTTTATCATAATAGCCCACGAGCTACCATTTGCGCTGCACCTCCGCCCAGATCCAAAGGAACCGCTCTTGCGCGCGGTGTCCCGCTCTGATTTGCCAAGGCACGACGCGCGGATTGAAGGGCCGTTCTTCCTTCTGCTGAATCTGGTCGATGGTGAAAGCGATGGCGACGCGGCGTTTTTCGCGCGCGATCTGGAAATTTCAGGCAACACCGAGGCGGTGGTGAGCCTCCGCAATGCGCTTGATGATGTCGATGGATCGATCGCCCAAGATACGGCTGATCTTTTCGGGTCGCCGGGGCGGGTCGTGCTGAACTTGTTGCGCCGCCGGAGCACCCGCAATGGCTGAAACAGATTTTTCAAAAGCAGGCGAACTTGTGTGCCCGGCGGGAACGCCAGCCTCCTTGCAGGTCGCCGTCGATGCAGGGGCGGATTCAGTCTATTGCGGGTTTCGCAATGCCACCAACGCCCGCAATTTTCCTGGATTGAATTTCTCAGTTCAGGAATTGCAGGCATCTGTGGCTTACGCCCATGCCCGAGGGGCAAAGGTGCTGCTGGCGCTCAACACTTATCCACCTGCAGGAAAGACAAATCTTTGGAGGGAGGCCGCAGACAACGGCGTTCGCGCTGGCGTTGATGCCTTCATCGTTGCCGATATGGGAGTGGCAAATTACATCGCAACCACCCATGTTGGCACAAGGCTTCATCTTTCGGTTCAGGCCGCGGCGTCGAGCCCCGAGGCGATCCGTTACTATTACCAGCATTTCGGTGTGAAGCGAGTTGTGTTGCCACGGATATTGACGATCCCTGAAATCCGTTCACTGCGTGCCGAAATCCCATGTGAGATTGAAACTTTTGTGTTCGGCAATCATGGGCTCATGGTGGAGGGGCGATGCAGCCTCACCAACTGGTTCACCGGTTTGTCGACCAATATGGATGGCGTTTGTTCGCCGGCAGCGGACGTTACTTACCAACGGGACAAAGACGGTTCGATGCGCAGCCGCCTCGCGGGTTTCATCATCGATTGTTTTGCGCCCAATGAGACTGCCGGATACCCAACGATTTGCAAGGGCCGCTATACCGCTCCCCATCGCCCGGAAGGCTATTATGCCTTCGAGGAGCCGATCAGCTTGAATCTCGCAAGGCTTCTGCCAGATCTGATGGCTGCGGGCGTTCATGCCTTCAAGATTGAAGGCAGGCAGAGATCAAAAAGTTATGTCAGGCAAGTAGTGGGTGCTTTCCGCAGCGCAATCGATGCAATCCGCGCTGGTGAAAATCCCAATCTGGCGGACCTTGTCGCATTGACCGAAGGGCAAAAAGAGACCCAAGGCGCGTTTCAAACAAAGAAGTGGAGGTAGCTGCGATGGAACTCACCTTGGGGCCGCTCGCTTATCATTGGAGCGCCGAGCGCAAGCGGGATTTTTATGCGCGTATTGCCGACGAGGCCCCGGTTGGCACAGTCTATCTAGGTGAGGTGATCTGCTCGAAGCGAGCCCCGTTTTTTGAACAGGACTTGCCGCAAGTGATGGAGCGCCTCGAGCGCGCTGGTAAGCGCGTCGTCGTTTCCACGCTTGCTGAAGTGGTGCTGGACCGCGAACGCCAAGCCAGACGGGATTTGGCCGAGGCAGAGGGCTTTGAAATCGAGATCAACAATGCAGCCGCACTCTGGGCACGGGCGCAGCGTCCACACCGGGTCGGCCCGTTTATGAACGCCTATAATGAGGCAACCATCTCTTGGCTGGCAGGACAAGGTGCAACACATATTTGCCTGCCGACCGAAATGCCGGGAGCGAGCATGGCTATCGCTACGAAAACGGCCCAGAGCTTCGACCTTGGCATTGAAGTGCAGGTTTTTGGCCGAGCGCCTTTGGCGACTTCCGCCCGCTGCTACCATGCGCGCGCCCATGGACGCACCAAAGACATCTGTCGGTTTATCTGCGAGGAAGATGCCGATGGTATGCCGCTGACAACGCGTGACGGCGCACCGTTTCTCCGCGTAAATGGGATTCAAACGCAATCGGAAAGCTATATAGCGTTGCTCAACGAGTTGCCTAATCTGGCCGCCATGGGAGTGAGCCATGCCCGGCTGCTGCCGCAGGATGTCGATATGGTGGCCGTAGCAGAAGTGTTCAGTTCGGTGCTTGAAGGACGGATATCACCAGAAGAAGCAGAAGTTTGTCTGCAGGCCGTTTGTGCTGGCAAACAGTTCAGTAATGGCTTCTTTCACGGTGTTGCTGGTTACAAGTACGTTGAGCCGAAAGCAGGCGCAGCCTGATTTTTCCGAGGCAGGCACCTTCTCAGCCTAAAAGTTGCGCAAGCTCAGCGATTTATGCCTTGGGGCGGGGCAGGCTTGATGAAAGGCTCTCCGCATCAGGGCCAATCCTGCGTGCAGCCATAATCCATCAATAAATCTGTCTCGCGAGATGGTCTATGTTACAGAAACTTAGTCGGCATTACTTGGGACGACACCAAGAGCGGCCTGCTCTCCAATGTTTGCCTGCTTTGCACCAATGAGCAGACAATGGCCGATAGCTTTTCAATCGGCGCTTAGGGCCACGAGCAGACTTACGCAGAGCAGAGTACAGCAGGTCTTTTCGATCACTTCATCGGCGTGCAACTAACAATTGCCGCTCAACCATAGGCGGGTGGGACAAAGTAAACTAAGGTAAACGCAGGGAGCGTCCGCCGCACTTAGTTGGCCCCAGTGTAACCAGCGGTGACTTCGCCCTTGTGGGCAGCGAAAGCTGCCAAGACTTCCGCCTTCTCGGGCTTGGGGACTTTGAAGAAGTCTAGGGTCCGTCCGAGTTCCGCTGCGACCTCATCGAATTCTGCAGGAGAGATTTTGAGGTCCCGGTGGGCCTCCTCGAGGCCGAGCGGTGTGGCACCTGGCTTGGTGGCCGCGAACTTGAAAGGTCCACCCGAAACGTCGCAGACCCAGAGGGTCCGCATGAACTTGAGTCCAGGCAGCCTTCCTAAGTTTTTGGTGTGCCATTTCCGCAACTGCGGGTTTTTGGACTCCTGGCCGACGATGGGGTTTTTCACAACTGCATCGCTGAAGTGATCCACCACCGCTGCGATGGCGAAGACGCCGCCCAACCGCTCATACAGAGTTTTCTCAGACGTGGTTTGTGCGGCCTGTGCAATAGGGCTGTCCGGCAATACAGCCACTGGGACAGCTATCACAGCCAGCCCTGCAACTACGCTTCGTCTAGTGAGTAAAGTCAAAATAGATTGTTCCATGATCAGTTTCCTTTGTTTCGAGGGGACCACGAGCCAGCGCGCCTCAGGTAAAAAAGTTCCGGAAGGGCCAGCACGGTTTCCAACTAAAAAGTCTGCATTTCCGAGTTGGGTCAGTAACGTAAGAACCATCATCCGATATGCGTCGGGAACCTTTTCACTTCAGCAATATAATGATGCTGCCCTTCATGTTGGGATGAAATCGACAATAGTAGGAAATTGTGCCGTTCAGCGTAGGGACGTATTTCGCCGTTTTCCCTGGCGCAATTAGGACCTCCCACGCCCCACCGGGTTCACTGGGCTTTGCTGTCGCTGTATGGGCGATGGGATCATTGTTGGCCCACTCTATTGTATCACCGAGATGAATGGTGACTTCAGCGGGAGCATAGGAGAGCTTGTTGATTTCAATGCGTTGCACCGATTGGGCGGATGCAATGTGCAACCCGCTCAATACCGCAAATGCGGCAAATACCATCCTTTTCATCGCAGGCATCATTCATCGCACCTACTTTAGGGTTTCGGCGACGTGCTCGGCATGCATTTCATGACCCTGGAAAATCTTGAGACCAGTTTCCAGCAATGTCTTGAGTTCCGCATTGCTTGCTGACGGTATCAGCACATCAGCAAGTGCGCCATTGACCGCCTTGTGATAGGCAATCTCGTTTGCAACATAGGCCTTGTCAAATGCAGCGCCGGAAAGCTTCGCAAGCTCGGCACTTTTTGTATCAGCCTGGGAAACAAGACCTTTGCTGATGTCATTATCTTCGGGAGTGACGCCCAGCTTCTTGACCAGGGCTAGGGCTTGGTCATTCACTGCATTGTGGTCGGCGACCATGTTAGTGGCAAATTCGCGCACCGCATCGTTCTTTGAAATTGCCAACGCCTGTTCAGCCGCTTTCACGTCCAGCACGCCCGCAGTATATGCAATATGGGCGATCTGCGGATCGGATGGCTTGTCGGCAGCAAAGGAAAGCGTGGCACTGGATAGCAGGAAGACAGTGGCCACGCTCATTGCGAGAGAAGAAAATTTCATAGGAACCTCCGTTACGATTGCGCGGCAATTAGTGCCGACACCCGACTCATTGGATGCGTGGTTCTGCAAAAGGTTCCCAGATGGACGATCACTTTATTCCGAGACGTTCCACGACCTTGTCCGCCATGTTTTCGCATCGTTGGCCGAGGAACGGAAATGCGCTCATGAGCAACGGGTCGATGTGCTGGGCGAGCGACTCCTTGAGCAATTTTCTTGCCCTAAAGAGGCGTGTCTTCACGGTCTCGGCACGAATTCCAAGCAGTTCGGCTGTTTCTTCAATGCTCATGCCTTCTAACGTTCGGGCCACCAGCACGACCCTGAAGTCATCCGGCAGCTCATCGACGGCGTTTTCAACAAGGTGGAGCAGTTCGCGCTGTGCCATGCTTTTCTCGGGGTCCGTGTTCTGGGAAGAGGATTGCGGAAACGGAATGATCTGGGCCTCGGATTCGGCGTCAAATTCGACCGTCGGCTGGGGCCTGCTACGTTTGCCACGCAGCCGCTGCAGGCTTTCATTCAGGACGATGCGCGACAACCAGGTCGCTAGGCTGGATTCTGCGCGAAAGCTGCTAATGGTTGAGAATGCCTTAATATAGCCTTCCTGGACCGCATCCTCAGCCTCGAAATCATCCCTCAAAACACTACGGGCGACGCGAAAGAGACGACGGTTATGCTGCTTTATGATGGCACGAATGGCCGTTTCATCACTCGCTGCAGCACGCAAAATCAAATCGGCCTCGCTAATTCTTCTAATTTCCCTCGGTTGTGCCGCAATCATGGATGGAAATCCTGTCTATTCAATTTTCAGTCTCTTACATTGATGCTGAACATTGAGAAAGGTTCCCGGCCGAATCCCGCAGGAGCGGTTGCCGGATTGCTGAACGATATTTAACCCGTAGGCGATGTTGTGGCCGCAACGGCTACGGCTATCTCAAAGGCGCCTGCGGCCTTGCAGAAACGCGTTGGAAGGCTACCCAGCTCTATGAAAGCCGATTGATGAAAGCGCGCTGGACTAAGATAGTCGCCCAGATTATGCAATGATCGCTCAGGTCAAGACTTCACAGATCTGATGCGAGAGTCCGATGTGGGTCGATGCTGTCGAAAAAGTCGAAAAATCAATCAAGCAAAAAATTCAGCCCAATGAAGCTTTGAACGATATTCGGAACTCAATCGCTCCCCAGTTCAATTTTAATAATCGCTGGTGGGTTTATAGCATTTTCGGCTGGGGGCCCAGCGGCGTTTGATAATATCGCTTCCACGGCTCTGCAATTTTTTGACGAGCTACCAAATTTTCCTTTTTCGACAGTATCGGTCAACAGCTGACAACCTTGGCCTTTCACAGCTAGTCCCCATTCACCACAGAAGCGGACATACAATCCATGCAAACTGACAACCAGTCGTGCATTAAATGAAAACCTGCACGCGAACCATCATCGTTGTGAGCGAGGTGCGAATTTGAATCTTGGGACACGCTTCTCCTGAAAAGTCCAGCATGTGGCAGACTGCCCAAAATCGCCCTTACTGCAGTGCAGCATTTTAATAAATGTGGAGGTCAATAAACCTGCCACTGCGCTGAGCTTGGGCTTCCAAAGCAAGGGTGAGCTTCTACAATCCCTCAAGACCTCACGGCGCTTTCGATGGAAGAGCCCGTTACGAAATCCTGCGTGAAAGGTTATAACACATCAGCAAGTCTGTCTCGTAAGATGGTCTGTATTACAGTGCCTGATTTCTTTAGAGAAAACTGATGCCACTTAGGTGACTCGAACACCTGACCCCCCATTACGAACGTCGCGTTCTCCCAACTGAGCGATTGCCCTTGCACGGGTATGGCCGCACTCGAACGCCACATGAAAATTTTACATTTCAGCGTAGGCAATTTTTTACCACGATTGAGGGAATGCCTGACATATAGTGCCAATTCACCCGCAATTAATAGCAATTGACTAAGCTACCTTAAATCTTGGCGTGTGCATGGCCAACTGGCTTGGCCCTGATCGCCCGGATGGAGAAATTGTGGATGCACAAGTTTCGAGCGAAGCGCGGTGTCGAGGCGCCTGAGAAAACCAACCTGGAAGCATTCGAAAGATTGCAGGCAGTGTCCCATGAATTCATGGCGCGCGACCAGCAGGCGACAATCGCAGCCCTCAAGGCGCAGACGTTGCGCTATGAGTTAGCCTTTGACAATATTTCGCAGGGGGTTTGTTTTTTCGACAATAACCTGCGCCTCATCCTGTGCAACCGCCGCTATGCAGAAATTTACAATCTTAAACCAGAGGATATGCCCCCCGGTACAACTTTTGAAAAAATCGTCGAGCTTCGTTCTGCGATCGGAACTTGCCCGATGGGCGCCGCCGACTATCTTCGATGGTTTTCCTCAATCAATTCTGGCGAGATTTCGAAAATCCGCTCCGTTGAACTCAAGGATGGTCGCTCAATTCATATCTATCATCAGCCGACGCTCGATGGCGGCTTCGTGGCAACCCACGAAGACATTACCGAACTCAAGGCCAAGCGCATTGAAGCCAACGAGCGTGTCTCGCTCCAGGCTCTGATCAACTCTATGCCCGAAGGTCTTTGGGTCAAAGACACCGAAAGCCGCTTTATCATCGCCAACAAAACTACGGCGGCGCAAAATAGCTTGGCCAGTCCAGCAGATATGATCGGCAAAACTGACTTTGATCTCTTTGCTCCTGATCTGGCCCAGCAATTTTTCGCAGTTGAGGAGAAGATCATCCAGTCCGGGCAACCGATGATTGACGTGGAAGAGTGCGTATTCGATGCCTCAGGCAAGAAATGGCGCTCAACGACGAAGGTGCCACTACTCAACGACAAAAACGAGATTATCGGTCTCGTGGGCATTTCGCGAGACATTACCGAACTCAAGGCCAAACGCGATGCCGCAAAAGAGCTGCTCTCGGTACAAACCTTGATTGACTGGGTTCCTGATTATCTTTGGGTCAAGGACCTCGATAGCCGTTTTGTGGTGATCAACAAAGCCTTAGCTTCGGATTTGGGCCAGCCCAACCCAAGCGACCTGATCGGGTTTAGTGATTTTGATTTCCATGCTCCAGAACTGGCAAAGAATTTTCGGGCCAATGAGCTGGATATTATGCACAGTGGGCAACCTGCGGTCGACTTCGAAGAGTCCGTACTTGATGCAGCAGGGGCTACGAAATGGCTCTCATCGATAAAAGTTCCCTTGCGCAATGAAAAGGGCGAGGTTTTTGGTCTGGTTGGCATTGGCCGCAACATTACCGAGCGCAAAAAAGCTGATCTCTTGCGAGCGGGGCAAGCCCAAATCCTTGAGATGATCGCGATGAGCGCACCATTGGAAAGTGTGCTCGACCATCTTGTGCGTCTTGTCGAATCCCAACTCACGGGAATATTCTGCTCGGTATCGTTGCTGAGCCAAAATGGTGTTCACCTAGAACACGGAGCGGCCCCGAACCTGCCAGTTGCCTATGCAAAGGCCATTGATGGACTGCGCATCGGCCCTGATGTTGGATCATGCGGAACGGCCGTCTTTCGACGCGAAACTGTTATCGTAAAAGATATAACGGTTGATCCGTTATGGACCAATTTTCGCGATCTTGCTGCTGAGTTTGGTTTTCGCTCGGGCTGGTCAACGCCAATCATGTCGCACCAAGGCACGGTTCTGGGAACGTTTGCAATGTATTCGGGAACAGTCCGCGAACCGACCGCGAGCGACACAACTCTCATCGACGTCTCCACACGCATTGCCGGAATTGCCATCGAACGCAAGCAGGCGGCCGATCGCATTCAATTTATGGCCAACCATGACGCCCTGACTGGACTTCCCAATCGCACCTTGCTGAAGGACCGTCTTTCGCAAGCGGTGCTCTATGCCCAACGCTATGACAACTGGGTGACAGTGGTATTCATCGATCTCGACAATTTCAAAATGGTCAATGACAGCTTGGGCCACAATGCCGGCGACGAACTTTTGAAAACTATTGCAAGTCGGATGTCAAGTTGCGTGAGATCGACTGATACTGTGGTTCGCCTCGGTGGGGATGAATTCGTTATCCTACTGCTAGATCAGCCAAAGGACGCCGATGCTATCTCGGAAACCTTGCAAAAAATCAGAGTGGCAATTGCCGAAACTGTTCATATCGAAGGCCATGATCTGAAAATAACGAGCAGCATTGGAATTGCAAACTACCCCAATGATGGGGCAGATTCCGACACGCTGTTGGCGAACGCTGATGCCGCAATGTACAGGGCCAAGGAAATTGGTCGCGATAATTTTCAATTCTACACATCCGAGATGAATATTAAGGTTCACGAAAAATTCTTGATGCAAGAGGAATTGCGAAATGCAGTGGCGCGGTCCGAATTTACTCTTCTTTACCAGCCGCAAGTTGATTTACGCACCGGGCAGGTTTTTGCAGTCGAGGCATTAATCCGATGGAATCATCCCACAAAAGGGATGATTCCCCCGATGAAATTTATCCCCATGGCGGAAGAAACCGGATTAATCATCGCGATTGGAGACTGGGTGCTGCATGAAGCCTGTCGGCAGAACAAGGCTTGGCAGGATGCAGGGTTAGCCCATGTAAATGTTTGTGTGAATGTCTCATCACGGCAATTTAGGGAAAAGAACTTGGTCAGTTGCGTAGTTCATGCCTTGGAAGAAAGTGGGCTTGAGGCCAAATATCTCGAAGTTGAGATCACCGAAAGCCTCATCATGCAGAATGTCGAACAGGCGGTGGCGGCGATGGAAGAATTGGAACGCTTGGGCGTTCAGATTGCAATTGATGACTTTGGCACGGGCTACTCTAGCCTGAGCGCACTAAAAACCTTTCCGGTCGTAAGGTTGAAGATTGACAAGTCGTTCATAAATAATCTGTCGACTGACGAAAGTGATAAAGCCGTGGCCAGCGCTGTGATCTCATTGGGGCAAAAGTTAAATCTCCGGGTGATCGCCGAAGGCGTTGAAACCGCCGAGCAAGTGGCCTTCCTGCGCGCCAACAATTGCGACGAAATTCAGGGCTATTATTTCAGCAGGCCGATAGCACCTGGCGCCTTGGCGGATTTGCTCAAGCCGTAAAGGCCATGGCACAGGCCTTGCGGAAATCTGGTGATGCCAACTTAAGCAGCAACCACCACTAACTTTTCCCCGAAAGTCCCCCGTAAACCAGCTCAACACCGCCAGCGGCGCCCCCACGCCATAGATCCATTGCGTGCCGAAATGCTCCCCAAGTGAACCCAGCAGAGCCGGCGATGTGCACCCTCTATTCAATGACACGATCACGGGATGCAGTTGGCAAACTCTTCAAAGTTTCTGACAATCGCCTTCCTCTCTTTGATGGGGCCGACGCTAATTTCCCGGGAACTACAGCACCCATCATACGCAATGCGTCCGATGGGGAACGCGAACTTGTCAATCAATCCTGGGGCTTTGTATTGTTGATGGACGGCAAAGCACCACGAAGAGTTACAAATGTCCGAGATGACAAAATTCAATCAAGCAGTTTTTGGAGGGGATCGTTTGAAGAGCGCAGATGTTTGGTTCCGGCAAGTTCATTTTCGGAGCCAAAGGGTCTAAAGCCTGCTGTTTGGCATTGGTTTGCGTTGAAGGGTGACGAGCCAAGGCCACTCTTCGCGTTTGCAGGGATTTGGCGTAATTACAAAGGGCCATTAAAAAAGACGGCCCGATTGTTGAGATTGAAGTGTTTGCTTTCATGACGACCAATCCAAATGAACTGGTTGCAATGATCAATCACGAACGGATGCCGGTTATACTCACCCAGGAAGCTGAGTTTCAACAGTGGCTCAATGGCACACCACGTGAAGCCTACTCCTTGGTCAAGCAATATCCACCGGAAAAAATGCGGATCGTTCAGTCTGGGTCAGACAAGAAAGACCTTCTTGCGGCGTGAGACCAAAACAAATTCAAACGTCCATGAAATTCGCGATCTGAATTGATGAGATGGCTTATCATTTAAGGTCCGGAAGGAGAATTTCCATTTGGTGTGCTTGTCATTCGGCGAAAACAAACTGACACGCTAAGATCCAACATCCACCCACAACTTTCATCCATTTCACCGTGAATCCCCAGACTTTGTGCCAGCGTCCAAAATACGCTCGCTCACTATGTCCGCTACGTCACGAACCGGATTGGCGTCAAAATTTGCGTAGCGCCCGGTTGTAGAAATATTGGCGTGCCTCAGCAAATCCCGAACGATGAATCCAGATACTCCGGCCTGCGCAGCATAGGTTCCTACGGTGTGGCGTAGGTCGTGGATGTGCACGTCTTCAAGCTCTGCTCTCCACCGCAGCCTTTGCCAGGCACTCTCCAT
>Ga0075522_10002634_pt1 | contig 13239 bp, 13 predicted proteins | sample NGEPerA_FD_74796 | JGI IMG/M metagenome (GOLD analysis project Ga0075522, IMG submission 74796) | Arctic peat soil microbial communities from the Barrow Environmental Observatory site, Barrow, Alaska, USA - NGEE PermafrostL2-A | ecosystem: Environmental > Terrestrial > Soil > Wetlands > Peat ... | reverse complement strand
CGATGTCGCGTGCCTGTTCGTGGAGGCTACGGGCGATTTTGCCGAACTGCGAGTTTGGACAGCAGCGGGACTTGAGCGGGCAGGCCGCACAATCCGTGGATCGGGATCGATAGATAATCGTGTCGGCCTTGGTGATATGAGTGCGAGGGCTGCTGTAGACACGCCACTCGCGGCGCAGCGGTTGGCCGCGCGGGCAGCGGTACTCGTCGGCGGCCTCGTTCCACATGAACCCGCTGCTCGAAATCGTATCATCTGTGCGCGCGGTCACGAGCGGGCGACCGTCCCGCGATGCAGCATCGACATTCCTCACCAGTATCCAGCGTCTCTAACCGGCCCAGAAGCACTCGCTCCACTCTGACATTTGGGCCTCTGCAATGCGGTCACTCCATTCAGCGTGCGATGCGTACATCGGCGATTCTGATCGACACCCCCGGGCTAATTCATCTTTCGGTATTATGTCGGAGGTCGCGTCGAAGCTATGAGGTGCGACACGACGGGTTTGAATGCTCGCGCTACAACTGGGGAGCTGCAGTGAAATCTCGTTCGCGGCTGACAATGATTCCGGCAACGTTGGTGCTTTGTATCTCGGTCCTGTGCCGAGCGGCGCAGCCTGCTGATACCGGTCACCCGATACTGATCGGCGAGCGATTTCAACTGCACTCGCGGGCCATCGGCGAGATGCGCAGCTATTTCGTGCACCTCCCTGAGGACTATGACCTCAGCAACGATCGCTACCCTCTGCTCATCGTCCTGGATGGAGCCGGCGACTTTCAGCATGCCAGCACGACGGCGGATCCGCTTGCTGACGCAGGCCGGATTCCGCACATGCTGGTCGTCGGTATTCCGAACACCCTTCGAAATCGCGACATGATCCCGTTTGCAGCCGGTAGCGGGTCGGAGAACTTCCTGAAGTTCCTCACCACCGAATTGATCCCGAAGCTCGATCACGACTTTCGCACTCAACCGCACCGGGTTCTGGTCGGGCACTCCTTTGGAGGCCTTTTCGGTCTGTACGCGCTGATCAAGGCCCCGGGCGTATTCAAGGGCTACATCATCGCCAGCGCCACGCTCGAGGGTGACAATCGCGGCTTGGTCCGGACGGTCGGTACATTTCTGGAAGCGCACAAGGATCTCGTCGCGAACGTCTATCTCACGATGGCGAATGAACCCGGAGAGTTTCTGAGTGGCAACTATGAAATGTCTGCGTACATGCAGAAGGAAGCCGCCAGTGACCAGCACTTCACTTTCGCCTTCCGGCGCTACCCTGAGGAAACCCACGGCACCGTTCCCCTACGCAGCGTCTATGATGGACTGGCGTTCGTTTTCGATGGTTGGCCCGGCTCGGATCCGGGTCCGGATTCCTTCGCCCTGTACGAGCATGGCGGCCTTGCCGCCATCGATAAGTACTATGCCGATGCGTCGGCGCGGCTCGGATTCCCTGTCGTCGTTCCCGAAGACGTGCTTCTGGCGCCGGCATTCCAGTTGTACCGCCAGAAGCGCGTCGCCGAATCGGAGCAAGTGATATTGCACACGCTCGAGCTGCATCCGAATTACGTCAGTGCACTGCTTACCGCCGGCAGGTTGTACTTCGACCGGGGCGACAAGGAGAAGGCCACGCAATATCTGACGAAAGCGCTGCTGCTCGCACCCAAAAGCCGTGCCATCGGTGTGGATTATGCGGCCCTGGACTTGGATCCGCAGAAGGTGCTGCGTCCGGTGGTGCTGTCTGCCGGCGATCTGCAGAAGTGCGTCGGGTCATATGGATTGTCAGTGCCCGCGATACAGATCGTGCGACGCGGAGCCAAACTTTTCGCAATCACCGCCGATCAGGAGGATGAGCTCACGGCCCTGTCTGATACACGGTTTTATTACACCAATGGTAATGAAGTCATCACCTTCGACCGCGACCCCCGCGGGCGAGTCGTCGGCCTGGAACTACAGGACCACGGAGTGAAGCTTGGTAGGATGAAATAGAGTTCACCAACAACTCATACTTGTCCGTTCGCGCCAGGCGGGTCGAATTGCCGCTTCAGCAAGACCCTACCTAGACGGCAGGCGGCCAGGAGTTGCCGTACCAGCCGCTGATTATGCCGCCGGAAAGCAGACATTCACTGCTTGGGATATGCTGGCCTAGAATTTTCTAAGGTTCCCGAATCGAATATCAATCAGTCAAATTTAGGGGCTCCTCTGCAATGAGGTGGGCATCGATGCTGCAACGTCGTGTGAATCGTGCGCCGCATGGATTCATCGGATTGGCACTCCGAATGGTTGTAGGCGTTGCGGCGGCCCACGCCTGCATTGTCGTAGTGACGACCTGCGCAGCCGCCACGCTGGATGCTGCATCCACGCGATTGGTCCATCGCTTCTTGGAAGTCAGCATTTCCCCGGATGGAGCCTATGTAGCATCTGTAGAAGGTGATTCGCCGCCCGGCGGAAGCCCGCCTGACATACGTCAACTGATCTTGCGGAGCGTGGCGGACGGCGCGGAATCGGAAATCGCACTGCCGTGCGGTCGCGCGCCGCAGTGCTGGCCTAGCTCACCCGCATGGAGTCCGGACAGCCGGCATCTGAGTTTTGGTCTGCGCACCCCGGGCACTCATTCCTATTCTGTCTATGACGTCGCGCCGACTGACACCGCCCCTACTCGAATCCTCGACTTTACTGGCACGGTTGCGGAATTGAAGTACAGCAAGCAGGGCACGCTCGCCTTGCTCGCGATCGAGAATGCCCAAAAGGAGGTTGGCGCCACGCAAGCCGGCGCTGAGGTCGCCGGCGACCTCGACGCGGCGACTCCGGAACAGCGGATAGCGACCCTCGTTGACGGGACGCTGCGGTGGGCATCACCGCCGAACCTGTTCGTTTATGAGTACGACTGGCTGCCCGGGGGCGCAGGCTTCGTCGGGACGGCCGCGCCCGGCGATGGTGACAATAACTGGTGGACCGCCAAGTTGTACGCCTTCGCCCCAAGCGGTGCGGCTCAGGTGCTGTACCAACCTGTCGACAGTCGGCAACAGCTTGCTGATCCGGTCGTGTCGCGGGACGGGAAGACCGTGGCCTTTATTGCCGGAATTATGAGCGATTTCGGGTCAACCGGAGGCGACGTGTATACGGTACAACTGGATAGCGGCGCCGCGATCAACATCACACCTTCCATGCGGGCGTCAGGTACGTCCCTGACCTGGAGCTGCCAGGGAAGGCTGCGGGCTGCGTTGCTCTCGGGAGACCAGCAGCAGATTGTCGACTTAGGAGCTGGACGCTCAATTACCACCCCACATGTTTTATGGAGCGGCATCGAGACGTTACACGGCGACTACGCCGGTGGATCATGGGCATGCCCCTCCGAGACACTGGCGGCCGCATACGAGACCTACACCCACCCGCCGGAAATACGTGTAGGCCGTTTGGGCAAATGGCGCGATCTCACCCACGTAAATTCTGGCATGGATGTTCCATTTGAGGCGCGAAGTCTGACCTGGCGCAACGAAGGCTTTGATGTCCAGGGTTGGCTGATACTGCCGCTCCACACAGTTGGGAAAGTCCCGATGGTGACGGTCGTGCACGGTGGGCCTGCTGCTGCCTCGCGTCCATCATTCGCCGGACCAAGTCTTCGCACGGCGTTACTTAAAAGAGGATGGGCGGTCTTTTATCCGAACCCCCGTGGCAGTTTTGGGCAGGGCGAGCGCTTCGCAGCAGCCAACATTCGCGACTTTGGCTATGGCGACCTGCGCGATGACCTGACGGGCATCGACGCTGCCGGGCGCGCTGCGCCGATCGATGAGACGCGCCTTGGCATACAAGGTGGCAGTTACGGCGGCTATATGACCATGTGGGCGATCACGCAAACGAACCGATTCAAGGCTGCGGTCGCGGCTGCTGGCATCAGCGACTTGCTCTCATATTATGGCGAAAATGGCATTGATGCCTGGATGCTGCCGTATTTCGGCGCATCGGTATATGACGATGCAGCCGCGTACGCTCGATCCTCTCCAATTACCTTCATCAAGAACGCCCGCACGCCCACTTTCGCCTATGTAGGCGAACGGGATATTGAATGCCCTGCACCCCAGACGCAGGAGTTCTGGCATGCCTTAAAGACCCTGGGGGTGCCTACCGCCATCATGATTTACCCCGGCGAGGGACACGGGCTGCGAGATCCGAAGAACGCGCAGGATGCGCTCGACCGTACGCTCGCGTGGTTCGATACGTACCTAAAATGACCGCGCCGCAAAGCGGGCATCTGCGACCGTCGCATTAGGGTCAAGGGACTAAACCGCTCGCGCGGTAGGGGTGGCTTCGATCAAGGTGGTTGAGTGAGCTGAGTTTTGTGGCTCCGTTGCGTACGTTGCGAGTAGCTGAGGCATTCCGCCTCGTATCGCAACCGGAGCATAGCCATGAAGGACTCACCTGAGAAGATCTCCCCGCTGCGGCGCCGCCAACGACGGAAGTCTACCGGTGTGCTGGACGTAGGGAAGTCTTCGGGGAAAGATTGGCGTTGCACAAAAAAGGCTCACGCAGCGCCTATCGCAGATTATGGAGTGACGACTTATTAGCACGTAGTGCTCGGATCACTCGTGCCGAATTTCATCGATCACCAATATCCGCTGCACGATGGAGGGGATGTCGGTTCAATCGGCCACCTGGTCGGGACCAGATCAACGTACGGCGGTGCAGCATAGGACAAATTCAGCGGTAGAGTACCACTCGAAACGCGCAATAGATGCAGTGCACAAGACTTCTCTCTCCGGCGGCGCCGTGCATCGCCTCGCTCCAATCACAGGCCAAGCAACGCTTGCTGAAGACATGAGCGGTGTCCGAAATCGAAGCGGATTTCCTCAAGACCATCGCAGATGTCACTTGTGCTAATTCGATCGCGGGCGTAAATCTGCTGTTTGAAGGACAGCACAGCCCTTTCACAACAACACAAATCAATGCACAACGGAGGATCTATGGGTCTCTTTCGATTCATCACAGCATCACTGGTAGCAGCGAGTGCAGTTTTCAGCCTGGCGCCGCTGCCAAGCGCCGCACAGGAGACTGCACAGGCGGTTCCCTTTACCTACGCCACTGGTTTGGAAGGGCCTCGAGGCCTGCGATTTGGCCCCGATGGCTATCTGTATGTAGCGGAAGCCGGCACCGGCGGAAAGAACAGTACTACCTGCACGCAGGTTCCAGGACCGGTTGGGCCGTACACCGGCGGGATGAACGCTCGGATATCCAAGATCAGTCCCAGAGGAGTACGAACCACCGTCGCGTCAGGATTTCCCTCGACGCAGGACGCGCAGGGTGATCTGATTGGGGTCTCGGATGTCGCGTTTTTGAATGGCACCCTGTACGCCTCGGTGGCGGGTGGTGGCTGTTCGCATGGCAATCCGACGAGTCCGAGCGGCATCGCCGTGGTCGACCTGTCAAATGGCAGATGGACGCTCATCGCAAACATTGGCGCTTTCTTGAAAGCGCATCAAACAAAGTACGAAAGCGCGGACGATTTCGAACCGGACGGCACTTTGTACAGCCTGATCGCACATGAAGGAGTGTTGCTAACGGTCGAGCCGAATCACGGGGAAGTGATTTCCGTCACCACTCGAGGAGAGATTAATCAGGTAATTGATATTTCTGCATCCGAGGGACATATCGTTCCCACCTCGATTGCCGCGCGCGAGGGGTCGCTTTACGTGGGCAATCTCAATCTGTTTCCCATCGATCCGCAGTGGGCACGCATAATGACCATTTCGAAGGGTGATCGGGACGACGATTTCAATCCTGCCCCGGGCTTCGAGACGCACGGGTTCCGCGTAGTGAACTCGAAGGCGGGCTTCACGACCGTCGTCGCAGTGGATTTCGGTCCAGACGGGCTCCTGTATGTGCTTGAACTCTCTGACGGCGCTGGCTTTCCCACACCGGGATTAGGAAAGGTGGTCCGAGTAAAGCACTCAGGAGAAATCGAGGACGTGATCACCGGACTGGTCGTCCCGACCGGTATGACGTTCGGACCGGACGGCCGACTGTACGTCTCGAATTTTGGAGCCATTCCGGCCGGAACGCCCTTAGGTTTGAGCGCCGGGCAGATTCTGCGATACGACATCGCGCCGGGTTGGTAATTGTAGAACACCAAACTATATACAACATGCGACATTAGCGAAAACGCCTTCCCGAGGCGTGACCCTGTTTTGGGTCACGCCATCGGAATGATTCCGAACTCGGATTAGCAGAGGCTCTGAAGAGCGATCGAAAGCAAGGTTCGACGTCGAGATCATCGATCAACACTCGGCAGGAGTGGCATTAGGGCAGCGCGTCACTGAAAGCAGTTTTCTGGTGCCCAGTTGCGGACAGTCTCGCACTCACAGCAAAAGGGGCAATTTTGCCCTTCCCGGCGGGACGGGGCCGAGGCTGATTGGGCTGACACGTCGGGCGGTTGTCTGCCAAAACCGGACCTTGGTCACACGGATTCGGCCGACCTAAAGCGGTCGCTCGCTTAAGAGAATTGAAATCCGGGTTCTGGCCTATCGCAGCGATGATTGGCCCCCGGTAACTGGCAACATGGGCAAGCCGAGCCCGCATTTCGGTCCATGCCGGGCAACCGTTCCGCCGGATGCCGGGCCGGGGGTGCGATGCGGGTTAACCGCCACGACCGTGATCTTTTTCCTCAGGGAAGGAGATTGACGGTGGGGCAATGCGAGCTGGCGGCGGTTCCGGCGCTGAGCGGCGCTTATCTGCCGCGGCGCCAGTGCCTCAGGAGTCCCGCTGCGATGGCACCGAGTCGCGCACGGCGGTGAGTTCCGCGCGTAGATCTCGAAGTTGCTGCTCGAGGGCGCTCACACGCTCGGTGAGCGTCCTCGTGGCCTCGGCGAAGCTCGGCTCGCTGGCGCGCGCGCTCGTGCCCGGATCACTCGGCGCGGCATGCACTTCGCCGCTGAACAGATGCGCGTAGCGTGAGTCGCGACGTCCGGGTTCGCGCGGTAGCTGCACGACGCGTGGGCCGGCAGGCCCGTGTGCCAGACTGTTGAGTGCAGTCTCGACCTCTGCTACATCAGAGAAAGGCGCCATGCGGCTGGCCCGCGCGCGCAGTTCCCCTGGGGTCTGCGGTCCACGCAGCAGCAGTTCACACAGGATCGCGCGTTCCTGCGGCGTGAATTGCAGTGCGCTGAACTCGGTGTTGCAGAAATGCTGCTGATACTTCGGCACGCGACTGCCAAAGCCGGACTTCTCGATCAACAGATGCTTGCGACTCAGTGCGTCGATGAGCTCCTGTACGGCCTGATCCGTCAGCTCGAGCACCGGGTCGCGATTGCTCTTCTGGTTACAGGCCAGCACCAGCGCATTGAGGGACAGTGGGTATTGTTCGGGCGTCGTGATCTGCTTCTCGATCAGGCTGCCGATGACACGCGCCTCAGGGGGCGATAATTGCGGGTTCATGCCGCATTATACGAGGCGCCCGACAAATCGTGGGCCCGGTAACACCGATTGCAGCAAATTTGGCAAGGTTAAGTCACCAAAATTCCGGACCTATATTGGAATTGCGGTCGATTGGCTGCGCGGGCAGTGGACACTGACCGCCGGAGCCTCCTAAAGGGAGGTTTTGCGCTGGAACGGAATCGAGGTCGACGACACTCTGGAGATGGCTGAGGTGTCCGCAGTTTTTGTCCGGGTGTCCGGCCCCGACACTTATTTTCATGACATCACTTCGATTTAAAGGATCGCAGGCCATCGAAACCGCGATTCTGGAGGTATGTTAGGCCGCCTGATTTTTGGCACGAGTATTGCTCTTCCAAGGGCGATTCCCTTACTCATTGCTCGTCGGAGTACAACTCATGGATACCGGATGGCGAAAGCGCCTGGCAGTGGCTTTCGCTTTGGGACTTTTCAGCACCGCATCGAGCGGACAAGGAGAAGTCCCGACTGCCCTTGCCGCTGCATCTGCTGACCATTCAGCGACCGAATCGGCACTGCGGCGTTCCATTTCCGAATTGGCGTCCGGCAATCCGGACTATTCGCGCATGACGACGACTCTTGCTGAGAATTTTCGACAAGGGGTGCCTCTGTTGGAAGCGATATTTAGCTCCTGGGGAGACATCAGAAGCATTACATTTAGGGATACGGATGCGGCGCGTGGCGATGTGTACGATGTCACGTTTGCAAACGGCGCCGCGGAAATCAGTATTGCCCTGACACCGGACGGCAAGACAGCCGGTGTAGGAGTTCGCCCGACGGGAGTACCACCGGGTCTTGCTGCGGCGTCTCCATCAGTGCTCGCGGATGCCCCCGCCGCCACGCCGGGTCCCTATCAAGTGACAGCTGAATCTGCCGGTGATAGGGCGGGCCTGCGGATATTTCGGCCAACCGACCTTACCAAGTTGCCACAGCGCGATTCATTGCCGGTTGTCGTGTGGGCAAATGGTGGATGTTCATTTGACGTCCCGGGTTACGCCGGATTTCTCACGACTATCGCCTCATACGGCTTCCTCGTCATCACGACAGCAGGTACGCCGCCTGCCGGAGACCCGGTGCGAGCCGAAACTGCCGATGACCTTTACGGCGCTATTGACTGGACTGAGCGGGAGAACAACCGGGTCAAGTCAGCACTGAGAGGCAAGATTTCAACTCGACACGTCGCAGTCATGGGCCAATCGTGTGGTGGCGCGCTAGCGCTTGCTGTTGGCGCCGATCCGCGCGTTGGGACGGTAGGATTATTTAACTTTGGCGTCGGACCAAGCGACACGAATGTATCAGGCGCACGGTTGCCAGCTTTAACGATGGATACGGTGCGGACGTTGCGGGCTTCCGTGCTGGTCATCAATGGTGGGGTCTCGGATGCCATGATGGCGCCTTCCAAGGCCACTTTCGAAGCCGTAGGTAACGTGCCGGGTTTCTATGGATCGCGTTATGGCGCCGGCCACGTCGCCACAATGTTCTATCCGGGAGGGGGCGAGTTTGCGAATGTCGCCGCTAACTGGTTACTCTGGCGACTCAAGCATGATGAGAAAGCCGGCCGAATGTTTGCGGGGCATCAGTGTGGCTTGTGCACGAATCCCACGTGGGTGGTCGCCACCAAGCACCTAAGCCGCTGATCAACCGCAATGGGCTGGAAGCCGACGCTTGCTCCTGGCATTGCGTACATTGGGCGGTTCTGCGCTGGTGATATCCATGAGCACTAACGGCGGGCCAAAGAGCTTCCGTGGCGTGGTTCATGACGGGTTCGGCGGGCAGAGGCATGCCTGGCAAAGCGTTTGCGTGAGTTACGAAGATCCGTCACTTCTGGGGCTCTGAGATGAGTTTCACGCCAAGCGAGCCAAACCAGCATCATCGCTCAGGCGATGCCGCCAATGCGCTGTGGGGTCTGCTCGATATGACGCCAGAAGGGCGCGGCGAATTCTTTCCCAAGGTCCAGTACGCCTGATGTCCGCCGACCGGCATCAGGCGCCTGCAGCGGCCGCGCGCTCGATCGTCGCGATATCGATGCGCTTCATCTTCATCATGGCGTTGAAGGCCCGCTTGGCCCGGCCGGGATCGGCGCCGCTGAACAGCTTCATGAGCTGGCGCGGAACGATCTGCCACGATACGCCGAAGCGGTCTTTGACCCAGCCGCATTGTTCGGCTGCAGGCACCGCCGACAGCGCATCGGCGTAGCGGTCGGCCTCGGCCTGTGTCTCAACCGGAATCTGGAACGAGATGGCCTCATTGAATTGAAAGTGGGGGCCGCCGTTGAGGGCCGTGAAACGCCGGCCCATTAGCGTGAACTCGACCATCAGCACGGCGCCCGCCTTGCCGGCCGGGTAGTCATCCGGGGCGCGCTGCACCGCATCGACGCGACTGTTGGGGAACTGCGCTGCATAGAAATTGGCCGCCTCTTCGGCGTTGCCGTCGAACCAGAGGCACGGGGTGATCTCGGCAGTATCGAGCGGGTGGGTCATAAAGATCTCCTGGCGGGTCTGTGGACCCATGTTCACACCTATGGGGAGCTGGCGGGAGCCTGCGGCTGTCAGCATGTGCCGCTGATTGATGTCGCCAGGAGATGACACGGCGCGAGCCGTGGCTGCAGATCAGCACAAAGACCGTACTGCGAGTATTCTTCAGCAGGCCAATAGGCCGTTACAGATTCAGGCTGATCGGGAGGCACATAATGAAATGGGCAGGCATGTACTTTGTTGGATTTGTGATCCTGGTGGGCGGCGTGCTCGCTGCACTGTGGAAACTGGGTGTGCTGGCGCGCATCGGCACGACCTGGACCGTGATCGGACTGGCGATTGTAATCGGCCTTGGCATCATGATTGCCGTCGCCAATAGCGGCATCAAAGAAAATATCCAGATCGACCGGAAGTAGCTGCTGCGATCAGTGATCGAGCCGATTGAATCCGCCGCGTTCCAGAAACAGCCCGCGCACACGCTCATCGCGCAGGACCAGTCCGCCCCATACGAACACCGCTACGTAGACGCCGAACAGCACGTGAGATAACACCGGACTGCCGATCCGGACGTGGGTGGCGATGGCGCCGCCCAGATATCCGGTCAGCACAATGGCGCCCAGGACGGCGGTGCGCGGCCACGCATACAATAAGGTGCATACGAGCAGCACGGCACCCAGATCGCGAGCAAACTGTTCGGTTGCGGGATAACCCAGTTGCGCATTGCTCGACAGTACCGCTGGCAAGGCGAGCAGTTTCATCACCGCATCGACCAACAGGAACAGTACGGCGAGCGACGTGAGCGCGATGCCAATGCGGCGCCGGAGCTTCGCCGTCCTGGGGCGTGTCGCGTAGCCAAAGGTATTGGCATTCATTGGTATTGGTTTTCCGATGTCGCGTGCTGCGATTCGTTTACTGCCAATTGTTATGCTATGCCAATTGGCATGCCGCGTCGACGCATAGAGTCCGGAGGTCATCGTGGAAAAGCGCAGATTGGGTCAATCGGACATTCGCACGGCACCCTTGTGCCTGGGCGGGAATGTCTTCGGCTGGACGCTGGATGAGGCGGCCTCGTTCCGGATCCTGGACGAGTTCGTGGCGGACGGATTCGATTTTGTCGATACCGCGGATGTCTATTCCAGCTGGGTGCCGGGCCACCTCGGCGGGGAATCCGAGACCATCATCGGCAAGTGGTTCCAGCGGCGCGGCAATCGGGACAAAGTCATCCTGGCGACCAAGGTGGGCTGGCTGATGCCGCCGGATCACAAGGGGCTGTCCCGGGCCAATATCATCCGCGCCGTGGAAGAATCGCTGCGGCGGCTGCACACCGACTACATCGACCTGTACCAGGCGCACGTCGATGATGCGGATACCGCGCTGGAAGAGACTCTGGCGGCCTTCGGGGAGCTGATCCGCCAGGGCAAAGTGCGCGCCATCGGTGCCTCCAACTACACGGCCGCGCGCCTGGCCGAGGCATTGGACCTCGCCGAGCGTGGCGGCCTGCCGCGCTACGAAAGCGTGCAGCCCTTGTACAACCTCTACGACCGGGCCGGTTTTGAAGCGGAACTCGGTCCCCTGTGTGTGCAGCGCAATGTGGGTGTGATCAGTTACTTCTCGCTCGCCAGTGGCTTCTTGAGCGGCAAATACCGTTCGCGCGAGGACTTGGCCGGCCGGGCGCGCGCGCCGCGGGTCGAAAAGTATTTGAACCCGCGCGGCACGGCGATTCTCGCCGCGTTGGATGAGGTCGCGGCAGCGTGTGCCAGCACACCCGCGAGTGTCGCCCTGGCCTGGTTGATGGGCCGCCCGGGTATCACGGCGCCGATCGCCAGCGCCACGAGTTCCGGGCAGCTCGCGGCGCTGGTCGCGGCCGCCCACCTGAAGCTTGATGCCGCGGCGATCCAGCGGCTGGACCACGCCAGCGCCTAGTCAAAGCATCTCGATCGCAATCGGCGTGCCGGTCTCCAGGAACGACTTGAGGTTCGAGAGGATCTTGGGCCAGCCGCCCCCGACCGCGACGATGACCTTGGAGTTCGGTTTGGCGCTGCTGTGCGTAATGGTGAGCTTGACGATGTCGCCGTTGGGTTCGAGGTCAAAGGCGCAGTGCGCGGGGCCCTCAGCCTTCAGCTCCGGCCGGAACTCGTTCTGCCAGCGCAGCACGAGGCGGCGGGGCGGATCGATCTCCAGCACTTCCCCGGTATCAGCCACGCGACCGTCGGCGAAACACAGCTTCCACTCCGCGCCGGGCTTCCACTCCGAGGCCATGTGCATGCCGAACCAGTATTGTTTGGCGAACTCCGGCTTGGTCAGTGCCGACCAGAGCTTCTCCGCGGTGGTGCGGATGTAGGTCACGTACACGAACGTACTTTGGGCGGCTTCACTCATGGTCGTCTTCCTCCAGGGATTTCTTCAGCGCCGACAGCGCCCGCAGATGGCCGCGCTGGAATTTGCTGATCCAGCGCTCGGCGATGTCATTGATCGGCACGGGATTGATGAAATGCAGTTTCTCGCGGCCTTGACGCCGCACGGCAACGAGATTGGCGTTTTCCAGTATCGACAGATGCTTGGTCACGGCCTGGCGGGTCATGTCGAGTCCGGCGCACAGATCATTCAAGGTTTGCCCGTTGCGCCGATGCAGCCGGTCCAAGAGGGCACGACGGCTCGCATCGGCCAGGGCCCGGAAAACGTCATCTTCCTTCACCTGGATATTATGCAACCAAATGGTTGCATGTCAAGCCAGGAAAAAGGGCCGTGCACCCGCATGGCCCTCAAATCCCGCTCAGCCGTGATGGAATGCGTTTAGCTTGTTACCGTCGGGGTCGCGGAAATAGCACGCATAGAAGCCGCCGCCACGATCTCCCGGAGGGCCCTCATCCTTGGCGCCCAGATTCATCGCGATCTTGTAGATGCGATCCACCTGCGCGGTATCCTTCGCAACCAGCGCGGCCATGACGCCGTTGCCGATCGTGGCGCTCTTGCCATCCGCCGGTTTAATCAGGAATACCATGGCGGAATTGGGTGCACCCCAGGCGATGAACTTCTCCGTTTCCATGGCGCGACTGGCGCCCACTTCCTTGGCCAGCGCATCATAAAAAGCCGCGGCTTTTGCCAGGTCATTGGTGCCGAGCGTCACGTATCCGAGCATTGAATGTCCCCCGAGGTGTAAATGAGCCGAAAACGGTACCACCCCGCCCCCGTGCGGACAAGCAGTACAATCGGCATCGCTGACTTACCGCCAGGATCCGCACACGATGAATCTACCGTCTGCAAGACAAGTCGCGCAGCGCACCCGGCGTTCGCTCCTGTCGGCTGAGTTGTGGCGGGCCCGACTGGTGGTGTGGGC
>Ga0075522_10002633_pt1 | contig 13242 bp, 11 predicted proteins | sample NGEPerA_FD_74796 | JGI IMG/M metagenome (GOLD analysis project Ga0075522, IMG submission 74796) | Arctic peat soil microbial communities from the Barrow Environmental Observatory site, Barrow, Alaska, USA - NGEE PermafrostL2-A | ecosystem: Environmental > Terrestrial > Soil > Wetlands > Peat ... | reverse complement strand
TTCACCTCGCCCTGCAGCGTGATCTCGTCGACCTCGACGAAGGCGTCGGTGTTGGCGGCCTCCGTCGCCGGGCGCGTGTAGCAGGCGTCGGTCTTCACCCGCAGCGCGCCGAACTGCACGGTCTCGCCGATATCCTCGTCGAAATTGATGATGCGACCGGTGATCTTGTCGAGCCCGGAGAAGCTCGCCTTCTTGTTGACGATCTTTGTCGCCGGCGGCTCGGTGACGACTTCGTCGCCCGGCTGCAAGGTCGCGGGCGCGCCCGGCACGCTTTTGGGCTGGCGCTGGCCCGGCGGCAATCCCGGCAGCGGATTGGCTCCGGGTGGAGCGACCGCGACGCCCTGCCCGGGCTGTGGCGGCGCGACCGCAATGCCCGGCTGCACATTCTGCGGAATGACGGTTGTTCCCGGCGGTGGCGCCAGCGGCTGGGTCTGCACCGCGCCCGGCGGCGGCACGCCCTGCCCCTGCGGCGGTCGGCTCGGCGCCGGCAACACGCGGCCCTGCGGCAATTCCGGCACGTCCTCTTCGTCGTCAGGCTGCGGCTGCGGCTGGCCTCGTGGAATATTGCCGGGCGGCCGCGGCGCGGGATCGGAAAAGATGGTGCCGATCTGCGCGCGCGCCGGCGACAAAAGCGGGATCGCTGTGGCGGCAAGCAGCGCCGCAAGACCGGTCAGGGCAATGGTTCGAGACATCTCGCGGCTTTAAAACAGGCGAATCGGGCTCGCGACATACTACATATCCGCCGCTCGCAGGCCCCGGGTTAACACGGCGAATACGGCGGGGAAAGGGCGACCCCGCCCCTGTTCCAGCCCACTGGTCAGCTCCCGCCGCGGGTGAAATAGTCGCAACCACGGCGATGACCACGCAGCCCCGCCGAACTGCCAAAAGCCGGGATAACCGGAGCCGCGAGAGAGAGGAAACGAAATCCCCATGCCCGACCGAATTCGCCTGGACGGCAAGATCGCCGTCGTCACCGGGGCCGCCGGCGTCATCGGTAGCGCGACCATGCGCCTGTTGGCTGAACGCGGCGCCCGCATCGTCGCCGTCGACCGCAGGGAGCAAGACCTCAAGACCGCGATCAAGGAGTTGCCCGCACAGGCCGAGGCGTTGGCAATCGCGGCCGACGTCACCAGCGAAGACGAGGTCGCCGATTATGTCCGCGCCGCCGTTGCCAAATTCGGCACCATCGACGTGTTCTACAACAATGCCGGCGTCGAGGGCGACGTCAAGCCGATCGTCGATTATTCGCTGGAGATGTTTCGCAAGGTGATCGACGTCAACGTGGTCGGCGTGTTCCTGGGGCTGAAGCACGTGCTGCCGGTGATGCTGAAGCAAAACAGCGGATCGATCATCAACACCGCCTCGATCGCCGGCCTGATCGGCTCCCCGAATCTGGCGGTCTACAGCGCCAGCAAGCATGCCGTGATCGGCCTCACCAAGAGCGCGGCCGTGGAATGTTCGACCACGAATGTGCGCGTCAACTGCGTCTGCCCCGGCCTGATCGAAAGCCGGATGATCCGCGCGATCATCGCGGGGCGCAATCCCGGGGTGCCGGACGACAGGATCGTGGCGCCGATCCCGGCGCGCCGGCTCGGACAGGCCTCCGAGGTTGCCTCCATCGTCGCCTTCCTCGCCTCCGACGAAGCGAGTTATGTCCACGGCGCGGCCTACACCGTCGACGGCGGACGCGTGGCGAGTTAGGAACGTCATTCCGGGGCGATGCGAAGCATCGAACCCGGAATGACAGTTTCAAATTTCAGCAGGTCCCTATCATGCCCGTGAAACTCGATCCCGACGCCGCCGCCGTCTTCGCGGCCTTTCAGGAAGCCGGCCGGCCGGCATTTGAAAACATCTCGCCCGCCGAAGCGCGCGAACTCTATCTGGCCGGCCGCGTCGCCACCAATCCGGAGCCGCCCGAACTGAAATCGGTGAAACCGCTCTCGATCCCCGCCCCGCACGGATCGATCGCCGCGCGCCTCTACACGCCGAATACGCTGCGGCAGAGAGACGGCCTTGCGCCGTGCCTGGTGTTCTTCCACGGCGGCGGCTGGGTGATCGGCGATCTCGATTCCCATGACGTGGTGTGCCGGAAACTGGCCGACGCGGGCGAACTTCTGGTCGCATCCGTCGATTATCGCCTCGCGCCCGAGCACAAATTTCCCGCCGCCGTCGATGATGCGATCGCCGCGACCACATGGATCGCCGAAAACGCAAAACAATTCGGCATCGACGCCTTACGTCTTGCGGTCGGCGGCGACAGCGCCGGCGGTAATCTCGCCGCCGTGGTGGCGATCGCAGCCCGCGACGGCAAGGGCCCTGCGATCTCGGCACAGATGCTGATCTATCCCGCGACCGAAGCTGCGCGGACGCACCCCTCCCATAGCGAGCCCGAGACCAGCATCCTGCTGACGCATTCGGTGACGCGTTATTTCTACGAGAGTTACCTCAATGGCGCCGCCGACGTTCAAGACTGGCGCGCCTCGCCGGCGCGCGCCAGGACGCTGGTCGGCCTGCCGCCGGCCTATGTGCTGACCGCGGGCGCCGATCCCCTGCGCGACGAGGGCTGCGAATATGCCGCGCGGCTGAAAGCGGCCGGCGTGGACGTGACCTGGCGGCATTTTTCCGGCCAGTTCCACGGCTTCTTCACCATGGGCAAATTGCTGCAGCAGGCCAACGTCGCAGCCGACGAGATCGGCGCGTGGCTGAAGGCGCGGTAGGACGCGTTACGCCGGCTTACCCATCACATACGGCTTCAGCATCGCATACAGCATGCTGTGGGTCGGCGTCGGCACCCCGAGTTGGCGGCCGAGTTCGGCGACCTTGCCGCTGAGCCAGGGTACTTCGAGCCGGTTGCCGCGATCGAGATCGAGCGCCATCGACGCCTTCATCGGCGCGGGCAGATGCCCGGTCAGATCGAGAATCCGCTCGACCGCATCCGCCGGCAGCGCGACGCCTTTGGCGCGGCCGACCTCGAAGGATTCGCGGTAGGCCGCAACGAAGAGCGGCCGGATGTCGGGGTCGTCGCGCAGCACACCGATCGGCTGGCGCGCCAGCGCCGTCATTCCGGAGTTGCAGGCGAGCAGGATGAACTTCATCCAGAGATCGGTGACAATCTGATCGCTCAAGGTCGCGTCAAAACCGGCCTTGAGGCAAAGCGCGAGGAAATCTTCGCCGCGTTTGGTGACCTTGCCGTCGAGTTCGCCGAAGATCATGCGCATGAAGGTGCCGACCTGCTGGATCACGCCGGGGGCTGTAATCGAGGCCGAGATCTGCGCCACGCCTCCCATGACCGCGCGCGGCCCGAGAATCGGGAGCAGCCGCTCGTGAGCGTCGATGCCGTTCTGCAGCGGGATCACCGCCGTATGAGGTCCGATCAATGGCTTGATCTGTGCGCCCGCGCTTTCGACGTCCCACAGTTTCACGCAGAACAGCACGATATCGACAATGCCGATGGCGGCGGGATCGTCGTTCGCCTTCGTCGGCACCAGATGGGTCTCGCCGCGACCGCCCTGAACCTTCAATCCCGCACTCCGCATCGCAGCTAGATGCTTGCCCCGCGCGATGAAGGTGACGTCGGCTCCTGCATGGGCCAGCGCCGCGCCAAATCCGCCTCCAACGCCGCCGGCGCCGACAACCGCAATACGCATTCATTCTCTCCCTGCTGAATAATCCCCGGCGCCGCGCGGCGAGGCTTCCGCCCGACATACACAGTAACCTGTTGTTACTTCCTTGCATCAGGCGATTGCCGCATGGTTGCGCTCCGCAAACGCCGCCTCGGCAACCCCTATCACCTTGGCATAATCCGTTCGAAGGCCTCATGCCCGGCATTTTGCAAAAGACGGCCGCGCTTCCCGTGCAGGCGCTGGAATGGCTCGGCCGGCAGGGCACCCGCGCCATCGCCGCATTGGTGTTTCTCGGCATCGCCGTGCCGCCGGCCGGCGAATTTTTCAAGCCGTTCGTCACCGAGGCGATCCTGCTGCTGCTCTGCATCTCGTTCATGCGGGTCGATCTCGCAGCGCTGCGCCATCATCTGCGGCGACCGGGGCTCGTGCTGGCGGCGACCGCCTGGAGCATGTTCGGCGTGCCGTCGATTATCGGGTTGAGCTGTCATGCGACCGGCCTCGATGCACATTCGCCGGATCTGTTTCTCGCGCTGATGCTGCAAGCGGTCGCCTCGCCGATGATGGCGGCGCCGGCGCTGGCGGCGGTGATGGGGCTCGATTCGACGCTGGCGCTGGTGACACTGGTCATCTGCACGGCGCTGGTCCCGCTATCGGCGCCGCTGTTTGCCTACCTCTTCTTCGGTAGCGCGCTGACGCTGTCCCCACTCGGGCTTGGACTGAAACTGCTTGCAATCCTTGCGGGCTCGCTGCTGGCCGCGGCGGCGATCCGCTGGCGCGTCGGGACGGCGGCGATTGCGAGGCACAAAAGCGCAATCGACGGCGTCAATATCGTGGTTCTCTACGTTTTCGTCGCCGCCGTGATGGGATCGGTCGGCGACAACCTGTGGGCCGATCCGCTCAAGACCCTCGAATGGGCGCTGTTGGCATTCGCGGTATTCTTCACATTGCTCGGCGTCACCGTGCTGATTTCCGCCGCCTCGGCAACGAACCCGCCTTCGCGATCGGACTCCTGGTCTGCCAGCGCAACATGGGCTTGATGCTGGCTGCGACCGACGGCATCTTGCCGGGCGGGACATGGCTTTACTTCGGGCTCTCGCAATTCCCGATCTATCTGTCGCCGCAACTGCTCAAGCCGATTGCCGGGCGGCTGGCCGCGCCTGAAGTCATCGAAACCAGCGACGCCTGAACCAAAATTGGTGTCGATGGCGCACCGCCCGGCGTTGCATCGCGCCTCGCGGCTCGCCATGCTCGCACCATGGAACCATCGACCTCCCTCGAAATCGCCAGGCACACGCTGCTCTCCTGCGGGCTGGTCCTGGCGGTCGGCATGCTGGCCGGCCTGCTCGCACGGAAGATCAGAATTCCCGATGTCGCGGTGTTCCTCGTCGCAGGCATCGCGATCGGCCCGCAGGCAGCAGGCCTCGTCGACATCAAGGCCGATTCCGCGCTGAACCAGATCATCCTGTTGTTCGGCGCGAGCTACATCCTGTTCGATGGCGGCGCGGCGTTGCGCTTTGCCGTGCTGAAACAGGTCTGGATCACCATCGTCGTGCTCGCCACTATCGGCGTCGTCATTACGGCGGCGATCACCGGCCTTGCCGCGCACTTCATCTTCGGCCTTCCGCTTGCCGTGGCGCTGTTGCTCGGCGCCACGCTGGCCTCGACCGATCCGGCGACGCTGGTGCCGATCTTCCGGCAGATCCGTATCCGCGACCGCGTCGCGCAAACCGTGATGAGCGAGTCGGCGTTCAACGACGCCATGGGCGCGATCATCACCTTCGCGATCCTCGCGGTGGCGACGGGCCGCGGTGAATTTTCGCTGTCGGATTCATTGTTCGACCTCGTCAGGCAATCCGCGCTCGGGATCGCCGCCGGCGCGGCTCTCGGATATCTCGCCGCCCTCCTGATCGCACACGAGAAATGGGCGTTTCTCGTCGAATACGCGCCGGTCGTGACGCTGGTTGCGGTGATCGGCGCCTATTTCGCGGCCGACGGCATGCATGCCTCCGGCTTCATGGCGGTGTTCGTGTTCGGTATCGTGCTCGGCAACAAGGAAAGTTTCGGCTTCCGAATGGGGCCCGGCGAAACGAAAAAGCTCGACGAATTCGTAACCACCACGGCCTTCATCATGCGCCTGTTCATCTTCATGCTGCTCGGCGCGCAAGTCGATTTCGCGCCGATGCATCGATACTGGCTCGGCGGCGTCGCCGTGGTTATGGTCCTGATGCTGGTGGCGCGGCCGGTGACGGTGTTCCTCTGCGCCGCGCCGGATCGCCGCGCGCGCTGGAGTTTTGCCGAGTTGCTGTTCATGTGCTGGACCCGCGAGACCGGCGTGATTCCGGCAGCACTCGCCGGCCTGCTGCTCGGCATCAAGGCGCCGGGCGCGCAGGTGATCGCCTCCGTCACCTTCATCGCGATTTTGATGACGATCCTGATCCAGGCCCCGACCACAAGATGGCTGGGGCGCAGGCTGGGGCTGCTGCAGCAAGCGGACGGCGTGTCACGAGACCCCTTGGAATAACCGATCATTAACCATACGAGCCCATGATTTGAGCCGAATTTGGGTGGGCCATCGCGCGCGAGTCGTCGCGGGATCCTTTATGCGACAGCTCTTCCTGGATTGCTGATCGGCGCTGGAGAAAAATCCTTGCGGCCGGGCTGACATGTAGGGAACGCAGGTGGCCAAAACACCGGACAAGGAAGTGCGGGGAGATAGACCGCCTGACGTGGTTCAGCCGGAGGCTTCGAACCGCGTTCCGGCAATATTGGTATCCTTATCCGCGTTGGCCGTCATTGGCGCGGCCACCGCCAATGCTTTGCCGAATTTCTCCTTGCCCAACTTCAGTCACGTCTCCTTGTCAAATTTGTCTCTACCGAGTTTTTCCCTGCCGAATTTCAATGGCTTCTCTTTGCCGAGTTTTGATCGCTTCGCTGTGCAGTCTCCACATGAGACGGCTTCAGTCCCGATACCGGATCCCGCCGTCACCGCGGCCCTGAAGGATATCCAGTCGTCGGAGCAGCAAAACACAGCCATATTGGTGTCGCTGAACCAGAGTTCCGCAATTCAACAGGCGGATGTGAAGAAGATATCCCGTCAACTCGCCTCGCTGGCGGCGCAGGTGGACAATCTGCAAGGTGCGGTGGCGCCGCTGACGACTTCCAGTATTCCAACTATTCGCGCGCGCGTCGTCAGGACATCGCGAAAACCCATACCTTCGCTGCCTAAACCCGTCGGCCCTGTTTCGGTCGGAGGCGCTCCGCTGAGTCCGGCGCCGGCCTCGCGCGCAGGATAACATTGATGGTTTCACGCCCTACCCGGCCCGCGCGGCCCGGCGCAGCGATTGCGGCGGCTGGCCGAAGGCGCGGATGAAGGCGCGCCGCATCCGCTCGGGATCGCGGAAACCGGTTACCTCCGCCACCCGCTCGATCGCTTCGCTTGAGGATTGCACGCGCTGACGCGCCACTTCGATCCGCAGCCGCTCGATCGCCTTCGACGGGGTGGTGCCGGTCTCGGCGATGAAGGCGCGGGCAAAATGCCGCGAACTCATGCCAGCCTGCTCGGCGAGGTCCTCCACCGTCAGCGGCGCGTCGAGATGCTCGCGCGCCCAGGTGAGCAGCGAAGCGAAGCGCCCCGAGGGCGTTTTCAATTCCAGCAGCGAGGAGAATTGCGACTGGCCGCCGCTGCGGCGGTGATAGAGCACGAGCTGGCGCGCGGTCTTTTGCGCGACCTCCTCGCCGAAATCCTCGGCGACCAGCGCCAGCGCCAGGTCGATACCGGCGGTGATCCCTGCCGAACTCCAGATGTTGCCGTCGCGGACGAAGATCCGGTCGGGCTCGAGCTTGACCTGCGGATAGGTCGCGAGGAAATGCCGGGTGCGTTCCCAATGTGTGGTGGCGCGGCGGCCGTCGAGCAGACCTGCTTCGGCGAGGATATAGGCGCCGGAGCAGACGCTGGCGACGCGAGCGCCGCGCCTGGCGAGCTCGCGCACGAAGCCCAGCGTCTTCGCGCAAATCGAAGGCGCGCGCGAGCCGGGGCCGCCGGCCACGATCAGCGTCGTGATCGCGCCCGACGGCCTGAAGCCGCGCGCCAGCATCTCGACGCCGGACGAACTACGCGCCAGGCCCGGCGTTGCCGCCACGAGCTTGATCGATGGCTGTTGACCGGCATAACGCGCGGCGATCTCGAACACCGAGATCGGGCCGGCCGCGTCGAGCAACTGGAAATCGGGAAATATCAGGACGCCGATCATGTCTTTTGCCTGTGTCCGAAATTAAGGGAAATAAGGCATTCCGGACAACAGCCGAGCATGGCAGGATGCGCGCGTCAAGTAACGAGCCGGCAGGTTCGCCCACAATCGTCAAGCCGGCAATGACGAGTACAATTGCGTCTTGCAAAACCGTTGAAAGGCATCCCCATGTCCGCGCCGTTGCAGATCGGTCTCGTGATTTTCCCGAAGGTGACCCAGCTCGACCTCACCGGCCCGGTGCAGGTGTTCTCCAGCGTGGCTGGCGCAAAAGTGCATCTGATCTGGAAGCGGATCGAACCGGTCGCCAGCGATTCCGTGCTGACGTTGACGCCGACCACGACGTTCGCGGATTGCCCGCAACTCGACGTGATCTGCGTGCCCGGCGGCGGCGGCACCGACGACATGGTCAATGACGAGGAGGTGCTGGATTTCCTGCGCAAGCAGGCCGCGGGCGCAAGATACGTCACCTCGGTCTGTACGGGATCGCTGGTGCTCGGCGCAGCCGGACTGCTCAGGGGTTATAACGCGACGACGCACTGGTCCGCGATGGACTATCTGGCGCCCTACGGCGCAAATCCGACGAAGAGCCGCGTCTGCGTCGACCGCAATCGCGTCACCGGCGGCGGTGTCACCGCCGGCATCGATTTCGCATTGACCCTGGTGTCGATCATGGTCGACCGGCCGACTGCGGAAGCAATCCAACTCCGGCTCGAATATAATCCGGCGCCGCCGTTCAACTCCGGCTCGCCCGATACCGCGCCGCCGGAAATTCTGGCGCGGATCAGGGAGAGGATCGCCCCCTCCAAGGCGCGCCGCGACGATGCCAACGGCCGCGCCGCCGCGCGGTTGGCCGCCGTTCCGGCAGCGTGAGCAAACCAAAGAAAGAAAAAGGCCGCCCGGTTTCCCGGACGGCCTTTCCTGTCCTACGGCGGCGCCACATTGACGGGCGATCTCAGGACGTCTGCACCGGGGGCCTATCTCCCAGCCGTATCCTGATCGGGTGCCGCTGCACATCGGGGCAGTCGCGAACTGGAGCCCGACACCGACGCGATGGTTTCCCATCTCCGTAAGATGACCGGAGTGAGCCACGTGCGCGCTCGCAGTTCAACGGTGTCGCGGCAAGTGTCCCCGCTGATCCCGTTATTCACAGGCTTGCGGTGCCGGCTCGGATTACCCATGATGACTTCGTTTGAACGCTCCGAGGCCCTTCGGAGGGCTGGCAGGATGCTCCTTGCGCAGGACGCTAGTCGCTTTTCTGGTCGCGCCTTTATTTCCGGCGTTGGCGCCTGCTTGGTTTCTGCATGCAAACCGTCCAGATAGAACGGCTGTTGCTGGATTCATTTTTATTTGCGGCCTGTTCTATTTGTCGCAGGCGATCGTTGGCATACCGGCATATTTATTGGCGCCGGCCCGGCGACGCCATGTTTCGTCTGGTTACTGCTCGGGTTCCTGGGGCCCGCAATTCCATTCATCGTGGTGAGCGTTGTTTTCCGGGACGCACGATACAGTATCTTCGAAACATTCCTGACGGCCGCATATCTTGGCTTTTTAGGAGCGATAGCCGGGTTGATATTTTGGCTTGCGGCCAGACCTGAAAAAGACAATGCCAAGTCGTAACTGAGAAGCCCGCGCGTCAACGCGAACCGCAAATGTGCAATTGCGCATCGGAGAATCTCGCGCCACAATATCTGGATTCCGGGTTCGAGCTCGCGCGCCCCGGAATGACGGTGGTTGGAGCCTCAGCTCCCCGGCGTCCACGGCTGGTAGTCGCCGGTGGCAGCGGGGCGGCGGCCGCTCGCAAGCGTCGAGCCGGGCGGGCGATAGGCTAAAGGCGTTCCCGTCATGTTAGGGACGTGCGGCTTTTGCCATTCGCGCGGCGTGTAGGCCTCCTCCGTCGGCGGCACGTCGACGGTGTGATGCAGCCAGCCGTGCCAGGACGGCGGCACCTTCGTCGCCTCGGCGTAGCCGTTATAGATCACCCAGCGCCGCTCGAAGCCAAGCGTCGGATCGATCTTGCCGCCGATGGTGCGGTAATAGATGTTGCCCTGCTCGTCCTTGCCGACCATTTCGCCGAACCGCCAGGTCCACAATTGCGTGCCGAAGGTCTGGCCGTTCCACCAGGTGAAGAACTTGAGAAAGAACAGTTTCATGGGCGCGGGCCGGTTCGAGCAAACGTCAGGGCCGTGATGCCATCGGCAGGCCGGATTGTCCAGTAAAGTCCCCGTCGGAGCCTCGTTGAAATCCGAGATCGGAGCTCATGCGCATGCAGTTCCACGCCGGCCGCGGACCGCAGTTCGAGCAGATGGTGCGCCCGGCGCTTGGCGGCTGAGGTGGTCGCGCCGTTCATGACCTCGTCGCCAGCGCGACGCCCGCGAGCGTGAACACCAGGGCCCCGATCTGGCCGGGACCGAGCGGCTCGTGCAGCGCCAGCGCTGACGTCACGACGCCGATCACCGGCACCGCCATGGTGCCGATCGCCGCCACCGATGCGGGCAATCGCGCCAGCGCCGCGAACCAGCAGACATAGGCGATGCAGAACTGGCCGATGACGGAATAGACCAGGAGCCACCAGCCGAGCGGCGTCACCCTCTCCAGATGCGTGGTCTCCACGAGAAGGCCGACGATGGCCACCGGCAGACAGCCGAGTCCGACCTGCCAGGCCGCGCCCGGGATCGGCGGCAGATGGATGGGCCGTCGCTTGGACAGCACGGTGCCGACGGCAAAGCCGATCGAGCCTGTGAGCGCCATGAGGATACCGGGCAGCTTGGCTTCGCTGGCGGCGATGCCGTCACCGCCCATGATCGAGGCGAGCCCCGCAAACGCCATCACCAGCGCCAGCGTGCGCAGCACGGTCGGCCGCTCGCCGAGCACGGGCCAGGCCAAGAGCGCCGCCCAGACCGGCATGGTATAGGCGATCAGCGCGGCTTCGCTGGCGGGCAGCCACAACAGCGCGAGCCCCATCAGCACCATCCAGCCGGTGACATTGAGCACGGCAGCAAGCACAAGACGCCCGCGGATCTCCGGCGGCACAAAAAGGCTCTGCCCGCGGAGAAGCGCCAGCCCCGCGAGCAGCAGCGCGCCGACCACCCCGGACAGGCCGCGCAGCGTCAGCGGCGGAATTTGCGCGATCAGATATTTCGTGACGGGCCAGTTAAAGCCCCAGCCGATCGAGGTGACGGCGAGGAAGAAAAGTCCGGCGGGCGTGATCTGCGCCCGCGCGCCCGGCCGGGGTGATTCTGTCATGGAGAGCTTTTAAGTCGGAGGAATCGGCGCCACCTTGGCGTGATTTGGCGGTGGCCGCCATCGGCCGGCGGGCATGCCTGCCCACTCTTCCCGTAGGCTTACGTGAGTCTCGCTGGTGCAAGCCCCGGACGGCAATAAATAGTTACCCTGTGAACAGCGGGATGAAGCCGAAACGAGCGCCCACTGAACAAATTTTTTCGCTTGGGAATCTCTCAGGACTCACTGATACTTGCCGGCATCGGGAACCACGGCGAGGCCCTGGATTCCTGCCATTTCCACCATATTTAGTATTTGATTCAGGAACTCGCACTAGTCCTTGACGTGCGCAACGGAGTTGGCCTAGCTTTCTTCCTGTTCGGCGCGAGTGAGTTTGGGTCCCGCCGGTCGCTCCCAGATGGGTTCCGAAATAGCCACTCCGCCAGCCGGTCGAGGCCTGCGGTGACGGGTTTTCTCGCCCAAAATCCGGGAGCATTTCGGGGCGTCAGGAATGGGCCGGAATGGTCCAAAGTGAAGCGTTGGGGCGTTGAAGACCGAGACAAGATCGATGCGCGCATCGATCTTGCGGCGGGACAAACAGGGCCGGGTCCACCGGTAAGAAGCTGCGGATCAACAATCCGCGCAAGGAAACACCACCCGGCGCCGCGACAATGCGGCCCGGTCAAAAACAACGGGGCACTACGATGCGAATCGAACGACGCAACACCACCGACGGCCAGTCACCCTATGCAGGGATTGATTTCAGATTGACGACATCTGAGATCCGGAACCCTGACGGGTCGGTGGTGTTCCGGCTCGAAAACGTCGAAGTGCCCGAATTCTGGTCGCAGGTCGCCTCCGACGTGCTGGCGCAGAAGTATTTTCGCAAAGCCGGTGTCGCCGCGCGCTTGAAAAAGGTCGAGGAAGAAACCGTGCCGTCCTGGCTGTGGCGCTCAGTGCCGGATACCGCGGCGCTTGCCGACCTGCCCGAAGCCCAGCGTTACGTCAGCGAACTCTCCGCCAGGCAGGTGTTCGATCGCCTCGCCGGCTGCTGGACCTATTGGGGCTGGAAGGGCGGCTATTTCACCAGCGAAGACGACGCCCGCGCCTTCTTCGACGAGCTGCGCTTCATGCTGGCGAAACAGATGGTCGCGCCGAATTCGCCGCAATGGTTCAACACCGGCCTGCACTGGGCCTATGGCGTCGACGGTCCCGGCCAGGGCCATTATTACATCGACCCCTTCACCGGCAAGCTGACGAAATCGAAATCGGCCTACGAGCATCCGCAGCCGCATGCCTGCTTCATCCAGGGCGTCAATGACGACCTCGTCAACGAGGGCGGCATCATGGACCTCTGGGTGCGCGAGGCGCGCCTGTTCAAATACGGCTCCGGCACCGGCTCCAACTTTTCGCGCCTGCGTGGCGAAGGCGAAAGGCTTTCCGGCGGCGGCCGCTCGTCCGGCCTGATGAGCTTCCTTAAGATCGGCGACCGCGCCGCCGGCGCGATCAAATCGGGCGGCACCACCCGCCGCGCCGCCAAGATGGTGGTGGTCGACGCCGATCACCCGGATATCGAGACCTATATCGACTGGAAGGTGAAGGAGGAGCAGAAGGTCGCCGCTCTCGTCACCGGCTCGAAACTGAACCAGCGGCATCTGAAGGCCGTGCTGAAGGCCTGCGTCAATTGCGAAGGCTCGGGCGACGATTGCTTCGATCCCGAGAAGAACCCGGCGCTACGCCGCGAGATCAAGCTGGCACGCCGCGCGCTGGTGACGGACGCCATGATCAAGCGCGTCATCCAGTTTGCGAAGCAAGGCTACAAGGAGATCGATTTCCCGATTTACGACACCGACTGGGATTCGGAAGCGTATCTGACCGTCTCCGGCCAGAACTCCAACAACTCGGTCTCGCTGAAGGACGATTTCCTCCGCGCGGTGGAAACCGATGGTGACTGGAACCTGATCGGCCGCACCAGCAAGAAGGTCACCAAGACTCTCAAGGCAAGAGACCTCTGGGAAAAGATCGGCCACGCTGCCTGGGCCTCGGCCGATCCCGGCCTGCACTTCAACACCACCATGAACGACTGGCACACCTGCAAGGCGTCCGGCGACATCCGCGCCTCGAATCCGTGCTCGGAATACATGTTCCTGGAC
>Ga0075522_10002632_pt1 | contig 13242 bp, 12 predicted proteins | sample NGEPerA_FD_74796 | JGI IMG/M metagenome (GOLD analysis project Ga0075522, IMG submission 74796) | Arctic peat soil microbial communities from the Barrow Environmental Observatory site, Barrow, Alaska, USA - NGEE PermafrostL2-A | ecosystem: Environmental > Terrestrial > Soil > Wetlands > Peat ... | reverse complement strand
CGGTCGTCAGGCTCGACCGGGTGACGGTGCGTTCGGTCGGGCCGGTTGCGCCGCCGGTGGTTTGAAACGCGGCGAAGTCGTGGCGCCCTTCGACGAAGCACGCCGCCGCGGCCATCGCGGCGGTGTCGAGCGGCTCGAGCACATGCCACGCGTACTTGTAGTCGAACGGGCTCACCACGCTTCCATTCACCAGCCGATACCGGTACGTCTTCGACGTCGCGTCGAAGCGCGCATGAAACGATCGGGGCACTTCTTCGGCAGCCACGATGCGAATTTCCGACGGCAGATGCGAGTTGAGCGCGCGGACGACGATGTCGGGAGCCGCCTCGCGGACGAGCGTGAAGTTCGCGACCTGTCCGAGCGCATGGACGCCGGTGTCTGTGCGGCCGGCGCCGTGCAGCGTGACGTCGCGCCCGTCGAGCGCGCGCAGCGCGTCTTCGATCAGACCCTGAACGGATGTGCCGTTGTCCTGACGCTGCCACCCGACAAACGGGCCGCCGTCATAGGCAACCGTAATCTTGAATGTTGGCATCTGGTCATTTGGTCATTTGGTCATCTCAAAATGAGGCAATCAATGACGAAGTGACCAGATGCCACAATGCCACAATTCACCATCACACCGTGACCTGCCGGGAGCCAGGCTTCACCACGGGCAGCCCTTGCGCGCAGAGCGGGCACGTCTCCGCTTCGTATGTCGGCAGCGAGTAGTCGAGCAGCGATTCGAGCGGGACGTCGAATGCGATCGTACCGCCGCTGCGGTTGACGATCGACCCGGCGCCCACGACCCGCGCACCCGCCGCCTTCGCCACATCCATCGTCTCGCGCGTGGAGCCGCCAGTGGTGAGCACGTCTTCGACGACGAGGACGCGATCGTGATCAGAAAGCGTGAAGCCGCGACGCAGCGTCAGCTTTCCGTCCTGCCGCTCGGCAAACAGCGCGCGAACGCCGAGCGCTCGGGCCACTTCATGCCCGATGACGATGCCGCCGATTGCCGGTGAGAGGACGATGGTCGGCGTGAGCGAGCGTGTGAGGTCGGCAATGGCGCGGCCGAGAATCTCGGCCGACTCCGGATGCGAGAGCACGAGCGCGCACTGCAGGTAGCCGGGGCTGTGCAGGCCGGAAGTCAGGCGGAAATGGCCTTCGAGGAGCGCGCCGGATCGGCGGAACAGGTCGAGCACGTGGTCGCGTGTCATCACAACATGCAAACGTAGAACGAAAAACGAAAAACGTAAAGACCCCTGCTAGACTCCCTGTGTGCCGAAGGTGTCCGTCACCATCATCACGAAGAACGAGGCCGACGACATCGCGGCTGCGCTCGATTCGGTCGCGTGGGCCGACGAGCGGATCGTGGTGGATTCGTGCAGCACGGACGACACCGCTGCCGTTGCCGAACGGCACGGCGCGCGCGTCGTGTCCCGCGAGTGGCCGGGGTACGTCGCGCAGAAGAATCATGCGGCGTCGATCGCGAGCCACGACTGGATTCTGTCCATCGACGCCGACGAGCGCGTGACGCCGGAGCTGGCGAAAGAAATCCAGGACACGCTTCAGCAGGAGCCGCGCGAGCGCGGCTACTGGATTCCCCGCGTGACGTTTCACCTCGGCCGCTGGATCCGCACGACCGACTGGTATCCCGACGATCAGCTCCGCCTCTACGATCGTCGAGTCGCCGAGTGGACCGGACGCTACGTGCACGAAGGCGTGACGGTGACAGGCCCGGTCGGACGCCTGCGTAACGAGCTGCAGCACTACGCGTACCGCGACATCGCCGAACACCTCGAGACGATCGATCGCTACACGACGGCGGCCGCGAGGCAGATGCATGAACACGGGCGGCGCGCGGGTCTGTTGCAGGTGCTCGGCCATCCGCCGCTCGCCTTCCTGCGCAACTACCTGCTCAAGGGCGGCATCACGAACGGCGTCCCGGGCCTGATTATTTCCGCGACGAACTCGTACTACGTCTTTCTCAAGTTCGCGAAACTCTGGGAACTGAGTGTTCTCCCTTCACATCGACACCGCTAGAACCTGGCGCGGCGGGCAGAACCAGGTCCTGCTCACCGTCAACGGCCTGCGCGAAATCGGCCAGCGCGCGGCGCTGGTCGCGCATCCGGACGGCGAGCTGCGCAAGCGCGCGGCTGAAGGGCTCGAGCTCGTTCCACTCGCGCCGAAGTCCGAAGTGGACCTCTCCGCCGCGTGGCGGCTGAACCGCGTCATCAAGAAGCTGCAGCCCGACGTCATCCACGCCCACGACGCGCACGGCGTCGCGATGGCAGGCCTCGCACTGTCGCTCGGCGCAGCATCCGCGAAAAACGGCGAGCCTCCGCTGGTCGTCTCACGCCGCGTGGACTTTCATCTTCGGCACAATTCTTTTTCCAGATGGAAGCATCGCCAGGTCGACTGCTTCATCGCCGCGTCGGAAGCGATTCGTCAGATGCTCATCACCGACGGCGTGCCGGCCGAGCGCACGGTCACGGTGCACGAGGGCATCGACGTCGATCACATCCTCGCCGCGCCGCTTGTCGATGTACACCAGGCCTTCTTCCTTCCGCACGGCTCGGCGGTCGTCGGCAACATCGCCGCGCTGGTGCCGCACAAGGGGCAGCGCCACCTCATCGAAGCCGCGCACCTCGTCGTCCAGAAGCTGCCGGATGTGCGGTTTGTGATTCTCGGTGAGGGAGAGCTCCGCGAAGCGCTCGAGCGGCTGGTCCGCGAATATCACCTCGAGAAGCACGTGCTGCTGCCGGGCTTTCGCACCGACGTGATCGGTTGCCTGAAAAGCTTCGACGTGTTCGTGATGAGCTCGGTGACAGAAGGCCTCGGCACGTCGCTGCTCGACGCGATGGCGTGCTCGCGTCCGATCATCGCGACCAGCGCCGGCGGCATTCCTGAAGTGGTGGACGAAGGCGTGACCGGCCTGCTGGTGCCGCCGCGCGATCACACGGCGATGGCCGACGCGATTATCTCGCTGGTTGGCGACGAAGCTCGGCGACGCGCAATGGGCGATCGAGGATTCGCTAGGGTGAACGAGAAGTTCACCGTCGAGCGGATGATCGCCGGGACGGCCGCGGTGTACGCGCGCGTGGCCGGCACACCCCACGTAGTGGACACTGAGAGTCCGCCTGCGCGCGGCTGAAGCCGCACGCGCTCATCATCCCCAGGTGGCAGATCGAGAAGTCGTACTTGATCGGATCTTCCGGATCGATCTTCGCCAGTGACGCCGTGATGTCGCTCGCCATCTTCCAGCCCGGGCTCGTATAACGCGTCAACTGCAGACAGCGGCCCACGCGGATGACGTGCGTATCGAGCGGCACGACGAGCTTTGACGCCGGCACGCGCGTCCAGACGCCGAGATCGAGCGCGTCGCTCCGGATCATCCAGCGCAGAAACAGATTCAGGCGCTTGCAGGCGCTGCCCTTCGACGGCTGCGGAAAAAAATAGCCGACGCCAGGACGCGCCGGCACGCGGCCGTAGGCCGCCTTGAGATCGAGCGCCATCGCGCGCAGCGAGAAGCTGTCGAGCGCGGACGCCAGATCCGGCGCCGCCTGGTCGAAACCCTGGAGAAAGAATCCTTCGATGGTGCCGAAGCCGTCGAGCATCTGCCTGATGACCCACAGCAGCGCGATGATGTCGCGTTCGCGCGTCCAGCGATGCACAAGGCCGTCGAATGCCGGCGCGTCGCGTGCCGGGTCGAAGCGGCGGACGTAGTCGGCCGGCCGATCGCCCATGATCGTCACCAGCCGCTCGACCGACTGCAGCACGCTCGCGACGCGGCCGAACGCGAGCGACGCCGCGCAGAACGCGACGACTTCCTGATCGTCCTTTCGCGTGTAGCGCCTGACGATCTGAATCGGATCGGCGGCCGAGTCGGGATAGTTGAAGCCGGCGTAGAGCCGATCCAGCTGCTGTTTGAGGGCTGCGTGTTTGCTTACTGCCATTCTGCGATCCTGCAATTGACTATGATTCTGTCATGCGCCGCCTGCTGCTGAAAGCGTTTGTCCTCGTCGTTGTGCTCGCGGGGCTCGCCCTGCTCGGCGGCTACGGCTATCTGCGCCGGTCGCTGCCGCAAGTGGACGGCAACGTGACCGTGACGGGCATCTCGGCGCCGGTCGAGATTTTTCGCGACGCCGAGTCGGTCACGCACGTCTTCGGCGCGACAAAGCTCGACGCGTTCTACGGCCTCGGCTACGCGCACGCGCAGGATCGCCTGTGGCAGATGGAGTTTCAGCGCCGCGTCGGCATGGGCCGCCTGTCTGAAGTGTTCGGCCAGGCGACGGTTGCGACCGATCGCTTTCTTCGCACGCTCGGCACCGGCCGCGCCGCACGCTCGGCATGGGCTGCGCTGCCGGCGGAAACGAAGACGGCGATCGACGCGTACGTCGCCGGCGTCAACGCATTCATCTCGACGCACCACGGCGGCGAGTTGCCGCTCGAATTCACCATCCTTCGATTCGAGCCCGAACCGTGGAGCGGCCCGGACGTCCTCGCGTGGGTGAAGATGATGGCCTGGGACCTCAGCAAGAACTACTCGCTCGAACTCCTCCGCCACGACTTGATGACCCTCGTCGGCCCGCAGAGGAGCGCCGACCTGTTTCGGCCATACGCCGCCAACGGCCTGACGATTCTCAGTGCCGCCGACATACCGTGGATCAAAAGCTTCACCACAGAGGAACGGAGGACACGGAGACAAGATCTGGAAAAGCCTCCTGTCCTCCGTTCCTCCGTGGTGGAGAGCTGGTCCGACGCGTTCGCATCGGCCGCTATTCCCGGCTTCGGCTCGGCTCTCGGCTCCAACAACTGGGTTGTCGACGGGACGATGACCGCGTCGGGCAAGCCGCTGCTGGCCAACGACCCGCACCTCGACGCGCAGATTCCTTCGCTGTGGTATCTCGCGCACCTCTCCGCCCCCGACTACGACGTCATCGGCGCAACACTTCCCGGCGCACCGGCCATCGTCATTGGCCGCAACAAGTTCATCGCGTGGGGCGAGACGAACGTGATGGCCGACGTGCAGGATCTCTATCGCGAGCACGTCGACGCCACCGGCCGCTTCGCCGAGTTTCGCGGTGCGCAGGAGCCGATGCGCATCGTGAAGGAGACGATCGGGGTGAAGGGTGCGTTTCCGATCACGCTCAACGTGCGCATCACGCGCCACGGTCCGCTGATTTCAGACGCGATCAATGCGAACAACGCCGTCGAGTCGACGCGGCTGCCGAAGCCGCCGCCGATTGATCCGATCGCGTTCCGCTGGACGGCGCTCGATGCCGAAGACTCGACCGTCACGGCGATTCTTCACCTGAACAGCGCGCACAACTGGACGGAGTTCACGACCGCCCTTCACGACTTCATCGTGCCGGCGCAGAATTTTGTGTACGCCGATGTCGACGGCCACATCGGCTACTACGCGCCGGGACACTTTCCGGTGCGCGCGAGCGGCGACGGCACATCTTCGGTGGATGGCTGGACCGGCGAATCCGAATGGACGGGCTGGGTGCCCTTCGACGAACTGCCGCACACGTACGATCCGCCCGAACACTTCGTCGTCTCAGCGAACGATAAAATCGTGCCCTCGTCGTATCCGCACGCCATCAGCGGCGAATGGATCGAACCCTATCGCGCGCAGCGCATCGTCGATCGTCTGACATCGACGTCGAAGCTGACGCCAGACGATTTCGCGTCCATTCAGGCCGACACCTACTCGCTGCATGCGAAAGCGCTGCTGCCGATTCTCCTGCAACGCGTGCATCCGATCGACGCGCAAGACGCCCGGGCCGTGACGATGCTGCGGCAGTGGAATCTCGATGCGCGCGGCGACAGCGCGGCCACCGCGATCTTTCAGGCGTGGTACTACGAATTGCCTGACGCGATTCTCGAAAACGAGCTCGGATCCCGCGTCGCCGCCGATTATGACGGCCTCGATCGCACGTCGTACCGCTCGCGGTTTGTCCTGGCGACGCTCGCCACGAAAGACAATCCCTGGTGCGACGACATCCGGACGCCCGCGAAGGAGACGTGCGATGACGTCGCGTCCACGGCGCTGCACAAAGGCATGGCGCGCCTGACGAAGCAGCTCGGCAGCGACATCGGCAGCTGGCGCTGGGACGCCGTGCATCACGCCGTGTTCGCGCATTCGGCGCTCGACACTGTTCCCGTGCTCGGGCGCTGGCTGCGCCGCTCGATTCCGCACGGCGGCGACTGGAGCACGGTGGACGTCGGTCCGGTGTACGCGCCGCATCCATTCGACCAGCACTCGCTGCCCGGCTACCGGCAAATCGTCGATCTGTCGCCGGCCAACGACAGCCGCTTCCTCGACGCCGTCGGCCAGTCGGGCCACGTCCTCTCGCCGCATTATGATGACGCGCTGCCGCTATGGGCGGCGGGCAAACAGCGGAAGATGCGGATGGAGCGCTCGGCGGTTGAGACAGGCGCGATTTCGCACCTGACGCTGACGCCTCGCTAACGACAAGTTACAAGTTACAAGTTAGAAGTAACAAGTTAGAAGTTAGAACTATGAAAGCTGCGATCGCGGTCCTGATTCTGGCGGTTGGCCTGGCGCAATCTGCGGCCGAGCCTCGCGTGATCGATGACGCCGCTCGAGCGCTTGGCGGTCGCGAACGAATCCTGGCGCTGCGAAACATGCAGGTTGACGGCGAGGGTCTCGCCACCGACGTCGGTCAGCAGAGCGACCCTGGTGGCGACAAGGCGACCTGGCAGGTGACGGCATTCTCGCGGCGAATCGACCTCATCAGCGGCCGGATGCAGACGCAGCAGCATCGGGCCGCGAAGTTCCCGTTCCCTGGCGACAATGCTCCGCGGTTCGACGAGGTGGTCGACGGCAGCGTCGAGATGTTCCACCATCCGCTCACACTGATTCGTGCGGCGCTCGAGCCCGGCGCGAAGGTGGAACATCCGCGGCAAGCCGGCCGAGAAACGCTCGTCGACATCACCACGCGCGGTGGCCACGTGTTGACGCTTTCCGTCGATCGCGAATCGAACCTGCCGACGCGCATCACATCGACTGCCGATTATCCGAACCTGGGCGACGTGGTCGTGACGACGACGTTTGACGGGTACGAGGAGGTCGGCGGCCTGAAGATGCCGACACATATCACGACGGACGTCGACAGGTACCGTCAGTTCGAGATCAGGACGACCAGAAACAGTCTGAACGGCGTGATGACACTCGCCGCCCCGGTGGCGGCCGGCGCGGCGACATTCTCGTTTCTCGTCGTCACGCCGCAGCCGATCGGCCGCGGCATCTGGTCGATCGAGGGCTCCGACGGCTATCGCAGCGTCGTCTTCGAATTCGCCGATCACCTGACGCTCTTCGGCGTCGCGTTCAGCGAACAGCACTCGAAAGCCGTCATCGACGCCGCGCGGCGGCTGTCGTCCAAGCCGCTGACGCAGGTCATCATCCCGAGCAATCACTCCGACGAGGCGGCGGGCTTACGAGTGGCTGTCGCTGAAGGCCTGACGGTGATCGCGTACCGCACCGGTGTCGACACGTTCAGGGATCTCGTTGCTCGTCCCCACTCGATTGCTCCGGACGCATTGGCCCGAGAGCCTCGCCTGCCGCGGTTCGTCGCTGTAGACGACGCGATGACGCTGCGCGATCAGTCGATGGAAGTACGGCTGTATCACGTCAAAGACAATCCACGCGAAGCCGCGAACCTGTTCGCCTACGTGCCGCGCGACCGCCTGCTGATTCAAGCGGGGCTGTACGACGCCACATGGCATCAGCATCCGTGGGGCGCGAACGTGCTGTGGAATCTCGAGCAGCGAAAGCTGACCGTCGAACGCGACGTCCCCGAGCATGGACCGATCGAGAGCTATGGCACCATGGCGAAGACGATCTACCTCAGGGCTGGCGGCCGCCGGCGCGCGTTTTAGGCCAAGGGTATACTCCGCCTCTGAGGTTCCCGATGCGTCTTTCTCTTTCACTCATCGCCATCTTCACCATCGTCGCGGGCCTGGCCGCGCAGACGGCGCCCGATCCGGAAAACGTCGCCGAGGGCATGCGGCTCTTTCGCACGAAGGGCGATTGCCAGTCGTGCCACGGCTGGGCGGCCGATGGCCGCAAGATGGACACGCAGATGCCCGACGGCGCGAACCTGCGGACGACGCGCCTGAATCGCGAGCTGCTGCTGATGACGATCAAATGCGGACGGCCCGGCAAGGGCATGCCGGCTTACGATCGGCTCGCGTACAGCGACGGCCGTTGCTACAACATGAAGGCGTCAGATCTCACCAGCAAGGGACTCTCGATGCCGGATCCGCCGGCGACGCTGCAGGTGCGCGAGATGGAAAGCATCCTCGATTTCCTGCAGGTGAAAGTCATCGGCAAGGGCCCGATGGATCGCGCCAAGTGCATCGAGTACTGGGGCTCAGATCAGGATGTCTGCAAGGAATTCCCTCAGTAGCGCGATCGTCGCGCTCTCGGCGTTCGCCCTGCACGTCCACGCGCAGACGCCTGCGCCGGTTCCTCGCCCGTCGTTCGAAGTCGCATCCATCAAGCGCAACCTGTCGCTCGGCAACCGGTCGGGCACAAGGAACTCTCCGGGCGGCCGCGTCACCATCACCAACGAGCGGTTGCGGCAGGTCATTCGCAGCGCCTACGGATCGAACGATCTCGAAGTCATCGGCGGTCCCGATTGGCTGGATAACGATCGCTGGGACATCGTCGCTACGGCAGACACCGACAACGCGGACGCCGAATGGCGGTTGATGCTGCAATCGCTGCTCGCCGAACGCTTCAAGCTCGTCGCGCACGTCGAGATACGCGAGCGTCCGATCTATGACCTGGTATTCGCGCGAAGCGACAGGCAACTCGGCCCGGCTATTCATCCGACGAAATCGGAGTGCACAGGCGACGACTGCGGCAGCACGAACGCGGTGACCAACGGCATCGTCAGCGGTGTCATCACGGGCACAGCAGCGACGATGACACAGATCGGAAAAAGCCTCTCGGGGTCTGCAGAACGCCGCGTGTTCGACAGGACGGGACTCGCAGGGAAGTACGACTTCGAACTGCGATGGTCGGAGGATGTCTCGATCTTCACCGCACTGCCTGAGCAACTCGGATTGAAACTGGAATCGCAGCGCGGCCCGGTCGACATCGTCGTCGTCGACTCGGTCGAGCGCGCCACCGAAGACTAACGGACTTCGAGTACTAGAGGATTTCGAATTTCCTGTTGCGAGCCCACTTGTAGATCTTGAAGTCGCTATCAAAGGTCAGGATGCGCGGCTCTTCGTGGATCTCGGCGCATCGAATGAGGCAGGCGTCGGCGAACGAGATCGGACGATCCTCGTACTTCTGCAGCAGCGTGTCGATGTTCGGCCAGTGATCGTTCGCCGACATCGCAATACGAAACAATTCCTGCTTCGCAAGCACCATAATTTTGGACGGACCGAACGGCTGGACCCTGCGCGTCAGGAAGCATGCCTCGCTGATCACCGACTCACAGGTGCGCAGCGGCGGCGTACACTCGGCGAACAGTCGACGAGCGCGCTCGTGATTGACGTCGCTCTCTGACAGCAGGGCAACGAGCGGTCCTGCGTCGAGGAGAACGCCGGGGGCGTTCATTCGCCGAAGCCGTCCATGTATTTCGGATTCGTTGAAAGGTCTCGCGGGCCGCCTTTCAAACATCCGACGCTCGCTCCCGCAAGGTCCAACGCGCTACGCGGCCGCTTGACCTCGGCGGCGACGAGCTTGAGTCCTCGCCGGACAAGCTCGGAATCGCTGTGGCCTGTCGCCCGTTTCAGCGCGTCGAGCGCGGCGCGCTCTTCTTTGCTCAGCCGCGCGTGGATGTATGCCTTCACAGGATCAAATGTAGCACACCGCGTTGAATCAGTGCTACACGGCAGGGGCCTATTTGCCGACCATGTGCGGGCGATCTTTTTCGTTCTCGTTGCAGATGAACTCGAGCAGCTCTGTTCCAGGCTGCAGATGCATCTTTTGCGTGGTCGTCGTCCACGGCTTGCGATACGCCTTGGAGTCGTCGATGGTCGCCACCAGCTCCAGGGTTCAGGCGTTGGTGCGACGGAAGCGCTCGGTCACATGAAGTGCGCCGGTCGCGGGGCGGCCCTTCGCCGTGTCGAGCCACGTCTTGTCGTTGAAGCCCGATGTCTCCACGACGAGCGTGTCGCCATCCCATCGCCCTGTTGAGTAACCCAGCCACGTCGGATTCAAGTCGTTCGCCAGCTTTCGTCCGTCCATGAAGACCTGGCGGAAGAGATTCAGCTGCTCGTAGAGAATCACGACGAGCCCTGGTGTCTGCACGATCTTGAACGGAAAGATTCCGTTCGTGTTGATTCTGGGAACGCCGTGCGGAAGACACCGCGCGAGTATGTCTGGCCGTCGGCCATCCAGACGCCTGACAGGTCCGGCGTGCCGTCAGCTGTCGTCGGCGCCGGCGCGGAGAGATTTGGGCCGGCCGGATAGTTCAGCCACTGCGCCTCTGCCGGCCGGACCAGCATCAGCGCCGCGAGAACGAAAAGCAGCGGCGCGCGCACGGTCTAGTTCAGCGCGAACACGAACAGGTAGCTCGAGTTCTGCAGGTGATCCCAGTTCACCGGATGCAGATGCCGTCCGCCCGCCTGCACGGCGAGATATTCCTTCGGGCCGATGGCGTAGACCACCGGCGCGCCCTTGAGCGGTGTGCCGACGTTGAAGCGCCACAGCTCTTCGAGCGTCTCGTCGTTATACGCGACGATCCATCCGTCCTGCAGCGCGGTATAGACGACGCCGCCGGCCGTGTCGGTGGCGCCTGAGCGAATCTCGATGTCGGTGACGGCCTTCGCGATGACCTTGTGGTTGACCGCGTCGAACGCCGTCATCGCGCCGTAGTAGAGGTCGCTCGTGTACTTGCGCGGCTGGCTCGTCTTCGCATCCGTTCCGCCATCCTTCGACAGCACGCCGACGGCCGCGCCGTTCTGCGAGAAGCAGCCTTCAGTGCCGACGCCGTACGCGATGCCCTTCACCGGGTTGTACGCCAGCGGCTGGTGCGCGACGCCGCCGTGCCACGTCGGGCAGGTGCGCTTCATGCCGTCGCCGCGCAGCGCGCGCGCCTCTTCGTTGTAGAACTGCACGTCGAGCTTCGGGCTGTACTCGACCGGCTTGCCGGTTTTCTGATCGATGCCCTTCGTCCAGTTCAAGTCGTTGACGTATTTCTCCGACCTGATGAACTTGCCGTTCGTGCGATCGAGCGAGTAATAGAAGCCGTTGCGTGCGAAGTGGCCGACGACCTTGCGCATGACGCCGTCGATCTTCTGGTCGTAGAGCAGGTGGATGCCGATTTCGTCGAAGTCCCACGAGTCGTTCGGCGTGTACTGGAAATGCCACGCGAGCTTTCCGGTCTCCACATTCAGCGCGATGACCGAGTTCGTATAGAGGTTGTCGCCCGGGCGGAACTGCGGGTCGTAGATCGGATACGGATTGCCGGTGCCGACGATGTAGTTGTGCGTCTCGGGATCGAACGAGCCGGTCTGCCAGATGCCGCCGCCGCCGGTCTTCCACGCGTTGTGATCGTCTTTCCACGTCTCGCTGCCCGGATCGCCCGGCTTCGGCACCGTGTAGAAGCGCCAGAGTTCCTTGCCGTCTTTGACGTCGAGCGCCGCGACCCAGCCGCGCGTGCCCGCGTCGCCCGCGCCGTTCTGCACGAGCACCTTGCCATCGGCCACGAGCGGCGCGGTCAGGAATTTTTCGACGCCGCCGAATTCATTCTTGCCGGCGACTTTCTTGTCCCAGATGATCTCGCCGTTCTCGCGGTTGATCGCGATGACGCGGCCGTCGGGAAGGTTCGCGATGACCTTGTCTTCCCACAGCGCGATACCGCGCGTCCGCGGCGCGTTGCCCTCGTGCTTGACGCCCGGATCGCATGTCCACACGAAGTCGGCGCGGCCGGGCATGCGCGCGTCGATCTTGTAGACCGTGCCCCAACCGTCGGTCGTGTACATGTAGCCGTTGTCGATGAGCGGGTTGACTTCGTTCTCGGGCCCGTTCTGCCCGACATCCTGCATGCCGCCGAGCGCCAGCGCCCAGACCATCCGCAGATTCTTCACGTTGTCGCGGTTGATCTGCGTCAGCTTCGAGTAGCGCGTCGAGCCGTAGTCGCCGTTCATCAACAGCCAGTTCTGCGGCTCATTCTGCGCGTTGATGAGGCGGTCGCGGTTGACCGTCAGCGTGTAGTCGGCGGCGAAGACAATCGCCCCCGCGGCCAGGACGGATGCGCACACCAGAGACGTCAGCTTCCGATCAGGATTTCGCATGGGCAAATACTACATCCGCTGACGCCAGTTCGATCGGCGTCTCTCCCCTGCGAAACAGCCGCGCGCCGTTCACGCCCTGAAGGACCACTGTCGGACCTTCGACCAGCAGCCAGGCCCCTTCCCGCAGCCCGACAACCGGCGGCGTGTTTTCTTCATGGAACTCGGCAATCCGCTGCTCACGGGTTTCGCCCATGTGCGTCGAGCCCGGCATCGGATCCTGATAGTGCGGGTTGATGTTGAATGGCACCAGATCCAGCGCCGCAAACGAGGCCGGCTGAATGATGGGCATGTCATTCGTCGCGCGAATCGACGGGCAGGCGACGTTGGAACCCGCGCTCGAGCCGATGTAAGGCATGCCCGCTTTCACACGCAGGCGAATCGGCTCGATGAGCGCCTCGCGCCAGAGCGCATCCAGCAAGCGGAATGTGTTGCCGCCGCCAATGAACAACGCCTCGGCCTGTTCGACGGCGCGGACGGCCCCGCCTGGGAAGTCGTGCGCCGAATCGAGGCCGTACCCCATCAGTTCGAATCGCGCGCGCGCTTTCGCGACATACGCCTCGCGATCGAAAATCGCGTAGGGCACAAACAGTACGCGCTTGATAGATGGCCCGAGGAACGACGCCATCGCGCTCGCGCAGTGATCGAGGTAGCCGCTGCCGTGAAGCGTCGAGTTGCTGATGAGGAGCAACCGCATCGCGATGAAATCAGAACCGCGTGATCGGCGTTTTCATCGCGCACAGCGGACAGGCCGCCGCCTTGTAGTTCTCGGGCGCCTTGTATTCGGCCAGCGAAAAATTCGGCACGCCCAGGTCGAGCACCGATTCGAGCCGGTCGTAAATCTCCATCGTCGCCAGCAGCGTGCCGCCGGCGTCTTTGACCAGAGCCGCGCAGCGCGCCAGCGTCTGCCCCGTGTTCCGCACGTCGTCTGCGAGGAGCACGCGCTTGCCTTTCAGCTCGCGGGCGTAGAACGGGCGCAGCGTG
>Ga0075522_10002630_pt1 | contig 13245 bp, 12 predicted proteins | sample NGEPerA_FD_74796 | JGI IMG/M metagenome (GOLD analysis project Ga0075522, IMG submission 74796) | Arctic peat soil microbial communities from the Barrow Environmental Observatory site, Barrow, Alaska, USA - NGEE PermafrostL2-A | ecosystem: Environmental > Terrestrial > Soil > Wetlands > Peat ... | reverse complement strand
TGTTCCTACTGCTGTTCGGTCAGCTCGCGCTTGAGCACCTTGCCCGTCGCGTTGCGCGGCAGCTCCGCCAGGAACACCACATCGCGCGGCACCTTGTATCGCGCGAGGTTCTCCTTCACGTAGGCCTTCACCGTCGCCGCGCTCAGCTCCGCGCCGCCGCGCGGCACGACAAACGCCTTCAGCCGCTGACCGAACTCGTCGTCCGCGACGCCGATCACAGCGGCCTCCTCGATCTGCTCATGGTCGGCCAGCAGGTCCTCGACCTCGCGCGGGAACACGTTCTCGCCGCCCGACACGATCATCTCGTCGTCGCGCCCGTCCACGAACAGCCGTCCGCCCGCGTCGAAATGGCCGACGTCGCCGGTGCTCATCAAGCCCGCCACGATCTCCTTGCTGCCGCCGCCGGTATAGCCTTCGAACACCAGCTCGTTCGCGACGAAGATGCGCCCGCTGTCCCCGGCCTTGACCTCCCGGCCGTCGCCGTCGAGCAGCTTCACGACCGTCCCCAGCGGCGGCCGTCCCGCGGTCCCCGGCGCCGCGCGTAGGTCCTCCGGCGTGGCGATCGTCGCCCACGCCACCTCCGTGGAGCCGTACAGGTTGTAAACCACGTCCCCGAACACATCCATCGCGCGTGTCGCCAGCTCGCCCGGCAGCGCCGAGCCGCTGATCGCGATCACCTTCAGCGCATGCACGTCATACCGCGCGATCGTCTCCCGTGGCAGCTCCAAGATCCTTTGCAGCATCACCGGCACGACCACCAGCGCGCTCGCGCGGTGCTGGGCGACCGCCCGCAGCGTGTCCTCGGGATCGAAGCGCCTGCGCAGCACCAGCGTGCTCGCCAGCGGCAGGCCGAGCGTGAAGTGCGCGAACCCCCACGAGTGGAACATCGGGGCGGCGATCATCGTCGTCTCCCGCGCCTTCAGCGGGATCTTCGAGAACAGCGCCGCCGCCGGATCCAGCGATTCGGGCTGTTTGCGCGTCGCGCCCTTCGGCGTCCCGGTCGTGCCCGAGGTCAGGATCACCACGCGCCCCTTCTCGCTCGGCGGCTCCAATTCGGAATCCCCCTCCCGCGCGATCAGCTCCTCGAGCAGCGGGGCCGAGGCGACCTCGCCGGGGTCGCGCCACGCCACAAAGCATTTCCGCCCCACGCATCCCTCGCCCACCAGCCCGGCGAACTCCTCGTCGTAGATCAGCGCCTTCGGGTCCTCCCGCCTGATCACGTCGGCGATCTGCGGCCCCGCGAAGGCCGTGTTCAGGTACAGCGCGTTCGCGCCCACCTTCGAGCACGCCACGGTCGCGTCGATGAACCCGCGGTGGTTGCGACACATGATCGCCACCCCGTCCCCCTCCCTCACTCCCTCCGCCTTCAGCCCGCGCGCCAGCGCGTTCGTGCGCCGCTGCACCTCGTCGAAGGTCAGCGTCCCCCGCTCGTCGACGATCGCCGCCCGGTCCGGGTAGCGCGCCGCCGAGCCCGTGTATGCAGCGGCCGGCGTCGGACCCCAGCGGCGCAGCGCCCTGATCGCGCGCACCGCCCTGTCCGGGCGTGTGGGCCGGACCATCCCGGTGCCCAGCAACGTCCTCACGACGTGCAGCTTGTGCTTCGCCTCGTGCGCGTTCACGCGCCGACCCTACCCAACTACGCCGATAGGGCGTCCTATCAGCTGACTTCGGCCGGCTCGTCCTTACCCTGGAGGCGCTCGCGGCCGCGCTGCACGGCGGCGATGAACTTCGAGAGGTTCACCTCGAGCGTGTTGAGGATCTCATCCGCGTAGTCCTCGGCGCCGAGACGGATCTCGCGCTCCCGCGTGCGGGCGTCCTCGACGATGTCCTCGGCGGCGCGCTCGGCCTGCTTGGTGACCTCCTCCTCGCCGACCAGCTTCTCCTGGCGCTCGCGCGCGTCCTTGACGATCCGCTCGGCCTCCTTCTTGGCCTCCGCGAGCATCTCCTGGCGCTCCTTCACGATCCACCGGGCCTGCTTGATCTCCTCGGGGATCGTCGCTCGCATCTGATCGAGGATGTCGTAGATCTCCTCCTTGTCGACCCTGACCTGATCGGTCATGGGCACAGATTTGGCGTTGTGCACCAAATCATCCAGCTTGTCGATCAATACAAGAACGTCCATTGCGTCTCCAAGTTCGTCAGCGTCTCAGCTCTTCCTGCAACCGTCTCGCGACCTCCTCGGGGACGAGATCGTCGATCCTGCCCCCGAACGTCGCGAGCTCCTTCACACCACTCGATGACAGAAAACTGTACAGCGGGCTGGCCATCAGGTAAACCGACTCTATCTCGGGGTCCTGCCGGCGGTTGAGCTGATTCATCTCCAGCTCGTACTCGAAGTCCGAGATCGCGCGCAGTCCCTTCACGATCGCCTGGGCTCCAACCTGGCGCGCGAACTCGACGACGAGGTTGTTGAACGGCTCCGCCCTGACCCCCTCCAGCTCCGCGATCGCCCGCTCGATGAAACCCATCCGCTCCTCGATCCCGAACAGCGCCGCCTCCTTGCGCACCGAGCGATTCACGACCGCCACCACGACTTCGTCGTACAGCACCGCGGCCCGCTTGATCACGTCCAAGTGGCCGTTCGTGAGCGGGTCATAGGAGCCCGGACACACCACGATCGACTTCACCCGCGCGGTCATCGGCCGGTCCCGCGGCTCGCCATCGGCCTGATCAGGTCATTCGTGACGGTGGATTGTGATCGATGTGTCGCCATAGCGCCGTTCCTTCACGATCTCCCAGGGCAGCTCGAGCGGCGCCCTCCGATCGCTCTCAACGACCACGCGCGCCTCCGGCGCCAGCAGCGACGCCAGGGCCACCGACAACTCGCGGCCCAGGTCGCTCGCCCGCCTGTACGGGGGGTCGATCAGCACCAGATCGTACGTCTCCGCGCGCGCTCGTGCACTCCGCAGTACGTCGAGCGCCTCTCCGCGCCGCACCTCGGCCTCGTCCTCCGACAGCCCGAGAGCCCTCAGATTCCCCGCCAGCGCCTCGAGCGCACCGCGATCCCGCTCGACGAACACCGCGCGCTTCGCGCCCCTCGACAGCGCCTCGATCCCGAGCGCGCCGGTGCCTGCGAACAGGTCGAGCACCTCCTCCCCCTCCACCGTGCCGAGCATCGAGAAGACCGCCTCCCTCACCCGCTCGGACGTCGGCCGCGTGGTGGCCTTTCCCTTCGGCGCCTGTAGCCGCCTGCCGCCCCAGCGTCCGGCGATCACCCTCACGCCGGAATCGGCTCGAGCGCCTCGGCGCCGAACGCCTGCGCGAGCACCTCGCCCAGCAGCGCGTGCTCGGGCCCCTGAAGCTCCGGGTCGCTCGCGAGGATCGCCTCCGCCCGCGCTCGCGCCCGCTCCAGCAGCGCCGCATCCTCCGGCAGACAGGCCACCGTGAACTGGCTCAGCCCCGATTGGCGAGTCCCCACCAGCTCACCCTCGCTACGCAGCTCCAGATCGATCTCCGCCAGCCTGAAGCCGTCGGAGTGCTCCACCATCGCGCGCAGCCGCCTCGCGGCGGGCGGCCCCACGAGCATGCATGTGGATCTGTGCTCACCCCGTCCCACCCTTCCTCGCAGCTGGTGCAGTTGGGAGAGCCCGAAGCGCTCGGCGTTCTCCACCAGCATCACCGTCGCGTTCGCCACATCCACGCCGACCTCGATCACCGTCGTGGCCACCAGCACGTCGGCCTTTCCCGAGGCGAACCTCGCCATCGCCTCCTGCTTCTCTCGTGGACGCATCCCACCGTGCAACAGCACCAACTCGTACCCCTTCAGCTCGCCCTTCGCCAGACGCTCGTACTCGGCCTTCGCCGCGCGCACCTCCCCGGTCACTCCCCGAGCCAATGCGCCCAAGTCCGTGGACGGGCCCGTCTCCGCAGGCGTGCGCTCGTTGGCGACGGACGGCCCCGGGTCGGACGCCTCAGGGGGTGGCGTTTCCTCCACTAACGGGCACACCACATACGCCTGCCTGCCCGCGCTCAGCTGCTCGCGCAACTCCTCGTATGCGCCGGCCCGCGCGCTCTCACCCGCCACGATGCGCGTCTCGATCGCCTGTCTCCCCTTCGGCAGCTCACGCAGGACGCTCACGTCGAGGTCTCCATACCTCGCCAGCGCGAGCGTCCGCGGGATCGGGGTCGCGGTCATGTGCAGCACGTGCGGGGCTGGACGATCTCCGATCGGTCTCTCACCACCTGCCGCGATCGCCCCCTTCCCGTCCAGCGCCGCCCGCTGGCGTACCCCGAAGCGGTGCTGCTCGTCGACCACCGCCACCGCGAGTGCCCGGAAACGGACATCCGGCTCGATCAACGCGTGTGTGCCCACGACCAGCCCCAGCTCGCCACTGGCCAGCTTGCCGAGGATGTCCTGGCGGCGGCGCGCCGGGGTCGAGCCGGTCAGCAGCGCGGCGGGGACCGACTCGCCGCCGATCAGCCGCTGCACGGTCGCGAAATGCTGCTCGGCGAGCGTTTCCGTCGGCGCCATCAGCGCGGCCTGCATCCCGTGCTCCACCGCGCGCAGCATCGTGTACAGCGCCACCACCGTCTTGCCGCTGCCCACCTCCCCCATCAGCAGCCGCTGCATCGGGCGCCCGCTCGCCAACTCCTCGCCGATCGTCTCCACCGAGCGGAGCTGATCGCCCGTCAGGACGAACGGCAGGCCGTCCCTCAGCCAGCGCTCGCTCAACGACGGCGACTCGCTCAAGCGGTGGGCGTTCGCGCTCGCGCGCCGCCTGGCGCGCCTGCGCAGGAACACCAACTGTGTCAACAGCAGCTCGTCGAACGCCAGCCTCCCGCGGCCCGTCTCGCGATCCTCGGCCGTATGTGGGAAGTGCATCGCGGCCAGCGCACTGCGGCGGTCCGGCAGTCCCTCGCTCACTCTCGTCGCCGCCGACAGCGGCTCGGGCACATGCGTCAGCGCGCCCCTCACGCCCTGCACGAGCGCCAATATCTGCGTCGAGCTCGCGCCCTCCGTCGCCGGGTAGTGGGCGATCTCGCCAGAAGTCTGCGCCTCGCCCGGGATCGGGTGGCCGGACGGATCGCTGGGTGGCTGGGCACTCAAATCCCCTCCGACGGCGTGATGGGCGACGTTGAACGTCCCCCGCGCCGTCGTCTTGCCGTGCAGCACCAGCCGCGTCCCGGGCTCGTAGCGTTGCGCCAGCCATGGCTGGTTGAAGAACGTCGCGCGCATCGTCCCGGTCGCGTCGAACACGGTTGCTTCGACCAGCGGCTTCATCCCCCGTCGCCTGACCGCCCGCGTGCCAATCCTCCGTACCCGCACCGCGACCGTCGCCTGCTCGCCTTCCTTCAGTGCGGCCACGGTTCGCGCCTCGCGGCTGTCCCTGGGCAGGTGCTCCAGCAGCGCGCCGACGCTCGTCAGCCTCAGCGTCTCCAGACCGTCGGCCAGCTTCCCGGGCGGCACATCCAGCGGATCATTCAGCCGTGACGGTCTCGGCCAGCGTACCGGCGCGCCGAGCATCTCCATCCAGTCGAGCACAGCCGTAGACGCGAACGCGCGCCGACCGATCTCCAGACGATCCCGCGAGGACGGCGCGGTGGCTGTACCGGCGGCGGACATGACGATCGTCTCATCATGCACCGCGCCTCGGTCATCACCTTCCAATCCGCAATCCGCAAAGATAAAGCGGGCGAAGTTGGATGTACTTTTTTTAGGTGCGTATCACTATGGTTATACACGCCCCAAAAAATTGATGCAAAGAACTCAGCGCCCTTCCCCAGGCCACCGGCCCTACTCCGCCGCCAGCAACCACCAATAGGCTGCCTGGCCGCCGTGGCGCAGCTCGAGCTCGACTCCACCGTTCACAAGCCCGGCAACGTCCTCGGGCTCCAGCGGAGCGTCCTCGCCCGCGAGCACGCTGATCAGCTCGGCGCCGTCGGCGAGCGTTGCAAGGACCGCCTGCAGGGTCTCGCCCGGGTCGCCCCACGCGACCACCTCGTCTGAGACGAACCCCACCGCCTCACCGCGACCGAAGCGTCCCTGCGCGTCATCGCGAGCCGCCTGCGCAACCGCGCCCGTGCGCAGGTGCGTAAGCGCCTCGTTCAGCGCCCGCGCGTTCTCCTCCACCGTGCGATCGGGCGCCAGCGCGACCGCGGCGGCGAGACCCGCCTGCTGGCTGGTGGCGGGCGCCACCAGCACCTGCTTGTCAGACAGCTCGGCCGCGTGCTCGGCCGCCATGATCACGTTCGGGCTGTTCGGCAGCACCACCACCTCCTCGGCCTGCACCTCGTGAATCCCCGCCAGTAGGTCATACGTGGAGGGGTTGAGCGTCGGACCGCCGTCGATCGTGTGCACGCCCAGCTCCTCGAACATCGCCGCCAGTCCATCGCCGCTGACGACCGCCACCGCCCCGCAGCGCACCCGTGGGCCTGCGGTGGTAGATCGGCCGCCGGCCGACTCCCCGTCGGCTCCGTTGGCCCCGGCGTCGACGCCGACATCGACGCCGCTGTCCCGCAACCGTTCGTCTCGCTCGCTCATCTGCAAATGCATGTCCGCCACATCCAGTCGCGAGACCTCGCCGGCGTCGGCGAACACCGCTGTCGCCCGCTCGGGCTCGTCGGTGTGCACGTGCACCTTCAGCGTCGTCGTGTCGCCCACGACCAGCACCGAGTCGCCGAGCTCCTCCAGCGGAGCGATGAAGCGCCCCGAGCTCAGTTCGGTGCCGGTCACGGCGAAGTTCGTGCAGAAGCGATACGTGCTCGAGTGATGCTCGGGATGGCTGATGCGCGCGGGCGCGTGGTGGTCGAGCTCCGGCGGATCGTCGCCGCGCAGCGCCGCCACGACGCCGGCGAAGATGATCGTCAGCCCATAGCCGCCCGCATCGACCACGCCGGCGTCACGCAGCGCCGCCAGCAGCTCGGGACCGCGCTTGACCGACTCCTGCCCCGTGGTAACCGCCCGCTCCAGCGTCGCGGCGATCGCCGCGTCCTGCAGCCCCGGCGCCGCGTCGGGGTTCAGGCGCGGATTCTCGGGACTGTGCGCGACGTCGGTCATGATCTGGTGGGCCATCTCGCGCGCCACCGTCAGGATCGTGCCCTCCGCGGGCTCGCGCACCGAGGAGTACGCGCGATCCGCCGCGTTTGCCAGCGCCGCGCCGATCAACGTCGCGTCGATCAGCTCGCCCGGCCGGCTGACGAGCTCCTCGGCGGCGCCACGAATCAGCTGGGAGAGGATCACGCCCGAGTTGCCGCGCGCCCCCAGGAGCGCCGCGCGCGCCACCGACTGCACGATCTCCTCGCGTCCGATCTCGTCGATCGTGCGCGCCTCGTTGCTGCCCTGCAGGCGGTCGAGCTCCGTCAGCACCGCACGCAGCGTGAGCGCCATGTTGTCGCCGGTGTCCCCGTCGGCGACCGGGAACACGTTGAGATCGTTCACCTCCTCGCGGCGCGATTCCAGGTGCGCCAGCGCCCCCGCCACCGCGGCGCGGAAGCGGACCAGATTAGTGTCGGTCACATCGACAGGTCTATCATTTCGAGCGGGCGCTCCGTCCGTCTGGCCCGTTCAGCAGCTCAGAATCTGTCTTGCGACTCCCTGTAGGGCCGATGGGCAAGCCAGGCAAGAACGCAGGGAGCGTGGCGTGCTGTGCACGCGAGCGACCGAGGACGCCGCATGGCGCCGCCCAGCGGCCCTACAGGGCCTTCGTGACCTTGCCGGCTTTCAGACAGCGGGTACAGACATACACGCGCTTCGGCGCCTTGCCGACGAGGATCCGCACCTTTTGCAGGTTCGGGTTGAAGCGCCGCTTGGTGGCGACCATCGAATGGCTGCGGCTCTGGCCGAACGCCGGGCCCTTACCGCAGCTGTGACACACCTTTGCCATGCCCGCGCAGTCTAGCCGCTCGAAAGCTCGCGGCGCAGCGCCGCCATCCGCAGCACGACCTCGGCGGCATGAGCCCCCTGATCGCGCTTGCCGCCTCCGGCGCGCGCGAGCGCCTGCTCCATCGTCGTGCAGGTCAGCACGCCGAACGCGCACGGCACGCCCGTCTCGAGCCCCACCTGCATCACGCCCCGCGCGGTCTCGGCACAGACGAAGTCGTAGTGGTCGGTCTCACCCTTGATCACGGCACCCAGACACGCCACGCCCGCAAAGCGCCCGGACTTCGCCGCATAACCGGCGGCAAGCGGCAGCTCGAAGGCGCCCGGGACATCGAACACCTCCACGTTTGTGTGGCCCGCCCGCGCGAAGGCCTCGAGCGCGCCCGCTTGCAGGCGCGCTGCCAGATCCTCATAGAAGCGCCCGACGACGAGCGCGTAGGAGTCGCTCACCGCTCGTCCTCGCCGCGGTCCCGTGCGGCCCGGTCCTCGGCCGCGGCCCGGTCGTGCTCGCGCTCGGCGTGCAGCAGCTCCTCGTCGAGATTCAACCCCTGGTGGTGCAGGGTGTGACCCATGCGCCGCGCCTTCGTGCGCATGTACCCCTCGTTGTGCTCGTTCGGGGCGTGCTCGATCGGGATCTGGGCGCTCACCGACAGCCCGTAGCCCTCCAGCCCCCGGATCTTCTTCGGGTTGTTCGTGAGGATCCTGATCGAGGAGAGCCCGAGGTCGGCGAGGATCTGGGCGCCGATCCCGTAGTCGCGCAGGTCGGCGGGCAGTCCGAGCTGGAGGTTGGCCTCCACCGTGTCCAGGCCACCCTCCTGCAGGCGATAGGCCTTCAGCTTGTTCAACAGTCCGATGCCGCGGCCCTCCTGGGCCAGATACAACAGCACCCCCTCGCCCTCGGCCTCGATCATCGCCAGCGCCGACTCGAGCTGTTCGCCGCAGTCGCAGCGCAATGAGTGGAACACGTCGCCGGTGAGGCACTCCGAATGCACGCGCACGAGCACGTCGCTGCGCCCGGACACCTCGCCCTTGACGAGCGCCACATGATGCTTCTCGTCGATCAGCGAGCGGTAGCCGACGACCTCGAACTCCCCGAAGGCCGTCGGCAGCTGCGCCGCGACGACCCGCTCGACGAGCTTGTCGTGACGCCGGCGGTAGGCGATCAGGTCGGCGATCGTGATCATCTTCAGCTCGTGCCGCGCGCAGTAGCCGGCGAGGTCGTCCACCCGCGCCATCGTGCCGTCGTCGTTCATCACCTCGCAGATCACACCGGCGGGATTCAGCCCGGCCAGGCGCGCGAGGTCGACCGCCGCCTCGGTCTGCCCGGTGCGCTCCAATACGCCCCCGGAACGGGACTTCAGCGGGAAGATGTGCCCCGGCTGGACGAGGTCGCGGGGGTTGGTCGCGGGGTCGATCGCCACCTGGATCGTGCGCGCGCGGTCGTGCGCGGAGATCCCCGTGGTCACGCCCTCACGCGCCTCCACCGACACCGTGAAGGGCGTCTCGAACGACGATTCGTTCTTCGCCGCCATCAGCTCCAGGCCGAGCTCCTCGCAGCGCTCCGGCGTCAGCGACAGGCAGATCAGCCCACGACCCTCCTTCGCCATGAAGTTGATCGCCTCGGGCGTGGCGAACTGCGCCGCGAGCGTCAAGTCGCCCTCGTTCTCGCGGTTCTCGTCGTCGCACACCACGACCATCCGCCCCTCGCGGATCTCCTCGAGCGCTTCCTCGATCGTGGCGAACGGGGTTGTTGTCTTGGATTGGCTCATACGCGCGCCTCCAGTAGTCGCTCTACGTGCTTTGCCAGCACATCGACCTCCAGGTTGACCCTAGCTCCGACAGCCACCGCCCCCAGATTGGTGCGCTCGAGCGTCTCCGGGATCAGCGACACCGAGAAGCCCTCCTCCCGCAGCGAGCTCACGGTGAGGCTCACCCCGTCGAGGGCGACCGAGCCCTTCTCCACCAGATAGCGCCCGAGCATCGGGTCGATCTCGATCGAGAGGACGCGCGCAAAGCCCCGATCGTGGATCTCCGCGATGACTCCCGTCCCGTCGATGTGTCCCTGCACCACGTGTCCGCCCAGGCGATCGGCGGCCCGCAGGGGCAGCTCGAGGTTCACCCGCGCGCCCACCTCGAGCGCCCCCAGCGCGGAGCGCTCGAGCGTCTCGCCCATCGCCTGCGCCGCGAAGCTCCCGTCGCGCACCTCGGTCGCGGTCAGGCACACGCCGTTGACCGCGATCGAGTCGCCCTCGCCCAACTCGCCCGCCAGGCGCGTGCCGATCTCCAGCGTGGCGCCCTCGCCGTCGCTGTCGATCGCCCTCACCTCGCCGAGGTCGGCGATCAGACCCGTGAACATGATCCCGTCCAAGCCTCGGGCCGCAGATGGGCGCGCAGGGCAAGCTGGTCAAGGACGCAGGAAGCGTGGCGTGCAACGCACGCGAGCGACCGCCTGTACCCGAAAGGGTGAGGACGCCGACCAGCGCCGCCATGCGTGCTCATCCGCTCACCACTCGCGTAGGCGCGCCGAGATCAACAGGTCCTCGCCGACGCGCTCGCAGTCGAAGGTGAGCGCGCGCAGCGCCTCGGAGATCTGCTCGACCCCCTTCCCCTCCAGGGGATCGCGGGCCGTGCTTCCGCCCAGCAGGAGTGGCGCCAGGAACAGGCGGATCTCGTCGATCTCCCCGGCGTCCAAGAACGCGCCCGCCAGATGCGGACCGCCCTCCAGCAGGACCGCGGTGACGCCCAGCGCCCCCAACTGCTCGAGTCCCGAGCGCACCCGGGCCGGCTCGTTCTCGCCGGTGGCGACGACCACCTGGACGCCGGCGGCCTCCAGCGCGTCGGTGTCGGCCCGTGCGGCCGCCCGCGAGACCACCACCGTGAGCGGTATCTCCGCCGCCGCGGCCACCAGCTGGGAGGTGGGTGGCAGACGCGCGAGCGAATCGAACACCACCCGTCGCGGCTGCGGGGGGAGATCGGCCGCCAGCCCCTCCGGCCGCGCCGTCAGCCGCGGATCGTCCGCCAGCGCCGTGCCGATGCCCACGACCACCGCATCGACCGACGCCCGCCAGCGGTGGGCCAGCTCGCGACTGTCCTCGCCGCTGATCCACTGGGAGTCGCCGGTCCGCGTGGCGACCTTCCCGTCGAGCGTCATCGCGGACTTGAACAGCACCCACGGCCGCCCGACGCGGGCGTGCTTGCGAAAGGCCTGGTTGAGTAAACGAGCACGCGCGGCGAGCCGGCTGCCGGCGAGCAGCACCTCGACGCCCTCGTCGCGCAGGATCCCCAAGCCCCGGCCAGAGGCCTTCTCCGTGGGATCGTCGGAGGCGACGACCACGCGCTTGATTCCCGCCTGCATGATCGCATCGGTGCACGGCGGCGTCTTACCCTCGTGGCAGCACGGCTCCAGCGACACATACAGCGTCGCGCCGCTCAGGTCCGCCACCCCGCAGGCCTCGATCGCGTTGACCTCCGCGTGGACTCCGCCGAACTCTTCGTGCCACCCCTCACCGAGAACCTCGCCGTCGCGCGCGACCACCGCCCCCACGACAGGGTTTGGCTTGACGGCTCCGAGGCCGTTGCCGGCCAGCTCGATCGCGCGCGCCAGGTGCGTCCGGTCGGTATCGGTACAGGTGCTCATCTCCACTCAGGATATCCCCGGGGCGTTTCTGCACCGCCCCCCGCGCAGTCGATACACGATCATTTCCGGCCCCGGCCGATGGTAGGCGAGGGGGTAGTAGTCAAAGCTCCAGTCGAAGCCGAACGCGACCCGATTCCGTCCGTCCGAATACGGCGAGGCGCGATAGACCACTTCACCCTGCTTGGCCAGCGCCGCGTAGTAGGCGATCGCCTGCGGCACCGCCCTCGGATCGGCGAAGGCACGCCCGGACTGCGTGGAGCCGCTCACCACCCAGCAGTAGGAATGCTGCTCGTAGTAGCCGATCAGGGCGGGGCTGAGCGTGCGCACGTAGTCCTCGATCCCGACCAGATGCTCAGCGCTCGGATCGAGCGCGCCGGCGGCGGAGATCCTCGGCAGCAGCGAGGGGTACTTCGGCCAGCGATAGGGATTGCTCGCGGTCGACGTCCCGGCCTTGATTTCGCGCGCCCAATCGTCGGGTGAGACCGGCTCGGCCACGATCATCGCGCCCTTCGGCACGTTCGCCACCAGCCACGCCCGCGTCAGGTTGCGCGTGTCCGCGCGCGAGAGCACCAGGCCCGAGTGGACGCTATACACGAGCCCCTGCACCAGCAGCGCCGCTACCAGCAGCGCCGCCACCCCGATCCGGAGCCTTCGCGGGGCGGTGCTTTCAACCAGGCGCAGTGCGAAGAACGCCGCGAGCAGGCACAGAATCGGGAAGATCGGCAACAGCCAGCGCCCGAAATAGCGGCCCTGCAGACCCATGAACGCCAGGAACATGAGCGGTGCCGGCACCAGCAGCCAGCCCAACCGCTGCTCCTTGCGCCACACCGCAAGCGCCCCCCCGAGCGCCGCCAGCGCCGGCACCCATCCGAGACCCCAGGTGAGCGACCACAGGTAGTAGAGGATGCCGCCCTCCTTTGGCGCGCCCAGCTTGCCCTGGGCTTCGGCGGAGAGCGTCGACTGATGCACCAGTTCGGAGTGGAAGCGCTGGTAGTCGAGCACCGCGTATGGGTTCGCGATCAAAAAGGCGACCAGCGCGCTCGCTCCCGCGAGCAAGAGGCCGATCGCCGCGCGGCGGCCGGCCAAATAGGCGCGGGCGCCCGGCTCGACGTTCAAGTAGCGGGTCGCTGACGCCGCCAGCAACGGCAGCACGACGATCCCGGCGGTGTACTTGCTCGCGCAGGCAAGACCGAGCCCGATGCCCGCCAGCAGGTAGTCGCGCCGGCGGCCTTTGCGCAGCACGCCCGCGCTCCCCAGCAGCGACAGCGTCAGCGGCATCAGCGTGGGCACGTCGTTGAGCGCCAGATGCGCGTAGAAGACCGGTAGGAACGCGACCGCCTCGATCGACGCCGCGAGCAGTCCGGCCGAGCGGTTGAACAGGCGCGCGCCCGTCGCATACAACAGCCACAGCGCCGCGGTCCCGAGCAGCGCGGCGATCACCCGGGCGAGCGTGTAGACCTCGTCGGGGTGCAGCGCGAACGCGTGCCGCGCGCCCGCCCCGCCCCCGAACCAGACCGCGAAGACGAGGTGCAGCACGTATGTGAAGGCCGGCGGGTTCGCGAAGTACTTGGGGTTGAGGCCGTGCCCGAACATCGCGATCGCCCGCGGCGCGAAATGGTCGTTCTCGTCGGCGTTGTAGATATAGGGCAGCCCCTGCGCTACCCCCCACAGGCGCAGCGCCAGTCCGCCACCGAGCACAACCGCCAACCCCGACCACGCCCACCGGCGGGGCAGCTCAGCAGTTGGCATAGATCGCGTAGTAGCGGCTCGTGAAGATCCGCTTGAAGCC
>Ga0075522_10002629_pt1 | contig 13246 bp, 10 predicted proteins | sample NGEPerA_FD_74796 | JGI IMG/M metagenome (GOLD analysis project Ga0075522, IMG submission 74796) | Arctic peat soil microbial communities from the Barrow Environmental Observatory site, Barrow, Alaska, USA - NGEE PermafrostL2-A | ecosystem: Environmental > Terrestrial > Soil > Wetlands > Peat ... | reverse complement strand
CGGAAATCCGCCAGGGCAATGCCGTCGATGTCATCGAAATTGATGCTGCCACCAATCGAGGCATTGACGAGATACGCGAACTTCGCGATGCTGCCCGCTACTCGCCCGCACGCGATCGCTTCAAGGTATACATCCTCGACGAAGCACACCAGATCACTGACGCAGCGTTCAATGCCCTGCTGAAGACACTCGAAGAGCCGCCTTCTCACGTCATATTCATGATGGCGACCACCGAGCCCGAGAACATTCCGCAAACCATCCGGTCGCGCTGCCAGCACTTCAGTTTTCACGCCGTCAAGTTCGACGACATCCTCGCACAGCTAAGCTCCATCGCCTCAAAAGAAGACGTTGATGCCGAGGAAGGCGCCCTGGCGTTGCTGGCCGAAGCTGGCGACGGATCTATGCGCGATGCCCTGTCAATCATGGATCAGGCCATTGCATCAGCTCCGCTCGAAGGCGGCCGTCCTATGCTTTCAGCCGCGCAGATTCGAGAACTGATGGGCGCGGTTCCAAACGCAATTTTTGAACGGCTGCTTGAAGCCGTTGCGGCCGGCCAGAGCGCCGAACTGATGGAGCAGTTGAACGTGCTCGTCAATGCGGGCCACAGTCCTTCGTCACTGGCGCGTCAAATGGTTCGCTATCTGCGCAACACACTCATGGCCAAGATCGCCGGCGAACAGACTGAACTGTTGCAAATCTCCGGCGATGAGCGAGCCCGCGCTGCACGCACTGCAATGCTCTTCAGCGAAGAAGAGATCACTCGCAATCTGCAGATTGTGCTGCGCACATTTGATGATCTGAACTATCGCCAGGAGCAGCGCTTTCATCTTGAACTTGGCCTGCTTAAGCTCATCCATGCGCAGCGCCTGCTGCCGATTGAAGAACTGCTCAGCGGCGTGGCCAGCGGCGCACGCGGCGCGGCTCCGCAGAGCACATCGCAAGCCTCACCTCGCGCAACTGCTTCTGCGCGGCCTCCGGTAGCTTCTGCGCCGGCAGCGCCGGCACCCGCAGCACCGCTGTCGCCGTTTTCGTCTGGCGGGTGGAATTCAACTCCAAGTGTGAAGCAGAGTGCGACTGCAAATCCCGTTCTCGAAATGGAGCGGACCTCTCCGGCGCCTTCTCAGGTATCGCTCGCAGATGCCCCCACAAGCACCATGCGCGAGACGCCGCAATTCCCCGCTATCTCCGCACCGCCGATCGGATTTGCATCCACAACTCTCACCGAAGGATCGCTGGCAAAGGCTCCTGAAGTCGAGGCACAGCCTCCCGATCTGTCCGGTGCTCCGCTATCTGTTGATGCGTTGCGCGACGCAGTCGGCGCCACTCTGTCTAAAGAAGGTCACGCATCCGCCGCACAATTGTTGAGCGGCGCAACGTGGACACTCGATGGAGCGAATCTGCGCATTGAAGTTCCCGGCCTCGGCAAGAAAATGCTAAGCCTGGCAGTGAATGCCGCAGCTGAAAAACTCATTCGCCAGGAATTGCAACGCCTCGGCGCACCCCCACGCTTTATGGTGATTCCGGGAGAAGGCGTGGCACAGGCTCCAGTGGCAGCACCCGCAGCCGGCAGCATCCAGGAAGCTGCACTCGCGCATCCGTTAGTGCAGCGGGCGAAGGAAGTCTTCAAGGCAGAAGTGCGCACTGTTATCGATCTGCGCCAGAAATAATTTAATCGTGCTTTGCGCTTCAACAGCGGCGCAGGAGATCCTGAAATGATTAATCCCCTTAAATTCTCCGAGATGCTCTCCCAGGCAAATCAAATGCAGGAGGAAGTGCAGCGCAAGCTCGGTGAAACGGTTGTCGAAGCATCCAGTGGAGGCGGAGCAGTTACCGCTACGATGAACGGCAAAAAGCAGTTGCTCAAGCTTCACATCGATCCAGCTGCAGTAGCTTCGCTAAGCGGCGCCACAGCCGACGTGGAAATGCTCGAAGATCTGGTGGTTGCTGCCATCAACGAGGCTGGTCGTAAAGCCGACGAAATCTTGCAGAGTAGCCTGCAGGGCATGCTCGGCGGACTCAAGATTCCCGGGCTTGGAGCCTGAGAAGCAAAGCGAACGAGTGAACAGCTTCATGATCGAATGAACAGCTTCACGTACGGTGAACAGCTTCACGAACGAGTGAACCAGGGAGGCGAGAAAGTTGTCACGCTATGCCGAGCCGATGGCCCGGCTCATTGAAGAACTCAAAAAGCTGCCCGGAGTGGGCACCAAGAGCGCACAGAGATACGCTTTCCATCTTTTGCGCGCGAGCGACAGCGATGCCGTGGCGCTTGCCGATGCCGTACGCGATCTGAAAGCAAGCCTGCGCCTTTGTTCCATCTGCAACAACGTCACGGATGTCGATCCGTGCGCCTACTGCGCCAGCCCCACGCGCAATCAACGCCAGGTGTGCGTGGTTGAAGAACCAACAAACATTGAAGCTGTCGAGCGCACCCGCGGCTATAGCGGCGTTTATCACGTGTTGCATGGCACGCTGTCGCCGCTGCACGGAGTAGGCCCAGATCAGTTGCGCGCGACTTCCCTTGTTTCCCGCGTTGAAAAAGGCGAAGTGGACGAAGTCATCCTTGCCACTAGCCCAACGCTCGAAGGTGAAGCGACGGCCAGTTGGCTGGCGACCACGCTGCGCAGTTTTCCGGTAAAGCTCACGCGCATTGCAACAGGGGTTCCAGCGGGCAGCGACATAGAATACGCCGACGAAGTCACGATGGCGCGTGCCCTCGAAGGACGCCGCGAAGTCTAGAGCGGACGATCAGTTTTCGCTCCTGCGGTCGCTTTAATTCTCTGCACAAAAACGCGGGAAGACCCAAAGGCACTTCCCGCTCAGGAGCTGCCCGTAGGCAGTGAACTCACTTCGAAATTTGATCGAGCGCCAGGTTGAGTGCGAGCACGTTCACGCGCGGCTCACCCAGAAAACCAAGATCGCGGCCAGCTGTATGCTGCGCAATGAGCGTGCGTACCTGCTCCTCAGTTAAATTGCGCGTCTTCGCAATACGCGGCGCCTGGTAGTAAGCATTGTCAGGCGTAATGTCAGGGTCAAGGCCGGAGCCCGATGTTGTGACCATATCGATCGGCACTGGCTTGCCTGGATTGAGCGCCTGCAGTTTGTCGATATCACCCTGTATCCGCTGAACGAGTTTGGCATTCGATTGTGCAAGATTTGTGCCGCCAGACGCCGTTGCATCATATCCATTCCCCGCTGCGGATGGCCGTGGATGGAAGTAACGATCGGACGTGAAACTCTGCGCCAGCAGTTCGGAGCCGATGACCTGCCCGTCCTTCATAATCAGGCTGCCCGCTGCCTTGTGCGGAAACAGGACCGCGGCAATCCCGGTAATGACCAGCGGATAACCGATGCCGAGCAGAACCGCGGTCACCAGCGTGAACAGGACGGAGGTCTTCCAGATTGAATGAACGGCCTCGCTTTGAGGAGCCTGAGGAACGGCGACATCGAAATGAAGGCTCTCTTCTTTTTCAGAAACCGCTGCAGTCGTGTCATGCATGTTGAATCTCCTATGGGCTCGCGCCCGGATGGCTCTCGCTGGCCGGCAATCTTCAAGCCAGATGTAATGCGACCAGGCAAACATCAATCGCCTTGATTCCGATGAACGGCACTATGATGCCGCCCACACCGTAAATTAGAAGGTTGTTGCGCAGCAGAATTTCCGCCGCCTTCGGCTCGTACTTCACGCCCTTCAGCGCCAGCGGAATGAGCGCAACAATAATGATGGCGTTGAAAATTACAGCGGAGAGAATTGCCGATTGTGGTGAGTGCAGATACATAATGTTAAGCACCTGCAGCACCGGGAAAACACCTGCAAACATGGCCGGAATGATCGCGAAGTACTTCGCTACGTCATTCGCTATGGAGAAGGTTGTCAACGCGCCGCGCGTCATCAGCAATTGCTTGCCGATCTCGACAATCTCAATGAGCTTGGTAGGATTCGAATCCAGATCAACCATGTTGCCGGCTTCTTTTGCGGCCTGGGTGCCTGAGTTCATTGCCACGCCCACATCGGCCTGAGCAAGCGCCGGCGCGTCGTTGGTGCCATCTCCCGTCATGGCCACAAGCTTGCCCTTGCCCTGTTCCCGCTTGATCAGATCCATCTTGTCTTTCGGTTTTGCTTCCGCCAGAAAATCATCAACACCGGCCTCGCGGGCAATGACCGCAGCGGTCAGCGGATTGTCTCCGGTAATCATGATGGTGCGAATGCCCATGGCGCGCAGACGCGCAAGACGCTCTTTCAATCCGCCCTTGACGATGTCTTTCAGGTGAATGACGCCCAGCGCGGTTGCGTTTTCAGCAACAACAAGCGGCGTTCCCCCGGCGCGTGCGATCTCTTCAACACTCTCGCGCACTTTCGCTGGAAGCTGTACGCCCTGGTCTTCAAGAAAGCGCGCAATTGCATCGACGGAGCCTTTGCGGATGCGAGTTCCCGGCAGGTTCACTCCGCTCATACGTGTCTGTGCCGAAAACGGAACAAACTCCGCGTGCATGCCGGCAACATCGCGGCCGCGGAGATTGTATTTCTCCTTGGCGAGCACCACGATCGATCGACCTTCCGGCGTTTCATCAGAGAGCGAAGCCAGTTGCGCAGCATTAGCGAGCCGATCCTGGCTCACATCAGGAGCAGCAACGAACTCCGTCGCGTGTCGATTGCCCAGCGTAATGGTGCCGGTTTTATCAAGGAGCAGCGTGTTCACATCTCCGGCCGCTTCAACCGCACGCCCGCTCATCGCCAACACGTTGTATTGCACCAGGCGATCCATTCCGGCGATACCAATGGCGGAAAGCAGTCCGCCAATGGTCGTCGGAATTAGACAGACGAGCAGCGAGACAAGCACAAAGATACTTTGAGGCGCCTTCGAATACTCAGAGAAAGGTTGCAGCGTAACAACCGCAAGCAGAAACACAACCGTGAGGCCGGAGAGCAGAATGCTCAGCGCAATCTCATTAGGAGTTTTCTGGCGCGAAGCGCCTTCGACCAGCGCGATCATGCGATCGAGAAAAGTTTCGCCGGGGTTCGAAGTGATGCGAACCTTGATAAAGTCGGATAGCACTTTGGTGCCGCCGGTAACTGCTGATCGATCGCCGCCCGCTTCGCGGATTACTGGTGCGGACTCACCCGTGATCGCCGACTCATCCACTGAAGCCACGCCTTCAATCACTTCGCCGTCGCCCGCAATGTAATGGCCAGCTTCAACAAAGATCACGTCGCCCGCGCGCAACAGTCCGCTGGTAACTTCCTCAAATCCGCCGTCAGCCTTGTAGCGCCTGGCTATCGTCTCGCCCTTTGCCTTGCGCAGTGTGTCTGCCTGAGCCTTGCCGCGGCCTTCGGCCATAGCTTCAGCAAAGTTTGCGAACAACACCGTGAACCAAAGCCATAGCGTGATCTGCAGGTTAAAGCCGAAGCCGGGACGATGATGAACGACATCGTTGATCAGAAGCGCGGTGGTCAACACGCTGCCCACTTCCACAACAAACATCACCGGATTCTTGACCATGCCTCGGGGGTCGAGCTTACGCACGGAGTCAACTAACGCCTGACCAAGGATTTCGGTATTCCAAAGACTAGTTTTTTCAGCCATGACGATTTGTCCTCTTACAGACGCGTTAGAAAAGCTGGCCTGCATGGAGCTGCAGGTGTTCAAGAATCGGACCAAGACTGAGGGCCGGGAAGAATGTGAGCGCGCCGAGCAGCAGCACAACGCCAATCAGCAACGTCGTGAACAGCGCATTATTGACGGGAAACGTTCCGGGGGAGGGCGGAACACTTTTCTTCTGCGCAAGGTTGCCGGCCAGGGCAATTACAGGAATCATCATCAACAGACGGCCACAAAGCATGTCCCATCCGAGCATGACGTTGTACCACCAGGTATTGGCATTAAGGCCGGCAAATGCGGAGCCGTTATTACCCGCGCCTGAGGTGAAGGCGTAGAGAATTTCGGTTAGTCCGTGCGGACCGGGATTGTTCAGGCTCGAGAGCCCTATATTCGGCGAAAGGACGAAAACGGCAGTGATCGAAAGAATGATGAGCGGAAAGATGAGCGCGTAAAGCATGGACATCTTCACGTCGTAAGCTTCGATTTTTTTGCCTAGGTACTCAGGCGTGCGGCCCACCATAAGTCCCGCAATGAAGACGGCAAGCACCACGAAGATAAGCATGCCGTACAGGCCGGAACCGACACCGCCAAAGACCACTTCACCAAGCATGATGTTGGTGAGCGGAACCATGCCGCCCAGAGCAGTAAAGCTGTCGTGCATTCCATTCACGGCGCCGCAGCTCGCGTCGGTGGTGATAGTGGCAAAGAGTGCGCTTTCGGCAATGCCGTTGCGCACTTCCTTGCCCTCCATATTGCCGCCTGACGCGCCAGAAGTGCGGACTTGCTGCGCACCGTGTATGAGCGGATGCGGTTGCGACTCAGCCCAATAGGAGACAGTAAACCCGGCAGCGAAGAGAACAAACATCGCTGCAAATACCGCCCATCCGTGCCCCGGCGAACCGGTCATGCGGCCCAGCGTGTAAGTAAGTCCAGCAGGAATAATAAAGATGGAAAGTATCTGCAGAAAGTTCGAAAACGGCGTGGGATTTTCGTAAGGATGCGCGCTATTCGCGTTAAAGAATCCGCCGCCATTGGTACCGAGCATCTTGATTGCTTCTTGCGAAGCCACCGGACCTTGCCCGATGGTCTGCGTCTGTGCGGGCTGCTCCAGTGGATGCGCTTCCGTGTAATGACTGAAATTCTGCGGAACGCCCTGCGCAACAAGCAGCAACGCGTAGATGACCGCCCCCGGCAACAGCACCCAAAGTGTTGTGCGCGTCATGTCTACCCAGAAGTTGCCGATCGTGGCGCATTTGGTCCGCTTGATGCCACGGATCAGCGCCACAGCAACCACTATGCCGACTGCCGCCGACCAGAAGTTGTGTGTGGCCAGTCCTGCCATCTGCGTCAGGTAGCTCATGGTGGTCTCAGGCGTGTACGACTGCCAGTTCGTATTGGTGGTGAAACTGGCGGCAGTATTCCATGCCAGGTCGGGACCAACCGCAGCCAAGCCCTGCGGGTTCAGAGGAAGCAGATTCTGGAGCCGCTCAATAGCGTAAGTAACAATCAGCGAAACGGCGGAAAACCCGAGCATTGCAAATGCGTACTGCCGCCAGTTCATCTCGCTCTTGGCATTCACCAGGCAGAGTTTGTAAATGAGGCGCTCGATGGGACGCAGCACTGGATCAAGCCACGTCCGCTCACCCTCGAGAACACGCGCCAGATAAATTCCCATCGGGCGCACCGTCATGAGCAGGACGATTGAGTAGAAAGCGAACTGCAACCAGCCGTTTGCAGACATGTCAGAATTTCTCCGGATACAAAAGCGTGGCGGTGAGATACACCAGCAGCAAGACGGAAATGACTAAAGCAATTGCGGTGACGATGTCGAATTGCATGGGCTACCTCAATTTCTGGCACGCCTTGACGTAGAAAAACGCCACGGCAAAGAAAACGGTTGTGAACAGCAACATGAGTAGATCCTGCATAGTTGACCCCAGTTCCTCTCCTTTGCATGATCGCGGCATTGCTGCCTGGCAAAATGCAAGGGCTCGCGGCTCATCGCGCTTTAGGCGGCAATCAAGAACACTTTGCCAAGCCAGCGACAATCAACCACTGAATCGATTCTGGAGTTTTGGGAATTTGATTGCTGGAAGGATTTTCTAAATATTCCGTAAAGATGGCCGGAACTGCTTGCACACCCTCACGGGCCAAAAACTGCTAACGAGCGTCAAACAGGGAAAGCTATTCCTCCGTGCTGGTGTAGCCTTCGGGGACAAATCGATAGCCCACCCAAGGCTCGGTCTGTATGTACTGCCGGCCAGTCTCGCTCTCGAGCTTCTTTCGCAATTGCCCAACAAACACGCGGAGATACTCCGGTTGATGAGCCGACTGTGCACCCCAGACCGCTGTGAGCAGTGCACGGTGAGTCATTACCTTTCCCGCATTACGCGCCAGGTGCATCAACAGATCGAATTCTTTAGGCGTAAGGTGGATCAGTTTCCCCTGCAGAACCACAGAGTGCGCATCCTGATCGATCACAAAATCCCCGGCTTCAATTGCGCTGGTAGTGCGCTCAGGGGCCCGGCGCAGATGGGCTCGCACACGCGCAAGCAGTTCCTGGATGCCGAAAGGCTTGGTCACATAGTCGTCAGCGCCTGCGTCGAGAGCTTCAACCTTCGAGCGCTCATGCTCGCGAACAGAAAGAACAAGCACCGGCGTTGCGCCCTGGGCGCGGATGGCCCGGCACACATCAACTCCGCTGATGCCTGGCATCATCAGATCGGTGATCACAAGATCGGGCGGCCAGTCTTTGAAAGTCCGCAAGCCCTCTTCAGGATCGTTGGCGGTGCGAACGTCGTATCCCTGCGCTGACAGGGCGGCGCGCAGCACCCGCGTAATCTGCGGTTCGTCGTCAATAACCAGAATTCTGCCGGGCATAACTTTCTTCTTTCATCGAAGATTAAATCATAGAGCCTGCAATGACGGAGCGCGTATCATCTTTGTGATGCACTCGACGACCAATTTGCGAGAGGGGCTCTCGGACTCGAAGGGAATCCTGCACTGGCTCGTCGCCACTGGGCTCACGGCAGCGACCACAATAGGTCTCGAGTTGGTCCATGCCAATTCAACCGCCGCTGGCATGGTGTTTTTGGCTATGCTGGTGTGGGTAGCCACGCAGGCTGGAATCCGAATTTCCCTTTACGTCGCCGCTCTCTCTGCGGTCTGTTTTGATTTCTTTTTTCTTCCACCCTTCCATACCTTACAGCTGGCTGGCCCGCAGGAGTGGCTTGAGATGCTGACTTTTGCGGCCAGTTGCCTGGTGGTAAGCCGGGTGGCGGAGCATGGGCGCCGTCAGACACGCAATGCCGAGCAGCGCAGGCGTGATGTTGAACGGCTTTACGAGTTGAGCCAGGAGCTGATGCTGTACGAAGACGCGGACGGATTGCTGCGAGAACTTCCGCGACTGATCGGCCGTATCTTCTCACTTGATGGCGTTGTGCTTTACGCCTGCGCGCGCGATCAGTTTTATTCGTCGACATCCGATCTCCCCATGAGCATTCAGGCCAGTTTGCGCGCCTTGACCGAGGGACAAAATCCGACGCATGCCATCCCCGGCGACCTGACCGCGCGACCGTTGATGCTTGGCTTGCGTCCAGTTGGAGCACTGGCGTGGAGACCGGCAGAGCTTTCCCGCGAAGTGGCGACGGCGGTAAGTGCCCAAGTCGCAACAGTCATTGCTCGATCGATTGCGATCGAGGCCTCGACACGCGCTGAAGCAGCGCGCGAAAGTGAGCGGCTGCGAACCGCTCTCACTGACTCGCTGACCCATGAGCTGCGTACGCCGCTTACCTCCATCCGTGCCGCTGCGACAACGCTGCTGCAATCGGAAGGGCTGAACGATGAAAGTCGCCAGGACCTGGTTGCCATCATCGACGAAGAGTCTGCGCGATTAGACGTTCTTATAGGCGAAGCTGTCGAGATGGCCGAGATCGACACCAACACTGTTGAAGTTCAATTGCTGCCCCATTCTCCGGCTGCTCTGTTGGAGGACGCCGTAGTTAAATCGCGCAAGGCGCTCGCCGGGCACAGAGTTTCGATCATGTCCGAAAACGCCGGGAATGATCGAGCAGCCTGGTTCGACGCGCATTCACTTGGACGCGTCTTGCGCCACCTGCTCGAGAATGCGGGCGCGCACACTTCGCCGGGAACCAATGTGACACTGAGCTACACCCGCACGGATAACCGGCTTGAGTTCACCTTGGCAGACAATGGGCCGGGCATCGACAGCGCGGACCTGCCCATGATTTTTGAGAAGTTCTATCGCGGAAAAAGAACCTCAAGCGCCCGCAAGGGCTCAGGCATGGGCCTTGCAATCGCACGCGCAATCCTGATAGCGCACGGCGGCGGAATTGATGTAACAAGCGAGCCGGGCAAAGGTGCGACCTTTCGCTTCTGGGTGCCGCTGATAGAAAACGACCCTGATGAGCCTTCTCTCGATCCGCTCGATTGATTCTTGCTTGCTCAATTGATTCTTGATTGCTCGAATGATTCTTGATTGATGCTATGCGGGCTCTCCGCTCCATTCGCATTTCACTTCGCAGCGATGCTCGGAGCTCTCTGTCGCCCACTCCAGAATTCGCGCAACGCGCCATGCATCCAGCGCTGCCACAGGTGCGGGAGCTTTCCCAAGCAATGCATCTCGAACGCCGGCGTAATACCTGCAATAGTCGCCGGCGACAGGCCGCACCGGTGTCGAAATCGTGCCGCCGTCGATGCCCACGTTCAAAGTACCCCACGATGCTGTGGGTTCAACTCCCCACGCCGGATCTTCGATCTTCGTAACTTTCGCAAGCGCTGCCTCTTGCGCATCGACACCTAATTTCACGTAATTCCCTTTTGTACCGCGCAGGTGAAAACGCGGTCCCGCAGGCAAGGCAAGCGAATTTGCGCCGAGCGTCACGCTCAGGCCCGGATAACGTAAACGCAATGTAAAAGCATCGTTCGAACCTGTGCCTTCGCGCTCGCGCAGCACCTCGGCGCCGACCGATTCAGGTTTCCCAAGGAGCGTGAGCACCTGGTCCACAAGGTGCGATCCAAGGTCGAGCAATGTTCCCCCACCAGTATCAACGCCCTCTTTCCAGAGCCGATCTTTTGGGAGATTGGGACGCCAGCGATCGAATCGTGATTCAAATGCAACCAACCTGCCTAACGAGCCTTCGCCGATGACTCTGCGAACCGTTTGAAAATCGCCATCCCAGCGCCGATTGTGAAACGGGACAAGCAAGACACGACTCGCCTCGGCAAGCCGCATAAGTTGCGCCACTTCAGCCGACGTCGTGCAAACCGGTTTGTCCACCACAACGTGCCGGCCGGCTTCAAGAATCTGCCGCGCAATTTCGAAATGTGATGCGTTCGGCGTAGTCACAACAACAAGTCCGATCGACGAGTCACCCAGCATCTCCTCAACCTTGCGATAGGTCGCAATGCCCGGATAGCGCTCCGCAGCCTTATTTGAAGCGCGCTCTACCACAGCGGCTAGCTCAAGACCCTCGACCGACGAGATAAGCGGCGCGTGAAACACTCGACCGCCCATCCCGAACCCAACAATACCAACTCGAATCACAATTGCCTCCAACAGAGGAACCACTAACGGCTGAAGTACGCTCACGGATGGATTCTAACGGAAAGTAAATTGGATGCGTGCTTGGCGCGGCAGTTGCAAGAGCGCCCTACCCCAACTTGAAGCGCGATTCCGCCAGCCGATACAAACGCCGCCACACAAGACGATTCATGGTGATAACCATCAAGCTGATCATGATGGTGGCCAGCAGCAAAATAGGAAAGCGGCCGGCATCCGTCGCGGCATCAATCTGCGCGCCCAGCCCAATCGTCTCCAGCGTGCGATCTTTCACATGCGAATACTCAGCCATCACCGACGCATTCCATGCGCCGCCTGAGGCCGTAACCATCCCCGTAAGAAGATAAGGAAAAATTCCTGGCAGGATCAGCTTCGTCCAGCGCTGCCAGCGCGTGAAGCGATAGAGTGACGCCACCTCGCGCAAATCGGCCGGAATTGAACTGGCGCCGGCAATCACGTTGAACAGGATGTACCACTGCGTGCCAAGCAGCATCAACGCGATGGATCCGATGCCGAGTCCACCGCCGATTCTCACCAGTCCCATCAACAATATTGGAAAGAACGCCGTTGCCGGAACTGAAGCAAGAATCTGCGCAATTGGCTGCACTACTTTCGCCACTCGCGGCGTCAGCCCAATCGCCACTCCAACCGGTATTGTCCACGCTGCTGAAATCAGCAATGCCGCATTCACGCGCAAAAACGTAGCCGCTGCCCCTTCAAGCAGCAGTTTCAATTCAGAGCTTGTAACCGTGCCCAGCATGAACGCGGCCTGCACCGCTCCCCATAGAGCAATGGCTCCAAAAGCAATGGCCAACGTCCACACCGCTGCTGGCACGCCAGCCTTGCGATCCTTGTCAATCGGCTGCACCGGCCTACCCGTATTGCCCCGCGACAAACGGCGATAGATTGGTTCATCGAGCCGCGCAAAAAAAAGTCCCGGCAGCGCAGCAAGATTCGATCGGCGAAGCAGTTCAAGAATTGGCGACGTGACGCGCTCGGCCGATTCAACTTGCTCAACTTTGAACTTATCGCTCCACGCAATCAATGGCCGCCACACCAGCTGGTCAGTCGCCACTACTATCAGAACCACGGTAGCAATGCCGCCGATGAGCGCATGCATATCGCCCGCATACGTGGCGTTCTGAATGTAGCTGCCCAGGCCCGGAAGCTGAAAATTGCGGTCGCCCATGGTAAACGTTTCGCAAAAAATAAGAGCGAACCAGCCGCCCGCGACAGACACAATTGAATTCCAAACCAGACCGATGGTCGCGAAAGGCATTTCAAGCTGCCAAAAACGTTGCCAGGCAGAGTAGCGATAAATACGCGACGCCTCAAGCATCTCGCGCGGTATTGTTTTCAGCGACGAATAAAAACTGAACGCAAGATTCCACACCTGCCCGGTAAAGATCAGCAGGATCACGCCCATCTCGATGCCTAGCTGGTGCCCCGGAACAAGCGCAACCATGGCCAGTATCAGCGGCGGCAGAAAACTGAGGACGGGAATCGACTGCAGAATATCGAGCGCAGCAACCATCCACGGCTCAAGTCGCGGATTGTAAGCAGCAATGTACCCATAGGAGATGGCGAAAATCAGGCTAAGTGTATACGCAATGGCCATGCGAACCACCGAGTAGAACGCATAGATCGGCAACGACCCCACCGAGCTGGAGATTTGAATGACGGGTACCGGCTTCCCAAGCCAATAGACCCCCGTGCTGATTACCGAAAGAAGTACGGCCAGTCCAAATCCGGCAATCGCCAGATCGATAAAGAACGGCCACGTGCGCGCAGTCACACGAGAAATGGCAAGAGGGTGCTGGCTCGTCACTCGCCGTCCTCGCTGGCATCGGTCGTTTCGGATATCACTTCCTCAGACGAATCGGGCAGCACAAACCGCCGCCGTGCCGAATCGAAATCGAATAGCTCCGCGTAACGTCCCCACGCCACTGCGGTCTCCATCTGGCGCAGGCATTCTTCTTCGCTGAACTGCTCGTCCAGCATGTCGAGGAAGAATCCTTCCGGCACCGTGTGGTCGCTCTTGGATTCAATTGCACGTCTGATCTGT
>Ga0075522_10002626_pt1 | contig 13249 bp, 15 predicted proteins | sample NGEPerA_FD_74796 | JGI IMG/M metagenome (GOLD analysis project Ga0075522, IMG submission 74796) | Arctic peat soil microbial communities from the Barrow Environmental Observatory site, Barrow, Alaska, USA - NGEE PermafrostL2-A | ecosystem: Environmental > Terrestrial > Soil > Wetlands > Peat ... | reverse complement strand
GGCCACGGCCGTGGCCCGGGCTGCAGCATCGGTCAGCTCCCCCCCGGCCCGGGCCACCACGGCCCGGATCCCTTCGTGGCCGGCGGCCAGGTCGACCAGGGCCCGGCGGGCCCGTTCGGCGGCCGAGCGGATCCGGGGCGACGTCACCGGGCGTCCACCCCGGCCAGCCGGTCGGCCAGGGCCCGGAAGGCCCGGCCCCGGTGGGAGACCGAATGCTTCTCTTCGGGGGTCATCTGGGCGAAGGTCCGCCCGTCGAAACCGTCGGGGGCGAACAGCGGGTCGTAGCCGAAGCCCCCGTCGCCCCGGGCGTCGGGGCTGATCACCCCGGACACCTCGCCCTCCACCCACAGCTCGGACCCGTCGGGGTAGGCCACGAAGGCCACGCTGCGGAACCGGGCACGCCGTTCGCCCGGGGTCGACGCCCCGACCCGCTCGAGCTCGGACAGCAGCATCGCCACATTGTCGGCGTAGGTGGCGCCCTCCCCGGCGAAGCGGGCCGAATAGACGCCAGGTGCCCCGGCGAGGGCCTGCACCTCGAGACCCGTGTCGTCCGCCACCGCGGCCATGCCGGTGGCGGTGCACAGGGCCACGGCCTTCAGCCGGGCATTGTCCTCCAGGGTCTCCCCCGTCTCCTCGACGTCGGGCACCTCGTCGGGGCGGGGCACCAGGGTCAGCCCCGGCACCGCGGCCAGAATGGCGGCGATCTCCGCCGCCTTGTCGGGATTGGCGCTGGCCACCACGAACGTGCGCTCGGGCACGGCGGTCCCGCCCGTCAGCGGGGGGTCGGGGGGTCGGCCAGAGTGGCCGTCTGGAGGTCGAGGAGCTGGGCGATCCCGTGCTCGGCCAGGCTCAGCATCTCGTCGAGCTCGGCCTTGGTGAACGGCATGCCCTCGGCCGTGCCCTGGACCTCGATGAAGCGACCCGACGACGTCATGACCACGTTCATGTCGACCTCGGCCCGGCTGTCCTCCTCGTAGGGGAGGTCGAGCATGCACACCCCGTCGACCACGCCCACCGAGATGGCGGCCACCGCCTCGGTCAGGGGGTTGGCCCGCAGCGTCCCCTTCTGGACGAGGCGGGTCAGGGCGTCGTGCAGGGCGACGTAGGCCCCGCAGATCGATGCGGTGCGGGTGCCGCCGTCGGCCTGGAGCACGTCGCAGTCGACCGTGATCTGCAGCTCGCCCAGGGCCACCATGTCGCACACCGACCGGAGGGACCGTCCGATGAGGCGCTGGATCTCCTGGGTGCGGCCCGACTGCTTGCCCTTGGCCGCCTCACGGGTGACCCGCTCGCCGGTCGATCCGGGGAGCAAGGAGTACTCGGCGGTCACCCAGCCCTTGCCGGATCCGCGCATCCATGGTGGCACCCGCTCCTCGACCGACGCCGTGCACAGCACCCGCGTCCGACCCATCGACACCAGGACCGACCCCGGGGCGAAGACGGTGAAGTCCCGCTCGAACGACGCGGTACGCAGCTCGTCGATCCCCCGGCCGTCGGCCCGCTTGCCCTTGCTTGCCTCGCTCACAGTGTGAATTCCTTTCCGATCGCTGCCTGCTCCACCGGCCCACCGAATGCGGCCTCGGCCTCCTTGGCCATCGCCTGTGCGTCGATCGTCGGCCACCGGTGGGTGATGACGAGGCGCTTGGCCCCGGACGCCCGGGCCGCCGCCCCGGCCTGGCGACCGCTCAGATGGCCGGCCGTCCCCTCGAACTCGGCGGTGTAGGTCGCCTCGCAGAGCAACAGGTCGAGGCCGGTGCCGAGCGCCTCGGGCCTCCAGGCAGAGCCGGTGTCGGCAGAGTAGCCGAGCGCCCGATCGGCCCCGTCGATCCGGACGGCCAAGGTCTCCTCGGCATGGTCCGTGCGGTGAAAGGCACAGGACGCCTCGCCGATGCCGGCCCGGTCGCCGTGGGTCACCACATGCCAGTCGAGGGCCGGGGTGCGCTCGGCTCCGGTCCGGGCCACCACCTCGGCCGGGGCATAGACCGGCAGGGCGCCCCGCCGGCCACCGAAGCGGGCCTGGGTGTCCATGGCGTAGAGGTCGGTCCAGTGGTCGGGGTGGTGGTGGGAGATGACCACCGCGTCGACCTCGGACGGGTCGAGCACCGTCTGGAGCACGGCGAAGGTGCCCGGTCCGGCGTCGAGGACCAGGACGGTGGCTCCCACCCGCACCAGGTAGCCGCTCCCGGCACCTCCCGGCCCCGGCCAGCTGCCGTCGCAACCGAGGACGGTGAGGGTGACCTCGTCGCCGGGGTCCGGTGCGCCAGTTCCGCGTCGCTTCGCCGTGGGAGCCATCGCAGCAGGCTACGCCGTCGTGCCGGTCGGCCGAAGACCCGGTCAGAAGTAGGTGATCTCCTTGGCCCGGGCCTCCACCACATCGAGGTCGTCGGTCCAGGCGCCGGTGGACAGGTACTTCCAGCCGGCGTCGCAACAGACCGTCACGATCACGCCTGACTCCAGGGTGGCCGCCGTCTTGATCGCACCGGCCAGGATGGCGCCCGAGGAGATGCCGGCGAAGATCCCGACCTCCATGAGCCTCCGGGTCCATTCGATGGATTCGCGGGGGCGCACGATCCGCTTGCCGTCGAGCAACTCGGCGCCATGGTTCTCCAGGAAGATGGGCGGGATGTACCCGTCGTCCAGGTTGCGCAGCCCGTCGACCAGCTCCCCGGCCGGCGGCTCGATGGCCAGGACCTTGATGTCCGGGTTCTGCTCCTTCAGGTACCGCCCGACGCCGAGCAGGGTGCCCGAGGTGCCCAATCCGGCCACGAAGTGGGTGACGTCCGGACAGTCCTTCCAGATCTCCGGCCCGGTGCTTTCGTAGTGGGCCCTCGGGTTGGCCGGGTTGGCGTACTGGTAGAGGAAGGTCCACTCGGGGTGCTCCTCGGCCAAGGCCCGGGCCCGGCGCACCGCCCCGTTGGAGCCTTCGGACCCCGGGGACTCGATGATCTCGGCACCCCACGACTCGAGGAGCTGGCGGCGCTCGATGGACACGTTGGTGGCGAGGACCACCTTGAGCTTGTAGCCCTTGATCCGACACACCAGGGCCAGCCCGATCCCGGTGTTACCGGACGACGGCTCGATCAGCGTGGCCCCCGGCTGCAGGGTTCCGTCGGCCTCGGCCGCCTCGATCATGGCCAGGGCGATCCGGTCCTTGACCGAGCCCCCCGGGTTCTGGCCCTCGAGCTTCATGAGGATCCGGACGTCGGGGTTCGGGCTCAGCGCCGAAATGTCGACCAGCGGCGTGTTGCCGATGAGATCGAGGACGGAGCCGTAGACGGTCATCGGGGGTGGCGCGCCCCGGTGTCGAGCGCCCCGCCGGCCACCGCCGGCAGGATCGAGAGCTCGTCGGCAGCGCCCACCGGGGTGTCGACGCCGGACAGGTACCGCACGTCGTCGTCGTTGAGGTAGACGTTCACGAACTTGTGGAGGGACCCGGAGTCGTCGATGACCTGACCCGTCATGCCCGGATACTGCGCCACCAGGGCGGTCAGCACCGCTCCCACGGTGGCGCCCTCGAGGGCGACGGTGCGGTCGCCCCCGGCATGGGGCCGCAGCACGGTCGGGAGATTCACTTGGACGGGCACGGGTGCTCCTTTGCGTAGCCACGGCCCGTTCGGACCGGGTGGGGCAGTCGGGCGGCCCCGGACGGAGGATGCCCTGGTGGCGGGCGGTCCGACGTGGCCACGAAACTTGACCTGACAGGTGAGGATTCTACCGCCCGAGCAGGCGGACCGGTTCCTCTTCGACGGTGGCGTCGACGATGCGGTAGCTGCGGACCATGGGCTCGGTGTCTCGCAACGACACCAGCACGTAATGCCACGACGGGTCGGGCGCCTGGGCCACATCGGTCGGCGACGGATAGGCCTCGGTGTGGGTATGGGAGTGGAAGACGCCGAAGATGGACCCGCCGGAGGCCTCGGCGTCGCGATCGGCCCGCAGGTGCTCCTTCGGGTCCACGGTGTAGAGCTTGGCCGAGGCGGCCAGGTTGCGGGTCGGGTAGCACGTGGTGGCCTCGCCGGAGGCGGGGTCTCCGGCGAGCAGCCCGCAGGCCTCGTCGGGCAGGCCGAGCAGGCAGTGGGCCACCATCTGGTCGTGGACGGCACGGGGCAGGGCGAGCATCGCCCCTCACGCTAGAGGACGTCGGTCCGCGGTCGGGCGACTACCGTCGATGCCCGTGGCCGCAGCCAAGAAGAAGTCCGCCTCCGCCCTCTCGGGCGGCAAGTCCGGAGGCGTGAAGGGCGCGCCCAAGGAAATGAACCGGCTGGTGGCGTCCAACCGACGGGCCCGCCATGACTACGAGATCATCGACACGGTGGAGTGCGGCATCGTGCTCCAGGGCTCCGAGGTGAAGTCGCTGCGGGAGGGCCGCATCGCGCTCCAGGACTCCTACGCCCGAATCGACGATGGTGAGATGTGGCTCTTCGGCGTCCACGTACCCCCCTATGCCCAGGCCACCGGCTTCGGCGCCCACGACCCCGACCGCCGGCGCAAACTGCTCCTGCACCGCCGCCAGATCGATGAGTGGATGGGCAAGTCCAAGCAGAACTCGCTCACCATGGTGCCGCTCAAGATCTACTTCTCGGAAGGCCGGGCCAAGGTCGAGCTGGCCCTGGCCAGGGGCCGGCGCCAGTACGACAAGCGCCACGCCATCGCCGCCCGGGATGCCGGCCGCGACGCCGCCCGCGAGGTCCGCACCGCGGCCAAGCACCGGGACTGACCACCGAGGGAGTGGAAGCACCGGCGGGCGGTAGACTGGTGCTTCGATCGCACACCGTGTGCGATCGGTGGAGTACCCCAGGGGGTGACAGGCTTCGACTCCGGTCGTCGATGTAGGAGAAGCGAGCCGTGGTCTCCGGAACCACGTTAAAGAGCCGGAACCAAAAATAAACGCCGAGCCTCAGCTCGCGCTCGCGGCCTAGAAACCGCGACGTCCTCCCGGTCTCAGTTCCACGGGTCGGATGAGGGCGCCATCTAGTGGGACTCACCTGAACGATTGCGCCGACGGGCCGTCAGGGACAACTCAGTCGGATACGGACCTCCGCAGCCGCCGGTAGCGGCAGAGGACCCGACAATCAAACACCGGCTGCGCTCGGAGAAGACCTATTGAGAAGCCGGAGGACGCGGGTTCAATTCCCGCCACCTCCACTGAGGGGTGTTCACGAAAGAACACCCTGCGTGTACACGAAACCCCGCCCGGAAGTACTCCGGCGGGGTTTCGTGCTGTCACGTAGACAATTCAGGCCCGCTAACGGACCATTTCGATCGCCGCTGTCCGGGGTGGTCGACGAGGAACCGACCTGCAGGCGCGCAAAAGGTGGCCTCTCGGCCGATTCTTGTTGGTTGACCTGTAGCCGCTAGTCGGGCGAGCCGGCTGCCTCGGCCGCAACCATTGCAGCGGGCGCGGCAAGGAGATCTCCCCAGGTGCCCACGCGCCGCTTGGCCCTCGGTCGGGGTGCCGTGTCACGCTCCGCCTGCTTGGCCCGGAAACTCCGGATCCGGTCCAGGTTGAACCCCGCCACTGTGAAGCCGAGGAGCACGGTCATCTTGACCCGTCCGAACACCCGGAAGAAACCGCGGCCGAGGTCGACGAACGCTCCCTTGAGTGCCGAGTTCGCCGATTCGACGAGCTGGCGGCGGCCCATGGAGATTCGCCAGGCCGTGGTCCCATAGGGGATGCGTTGGGACAGGGCCAACTCGACCGGGGCAGCCGAAAGGATCCCGGTGCAGCAGCGGTCCACGCCCTCAGGAAGCTCCACCAGGGGTGCACGCCGTGAGTGCCGCATGGTCTTTGGCACCTGCCGGCTCCGGAGCAGGCCGGCGCAGAAGGGGCAGCGCCACCGAGTCACCCCGTCGGGGTCCGGTCCGGCGTGGCGGACCATCCGCCAGTGGGCCCTCTGGTTGAACTTCGTCTCGTAGAGGAGCTTTTCGGCCTCCGAGGCCCCACGAGGGGGAGCCGGTAGCTCCTGGAGCTCCACTGGCAGATAGGTGGAGAAGAGCTGACCGTCGAGAAGGAGGGCATTCCCGGAGAAGGGCCTACTCCCCCGCTGGTGGGTGACGGGCTGGAAGGTCTGGCCGATCCCGGCCCGGTTGAGCGGGAAGATGGTGAACGCCGGCTGGCACAGCGAGTACCCCGGGTCCCAGACGACATCGACGAGCGGTGGCCCAACTTCCTTGGAGGCGATCAGGTGATCGACGACGGCCTTCCCCCGGTGGGTGCCGGCCGGGACCAGATTGCACGTGGTCACTACCCCAGGGACCTCCGGCTCCAGGGTCGTCCGGTCCACGTAGTTGGTCCACCGGACGTCCCTCGCTTGGACCGCCAAGTGGAGTTCGTAGCCCACATACGGCCCGGCGGGTCGACTGTTGGTGGCCGACCGGTGCCCGGCCCGTGCGTCGGGATCGACGGTATAGCGCTTCCGTCCGTCCGGGCCTACCCCCAATACCTTGGCCCGGCGCTTGGCACCACTGGCCCTTCGACGCGGGTCGACCTCAGACAGTTGGGTGTCCGCTGCCTCTCCATCGAGGTCGACAGTCACGGCTTCACCGTGCAGGGCACCCCAGGTCTCGACGTCGGTGCCGTCGACCGCCACGGAGCTACTGGTCAGGACCTCCTTCGGGATGGCGGCACGGGCCAACTGGTTGGCGAACCACTGGGCATCGACCCCGGCACGGCCAGTTTCGAGAACGTCGCAGATCTTGACGAACAGCCGCTCCACCCGAGGATAGGACTCTTCGGCTTTCCATCCGGTGATTCCGAGGGAGTGTCGCTGGGCCTCGGTGAGGGCGCTCAGGATCCGGGCCACCTCGACCAGATGAGCCTGGTGGTGCCGGTGGAGCGCGTTGACCTGGCAGGCGACCAGGAAGCCGAGGAGGCTCAACTTACGAGGTCGGCCTACTTCGGCATCCAGCAACGGTCCGAGGATCTCGGTGATCCCGGACCGCTCGATCAGCTGGCGGGCCACGTTGAGCTCCGCACCGCTCGCCGGTCGGCCCCCGCTGGTGTCGAGAGGGGCGCGCATCAGCGCACCGCACCCCGCAACATGCGCCTTGCTTCCCCCTCGGCCACCGGCGGAACTGCCGAGAGTAGGTCGGAGAGCACCGTGACCCCTTGGAGGCCGGCGGCTGCAGCCAACTCGGGCAGCCGGGTTCCGGACGTCAGGTGCCAGAGCAGCCAGGTCGAGCGCAAACGGGCGGCCGACAGCCGGGGGTGGCCGGGCGGCGCCTCGAGGCTGGAGGTCAACGTGCTGGCCCGATTCCGGGACAACGAGTACCCACCGACCAGGAACTGGTCGCCTGCCGACGATGCCAGTTCGACGATCTCGGCTTCCCAGTGGACCAGCACCGGCACCACCCGCGGTGCCGGCTCTCCGACCTGGACCAGGACCCCGGCCTTGCTGACGGCGACGTGTTCGACCTTCACCCGGGTGACCCAGCGGCCGTCGAGTCCGGCACCGGCGCCGAGAGCGAGGAGGGCCCGGCATGCTCGAATCCTCAGGTTGGTGCTCTGACGCCCTGCGTCAGCGATCAGTGTCTCAATCTCCGACGTCGTGTACGGTGGAGCCACCTGTCGCCGTGCCGTGGGCAGCGGACGGGGCTCCCATGGCGCACGCTTGGTCAGCAGAGGCCCGATCCGGCGCAGCACAGACCGGTAGGTGGCCCGCGAGGGATCTCCCGTCAGGCCCTGGGTGACGAAACGCTCCACCGTGTCCGGATCGAGAAGCAACTCGGCATCGAGGGCCATACCCTCTCCGAGCGCCCAGGCGGCCAACCGGGACAGCACTCGCAGGGTTCGAGTGGTGCTTGGCCAGCCGACACAGGGCAGTTGCCTGACGCAACTAAGGACAAACGGCTGGATCGCTCTCCATGTTTCCTCATTCACCCCGCGGAGACGGAAGCCGGCAACACGATCACCGCACGCCGGAATGGCACCCGTCACGCGGGCGCGTCTCGTACCATTGTTCACGTCAGGACCTCCAATCAGGTCTTGGCCACGGCCCCGGGGTGTGCCAACACCGCCGGGGCCATCTATTGTCCAAACGCAAGCATACCGCGCACATTGCACCTAAGCAAGGGATTCTCTAGGCTGTGCAGTGTGCCCGTTGATCTGGTCAGCGTGACAGAGATCGCTCAGATTCTTGGAGTATCTCGGCAGCGGGTGAATCAACTGATCCAGACTTACGCTGACTTCCCCACGCCGGAAGCAGAGTTGGCCATTGGTCGCGTGTGGCGCCGAAGCCAAATCGATGATTGGGCCAAGACCCATCCTAGAAAACCAGGCCGCCCGGCCAGCGGCAATCCGAATCGATGAACCCCACGAGAACCGTCAGGTTCGAATACTGCCGTTGACACTGGTGGAGCCTGACCGGGGATAGGAGATAGAGGACCGCGAAACGCCGCTAACCCGGTGGGCCGCCGTCGAACCTCCTCCGCCCCTCGGTTTCCCTCACCTGTCTCCCGGCGATGGTGCTCGGTTGCACCTCACGAGCTCTGCGTGCCTCCAGCCGGAGCTCCCTTGGTGGCGGTAAGCCTCACCAGCACAACTCCAACACCGTCAGAGGTCCGATCGTCCCCCTTGACCCTTCAAGAGGCTCTGTTGCATTGAGCGCGAACCTGGCTCCGAATCTTGCGGTCCGTGCCTGAGCGGTGGTTGAACGAGGCTGTAAGGGTGAGACATCTCCGTGTGACCCCGTCCGTCCGGTCGCCCGGCTCAGCGTTCGCTGGATTCAGATTCCCGCCTGAGGTCATCCTGCTCGCCGTGCGTTGGTACCTGCGCTACGGGTTGTCCTACCGGGATCTGGAGGAACTCCTCGCTGAGCGCGGGATCGAGGTCGATCACGTGACCTTGTTCCGATGGGTCCAGCGGTTCACGCCAATCCTGGCGAATGCCGCTCGGCCGTGCCACCACCTCGTCGGTGGTCACTGGTTCGTCGATGAGACATACGTCAAGGTGTCCGGAACCTGGCGCTACGTCTACCGGGCCGTCGACCAATACGGGCAGGTCACCGACGTGTTCTTATCGAAGAAGCGTGATCTGAAAGCGGCAGAGGCGTTGTTCGCCGGTGCGATCAGATCCAACGGCGAGCCGGCTGAGGTCACCACTGACCGGGCCCACACTCTGGTCCGCATCGTTGCCGAGCTACTCCCGGCCGCGCTCCATGACACCACCCAGTACGCCAACAACCGAGTCGAAGCCGATCATGGGCGACTCAAGGCCAGACTTCGCCCGATGCGCGGACTGAAACAGGACCGAACGGCCAGAGTCGTAATCCGAGGCCATGCCTTCATCCAGAACCTGCGGCGAGGCCACTACGAACTCGGGAGCGATGCACGTCCGGGGCTCACCCTTGCTGCGGCCTTCGACGAACTCGAGCGGGTGATCTGACCGGCGAACCTCGCTGGAGCGAGTGAGTTCGCGCCACATGATCAATCAATGCAACAGAGCCCGTGGCCTCAACGTCCCCGACCCCCACGGATCAGAACCCGGTCTCCCCAGTCAAACGCGTAGGGCCACAATTCACCTACAGCCAGATCTCCAGCCAGTAATCCGGGGAGCCGACATCCCCGAGCGGCACCGAATGGCCGTCCTTGTGACCGCTTTGTCGAATGCAACACACCAACGTACCGACCCACGGACCTTGTTCGATGCAATGGACGACACTACAACGTCGCCATTGTGGTACAGCTGGCAAGACGATTTCATCGGCATCAAGGTCGGCATCAGACTCGGTGTCGACGTCGAACCAATCATCGTGCGCTTGTCGGCGAAGCGGGTCGGAAGTCATAGTTCCTTCCCCTCTTGTTGCAGATACCTCTACTGGATGATCGGAACTATCGACGCGTAGCTGTAATGGAATCTGCTATCAGCGTCGGTTTGTGCCTGAAGGGCGCCAAAATCCCGATCAGGCCTCCGGGCTGGCACTTCGCATCGACGTTCGGCCGTCATCCGACCGTGGCATTCTCTCTCGTTTACCTCAGCCTGTGTCGGCTCCTCGGCCTTGTCCGGTCTGCACGTCGGTCCGAATCAGACAAGGACATCGAGATCATGGTGCTCCGGCACCAGGTGCATATCCTCCAGCGCCAGCTCCACGCACGCGTGCGGTATCGACCGTCGGACCGAGCCATCCTTGCCGCGCTCAGCCGCTTGCTCCCTCGATCCCGGTGGCGGTCGTTCCTGGTCACCCCCGAGACCCTGCTGCGATGGCACCGCGAAGCGGCCAAGCACAAGTGGCGGCGATGGAGAAAACAACGAGGCCCCGGCCGGCCGGCCATGAGCGAAGAGCTGGTCGGGCTCGTCGTTCGACTGGGTCGAGAGAACCGACGCTGGGGTTGTATCCGCATCCAGGGCGAGCTGCGAAAGATCGGCATCCGCGTCTCGGCCAGCTCGGTGCGAAGGATCCTGCGTCACCATGGTCTCGGACCTGCTCCACGGAGCGGCCCGACCTGGACGGAGTTCTTGGCCTCCCAGGCGAAGAGCATGCTGGCCACGGACTTCTTCACGGTGGACACCGTGTCGCTCAAGCAGCTCTACGTGCTCTTCGTCATCGAGCTGTCGACCCGGGAGGTGCACATCCTCGGTGTCACCGACCATCCGACCGGTGCGTTCGTCACCCAGGTGGCCCGCAACCTGGTCGGCGATCTCGCCGACCGCGGTCGATCGGTCGAGTTCCTGATCCGGGACCGGGACGCCAAGTTCTCCGCCAGTTTCGACGAGGTGCTCCGCTCTGAGGGCATCCGGGTAATCAAGACACCGGTCCGATCACCTCGGGCCAACGCGTACGCGGAGCGCTGGGTGAGGACGGTGCGGACAGAATGTCTCGATTGGTTGCTCGTTCTGGGCCCCGGTCACCTCGAACGAGTCCTTCTCCGCTACGTCCGGCACTACAACCGTCAGCGCCCGCACCGGGGAATCGATCTCAGCGTGCCTGTATCGGACAGCCCAGTCATCGCCGCTCTCCCGTCTCTGCACGTCCATCGTCACGACGTGCTTGGCGGCCTCATCCACGAGTACCGCCCGGTGGCCGCGTAGGCAGACCAGAGTCTGGGGAGGCACAGCACTCCGCGTTTTAACGCCACGGCGAACAGCGCATTGCTAGGGATCTCTGCTCCCTCCCCTCGGCCCAAGGGAGCCAGTGCGCCACCATCGAGGAGGAGTCAGCGCTAGTGAGCGCCATGCCGCAGCGCCGATAAGCCTTCGAGTCGCAACTGATCGGTGCGATCGGGAATTTGGTGCCCTTCAGTCCAATTGAGGTTTCCGTGCCCTACACCTTGAGCAGCTCTGTCGAGCGGCGGTGGACCTCGAGTTCGGTCTCGAGCTCTCTGATCCGGCGCTTCGCCGCGAGCAGCTCAGCATGCTCGCTCGACGTGAGCCCGGCCTCGTCACCTCGATCGATTCGCTCCTGGCGGCGCCAGTTGTAGATCGTCTGGTCGGTTACGCCGAGGTCTCGAGCGACGTCAGCCACTTTGCGGCCTGACGCCACGAGCTCGAGCACGCGCTGCCGGAACTCTGCCGGGTATCCCCTTCTCGCCATGCTGTCCTCCTTATCGGGACAGCGCCATCAAAGTCCAGTAATTCGGATAGTACGCGATTGCTTAATCGATTATCCTGCCGGCGCATTATAGGAATATAGATGGCAGTTTTCGATCTATGTAACCTGCGCACACTGCCTGGCCTCAAGCCGCCGCTTACGCTATAATATAGGTAGTGTGATCAGGTCCAATAGTGACATGCTCGAGTGAGGTCATTGAGGGCAGTAGGTCTTGCAACATGGCCCAACACCTGGTACTCTATATAGAGGAGGAGGTGAGAAGTTTTAGAGTGAATGGCGCAAGAGTACCTGGCTCGCCATTCCGGCTGCCGCACAGGCTAACCGTACGGTGCCCCAGGGTAAGAACTGGTTGTCGACTGGTCGGCAACCAGAGGTAGGCGTCCGAGTGTGACGTCGCCAGGAAGGCGATGCTGTGGGTACGACGAGACCGGTGCCGTTCCGGCATTTCGTGGCCTCACGTGGAGGTTTGGTCGCTGCCCACTGGTGCTCAGGCCCTCGTGACCGCCCGCATTTCATTCAATCGGTCCCCCGAACATCCCCACCGACACATGGGCGCTACCCGTCGGGGTAGCCCTGTCTACCTGGGAACTTTTCCCACAAAGAAGTGAACCACCAGTTTTACCCAGCAACCGTGCAGTAACGAGATAAAGGAGGCCAGCGATGGCTACCAGTAACAAGATAAACAATGCAGCAAACGGCGATTCAACTGCCGGATCGATATCTCCGGTGGTGGTGAGGCCGGAGCGGGACGAAGTGGGCTCCTTCGAAGTGAGAGAGATGCCACATGGTGCGCCATCTTTCAAGACGGTCGAGGATCTCTATCGCTCTGTCGAGGAGACGCTTTGGTATGTGGGGTACGACCGACGATTCGTCTCTCCCCGCTGTCTCGTCTTTGACCTAACCCAGCGACGTCCGGAGGGTTATGAGTTCTTCGGCACCCAAACTGAGGGCTACCAATCCGACCCCGAGATAGCAAAGGCCGAGAAGGCGCTCCGCACGCTCGTCGCCACGGCCATCGAACCCACTGCGGTGGATAGAAACCGGTCAGAGCTCGAGGGCTGGGGGTTCATGACCCGAGGATGGTCGCCGGACCATCCCAGGCCGAAGCTCAAGCCGTCGAGCCGCCATCTGGCACCCGAACCTCTCTCCCGGGATGAGCTCCTATGGCGTGTAAATATGGTGCTCGCATACGCCGGTATCGAGACAATCTCCATGGACGAGCCGCATCCGATCTGGGATGTCTTCGCCGCAGATCCTGAGTATCGATCCATCCAGCGCAAGCGGTTTGAACTCGATGCCGATGGGGAGTGAGCCTGCTCGGTGCCCGTAGAAGAACGACGTGAGCTACAGATGCGCCTCATGCCGCACTGACCGATATTTCTGGCTCTTGCCAGTCGGCCCTGGTGATTCGTCAGAAGCTCTGCTCGGTCCGGTTGGTGGAGACACCGTCTGAACAGCGGTATGAGGCTTCAATGCTGAAGTGCGCTCGGATGAACAAGGACCCTGATATGCGTACTCCAAGCACCGAATCGCCGGACTCCGCCGTGTGGGTGCCGAGAATGCCATCCGGCCTGGTCACGCCACCAACCGGTACTCATGGATCAGTCCGAAGAGAGCGTCGCTGCGACGCAGATTCTCCGGGTAAGGATCATCGATCGGCAGCGGAGAGTCCTTCGTGAGCGGGGCCAGTTGGCCTAGGGCCC
>Ga0075522_10002625_pt1 | contig 13253 bp, 14 predicted proteins | sample NGEPerA_FD_74796 | JGI IMG/M metagenome (GOLD analysis project Ga0075522, IMG submission 74796) | Arctic peat soil microbial communities from the Barrow Environmental Observatory site, Barrow, Alaska, USA - NGEE PermafrostL2-A | ecosystem: Environmental > Terrestrial > Soil > Wetlands > Peat ... | reverse complement strand
CCGGGACCGCGACGTTTTCCGAAGTTCTCGGCAGCCTCCTGCGCCGCCGTTTCGCCGGCTTCGTGAGCGGCGTTCTCGTTCGATTTGAACGGCCCGGGGCTTTGCGACGGATTGGGCGAGGCGGCGACGTTTGGCCGGGCGGGCACGGAGCTCGCTGTGAACGCGGCTGTTCCGGCGATGCCGGCTGCGACGAGGGCGGCGGCGATTCCGGCGGCCGGCAAGATCTTTCGATTTATGTGCATGTGTATGGGTGTCTCCTTCAAAGGTGCAATCCGAGTGCGCGCAACTTCGCGTGCCGCCAGCATGGCAATCGAAACTCATAGATGGATGGGAAACGGGTGTGAGTTTTGATGGCGCCTTTGCCACGCGCATACTTGCGCCGCGACCGAGGCTCCGCGACACCTGTCCAGGGTCCGTGCCGTTGACTTGCAAGGGGGGAACGATGGCTGGACAGATCGAGTTGGGGGCCATTCACCACGTGCGCCTCACAGTTACCGACCTCGAGCGAAGTCGCAAGTTCTACACCGGTCTCTTGGGATTTAGCGTCGCCGTCGAGGCGCCCGCCTCGAACGACCCCAAATCCGATCCGAGCTACCCGGTGCTGTGGGGAGGGGTGGTGATGTCAAAGGGCAACTACTTGCTTGGGCTCCGACCAATCGCTGCCAAGAGCGACCGTTTTGATGAGGACCGTGTCGGGCTCGATCACCTGAGCTTCAGCGTGGAGAGCAGGGCAGCGCTTAACGATGCGATCCGTTTGCTCGATGAGGGCGGGGTCGCTCATGGCGAGGTACGCGAGCTGACGTCCTTTGGGATCTGCGTGCTTCCGTTTCGCGACCCCGACAACATCCAGCTGGAGCTGACGGCGCCGCTCTGATCAGAAAGGATCAGCCCGCGTAGATTCCGCCGTCTGACGCGACCTGCAGCTTGATCGGCGCGAGCGGTGTGGGCGCCGGCCCGGCGACGACTGCCGCACCCTGCGCCGGATCGAACTCTGCACCGTGGCATGGGCAGAGCAGCAGGCGCTGCCCCGAGTCATAGGCCACCGTACAGCCCGCGTGAGTGCAGATGGCGTCGAAAGCCACGATGCTGCCACCCGACAGCTCGATGGCCACGGCAGGATCGCCGCTGGACGGATCCTGAAACGCGAGGCTGCCCTGGGATTGGAGGCTTGAAAGCGTGCCGATCTTCGTGCCCGATGGGATGGTCGCCGGGCTCGGACTCGCCGACGGGGTGGTTCCTGGAGACTCGGATGGGCTGCTGCTTGGCGCAGGAGACGCCGCGGCCTGGTGGCTGGCGATGGCCCGTGTTCGGGGTAGAAGCGCAAGCACCCACACCAGTGCCACGCCGGCGCCGCCAATCTGAATCAGCAGCCGGCGGCGCGAAAGGTCGGTGGCCACACGTCCCTTGGGTGCGCTCGGGCGTGGCTTCATGAAGAGTGGCCGCGCGCTGAGCACTCCCTGGTCTCCGACCAGCGCCAGCGTGATCCACGCCACCGTGTAGATGCTGTCTGACCCGAGGAAGTAGGGCTGGACCGACCAGCTGGCGGTGAGGAACAGCACGAAGTTGAGCAGCGCCCCAGCGGCGGCGGCCCAGCGGGTGGCCAGGCCGAGGAGGACGAGGCCACCAACGACCAGCTCGGCTGCTATGACACCGATTCCGGCCAGCTGCGGGACCGGCAGGGCGAACGCCTGAATGAGAAAACCGATGGGCGACTGGTTCGCGAAAGCCTGCAGCTGGGAGCCGATGTAAGTCGAGGCCCCAGGCGTGAGGAAGCCCGGGTCCGAGATCTTCTGCAGTCCTGCGTAAAAGAAGGTGAGCCCGAGGAACAGCCGCAGCGGGACTGTGCCGTAGACGAGCCAGCGGTCCGCCGGTGATGGAGCCTGGCGTTGGGATGCAATGCGGGCGCTCTTCTTGGCCACAATGCGACCTTACCGCCAATACGCGAATGGGGTTCGCGCGCTCCGGCGGTGGCCCTAGGACATCGACCCGGAGACGAGGTGGAGGAGGTCGGGGTAGGCAATCACGGCTGCCCCGACGACCACGCAGGCGATCCCGGAGATGCGCGAGAGAATGACGCCGTAGCGCCATGTTTTCTCGAGGAAGAACAGCAACGCGAATACAGCCATCCAGGCCAGGTTCATCAAACCCATGACAGCGAGCACCGCCATGATCGCCCAGCAGCAGCCGAAGCAATAGAGGCCATGTGAAAGGCCGGCCCGTGCGGCAGCGGGGCTGCCACCGCCGAAATCGTGTGACAGCACGAAACCGAGCGGTGAACGGCACGCCTTCAGGCACACGTCCTTCAGCGGCGTGAATTGATATAGGCCCGCGATGAAGACCACGGCCCCACCGAGGCGTGGCAGCCACGTCATGAATGAAGCGGAAAACGACGCCCCAAGCAGCTGGATGATTCCCAAGGGCAGCAGGCCCGCCGCCGTCCAGACGACGAGGTAGCCGAAGACGAAAGCCACTGTCGGCAAAGCTCCGCCGCCCCGGGACCGGACGATGCCCGCGTGGGTCAGAACCATCGGGGCGATGGTCGGGAACATCATCGCCACCATCATCACGACCCACGTGACCAGAAAGAGCCCGGCGCCCAGCATGGCCATGCCGCCCATGCCGGCCATCGAGCGTGCCTGCTGGGCGGTCACCAACCAGGCGGCCGCGGCACAAACGAGGAGCGCGGCGACGATCGCCGTCGCAACGGGACGTGGCACAGCGACGGCATCGGCCGGCGCCGGCCAGCGAAGCTGGCGTACCGGGTTCAGCCGGCCCAGTTGAAGGGCGCCGAGAAAGCGCTCTTGCCGGCGTTCTTGAACTCCATGCCGAAAGCCTTGATCTTCGATGCGATCGGTTTTGCGATCGTCAGCGTCGAGTTCGACGGGTGCCCGACGCCCGTGAGCTTGGTGGTCTCTCCGCCCTCCTGCGCCGCGTAGTCCTCGACCTCGATGGCGACCGCGTCGCCGATCCGGATGCTGTGGCGATTGCCGTGGTCCGAGTACTCGATTGGCAGTCTTTCGATGCCCAGGAGCTCACCGATGAGCGGCGCGATGTTCGCCATCGGGCCGCCAACCTGGCCGGCAAATACGGCGGTGAGCTTGTCCGCCTGCTCCTTGGACGCCTTGTCGTCGATGATCAGGCCGACCCGCCAGCCGCCGTCCAGCATGTTCTTGGGCGCGTCGGCGACGACCGAAACGCTCCTACCGCTGACGTCAACGCCATCGACCGCCCCGTGTTTGATGTGGTAGTTGAGAACCACCTGGCAGCGATCGCCAGTCGCCGGAGAGGCAAAGCTGCTCACTGTGCAAGGGCAAACCCAATCGCAGTTGCAGTTTTCAAAGTAGGTTCCCTCAAGCTTCCATCCCATGGCTGCGCCCTCCCACTGTGCCTGGCCTGAATCTGCGGAGCGTACGGCGGCCGAGCTGTTGCGTCAAGGTCACGACAGCCAGATGAGCTCCACAGGTTTGTCAGGAATTTGGAGAATCGCTTACCGGATACTTCGACTGCGGCAATCTCGGCGTCCTCGAACCTGTCCAGCACTCGTATTTCCACCCGCACGCCGGCCCGCGACAGCGTTCGACGCCAGGAGGCGCGCACGCGGCCTTCAACTATCACGACGTTGGCGAGGATGCTGCCGAACGCGAAGACCGCCGGGTCGAAGGGACGGTCGGCGTGCACCAGGGCGGCCCGGTCGCGGTAGCCAACCGTGTACTCGTCCCAGTTAGGCAGGAGGTGCGCCAACCCGGCCGCGGAAGCGGTCGTGCCAGCGTCAGCTCCAAACCAGTAGTCCCTGCCCTCGAACGTCTCGTGCTCGAGCAATCCGCCCGCAAGCGCGATGCCGCGCCGCGAGTCGGCCATGGTCAAGCCGGACCACCAGGCCAGGTCCTGGAGCTGGGCCGGCCCGTGACTGTGGAAGTACCGCCGCGTGAGCTCTGCAAGGCCGGCGATCCGATCCAGGACCGGCGCTTTCGCGACCCGTTCGTCGAGCAGCGCATATGTGAACTGCTTTCCCTTCCGCGGCCCGCTGACGATCAGCGCGTCCAGCTCCGCGCACATCAGGAGGTGGGGGAGACGCTGACCCTCGGGCGAGATGCCTGCGGCGCGCAGCACCTCGCCAAGCTCCGGACGGGTTATCTGGTGGCCGCCGGAAAGGGCCGCGGTGAATGCAGCAGCGGCGCGCACGACCTGCCTTTTCATCGAGCTCCAGCTCTCGGTGGCGGGCGGCAAGGCTCAGACGAACCTTGTGCCCGGTGAGATCCAGCAGCCAGCGGATGTCCTCAGGAACCACGAAATGCCAGGTCGGGCGCATGACGTGGTGCGCAGGATTGCTCCCTGGTCGAAGAGGCGATCGAATTTGGCAGCGGTAAGCCCGCGGCTTCGCTGCTCAAGCGCCCATTTGGCGCCTGCGTAGTCCTGCGATTGGACGGCGCCCAGCCACCTCACCGGGTCGATCGCATAGAGGCGGCGCTCTGCGATGCCGGGGATGTGGTGTGCCTTCACTTTGTGCAAACCCTAAGGGGCCGCCCGTCGGGCTCCGGGAGCCTTGCCTGCTGGTAGGGTGACGGAGATGGATAAGGTGATCGTTGTGTCGGACGGCCGCAGGCTTCGCCTCGTCGAGGCGGGCGACCCCGCCGGCAAGCCGGTCCTCACCTTTCACGGAACGCCCGGCGACGCCCGGCTGTACGGCCTTCACGCTGATGACGCCCGTGATCGGGGCATCCGCCTGATCGGCTACGACCGTCCAGGCTACGGCGGATCCACCCCACAGCCGGGCCGGTCGGTCGCCGACTGTGCCGGCGACGTGCGCGATATCGCCGGCGCGCTCGGAATCGATCGATTGGCGGTCTGGGGGATCTCAGGTGGCGGGCCTCATGCGCTCGCGTGCGCCGCTCTGCTACCAGACCTGGTGGTGGCTGTCGGCTCGCTCGCTTCAATCGCCCCTTATGGAGCGCCAGGGCTTGACTACTTCACCGGCATGGGCGAAGAAAACGTCGCTGACATCGAGCTCATGATCGACGACGAGGTGGCGGCTCGGGAGAAGGCCGGTGACGACCGTGAGCACATGCTTGCGATGACGCTCGAAGACATGGGCAACGCCTTCCCCACGCTCGTTTCGGTGGTCGACGCCGCCGCCCTCACGCCCGAGCTCGGGAGTTACCTCTGGGCATCCATGCACGATGGCCTGGCACCCGGTGTCGAGGGTTGGTGGGCTGACGGTCTGGCCCACGTGCGGCCGTGGGGTTTCGAGCTCGAGACCATCGGCATTCCCGTTCAGCTCTGGCACGGCCGGCACGACAAGTTCGTGCCGTTCCAGCACGGCAAGTGGCTTGCGGGCAGGATCCCGGGCGTCGATGCCCACCTCACGGACGTCGACGGCCACCTCACTCTCATACAGCGGCGGGTGGGAGAGGTCCACGCCTGGCTGCTGGAGCATTTCTAGGTCCCACCCTCGGACTGGTTCGGAGCGAACGGTTCAGGCCGTTCTTGATTCCGCCTCGATGCTCACCTCGCTCACCTCGTCGCCAACCCTGATCTCGCCTTCGGTGACGATCACCGCACGCAGGCCGGCCCGGTGTACCAGTGGACGAAGCACTGGCTTGCCGATGAGGCCGGCGAGGTAATCGCACGGCTCGCACAGCCGCACGCCGTCGCACAGCACATTGCCGACCGAAAGCGGCGACCGACCAGGTCGTTGAGGCGAATGCCACGCGTCGTCACATTGCGCCGAGTCTGACCCAGGTCCAATGAGATTCCTTCCTCCTCGGTAAGGCTTTCGACAATCTCGGCTTCGATCAGAGTCAGGTCGTGGGCGGTTTCCGGGTGATCCGAGTACTGTCCTTTGCGGGTTGCGTATCGATCGCTCTCCAGGCCGGCTCCAGGGACAGCGTGAACCTGTTCGACGGCGCGCATTGGCTCGCCGGCGACCGATGCGATGTGGATGAACTCGACAGTGCCCAAGGAGCGCTCACTCTAGGCGTAGACCAGACAAGATTTAAAGATCACTCGCGGGCTGCGCTGGTTGACGCGCCGAGGCCGGCCGTTCGCGCAGCGACAGGTCACGCCGCATATAACGCATGAAAGTTGCTGCCTTTGTTATGGACGGCGGGCGACCGTGATCTACGTCAGGCGGAAGGGGTGCCGTCGCAAGACCGCTTCTTCCGCTCGGCGTATTTCCGGCACCGATTTCTTGGTGACGGCTGCCAGTCGCGAACACCGCCCGAGAGCGGTTTAGGCGGCGTCTGGAAGCGATCGAGGTCAGGCGCGGACGTTACCCAGCTGGAACTCCTCGTTGCGCAGGATGGGAACCCGGTGGCCGCCCTTTTCGACCCCGTCGACGTCCACCTCGGGGCCGCCGACCATGAAATCGACATGGGCGGCAGAGACGTTCATGCCGGCGGCGCGGTCGCCCTCCTCGACCGCGAAAGCGAAGCCGCTGCCAAACGCAATGTGGCAGGTCGCGTTCTCGTCGAACAGCGTGTTGAAGAAGGTGAGACCGAGCTTGCCAACCTCGGACGATCCGTCCACGAGCGCCACCTCACCGAGGTGGGCAGCACCTTCGTCAGTGGCCACGAGCGCGCGAATGATGCCCGCACCCGCGCTGGCGCCGACCTCGATGATGCGGCCGTCCTTGAATGTGAGCTCGAGGTCGCGCACCACCGCGCCACCGATCTGAAGCGGTTTGGTCGAACGCACGCGCCCGTCGGCCCGGCGCCGGTCGGGAGTCGTGAACACCTCCTCCGTGGGCAGGTTCGGCACATGCAGGACACCAAACGCGGTCCGGAAGTTTGCGCACGACCAGATCGACCCGGGCAGCAGGCCGACTGTCAGATCGGTACCAGGACCGCGGTAGTGAAGGGCGTCGAAGTGGCGTTCGGCCAGCACCGAGGCCATTGCGTCCAACCGCTTGATGTGGGCACGCCACTCTGCGACGGGGTCGGCGGTGTCCAGCCGCACCGCCTTCTCGACAGCCTGCCAGAGACGTTCGACGTCCGGCTTGCCGAAGACCTGATCCGCCCAGGCCGGATTTGGCATCGGGACGATCGTCCAGTTGATCTGCCGCTCGCCGACCAGGCCCCGGTAGTGGGTCTGCAGCTCGATCGCGTTCAGCTTCCCGACGCGGGTAGGGTCGAGGTCGCTGAGCAGGTTTGGGTCGGGGTCTCCCGCGATCGAGATCAATGAACCGTGGCGCGCCCCAAGGTCCTTGATCGTCGCCAGGTCACCCACCGATGTGTGGCTCAGCGACTCCTCAGGCCCGAGCTCGATTAGGGCGCGGTCGATGTGCCTGTCCCTGTAGCTCGCCTCGACCGTCACGGCACCGGCTCGATATGCCGCTCGCGCGACCTCGCGCGCCAGGGCGGCATGCTCGACAAGGCACCTGATCAGGAGCGGCTGGCCAGGCTGCACGTTGGCGCCCACCTCGACCGCAAGCTGGGCCAACCTCTGGAGTCGGCCTTCTTCGTTCATGGGCCCATTCTGGCTTCAAATTCCTGTTGGCCGCCAGGTCGCGGGTGAAGCCTATGCGACTAGTCAACGTGGCCGTGATAAGCTCCCGCGTCAAGCGCGCTTGGGCGCTCCATGGTCACCGGCGGGATTGTTCAATCGGAGGGGTGGGATGCGGGGTAGGAAGTTCGCTCTTGGGGCCGCCGCGTTCGTCATCGGTCTGACAGCTCTCGTTTTTGGACCAGCCGCCGTCGGCGCCGGAGCCGCCAGCACCACCGCACAGTCGCTCTGCATCGGCCACCACCCCCAGGAATACGTCTGGTACACCTCGAGCTGCACCGGCCACGACGAGCCTGAGATCGATCCTCTCTCCAACAAGGCAGGCTCAGCCCAAAACCTGACGTGGACTGTCGTGCTGCCGACCAACGGGACTGCGCAGGTTGACTCAGTCGGGCCGACGTTCTGGATCGGCGGCACGGTCAGCGACCCCAACAGCCTGTTCGGCCAGGCCTTCCTCGAGCTGCAGTTTTACCCGAACAGCATCACGACCGGATGCACGGCCGGCGGGGGCTTCAACGTCGTCTATTCGCCGAACACCTACACCGTCTGCTCGCCGGTCTGGGAAGTCTCGAAGACCGGTTCCTCCGAGTCGGCCGCCTTCAACTCGATGCTGGTCGACAGCAGGACAGGCGGACCGCTGACGATGCATGCCGGCGACACCATCACCGACCACCAGTACATCACCGCTGCCAAGGACGGCATGCACATCACAGTCACAGACCTGACCACAGGTCACGCCGGCACGATCGTGCTGAACAGCAAGATCGATGGGCCGCTGATGCCCGCATTCAGCGTCCAGAAGCTCGGCAACGCGCTCGGGTGGGGCTTGGTCAACGACGCTCCGAACTCCCTGGTCTGGGAGATCGGCCACACCGGCGACTACACCACGCCGGCAGGCCAGTTCTGTCTCCCTGCCAGCACCAAGAAGAATCCCTGCTTCTCCTATGACGTCCCCACCTGGCTCAAGTTCCAACCCCTCCAGATCAAGGGCGTCACGTTCGGTGACGGCAGCACCGCGCAGAGCTACTCAGCCGTCAGCGACTACGGCGGCAAGGCCGAGGTCGACCAGTACTGCGGCGCTGCCAACTACGGCACGCCCTTCTGCACATATCCGTGGTACGCGTTCAACAGCACGAGCAAAGTGTTCACCTATGGTGGCGACTACCCGGGCACGACCAACGACTTCGGCCAGGCGCTTCAGTTCCAGCAGCGGAAGAATTGCGTAAGCCCCGCCGGGCCGTTCGCCCAGTACTGCTCGACGGTGCTGCGTTGAACCACGCACGGCTCAAAAACGAGGAGACATACAAATGGCAGCGATAAGTCGTGCTGATGCGGTGTGGAACGGAGACCTAACCAGCGGGAGCGGGCGCGTCAAGCCCGCGAGCGGGGCCTTCGACGAGCTACCTGTCTCGTGGGCCAGCCGGGCTGAGAGCCAGCATGGAAAGACGAGCCCGGAGGAGCTACTGGCCGCGGCTCACGCCGCCTGCTTCTCGATGGCCTTTTCGAACGGCCTCTCCAAAGCCGGCCACAAGGTGAACGAGCTGAACACCAACGCCGCGGTGACGTTCGTTCCGGGAACCGGCATCACCAGCGTCACCCTGACGGTGCGCGGTCGCGTCGACGGCATTCACGATGCGGAGTTCCAAAAGCTCGCGGCTGAGGCCAAGGAAGGTTGCCCGGTGTCGAAGGCACTCCACGGCAACGTCGACCTGAAGCTGGAGGCTCGGCTGGAGAGCTAGGTTTTGGCCGGTCCCGCGAGTGCGGGAAAGTCCACGACGCCGGACAGCCGGAGGTCGCGCAGCCGGGAGGCCAGCCATTTGTGAGGTTCGTCGACTGCCTTGTTGCCATCAAGGTAGTCCCAGCACTTGCCGCTGAGATCGCGGCCCACCAGAAGTAGGCAGCTCGGCTGGTTCTTTCGCTGCCAAGCCTTCAAGACCGGGTTGAGGTAGATCCGCCTTGGCGGCGCGTGCTCGGGCAGAGCGAGCTCGCCCGCGTACAGGTCGTCGTTGGCTTGGACGATCACCGCGCCGGCCGTAAGCGTGCCACCCAGGTTCTCGACCTCGAGCTCGATCGCCTGGCCCGGCGCAGGCGGCGTCGTGAAGCTCAGGCGAGGTGCGGGTCGAACCGAGTCCTCCCAGCGCTTGGTCGCCAGCGTCGTGGCCCGCCTCATGGACACGTCGGCGCGGGTCGCGAAGACTGCCGCCCAAAGCGCGAGCAGAGCCGTGGCGATACCCAGCCCTAGCAATACCTGTTCCGTGCTCACCCCTCCAAGCTGACGGTCGGCCGCCTGCAATCCTGTGCCGGCCGGTGCGTGCAGATCGTACTCGGCTTCACAGCGGTTTCGAGCGTGTCAGCTGCCTGGTGAGGGAGATGTGTTGGCGCTCCGCCAATGGCGTTCGTCGTAGCGGCGAAATGCCGGCAGCGCGATGGCGCACAAGACGCAGCCCGCCACGCACAGGATGCCGCCGGATAGCACTGATGTCCGCACGCTGAAAATCGAGGCGACGACGCCGGCTTCGAAGTTGCCCAGGGTCGGCCCGACCGAAAAGCTCAACAGCTCGATGGAGGCCAGGCGGCCGCGCAGGGAATCCGGGATCGTCTGGTTCCAGATGACCTGGCGGAAGACGCCGCTCATTGCATCGGCCGCCCCTGCGAGCGCCAGGAAGATAAGCGCTGCTGTACGCCCCGGCACCGCCCCGAATCCGATGATCGCGACGCCCCACAGCGTGGCGGCGACGATCACGCCCATCCCGTGTCGATGGACGCGCCGTGTCCAGCCGCTGGTCATTGCAAAGATGAACGATCCGACCGCCGGTGCGGCGTAAAGGAGACCAAGAACGCTTGGACCGCCGAGGCCCTGGGCGATCGCCGGAAAGAGGGCCATCGGCATTCCGAACATCATCGCGACGATGTCCACGAGGTAGGTGCCGATCAGCTCCGGCCGGCTGCGCGCGTAGTGGATGCCCTCCATCACTCGCCGGATGCTCGGTCTCGCCGCATCGACAGGAGGCGGCACCGCTCGCATCATCAGCAGGCACACCAGGCCAACCACAAAGGTGGCCACGTCCACCAGATAGGTGATGGGGAGGCCGGCGACAGCAACGAGCACGCCGGCGAGCGCCGGCCCCGCGATCATGCCGACCGTCCCGCGCAAGCTGCCCAGCGCGCCCGCGGATGCGAGCTCCTCCCGATCCACCAGGCGCGGCAGCATGGCGTCGAGCGAAGGCCTCTGCAGCGCATCGAAGGCGCCCTGGAGCGCAGCGATCGCAAAGATTGGCCAGATGAGCGGATGGCCCAGTAGAGAGTTGCCGGTGAGCAACAGGCTGCCCGCCATCAGGCCGCATTCGCTGAGGAGGACCATGGTCCTGCGATCTGCCGCGTCGGCCAGCGCTCCCCCGAGCATCGCGAACGCGAGCAGCGCCGCGAGCTCCGCCAGGCCCAGCACTCCGACCAGCAGCACGCTGTGCGACAGCTGATAGACCTGGTACGGCACGGCGACGACCGTGATCATGCTGCCGAAGAACGAGACCATCCGGCCAATGAACAAAAGCCGGAAATCTCGGTGCCGGCGCAGCGGCGCGATATCGATGGCGGCGATATGAAGCCACCCGCGCTTTGGCGGCGTCGCCGGTGGCTTGTCGGACGGAAGATTCGGCATGGCGAGGGGCATCATATGTGCGGCGTATGCTGGAGATCAGATGGAGAAAGCCACTTTCGCGGGCGGATGCTTTTGGGGACTCGAGCACCTCTTCAACCAGATTCCCGGCGTCATCGACGCCGTTTCCGGCTACTCCGGCGGCAGCCGGGACAACCCGACCTACGAGCAGGTGTGCAGCGGCCGGACCGGTCATGCCGAGGCGGTGGAGGTCACCTACGACCCGGCGAAGGTCACGTACGACGAGCTCCTGAACGCCTTCTGGAACATGCACGATCCGACGACCCTCAACAGCCAGGGCCCCGACCACGGAAGTCAGTACCGTTCGGCCATCTACTTCCATGGCGCCGAGCAGGAGACAGCGGCACGGAAGTCGGCCGAAGCGGCCCAACGCTACTTCAATCGCCCGATCGTGACCGAGATCGTTCCTGCTCTGCGGTTCTGGCCGGCTGAGGACTACCACCAGCGGTATTTCGACAAGCACCCCGGGCATGGTTCGTGCCACTGGAACCGCGGCTGGGTGCCTGCAGAAGCCGCGACCAGCGCGTAACGCAAACCGCGACAAGCTGGGCGCGGCGCCCTATCCTGTAACCCGCTCGGCTGCATCGAGGGCCTCAGGGTCACCTGCAGCTCGTCGCGACTGGAGGGAGCCCCTTGCAGTGTGACCATTGCGCGCATGACGTCCCAGATGGCGTTTTCTGCACGCGATGTGGTGCGCATCAGGGGACGACCGAAGAATTCGGCAACGCCAAGCTGCGCGAGCACCGCTACGCCGCTCACCCGGGTGAACACGTGGCGCAACCCTCGGTCATCACGACGCTGTTCCCGCATCTAGGGCACCACAAGGTCCACGAGTTCCGGTGGGCATTCACGGCGGGCCTCGCCGGCGTGCTGGTGCTTTACCTGGCGGGTCTGATCGCGGCGGCGATCCTTGTCTCGGCCTTCCTGGTCCCCGTCCTCTATCTCGTGTACCTCTACGAGGCGCAGGTCTACCGGGACGAGCCCGCGACCATCCTGGGTTTCACGCTCGGAGGCGGAATCATCGTTGGCATCGTGGCCACCATCCTTGCCCGGGCCATCTACAACCCGTTCAACTACAGCGTCAACCCGCTGGGCAACGCGGGCATCAGCATCGGCGCCTTGCTGATCGTCGGGCTGCTTCTGCCCGTGGTCCAGGAGATCCTCAAGGCCGTTCCCGCGTTCTTCCTACCCAACCGCACGGATTTCCCCGAGACGGTCGACGGATTGGTATTCGGAGTCGCCGCAGGCCTTGGGTTCAGCCTCGCCGAGGGACTGATCGGTTTCTCGAGTGCCCTGACGAGCCTTGGCCACGTGGCGCCCGGCAACTGGATTTACGACCTCACGACCCTGGCGATCTTCCAACCTCTCATGCAGGGCAGCGCAACGGGCATGATCGTCGCGACGATCTGGCGCTATCGGCGTGGAAGCCTGGCTGGTCGCGAGATCGGAGGCATTGCGATGGCAGTAATCGCGCACATCGCTTTCGCCGCCGGAACACTGCTGCTGAAGGATTCGGCGGTCAACCCGCTGGCGATCCTCATCTGGCAGGCCGTCGTGGTCGGGGCATTGCTGATCTACATCCGCTACCTGCTGCACCACGCATTGCTCGAAGAGGCCGCACACATGGGGTTCGCTGAAACCGTGTGCCCAAGCTGCCACACGCACATCGTCGCGGCTGGATTCTGTCCCAACTGCGGCATGGCATTGACGGCCGCCCCGAACTCGATCAAGCGGAGCCGCAGGCCGAGAAAAGACCCGGCCGCGACCCCGTCGGGAGGCGCTTAGATGGCGACTTGCGCTCGGTGCGGTACGCAGAACCCGGATGGCAACCAGTTCTGCCAGGCGTGTGGGACTCCCCTTGCCGTGGCCGCTCCCGCCATGAGCGCGCCCCTTCCACCTCCGCCTGGCTCGCCAGCGCCTCTGCCCGGTCCACCGCCTGGTCCACCGCCCGGATATCAGAGCCCCTATTACGCGCCGAGCGCCGTCGGCCCGCAGCCGCCCGTGCACCGTACGTCGTGGGCTCTCATCATCGGCGCGATCGTCGTGCTCGTGCTGGTCATGGCCGGAGCCGCGACCG
>Ga0075522_10002624_pt1 | contig 13254 bp, 10 predicted proteins | sample NGEPerA_FD_74796 | JGI IMG/M metagenome (GOLD analysis project Ga0075522, IMG submission 74796) | Arctic peat soil microbial communities from the Barrow Environmental Observatory site, Barrow, Alaska, USA - NGEE PermafrostL2-A | ecosystem: Environmental > Terrestrial > Soil > Wetlands > Peat ... | reverse complement strand
CCATCCATCACCGCGCCGGGGCTGCCGCCGGGCGGCCTGTCCAGGAAACCGCGCTGGAAATCGAACAGCGCCTGGCGCACGGCGGGAATGGCGGCGACGAACGAAGCCGCTTGCCCGATCTTGTCGGTGCGGATGGCAGGATCGCCCGCCATGGTGAGATCGATGGACTGCGCACCCCTGATCGCGTCGGCTTCGCTTTTGGGATCGCCATTGGCCTGAAGCACCGCCAGCGCAGTCAAGCGGTAGAGCGCGCCGGAATCCAGATGGGCGAACCCGAAATGCGCCGCCAGTCTCTTGGCCAAGGTGCCCTTGCCGCTGGCCGCGGTGCCGTCCACGGCGATGATGATGGATGTGGTCATTGGGCTTCCCCGGATTCCCTATTTCCCCCGCTCCTTGCGGGAGGGGGCGAAGGGATGGACGTAGCACGGCCGTCCCTTCGGGGGAGGGGTTGGCGCAATGCGATTTCAATTCCGTCCAGGATGGACGGCAAGTCCGTCATCACCTGATCGGCCCAGAAACGAAGCACGCGAAAGCCATTGCGCTCCAGCCAAGCCGTGCGGCGCGCATCATGCGCGGCTTGTCCGGCTTCGCCGTGCTGACCGCCGTCCACCTCGATCACCAGCCGCGCCGGCAGGCAAACGAAATCGGTAAAATATGGCCCCAGTGGAAATTGCCGACGGAAGCGCAGGCCGTTGATCTGTTTGCGCCGAAGCGCGTGCCAAAGTTTGCTCTCGGCATCAGATGCTGGTGTACGAAGCTGGCGAGAGATCGAGGTTTTGCCCCTCCCCCAATTCATCACCTGCGCGGCAGGTGATGAATTGCCCCCTCCCGCAAGGGGAGGGGGAAGTGTTTGGCGCGGACGTTTGCGATAGCTGGGCCTCACGCGAACGCCGCGCCCAGGCTGCGCATCAGATCCAGGTAAGTGGGAAAGCTGGTGGCGATCATGGCGGTGTCGTCCACCGTGACGGGATTTTCGCTCGCCAGCCCCAAGGTCAGGAACGCCATGGCGATGCGATGATCCATGTGGGTGGCGACGGTGCCGCCGCCTATGACCTTGCCTTTGCCGTGCACGGTAAGACTGTCGGAGGTTTCATCGAAGGCGACGCCATTGCCCTCAAGCCCACGGGCGATGGCCGACAGCCGGTCGCTTTCCTTGACCCGCAACTCTTCCAGCCCCTGCATCACGGTATCGCCTTCGGCGAAGGCCGCGGCCACGGCAAGAATGGGATATTCGTCGATCATGGACGGCGCGCGCGCCGCCGGCACGGTGACGCCCTTGAGCGCAGAATGAGCCACCACCAGATCGCCGATTTCCTCGCCGCCGCTGACCCGCCGATTGGTGACGTGGATCGAAGCGCCCATTTCCAGCAACGTCTCGATCAAGCCGATGCGGCGGGGATTGAGCAGGATGGCGGGCAGAATGATCTCGGACCCCGGCACGATCAGCGCCGCCACCAGGGGAAACGCCGCCGAGGATGGATCGCGCGGCACTTCGATTGGGCACGCCTTCAGCGCCACCTTGCCGGTGACATGGATGGTCTCGCCGCCCTCTTTCAGAGGCTCGACGGAAATCTTGGCGCCAAAACCGGCCAGCATCCTCTCGCTATGGTCGCGGGTGAGCGCCTTCTGGGTGATGTGGCTTTCGCCTTTGGCATTAAGCGCGGCCAGCAGCAGCGCCGATTTCACCTGGGCCGAGGCGACTTTCACCTCATAGGTGATCGCCTTGGCGTCGGCGGCACCGGTCACCGTCAGGGGCATCAGCGCCTTCTCGCCCTGCCCCTGATAGCGCATGCCGAACCGGGTCAAAGGATCAAGCACCCGCGCCATGGGCCGCGAGCGCAGACTGGCATCGCCGGTGAAGGTCGCGGCGATGGCGGTGGTCGCCACCGCCCCCATCATCAGGCGCGAGCCAGTGCCGGAATTGCCGAAATCCAGCGCCGCGCCCGGCGCCCGCCATCCGCCCAGGCCCACGCCTGTCACCCGCCACACCCCTTCACTGTCGCGCGTGACCGTTCCGCCCAGGGCCTGGACCGCACCCGCGGTATTGACCACATCCTCGGACTCCAGAAGCCCGGAAATCCGGCTCTCGCCCTCGGCCATTCCGGCCAGGATCAGGGCGCGCTGGGAAATGGATTTGTCGCCCGGAACCCAGGCCGTGCCTTTCAGGGACCGCGCCTTAAGGGCGCGAAGCGGCTGGCTTTTCGGGGGTTGGGGGGTGGAGGGCATAGGAAGGCTGCAATTGACCTTTACAGGCGGGGCCGAAAGTGGCAAACGCGCCCCTCCAAACACTCTTTTTTATGGGAACAAGAACCTTGGTCAAGGCGGATCTCGGAATTAAGCGGGCCTGCCCCAGCTGCGCGGCACGCTTCTACGATCTAACAAAGCGGCCCATCGAATGCCCGAATTGCGGCTTCTCGTTCGAGCCGGAGGCCCTCTACAAGCAGCGCCGCGGACGTCAGCCCGAGCCCGCCCCCGCCCCCGTGGCCGCAGCGGAGAGCGAGGACGAAGAGTCCGAGGACGAGAATGAAGAGTCCGAGGCCGAGGCGGAAGAAGAAGAAGCCGAAGCCGTCGTCGAAGCGCCTCTGAACGTCGCCGCCACTGGCGAGGACGAAGAAGAAGTCGCCGAGGAAGAAGAAGCCGAGGCGGAATCCGGCATGAGCGTGGTCGAGGGCGATGAAGAGGTCGCCATCGAGGACATCGAAGTGGAAGACGAAGACGAGGACGAGGAAGGCGACGACCTTCTCGCCGAAGTCGAAGACGAAGAAGACAATGTCGCCGGCATCATCGATCCCGGCATCGCCAAGGACGAAGCTTAGTTTCGCGCCGCCTGTCACCAGAGAGCGGCGTCACGGAAAAGGGGCCATAGCTCAGCTGGGAGAGCGCCTGCATGGCATGCAGGAGGTCAGCGGTTCGATCCCGCTTGGCTCCACCAATTTCCCGCCTCCACCATCTCACAGAACCCGCACCTCCATCGCAGGCGGGAAATTGGTGGAGCCAAGCGCCTGAGCTCTGCGCCGCGCAATCGGCGGGCTAGCGCCAGCGTAGCGCCCGCGCGCGGCGCAGGCGAAGGGCGCAGGCGGTTAACCTGCTCCGAAACCTCAGGTGATCGCCCAATTGCGGGCCAGAACGTCGCTCCGGTAAGCACCTGGTAAGCGAAAGTCGCATTTCAGGAGTCGCGGGGCGGAAATACCACTCTCGCGGTCTCGGCCCGGTCGCGACAGACGCAGCAATCGCTAGGCTGCTTGTTGGCCTCTGAGCTCCCAGCACAGCTTCTCGCTAGCGGCGGCACGGCCTGGGGCCAATTATTCTCAGTGCAGCACCGTCACGCCTATCGGCACGGGAACAATCGGGAGGCTTATGAACAACCGGCCCTGTGACCCCACAATATGGATCACCCCGCCGCGTAGATCCGCGGTGTCTGGATCGTCGAGCAGTTCCCGGGCAATTTTTGTTCCTTCCTCAAAAGCGGCAAGGAAGGTCGGCAATTCCATTCCGTAATCGTCCTCGGCGGTCAACTCGCCATTTGAAATGTGGAAGTAGAATCGCATTGTGCCCTGGTTCTGTCACCTTTTCGCTCATTAGCGCAATGAACAGGGAATACGAAGGGTCGAAGTTGAAGTCCTAACGGCAAAACGGCATCTCCTAAACGATCCCAACATCCATAGCGAAGCTCGCGCATTGCTTTAAGCGCCGCCTTTTCCCGGAGTTGATGTTGCAGTGCGACAGCACTGATCAAAAGCCGACATTTGCGCGCGCCGAAGTACGACAGATGTCTCCGAAGTCCGGCGCGGCAGGAACAATTGCGATGGTCTGGCGTTGGTGTTTCACACACTCTGGAGAAGAATAATGAAATTCGCACTTATTAGCTTGACCGCGGCGAGCCTTCTTATGGGAATGGCCGACGTCGCAATTGCGCAGGATTCCACAGTGATTCATAAGGAAAGCGCTGACGGTGAACGTTCCAAGACGGTGGTGAAGGACGATAACGGCATAACCGTATCCAAGCGGCATGGAGCTAATATGAAGAAGGTTCATATTGATCCCAACGGTGACAAGACCGTCGTTAAGAAAACCGTGGAATAGATTACCAGGTCAGGTGACCACTGAATTTCGGCGCCGTAGGCCAGCCTCCGCGCTTCAGTAGGAACTGCCTTTTCCTGGAGAGGAATGCGGGGCCAATTGCGGGCCCTGCATTAGTACCGAATTGTTCAAAATAAGTTGTTCGGTGACCGCTTTGGCGAATATGCGCAGAGCGCTTTGATGATTCTCGCTTGCCTTGATTGCGCCAGTTCCCTTTAGCCGCGGCATGTATCTGGCTTGCTGACCAACGCGCCTGGTTGCGCGGAAGGCTGCGGCATGTTCAAACTATCCGATCATTTGATGGTCATATCGCGAAAGGAACTGTCATGGGCACAATCCTGATCATTATAGTTCTGCTGATCTTGTTCGGCGGTTTAGGCGGAGGTTATTACGGATATTCCCACTACGGTATGGGCGGCGGGATTGGCATACTCGGTGTAGTCCTGATCATCGCCGTGGTGCTGTTCGTATTTGGCCGTGGGCGCGGATAGGAACAATCGCAACCCACGCGCAACGCTCGCGGATGCGTTAGGACCTAGGGACGCTGCGTCTCACTTCGCCCTAAGTTCGCTCGGATCGCGTGGATCGGCGCGAAATGACGAGGAAGGAATTGACCTAAGCCCCTAGTCTGCCTCGGGAACATATTCCCGCGATGCGCCAGCGCTTGCCTTTAGGGCCTTTGAGTAAATGGCATCAGGAGGTCAGCGGTTTGATCCCGCTTGGCTCCACCATTTCCCGCCTCCCCCATCTCACAGAATCCCCACCGCCATCGCAGGCGGGAAATTGGTGGAGCCAAGCCGCCTGAGTTCTGCGCCGCGCAATCAGCGGGCTAGCGCCAGCGTAGTGCCCGCGCGCGGCGCAGGCGAAGGGCGCAGGCGGGACACGCGCTCAACTGCACCACGGGCAGAAGTATGCGCCTCCCATTTGACCTGATATGAATCGCGGGCTGACGATCGGCAAAGGCCAATGGTCAGCACCAAACGGGGCGATCCATGCAGATAACGGGCGGAGCATATTATGTTTATGCGCTGAAGGATCCCCGCAACTCGCGCCAAGTGCCTTTTTATATCGGCAAAGGTACCGGCAATCGTGCCTGGCAACATGTCATCAACGTGGACGCAACTGCAAAAGGACAGCGGATAAAGGAAATCGTGAATGCCAAACACGAAGTCATTGTTTCCGTGCTAGTCGACAACCTCACCGAACCACAAGCCATAAAGGTGGAAGCTGAGTTGATTTCCGCTTTTGGGACGACCGCTTCTGGTGGACTTCTTCTCAATACCGTGATGCCCACCGGCAAAGCAGCAAAGCCGAGAGCTGGTGTAAATGTCCCTGTCGGATTGCCCGAGAAAGCACAGATCGGGTTGGCAATATTGAAGGATACAATAGTTGAACTGGCCAAAGCTAACCCATCCGGGGTAACAAACGCAGACGTGGCAAAGACACTTGGGATGCAAAGCGATTACGCTGGCGGTTCCAAGGACTACCTGTCATTCAGTCTGATTGGCATTCTCCTTAGGAACGGCCACCTAATTCGCGATGCGAAGCTGGGGAAAGGCCGGTATGTCGTCACAGGTGCCCGAAACTGACTGTTGAATCCGCTAACCTTGGATACCAGCGCATTCTGATTTCGCCCCGCTACCTCTCTCACTCCGCCGGCGCCGCCTGGGACGGGCCGGGCCTAGCGCCGAACAACCGCACGCCGCTCAGCCGGTCGAGATAGGTATAGATCACCGGTGTGATGTAGAGCGTCAGAAGCTGGGAGAAGAGCAGCCCGCCCACCACGCAAAGACCCAGAGGCCGGCGCGATTCCGCGCCGATGCCAAAGCCGAAGGCGATGGGAATGGTTCCCATCAGGGCCGCCATGGTCGTCATCATGATGGGACGGAAGCGTATGCGCGCGGCTTCGAGAATGGCGTGCTCGGCCGTCACGCCCGCCTCGCTGCGCTGTTTGTGAAGGGCGAAGTCGATCATCATGATCGCGTTCTTCTTGACGATGCCGACCAGCATGATCATGCCGACAAAGGCATAGACGGTGAGCGGCAGGCCGACCAGATAAAGCGTGATCAGCGCGCCCACCGCCGCGGACGGCAGACCCGACAGGATGGTGAGCGGATGGATGAAGCTCTCATATAAAATGCCGAGCACGATATAGACGACCAGAATGGCGATCATCAGCAATTGGGGCAGATTGGCGGTGGATTGCCGGAAGGCGTTGGCGGTGCCCTGGAAGGAGCCTTGGACGGTCTGCGGCATGTCGATGGCAGCGGCGGCCTTCTGAACGCCGGTGACCGCGTCGCTGAGCGAATAGCCCTGCGCCAGGTCGAAGGAAACCGTCACCGCGGGCAATTGGCCGGCATGATTGACGCTGAGCGGCATGGACTTGATGGCGGAATCGGTCACCGCGCTGAGCGGCACCAGCGAGCCGTTTTTCGCGGTGACGTAAAGATTGCGGAAGGCGCTGATATTGCTTTGATAGCTGGGGAGCAGTTCCAGCATCACCGGATACTGGTCCGCGGAATCCAGGATCAGCGAGACCTGTTCGCCGCCAAAGGCATAGCCCATCGCATTCTCGATTTGCGTGGGAGTGACGCCCAGGGCCGCGGCGCGGTCGCGGTCGATATGAACTTCCGCGGATGGGGTGACCTTGTCGAAATCGCTGGTCACGCCGACAAATTCGGGCCGGTCCTTGAGCTCGGTTTCCAGCTGGGTGGCGACATCCTGAAGCTGGGACAGATCCAGGCCCTGCAGCGTATATTGATAGGTGGAGCGGGAAGATCGCCCGCCGATTTCGATCGTCGGGGGATAGGTCACGAAGACATTGATCCCTCGCATGTTGTTGAGCTTGCGGCGCAACTCCGCGGCCACCTGGTCCGCCGGCAGCTTGCGCGGCGCGCCCAGCGGTTTGAGCATGATGTTGAGACCGGCGGAATTGGCGCCGGCGCCGCTGGAATTCACATCCAACATGGCGCCGGCGATGTTGGGATCGGCATGGATGATTTTGCTGACTTGCTGGCCATAGGCCACCATCCGCTCGAAAGACGTGCCGTTGGCGGCCTGGACCGAGGCGTTGAGCCGGCCTTGATCGTCAGGGGGCAGGAAATCCTGCGGCATAGCCCGGAACAGGAAAACACTGGCGCCGATGCTGGCGAAGAACAGCAAGAGGATCACCCATTTGTGGCGCATGCTCCAGTCCAGGCTGCGCCCATAGCAATCCTGAAGCCAATTGAAGCTGTTCTCGCTCCACCGGTAGAAGACATTGTGCTTGGCGTGACTTTCGTTGCGCAGCATGCGCGCGCACAGCATGGGCGTCAGGGTGATGGACACCAGGCCCGAGAAAAGAATTGCCAGGATGATGGTGACCGAGAATTCGTAAAGCAGCCGGCCGACCAACCCGCGCATGAAGACAACGGGAATGAAGACCGCGACCAGCGACAGGGTCATGGAAAGAATGGTGAAGGCGATTTCGCCCGAACCTTTCAGCGCCGCCTCGCGCGGCGTTTCGCCCATTTCGATGTGGCGGACGATGTTCTCAAGCATCACGATGGCGTCATCCACCACAAAGCCGACCGAAAGGGTCAATGCCATCAGCGAGAGATTGTCGAGGCTGAAACCCAGCATCGCCATGCCGGCGAAGGTGCCGATCACCGCGATGGGCAGGGCCAGCGCGGGAATGATGGTGGCCGACGCCTTGCGCAGGAAGATGAAGATCACGCCCACCACCAGCGCGGCGGCGATCAAAAGCGTTTCCTGCACATTCGCCACCGAGGCGCGGATGATTTCGCTGCGGTCATGGCGGATTTCCAGATTGATGCCGGCGGGCAGACTGGCCAGGAAGCTGGGCAGCAGCGCCCTTATCTGCCGCACCACCTCGATGGTGTTGGCGCCGGGCTGACGCTGAACCTGGAGCGAAACGGCGCGCGTGGTGCGGTACCAGTCGGCTTGCCGTATATTGGCGGAACTGTCGATCACATTGGCGACATCGCCCAGGCGGACGGGGGCGCCATTGCTGTAGGCGACGATCTGCTTGCGGAATTGCGCCGCATTCGAAAGCTGGCCGTCGGTATGAATGACCTGGGCGTCGTTCGCGCCATTGAGCGAGCCGGTGGCCTGGTTGATGTTCACGTCATTGATCGCGTTGGCCAAGGTATCGATCCCCAGCCCGCGCGCCGCCAGGGCATTGGGATCCGCCTGGATGCGCACAGCGTATTTGGAGGCGCCAGTGACCTGAACCTGCGCCACGCCGTCCAGCACCGAAATCTCGCGCGACAGAAGATTGGCGTAATTGATCGCCGTCGTGATCGGCAAAGTATTGGAGGTGAGCACCATGAGGAAGACCGGTTGGTCGCCGGGATTGACCTTGCGATAGGTCGGCGGGGTGATCATCGTCTTGGGCAGCTGGCGCGTCGCCGACGAGATTGCCGCCTGCACGTCCTGCGCTGCGGCGTCGATGTTCCGGCTCAGCTTGAATTGCAGCACGATGGAGGTGTTGCCGAGCGTGCTTTGCGACGACATGGTATCGATGCCCGGCACCGTCGAGAACGCGTTTTCCAGCGGCGCGGCGATGGCCGAGGCCATGGTCTGCGGATCGGCGCCGGCCAGCTGGGCGCTGACCTGCACCGTGGGAAAATCCACGTTGGGCAGTTCGCTGGTGGGCAGGCCGAAATAGCCGACGATGCCGAAAATCACCAACGCCGCCATCACCAGCGTGGTCATGACTGGATATTCGATAAACCGCCGCGAGATGTTCATGGCGTGGCTCAGTCCCCCGCCGGCCGCTTGCGGGCGCCGCGCTTGGCCCCCGGCGTGCGCACGGGCCTCGCGCCCTCGGCCAGGACGGTGGCGCCCGGCACCAGGCGCAGCTGACCGTCCGTCACCACACTCTCGCCCGGCGTAAGATCGCCTTTGATCGCCGTGGTCTTGCCGTCATCAAACAGCACGGTGACGGGTTTCTGGACCACCTTGGCGCCCTTGAGGGCGAACACATAATTACCGTCGGGGCCGATATTGATCGCCTCATGCGGCACCACCAGGCCACCCGGAACATCGTCGAGTTGCACGCTGACATTGAGCAGCTGGCCGGGCACCAGCACATTGTCTTCATTCTTGAAGGTAGCGCGCAGCTCGATGGTGCCGGTGACGTTGTTGACGGCGTTGTTGATGAAATCCACCGGCGCCGAAAGCGGCTTGCCGCCCACGCCTTGCGAAACCACCGTGGCGGCAAGGCCATCACCCCGCTGGCGCGCCTGGATCAGCGGCAAGTCGGTCTGCGGCAGGGCGAAAGCCACTTTGATCGGATGGATCTGGTCGATGGTGACAAGCGGCGTCATGGCGGTGGCCGAGACCATGTTGCCGGTCTGGACCATGATCGCGCCGGTCTTGCCGTCCACCGGCGAACGGATATGGGTGAATTCCAGATTGAGCCGCGACGCTTCGGCATTGGATTTGGCGACCAGATAGGCCGCCTGGGCGTCCTCCGCGTCCTGGGGGGAGATGGCGTTCTGCGCCAGCAATTTCTGGTAGCGATCGGCCTTGGCCTTGGAGGTTGCCAGTGTCGCCAGGGCGTTGTCATAGGCCGCCTGATAGGGGCGCGGATCGATCACAAAAAGAAGATCGCCGGTTTTGACAAACTGCCCATCTTTGAAGGCCGTGGAATCGATCACGCCTTGGACGCGCGCGGCCACCTGCACAATGGTGAAGGGCACCACGGTGCCCAGCGTATGTTCCACCACAGCCATGTCGCGGCGTTCGACCAAACCTACCTTGACCGGGATGACGGTGCTGCGCTTGCGGACCGGTGCGCTGTCCTGGCCAAAATACCAGTAACCGCCCACCAGCGCGACCAACACCACGCCGCCGACAAGCCAGACGCGCCAGCGGGAAGCAGCGCCAATCTGCGGCGGCGGCATCTGCATATTCATCGGCGTTACGCCCCCGAACAGGCCGCCGGTCATGGGCGGTCTGTTTATTGTCACCCGGCGCATCTTACCCGTGCGCCGGTACAGATTGTCGGGGAAAGGCTGAGATTGCCAGACCCATGTCGAGCCACAGCCCTCTCCGAACGGGTCTTTTTACCGACGGTGCAAGGAGTTAGGTGGCTTGAAAGTTTCGCAGGCTCGCTACTTCGCGGGAAACGTCTTGGTGAGGTAAGCGACGATCTCAGCGAATTCAGGGTCGGTGGCATTGGCGCCGTTGGCGGCCATCTGGTCCACCAGCAATTTCCAGCCCGGCCCATCCAGATCCTCGGCTGCCGCATTGCTGGGATCATGGCATTTCGAGCAGGTCCGTATCACCAGGTCGCGGCCTTCGCCCGGCGGCAGCTTGGCGCCGGGCACGGCGCCGTTTGCGGGCGGAGGCGGCGGGGTCTGCGCCGCCGCCCCCAGGGTGAGAAACAAAAAACCGGCGGCGGCGAAGACATGGCGATGCATGATCATAATACCGAGCGTGCTGCTGCTATTTGGGCAAGGCGAAGACGACAAGTTCGTCGCCCGTAACGGCAGTGGTGGCGGTGCCGATGCCGCCGCCGGTCGCAACCGCGGCGATGAACTGCCGGCCATCCGAACCCTGATAGGTGATGGGACTGTCCTCGATGGACGAGTCCAGCTTGGTTTCCCATACAAGCTGGCCGGTGGCGGTCTTGAAGGCGCGGAAGCGGTTGTCATCGGTGCCGCCCAGGAAGGTTAAGCCGCCGGCGGTGGTGAACGCGCCGCTGCCGGTGGGCCGGCCGGTGTTCTGGTATGGCGGCGCCAGCATGTCGGATACGCCGACACTCTTATCATAGACCACGTTGCCGGTATTCATGTTGACCGCGATCAGCTCGCCCCAGGGTGTGGGGCCGCAGAGCAGATGGCGGTCCACATCGCCGAAGCGGCGCAGACCCGCCAGCGGACCCTGATTTCTCCAGCTGCCGTCAGGCCCCTTCACCAGCCGCATCGGCTGCAACACGTTGCTGACATTGGTGACAAACAGATTGAGTTTGGGATCGAAGGTGCCGCCCCAGAAATTCACCCCGCCCGCCGGTCCCGGCGGCGACATGGAATATTGGTTGTTGCCGATGGGCAGGAAGGGCCCGCCCAGCTTCATATGATTGTCGTCCGCCATATGCTCGCAATAGGACTGAAGCTGCGGCTCGCCCTTATAGAGATTGTCGCGCGAGACGGTATGCTGGCCAAGCGGCCTGGGCTTGGTGGGGAAAGGCTGGGTGGACGACATCTTCTCGCCGGGCACGTCGGACGCCGGCACCGGGCGTTCCTCGACCGGGAAGATCGGTTTGCCGGTGACGCGATCCAGCGTGAAAAGCAGCGACGCCTTGTTCATGGCAATCACCGCCGGAATCGTCTTGCCGCCATGACGGATGTTCACCAGCAGCGGCGCTTCCGGCGCGTCGTAGTCCCAGGCGTCGTGATGCACCATCTGGAAGTGCCAGATATATTTGCCGGTGTCGGCGTTCACCGCCACCACCGAGGAGCCGAACAGCCCATTGCCGGGCCGGTCGATGCCGACACGGTCATTGTTGGGCGCGCCCAGCGGCATGTAGAGAATGCCGCGCTGTTCATCCACCGAGAAATAACCCCAGGTGTTGACGCCGGAGCGGGCGATGGTGGATTCCGGCTCGTCCCAGCTGTCATAGCCGAGTTCGCCCGGACGCGGCACGGTGTGGAAGGTCCAGACCAGCTGGCCGGTTCTGGCGTCGAAGGCACGGGTATCGCCGGCCGGACCGGCGCCGCCTTCTGAGCCGCCCGGGCCTTCGCCGGTGCCTGCCCCGATTATGACCAAATTCTTGTAGATCGCCGGCGCCTGCAGCACGTTATAGGGCACCTTGAAGCCGTTCATCACGTCGGACGTCTTGGTGTCCATCGTGCCGTTGCTGCCGAAGCCGGTGCGGATGGTGCCGTCCGCGGCGTTCAGCGAATAGAGCAACCCGCTCTCGGTGCCGAAGATGATCTGCGGCTTGATGGTACCGTCGCCGGGCCAGTAGGAGATGCCGCGCTTGGCCGGGGTGTCATCGCCCGGGAGCTTGAATTTCCACTTCACTTCGCCGGTGGTGGCGTTGAAGGCGATGACTTCGCCATAAGGCGAGCCGTGATACATGGTGTTGCCGATGACGATGGGAATGGATTCGTCATAGCGCAGCCGGCCGGTGTAATCCGCCGGCTTGAGATGAAAGACCCATTCCTGCTTCAGGTTCTTGACGTTTGTGGCGTTGACCTGAGCGAGCGGCGAATAGCGCACCGAAGAGTTGTCGTGGTTGACCGAAGGCCAGTCCGTCCGCGCTTGGCCCATGGCGGCGCCCGCCCCCAAAGTCATCGCTGCGACGGAAATGGAAAAACTCAAAGCGAGCTTGATCTTTTGCATATCCCCCTCCCAAAGGCGCTGCGTGGTCCGCAGGTTGTGAGAAAGATTATGTCATGGCGCGCCGGTGTCAAACGCCAGGCGCCACACCGCGAAGAGGCACAAATCCACAGACGGCCGCAAGTGGAATGCTCGGGTGATACCGGCTAGGGTCGCTGAGGGCTTCGATTTGGGGTGGCATTTGGCCAGGGCATCGTCCGCGTCTCGCCGCGCGCGTTTGAATCCATGCATCTGACCATCGCCCAATATCTGCTTGGCGCGGTCTCGGGTGTCTTTGTCGGCTTTTCGCTGGGCCTTGTCGGTGGTGGCGGATCGATCCTGGCGGTGCCGCTGATCGTCTATTTGGTGGGCGTCTCCGATCCGCATCTGGCGATCGGCACCACCGCGGTCGCGGTGGCGGCAAATGCCGCGATCAATCTTTTGACCCATGCCGGCAAGGGCAAGGTGAAATGGCGATGCGCGGGCACCTATGCCGCCGCCGGCATTGTTGGCGCGTTCCTGGGCTCCACTCTTGGCAAGGCGATTGACGGCCAGAAACTGCTATTCCTGTTCGCGCTGCTGATGTTGGTGGTAGGCGTGCTGTTGCTGCGGCGCCGCCAGGAAACGGGCGATCCCGACGTCAATCTCACGCGCGGCAATGCGCCAAAATTGGCGGCCGCGGGTTTTCTCACCGGCGGATTGTCCGGCTTCTTCGGCATCGGCGGCGGCTTTCTGATCGTGCCCGGACTGATGTTCGCGACCGGCATGCCGATCATCTGCGCGGTGGGATCGTCGCTGCTGTCGGTGGCCGCGTTCGGCGCCACCACCGCCGCGAATTATGCC
>Ga0075522_10002621_pt1 | contig 13271 bp, 9 predicted proteins | sample NGEPerA_FD_74796 | JGI IMG/M metagenome (GOLD analysis project Ga0075522, IMG submission 74796) | Arctic peat soil microbial communities from the Barrow Environmental Observatory site, Barrow, Alaska, USA - NGEE PermafrostL2-A | ecosystem: Environmental > Terrestrial > Soil > Wetlands > Peat ... | reverse complement strand
TGCGGTCACACAACGAGCCGTTCCGAAAGGAAAACGCCTGCCAAAACGATCACCAGGTCCGATACTCAATCTCATTTCTCTCCCGGGTGGAATTTTGGCGATCCACAGGAGACGCGGAAGGCCCCATCTGTTACAAACATCTTGATAAGACAGTGCCTGATGGACAAAATAGTGGCAAGATTGCCGACGCACTGAGAGAAATCTCAGAACGCGTACTTCAGTGAAAGTTGGATAAAGCGCGCATCCGGAGTCAGTTTCTGGAAGCTGCGCGGGCCGGTGATCTTGCCCCCGGTGCTGTCGATCGTCATGTCGCTGGGCTGGCCAAGGGAGGGTGTGTTGAACAGGTTGAAAATGTCAGTGCGGAACTGTACGGTCTGCTCGCGGGGTACGTTGAAAGTTTTGAAAACTGACATATTGATGCGCTCATAACCGGGGCCATAGACATCATTACGCTTGCCTCCCAGGAACCCGAGGGCCGACGCGAGGCTGGTCACGTAGACAGGCTGCGAAGCCGTGGCATAGTGTGGATCGGAGGTACCGGTCGGGATGTAATGGCCTGGCTCATACGCCCAGTCGTTGGGATTCCAGGGGTTTTCAAAGGAGCATGGGTTGTACCAGTTGTTGCGATTGCGCGTCTGGGCGGCGCAGGCCACCCGGATATTTGGATCGGGGCTAGTGAAAGTGCCGCCGCTGGCGTAGGGGTTCTTGATCTTAACAGCCCCCGCTGCATAGCCTCCACTTGTCAAGCGGATGGCGGTCGGGTTAACAGAGAAGGGGTTGCCGGTCTGAGTCGCGAAGGTGGTGTTGGTTGACCAGCCGCCGACCAAATCGTTCAGCACACCCTTATCGTTGAGGAACTTACGTCCCGACCCGAAGGGCAGATCGTATAAGGCATTGAAGGTGAAGCGTTGACGGGTATCGAAGGCGGAGTTGGAATAGTCCATCTTGATGGGAATCAGATTAGTCTGTCGGTATGCTGCATCCCCCGGCGCGAGCATCATCGCAGGCGCATCGTCCAGGGAGTGCGACCAGGTGTAAGTGGCCAGCAGGCTGTTGCCGTGGGAGTATTGCTTTTGAACCTTGGCTTGCAATCCGTTGTAGTTACTGCTGGCAATGTGGCTGGTATATTCCGTACTACCAAAGTCCGGTAGCGGACGGGCGTTCTGCGCGCTGTTACTGGGATTCTCAAGCGCCAAAGGGCTGTTCGGATCAATAAGGGACCCCAGGTGATGCGAGGAGTCCCCCACATAGCTGATAGTGGCAAAAATGCCCTGGGCAAGGTCGCGCTGAATTGAAAGGTTGTAGTCCTCCGTGTAGGGCGTCGTGACCGTCGCCGTAGCGCCGCGAAGCGTTAAATCGCTTATATCGTTGGCAAGACCGTTGGCCAAGACGGTAGAGAAGCCGTTGCTTATGGTAATACCATCGGTGGGGCAGGAGGTTGCGGAACAACTCTGGGACAGGAAGGTTGAATCGTACTGGAAGGGATAGTTTTGCCCCAGATTGGGGAGGTAACCGGCGCTCTCCAAGCCGCCGTAAAAGAACCCATATCCAGCGCGAATGACGGTGTTGGCGTCCGGCGAATAGGCAATGCCGAGACGCGGCCCGAAGTTACTCCTCTGCGCCGTGAGGAGGTGCTGGTCATCGTCGTACTTCAAGGCGATGTTGTCCTGGGCAAGAAGATTGGGGAATGCATTCGAGGTCTGGGCAAAGATGGATTGCACATAGCTCTCGGCTTGACTGGGAATCTCGAAGACAGCCGAGCCGCTGCCATATCCGGTCGTCGTATTGAGCGAGGACGGGCCGGTCAAGTGGTAGGAGGCCTGGTAGCCGCCCACATCCTTATAGGGCTGGAAGTATTCCCAGCGTAGACCCGCATTGACGGTGATCTTCTTCGTGATACGCCAGTCATCCTGGAAATAGGCAGCGCCATACCAGCGAGCCTGCCCGCTGACAAACTCGCTGGAAAGAACCGCACTGTTCTGGCTGTCCAGCAAGAAATCGGCCGGGGCGAAGCCCGTGTTGGGGGCATTCAGGTCGCTCGTGTATTCACCGTTGTACGTAAACGTGCCGCGAGAAGCCACCGGCTGCAACGTGGAGAAGCGGATGCTCTGGATGTTTGCGCCTGCCTTGAGATCGTGGTTGCTAACAATCTTTGTGACATTGTCAAGGAACTGGTATACGTTCTGTTTTTCATTGGCAGGCGAATACCCGCCGCCGCCAAAATTGGCAGTGATGGAAGCCTCCCCCTTGAACGTAACCTCTGGCAATCCGCCGTTCAATAGGCCACCCGGTATGCCGCCGAATCCGAGACTGGCGGCGAAGCCCGTATTCGTTGCATCGAATTGCAGCTTCTGTGCGTGGATGTAATTGAAACCCATTCGGGATTCGTTGGTCAGCGTTGGGGTAAAGACGTGAGTCTCACTGAGCATGAAACTTCCGCTCAGGTTGTTGTTCACTCCCCCGCCGCCATCCAGAATGCCAAAGGTCGGTGCCTGGAACGATGGCTCATGCCAGTAACTGAACGCGGAAGATGCAGTGTCCTTGGTGCCGATGTTCCAATCCAACCGTACATCCCACTGCGTGGTGTCGTCGCTCGATGGAGAGCCGAAAAGATAGTTGTTATAGAGCAGTCCACCGTTGGTATTGGGTTGCGGAAGCATGTTGAGGATCGCCAGGGCGGTCGCGTTCGGCCTGACCCCTGAGATGCCCGAGGTGAGATTGTTATCCGGAAATGGCTGAGGCGCCCCGACAGAACTTTGGTGATACAGCTGAATGGGTCCGGACGCCCCCGTAAGCGCGGGGTTCAACAACTCGGAGAAGTCGCCCGTGCGCTCCCGTAGCGAGGGTACGGTGGTGATAATGGTTTGGTGGTAAGCGATGCGATTGGCCTGCACATCCCCAAAGAAAAACAGCTTGTTGCGGATAATGGGTAAACCGAGGGTCGCGCCAAAGAGGTTTTCGTGATACGGAGGCACGGACGTTGCATTCCAGTCCCTGGCGTCGAGGGCCGTGTTGCGCAAGTACTCCCAGGCGCCGCCATGCATCTCGTTTGTGCCCGAATTCAAGCTGGCGTTGATGATCGCTCCCGCGGAGTGTCCAAATTCGGCCGAGTAGTTTCCACTTTGCACACTGAACTCTGCCAGGCCTCCGGGCGGAGGCTGGGCCACAAAGCTAGCGCCGGTACCGAGATCGACGAGATGATTGGTGTTGTCCACGCCGTCGAGGATGTAGTTATTCTGTTCCGCGCGCTGTCCGCTGGAGTTGAAGTCCCCCGTGCCGGCGCCGTGCGTGCCCTGCGACGGAGCGGCTCCGGCCGACAGTTGGGCAATATAAACCCAGTTACCCCCGCTGAGAGGTACCTTGTTGATGGATTGGGCGTTCGTCACCTGACTGATCGAACTCTCCTGCGTCTGCATCTGCGATGCCGTCGCAGCCATCGAAATGGTTTCTGGTGCAGTGCCGGGCTTTAAGGGCACAACCACATTGAGATGCTGCTGCAGGCTGAGATGCAGATTGATCACCGTGGTGGTTCCGAAGCCCGGCGCACTGGCGGTTATCTTGTAGTTGCCGATTCTGACCGGCGGGAAAACGTAGACACCGGAGCCGTCCGATTTCGCTTTCAACACCTGCCCCGTATCCACACTTGTGAGGGTTATAGTGGCGCTTGGAACGACGGCTCCGGATGGGTTTTGGATCACACCTGTAATCGTGCCTTGATCTGCCTGTCCTATTGCTAAACGCCCCGACCCAAGCAAAACAATAAACGCAAAGACGGTCATTTTCAGTTTCATCGTGTTGTCTCCAAACCCATGGAAAAGAATTTTTCTGAACGGGTTGCAGGGCCGGCAATTCGATTGCTTCCTGCGTAATTCTCGACTTTCTCGCGAGTGCTAGTGCGCAGAAGTGTTGAATATCGTCCATCTGTTCTCATACACCGGCTCTCTGGGAACGGGGAAACTCGCGTCAAATATCGATACCGTTTCGAGCTACTCCAGCCCGTACCATGCCTTTTGTCACTGTCTGGTGGCGCGGAACGATGCGCGCTTCAGACGCAGTGCTCTAAAAGGCGAGTCTGTCCGGATTTGCGCCTATCGGCGCTTGGTCGTGCGCAGATAGGCAGGGCTCACCTGTGAACGTGCCCGCCGCGGTTTGAGCCCGAGGCGAGCACTCGTGACGAGATAGATCGCAAATACGGCTTTTTCGAGTGTCCAAAGTGCAGCGCGCTCACAGATAGAGCGAGTGTGCGCCTGCCGGAGATATGCTCAGGCAGGCGCCATCGAAATTCTCGACTTATGGCATACGGTAGAGCTGGACCCGCTCGATTATGCCCGGATGCAGCACCAGAATCTCACCCTGTGCATCGTCGTCGCCTTCGATCCAACGGGTAAGCTCCCACTTTCCGTCTACGAACTTGCCTGTTTGTACGACGCCGAGTCCCACATTGGCCGGTCCGGGCGTATTCGCCGTAAAGTCGACGCGCATACCGCCGCCGGCGAAATAATACTCGTCGGGCCCGGTGGCAATCGCAATTGCAGAAGCTTCCAGCGGCGGCAGAGATTCGGCCCCCGGTTCAGGGTCTCTCGGCGGAGACGCCACTGCTCCCCCTTTGGGTTGCGGGGGAAGGCCCCTGGCCCGGCCGGTATAGGTAAACGTCAGGGTGTAATTGCCCAGTCTGACCTGCTTGGGCGAGTCGCCCTGGACCATCCGCATCGCGGTCATGGTGCCGGTTCCCTGGTGCGCCAGAATCAACGGCGCCAGATTGTTGAGCATTCCATATGTGGCGGCAAAGTCCGGGGGAATCGGTCTCCCACCGTCCACGCCAAACGGAGAATAGCCGATCGCATTGTACTTGCCAACGGCCATGATCACGTTGCCCGCAACGGTGCCCGACTCGGGAATAAAAAGCGGGTCCCCGTTCTGGATCCATCTTTCGCAGATCACGTCGAAATACGGCAGGTAGAGATCCGGCGACAGGATGTCAATTGCCGGAGCTCCGGCCCGCCAGATGTCGTGCACCTCTGGCAGTGGACCGCCGCTGGGAAATGTTCCCGGCCAGGCCTCATTCGGTTGCTGTTCCCACCCGTTCACGTACATGGGAATGTCATAACCCGACTTACCCGCCTCGGCTACGCTGTGCATTGCGGCCATACATCGGCCAAAAGTCGGATCGTCAAAAACTTATTGGCCGATTTCGGGAAGCCGAATCGTCTCACTGGCGCCGGAGGGCCACAATGACGTTTCATCCTGGTCCACCGTTCCGCTTCATGCAGTCCGCGATTCCGCTAACTACCCGAAATGCGGACCGCCTCCCAGCGAAATCCTGGACCACTGCAAGCGGAATCACCGGACCACTTCGACCAGAATCCGCACTCCGGACACCGGGATAGCCTCTCCGATATCCGCAAACCTCCATGGACACGTGCCAAGCGCATGATTCGGACAGAATTCAACCAGGTAGCGATCCAAATCCGCGGTAAATTCTCTCCATCATGGCGAATTTCAACAAGTTCCTATACCTTGCTCCCGCGTCCACTCAATAGCCGTAAGAGACCGTTTCCTGAGTTACCGGACTTTGTCTCAGGCATTGAGGAGGGCGCTTGAATTCTTGCGCGAGGGAGAAGGATGCGAACTGAAGTTCCTTGGCCCGGAGCGCTATCGATCGCCAATTCACCGTCGAAATCGGCAATACGCTCCTGCATGCCCAGAATGCCATAGTGGTCTTCAGAATTGGAGTCGTTGGCTGTAAAGCCTTGCCCATCGTCTGAGATCCCGATAGCGAGATCGCGCGCCGAAAAGTCAACCTGTACCCGGATATTCTGCGCATTGGCATGAAGGACGGCATTGAAGATCGCTTCCCGCACCACCATGGCTATCGCGTGGCTGGTCTTCTGATTGATGTCGAACTGCTCTCCGCTCACCACCAAGGTCGTCTCAATGCCGTAGGTCCGCCAGGTTCGTTCGGTCATAAGCCTTAGAGTGCACACTAAGTCTTGTGGGGTCTGCGCATCAGTTCGCAGACCAGCGACAGCCTGGCGCGCCTCATCCATCGTGACCTGGATCTGTGTAGATGCAAATCGAACCAGATGGGAACGGGATTCAAAATCTCCAGCATCATCGCTCGATGCCGCGTGGAGAAGTGCTGAGACGCTCGCGCATCCTTGTATCAAGGTATCGTGTATCTCGCGTGCAATCCGGCCTCGCTCTTTGATGACTGCCTGAAATTTGCTGGTCAACTGCGCCTCATGCACCCAGTAGGCGAGCATCAACAAACCCAGCACGGCAAGAAAGCACACACTCCGAAACCGGAGCGTTTGATAAAAGAATTCGTCCTTGACGATATTGAGGCCGGCTTGTATCTCGTGTTCAGGGCTGTCGGTCTCCCATGCCACGGCTTCGAACCGATAGTGTCCAGGAGGAAGATTGGTGTATGAGGCAACTCTCTGCGCCGGGTCCGCTTGTATCCAGTCGCGGTCAAATCCGTCAAGCTTGTATCGGAAACGAAGTTCGCTTCTAGGACTGAGCAACGCGAGATCGTACGCAATTTCGACCCGCTTGCTATCCGCGGTCAAGACTACGGAATTCGATGCAGGAGCGGTACGGCCATCTACGGACACGGAATCGATATTCAGGTGTGCCAGATGCGATGGAACACCCGCGTCGGGATTGATAATCCATATTCCACTGATCGTTGCGAAGCACCCTTCGCCGGCGCTCGTAATGACCCCGGAGGATTGTCTACCCCCGTAAAACTGCGTCGCCATCTCTCCGGCATTCGCCGAAAAGATATGCATCGATACGAGCTTTGATGGAGCATCCGCCTGATGAATCAACTCACTGCGGTTCAGCATCATGACGGCTGTTGGGGTGCTGAGCCAAATACGGCCCTTTGCATCTTCCAGAATGCAGTAGATGCTGTCGCTCACCAAGCCTGTTTGAGTGGTGTAATGAGCGAAATGCCCACCAGCGTAGCTATAGAGCCCATTTCCCCTGGTGCCGATCCAGAGAACTCCATCGGAATCCTGGTATAGAGACCATACCCTTTCACCACTCAAAGCCCGGGTTACCGCGTCGTCGATAAACGATTCGCCTCGTCTATGACTAAGACCGCGATCTGTCCCTATCCAGACATCTCCGTCGCGATCCTCGATAATGCAGCGAATGCTGCTATAAACCAGCACATTTTCTATCATAAAAGTTCGGAAGCCGTGAGGGACAAGATGGCTTACGCCGTAGTCGGTTCCGATCCAGAAGCTGCCATCCTTGGCCTCTGTTATACTTCGCACATAGTTATTGACGAGGCCATTGCCGATATCGTAGTGTACGAAGCCCGAAGGCGTCTCGTGATACAGACCGTTTCCGTCTGTCCCAATCCAGAGAGACCCGTCCCGGGCGCGGAAAACATTTCGTACGTGAACTCCATTCATGCCAGGGAAGTGCCATGGGATTAGATCGTTTCCTTGAACGTGAAAGAGCTGTTTGTAAGCGGCCCACAGTCCCCCATTAACATCCAGAGATACTGTTGCATAGTCTTGGCTTTCGTTGTCTGGTATATCGACGATGCGCACCGGCGACTTGCTGAGACGCACTAGCCCTGCTTCCGTTCCTATCCAGAGGTCCCCATCGCTGTCTTTGAGCATGGCAAGGACAGTGTTGCTAAGCAGCGACTTTGACGCAGCGAGGCGCGTTACCTCATTGTTATGGACACGGTAAATGCCTTCTCCGATCGAGGCTGCCAATAAGTCTCCATTTTCCATCTCTTGCAAGGAGCGGACAGTAGCATGAATGCCGCTTACACGTTTGAATTGCTTCTGCCCCCTTGCGAGCCGGTATAGACCCTCGACAGTTCCAGCCCAGATCGTGCCGTCATAAGTTTCTAACAAGGACCTTACATGGGCTCGTGGGTCCCCTCGGTGGAGGACATATTCGTGGGCCTTTCCGTGGTCGCTTACAAAAAGTTGTGGCCCACCTATCCAATAGCGCCCCAAATGATCCTGTATGATTCGGTTGACGTTCAAAAAAGGAATGCCAAGCTCACTACTGGCGGACTCAAGATGGTCGCCCTGAACTCTAAAGAGACCGCCATCGGTGGCCACCCATATAAGTCCATTTGTATCCTGATAAAGGCCCTTGATGAAGGCGCTTTGCGGGCTGTTTGCGGCGCGATAGCGGCGAGCAACTCCTCCTTTGAGCTGGATTAGACTTTCTCCGTCCGTTCCAATCCAGAGGCTGCCATCCCGCGAAGCCAGCAAGCCTATGATGTCGTTGTCTTCGATACCCGGTATGTCCTGATTTGTATACGAACGAAACCTTAAGCCATCGAATCGCGCAAGACCGTTGCTGGTGCCGATCCAGAGGTAGCCGTCGGAAGTCTCGCTCAATGCAAGTACGGTCGCCCCCGGGAGTCCATTCCACATCTGCCAGGAACCGATTCTGTAGTTGGATAGCCCGGCAGAAGCTGGAACTTCAAGCGCGCGCGCCCCCCGGGGTACACGAACCGCCTGTGCGCGGAGTTGATGGGTCGCTCCCCACAATGCCCCCAGGCAAAAGAGAATTTGGATGGCCCTTGAGAAATGCTCAGTCAGCACATGCGATCTTGCTCGTCCTGTTTGAACATCCACCGGTCTCAACGTAGTGGCGGGCATAGGTGATCTGTGTGAAGGCACAAATCATCGACTGTCCATGCCCCTCCTGTCAAGGGTTGAGCGGAGTTCGTCGTCATGCGATCGTCCTCATCCTCATTAGATGGATACGCATGGGGCAGCAGGTTTTCCGGCGAGCCTCATGCAGCGGCAACCCGGAGGCCCGTTGGATAACGACGCAAAACCCAAAACCCAAGGCGGCTTGAAGTTGAGGCATCGAGGTCATTGGATTGTGGGCCATAAGTCAATATTCCAAAGAATCAATCAACATGCTATTATGCGTCTGCGCTAGAATGCCGATTCAAATCCTCATCGTCGATGACCATCCAATAGTGCGCGTTGGCGTTGCGGCCATGATTGCCAGATACGACGAACTCAGAGTTTCAGGCTTGGCTGGCAGTGGTGAAGAAGCGCTCGAACAGTATGCCAAGAATCGTCCCGATATTGTTCTGCTCGATCTCCGTTTGCCTGGGATGAGCGGCTTGGAAACCCTCCAGATCATTCGCAAAAATGACCCCAGGGCACGGATCGTTATACTCACCACCTATGATGGCGATGAGGATATTCACCGCGCGATGCTGGCGGGCGCCAAGGGATATCTGACCAAGGGACTCCCACCAGAAACGCTGCTTGAAGCTATCCGTAAAGTCTATGCTGATGGCTTATATATTCCATCGCCTATATCGAGATCGCTCGCCAAGCGGACCGCCGACACCTGTTTGAGCACCCGTGAATGCGAAGTGCTGCAGCTTATGGCCGAAGGAAATTCAAATAAGGGTATCGCAGAAAGGCTCGGAATTCGTGTATCCACCGTCAAGTGCCATATAAGCGTGATTCTTACTCGACTGAATGCAAATGACAGGACACAGGCAGTCATCATAGGCCAAAACCGCGGATTTATGCATCCGTCCAAACCCGCCTGAAGTAAACTCGTCGCTCATCGATCCAGCGCTTGGGCAGGATTTTGAACTGCTGCACCTCATTACGCTCGACCACTTCGACCTGGCAACCGAACATCTGCTCGGCCCCTTAGATCAGCATGCCTGTGTAACCGTCGTCAACGAACACCTTGGCGATGGTATCGAAGCGGCAGAACAACCGCGTCAACACGGCCCGGGCTCCGACCCGGTCCTGAATACCCGCCGAGTGTACGATCACGGTGAATAGGTTACCTTCCGTATCGACCGCGAAGTGTCGCTTGCGCCCCTTGATCTTTTTGCCCGCGCCGTAGCCGCGCCGCCCCTTTTAGACAGGTTCTAAGGCTTGCCGGCGGAGGCATAGGCGGTACAGAGTTCGTCAGTCACTCCTTTTCCTTCTTCCACAGTAAAGATGCGATCCGCCGCTGTGAGGTTGAGCTTTTCCACCTGCCCGCTGGGCCAGTGAATCTCCACTGCATCGACCTTGTCTGCATCTCCCAGGCCAAAGTGGACCCGCATGTCGTTGGAGGAGAGATAGCTCCCGCCGCTCAGCACGTCTCCACGCTGACGAATGCCGCCCGCTGTCAGATAGACTGTCGCTCCAACCGCATCGCGAGGGCTCTTGGCCCCTCCGATCAGCTTCAACTCGACCCAGTGGTGGTGGTCCGGATTCACGTTGCGAAGCAGCACCGGAACGCCGTCCATGTTGTTAATGACGACGTCGATCTTGCCGTCGTTGAAGAGATCACCAAACGCCGCGGCGCGTCCCACGCTGACAGTCGCAAGTCCAGTTCCCTCGACGGCGGGAACCAGCTCAAATTTGCCATTCTTCAGATTGTGGTAGAGCAGCGGGCGCTCGGCATAGCTGGTTCCCCACTCCGGATGCTGATCCACTTGCGGATACACATGGCCGTTTATGATCAGCAGGTCTTTCCACCCGTCGTTGTCGTAGTCCAGGAAACCGTCGGCGAAACCGACAAACGGGATGGAGGACTCCGCTATGCCGGACTGATAGCTGATATCCGTGAAATACCCTTTCCCGTCGTTCTGAAAGAGAACATTGTAGTCGTCGGAAAAACTGGTGTTCACGATATCGAGGTGGCCGTTGTTCAAATAGTCTCCAGCAGCGATGCCCATATTCGAGATCTCGCGGCCGCTCTCGTTCACCGCGTATCCGCTCATGTAACTGTTGTCTTCGAAGGTCCCATTGCCTTTGTTGATATACAGATAGTTAGGCGTGGAATCGTTGGCCACCAGAAGATCCGGCTTGCCGTCCCCGTCCACGTCCACAAACAGCGCCCCTAGGCCGTAGTACCCGCTGGGATCGTCCACCCCCAGCTTTTTGCTGACATCGGTAAAGGTTCTGTCTCCGTTGTTGTGAAAGAGATGGTCATGCTCGCCCCGCAAGCCGCGCGGGCCGCACATCACCTGCACAGCGCGGTACTGGCAGAAAGCACCGTTCGCAGTTTTTGATCCGGAGGCCGTGAAATCGGACGGGGTCAGGTGAATATAGCCATCCACGAAGAGGTCCAGGCGTCCGTCGCCGTCGTAATCGCCGAAGGTGGCGCCCGCCGACCATATCGGAGGCTGCGCCGTGCCCACAGCGACGCCAGCTTGTTCGGCGACATCCGTGAACGTGCCGTCGTGATTGTTGTGATAGAGGCGGTTCATCAATATGCGTATATCTGCCATGGAAGCCCAGACACAGATACTGAAAGTTGAAAAGGACGGCGAGGACGGCCTGATTGTGACGTTCTCAGATGGCACAACAGCCGGATATGTCGTGGAAGAGTTGCTAGGGCTGAGACCGTTCCGGGAACGTGTTGAAGAGCCTCTGAAGTCAGACCGACCCACCACCATCGTGACAAAAATTAGATTTTTAGTTGGCGCTCCCTATTCAACGTAGATTCCAGACACCACCGCTTCCCCGCTGTTACCAAACGGTATTCCAAGTTATGCGTCCTGCGGAAGGCGATGCTTAGAGTGATGCCGTTCTCGGCGCATAGAGTTGAATCGCTTCTGCCGTTTCTACGACAGAGGCTTGCCGAAGGATGGCCGAGACGGAGACGAGCAAGCTGCCTTTGCGGTAGCGGCGTGGCTGCAACGTGCCGACCGGAATGGCTCACTTGGCAGCTACTTCAATCCACCGCTGACACCGGAAGAGCGAGGTGTCGCCAAGATTGAGGGGTGGATTTTGGGGGTTATGTGAACCGGCGACCGATTCCCCGGCTCTTTGTGCTCTAGCCAAGTCTGAGGACTGGAGCCGTAAAAGCTGTTTAAAATGCAACGACGAAAGAGATTACACAGCGCATTGAATACTGTGAAACGCCCTCCCACCGCTCGGATTGTAACCCGGACGCGGCGTAGCGAACTGCTGGCGCAGCACGGTCACATTGCTGATACCGGATAGCAGGTACTTTCGCCAACTTTGTCGCTCTTGAGATTCGCTATTGCCGTCCAAAAACCATGCGCTAAGGGCAAGATGCCCGGCTCGGTTATAAGCGACCATGTATGGCTCAACAAGGCGGGGACCGGGGTCGCTACCCAAGCTGTACTGAAACGATATTTGGTTTCTGCCCTGAATGGCAGCGCAGATGACGGTCACGCTCATAATCCCTCGCTTTCCGGGGAAGAAGGCGAGTATACACCTCGCCGGTTATATTGCGTTCGACCGGATTCGCTCTGCTGCCGCTCAGACCCGCAGAGCAAAAATACCGTTCACAATATCCCCTCTCAGTTCCATCCCGGTTACCACCCCCCAACAATTCGCTGCTCTATGAATTGCTCCAACCCTTTCATGGAATACATCACCATTCTGTCGATTCTGGTGACCGCTGGCCCGGAGGGCGACCTCTTTGCCCTCCAGCTTCTGAGCGTTTTGACACTGACGCCGAGAAACGCCGCAGCCTCCTTCTCGCGAACGTATCGGTTGCCAATCTGCTTCTTGGCGGCTGGCAGAGCCCCGAGACGAGCGGCCACCCGGCCAGCCAGTTTCTCGATGAGTTCCTCTTCAGCCAGTGCGGCAATTGCTGGGCGCTCGTCACCAAAGATGCGCGTGAGTGAGTCCGTCACGCAGTCTCGTACCGCGTCGATGCGCTTTTGAAGCTGGGTGAATTCCTGCTGAATCTCAAGTAGCTCTTTTCGAGCGTCGGCCAAATCTCGAAGTGTTCTTCGCATGGATTCCTCCTTCGGATTGAGAGCATACCGGATGACAGGGGCTCATCGACTCGAACAGGAAGTCAGCGCTTTATAGGCCGTCGTCGGGCATGACAGCCTATTGAGATGTGGGTCTACCGCATGAGAAGGACAAATCGGGCGGCAACGGGCTTACAATGCATTCGTGAATGAGTAAACGCTTGGCAACCATCCCGACTAGACTTCTAGCCCTGACCAGCGTTTTGTTCCTGCCTCTGTTCGCCTGTCGCGATGCGCGAACTCCGGGCGAAGAGGGCACATCCACGATTGAGGGAGGTAGCGCGATGTCACTTGCGGTTACGACGACAGCATTCTCACCGGGTGGTGCAATTCCCAAGAACTACACCTGCGACGGGGCTGACGCCTCGCCCGACTTGTCATGGTCTAGTGCTCCTGCCGGAGTCCAGTCATTCGCGTTGATAGCCGACGACCCCGACGCCCCGGTCGGCACTTGGACGCACTGGCTCATCTGGAATATCCCCGTGCAAAGCACCGGATTGCCCAAGGGCGTGCCGAAGGA
>Ga0075522_10002620_pt1 | contig 13274 bp, 25 predicted proteins | sample NGEPerA_FD_74796 | JGI IMG/M metagenome (GOLD analysis project Ga0075522, IMG submission 74796) | Arctic peat soil microbial communities from the Barrow Environmental Observatory site, Barrow, Alaska, USA - NGEE PermafrostL2-A | ecosystem: Environmental > Terrestrial > Soil > Wetlands > Peat ... | reverse complement strand
GACCCGGCAGCGCGTGCGCTAGGTAGTAGTCGCTCTCCTCGTCCGCGAGGTCGGGATACCACGAGGGCGAGAGGTGGCGGCACTCGTACGGATACGTGGTACGGATCGACGGAAGACCGTGGCCGGAGCCAGGGCGGTAAAGAGCGAAGGTCGTATCAATCCACGAGTGGTAGACGCCCGGCTCTAGTTGGCCCTTCCAGTGCGGCGGGTTAGGGCCGAGCAGGTTCTTCTCGTGGTGGTAGTCGCGCATATCGAGCGACACATCGGCGAGAGACAGTCCGAGCCCAGCCTTCGGCACGTCCGGGTAGCGCTCGAGCAGCTCGTGGAGATGAGGCACCGCATCAAGCGGACAGTCCTCGATAGGCACGCAGTCCGGGTCGGTGTAGACGAACCAGTCAGTCCCGACGCGCCGGGCATCGGGACTGCTGAGTCCGTAATGCCAGAACGCTCGCGCCCCGTTATTCACCCCGGTCCACCACACGGTGTGCGGCGAGCTGCGCAGATACTCGAGCAGTGGCTCGTACGTCGAGAAGTTATCCAACAGGACCAGGCGCTCGTGGCCGGCGTGCTCGAGCCACTCCACCAACGCCTTCAGCGGCGTCAAACGGTCCCTGACGTTGACGATGACCGGGATGGCTAGCGCATCCACAGCCGCCGCCTCTGAACGAACAGCTCGCCGCCGGACCACATCGTGGGGTCGCCCTTCGCGTACGTCGCATCGTTGGGAAGCGCGTTCGAGCGGCCCGTGCTGTAGTGCAAGTGCTCGACAACGGACTCCGGCACGTAGCGATGCCGGGCGCGGCTCTTCGCGGTCTCGAACAACTCCGTCTCCGACCAGCAGTGCTCGTAGCCCGAGTGCAAGACGACGCCTGGCTCGTTCACGCAACCGCCGAAGTGGGCGATGTAAGAACGAGAGACCAGGGCTAGGGTGCCGTACGGGTTGTGTAAGTCCGCTGGGACCGTCACCCCGCCGATCATGTCGATGTCGCCCTGGGCCTCGAGCAGCGGCGCGAGCCAGCCGGGGTGAAACAGCACGTCGTCGGCGCACAGGAAAACGAAGTCGTCGTCCGTCTCGCGGAAGAGGCGGTTGATGCGGTTCGGCCACGTGTCGCCGTCGTCTATCGACTGCCACGCACCCAGCCGGTTGCACTCCTCGATGGTCGCGTTGTCGCTCGTGGCGAACACAACCTCGTGCGGCTCCGGCGTGGTGGCTGCGATGTTCGCGAGCAGCGGCTCAATCCGGTGTGGGCGATCAAGGACGGGGACGAGGATGGCGACGCTCATGCGTCGTGCTCCTCGGAGTACGGCAGCACGACGGCGCCGAGGTGGACCGCCTCCTCCGGTGGGTCGAAACTCTCACGGTACAGTCCCGCGACGGCCTCCTGTATTTCGAGGAGCTTGCCGTTAGTCGGCCACACCGAGCACTTGCCGAGCTTGACCTGCACCGACTGCTCGCCGGTAGCGTCGGTCGCGCGAGCGATGATCGTGCAAAGGCTCATCCGGTGATATTCCGTCCCGCGCGTCCGTGGTACCGGAGGCGTTCGGGAACGCAGACGAACTTCCCGCCCAGCGCGTGAATCTTGAGCCAGAGGGCGTAATCTTCCACGATGCGGTCGGGGAGGTCGTCGTAACCGCCGACAGCGCGCAGCCAGGTGGTACTGATGCACGCCTCGCCGTCGATGTAGTTCTCGCGCTGGAGGCGCTCACCGTCGAACGGGCCTTCGGCGTGCTCGTGACCGTGACAGTAGGAGTACACGACCGCGGCATCGGGGTGGGCCTCAATCGCCTCAGCCATCCGCTCGAGATACGTCTCCTCGAACTGGTCGTCGTCGTCCAACACCGCAATCCACGGCGTCTGCACCGCGGGAAGAAGCGCGTTGCGCTGACGGGTGACGTGCTGGGTGCCAAACACATCCGGCTCCTCGATGCGGATTAGGTGCGGCACAGGCCCGTAGGACTGGGCTAGCACCGACTCCATCGCCTCGACGAGCAGGTAAGCTCGCTCAGGGATTGAGACGGTGACAACCGTGAAAAGTGGGGTCATGTGGCCTCCTGCGAAGGGCACGGAATAGGGTCGAAGACAACGGGCTGCGCGGTGATGTCCCGGTAAACGGCTTCTAACTCGTCGTCTGTTAGGTGCGCGTACTGCGTGAGGTGAATGCCGTCGCCGCGGTCGATCTCCCACTGCTGGAGCGACGCGGTGTTGCCGCGAATCTTGCGGCGAAAATGCTCGAGCGAGCGGTACTGCCAGTGGCGAATCTCAAGGCCAGAGACGGTGCGCCAGTCGCCGGGCAGACGAACGCTGTGATTGCCGACCGCGAGCGTGGCGCCCTCAACCCAGCGAAACGCCACCTTCGGCAGCCGCTCCGCCGGCACGTACTTGTGCTCCCAGTCGCGGTGATGCCACAGCGTCGCCTCGACGATTCCTACGTCGGCAGCCTGACAGAGAAGGAAGTCGGCCAAGGTCAAGCTCCATGCGTCGCCGGCACCCCGGAGCCCGACGCCACCCCAAAGTTCGTCGGCGTCAAACGGAACCACCCATCGGTGGCCCGCGTCGCCGATCATCTGCGCGGCCTGGTTCATCCAGCGCTCTTGGTCGTGCCAGGGGCCGCGTGCGTCGAGGATGTAGACCTCGGGGAACGACGCGAGAATGTCGCGCGTGCCGTCGGTCGAGGCGTCGGCGATGATGATGCTGTCGACGCCCTGGTCGAGCAGGTTGCGAATGCAAGGGCCGATGATGTCGACCTCGTTCTTCACGGTCGAGCAGGCGCCGATAGTCACGGGTAGCGCGCCCCTTCCGCCCGGTGCTCGCCGATGTGCTGGACGCGCGGCGGGTCGTCAATATCGCCGACGTAACCGAACGTGTAGCCGTGCTCCTGCAAGAACCACGTGAGCGCCATCTCCGCCGTCGCCACACGCTCGCGAAGCACGAGCTGAATGACACGCCGCGGAATCAGACACGGATTCGTCGAGAAGTTGCGGGTGTACTCCGTGAAGGTCGGATGCACCACCCAAGCGTCCGGATCCATGCGGGTGATATCGCCGGCGTGACTCTCGGGACCGTTGACCGGCTGGCGCTTGAGCACGAGCTGCGCGAGGTGTGGATTCTCGTCGAGAATGGCAACCATGCGCCCGAGGTCGACCGGCTCGTTGTACGTGAAGTCGTCCTCCGCGTGGAAGACGTACTCCACGGAAGGCTCCTGGATGGCGAGACGCCAAGCGTCGGCGACGGTGGCGACGAAGCCCTCCCGCTCGAAGTGAGAACGAACGGCGAACTCACCGCCCCACGCCTCCCTCAAGAACGCCCCATAGTTCGCGTCCCCCGAGTCGTCCATGACGTAGCGAAACTCGGGGTACGGCCGAAGCTGCTGCGCAAGGCTGTTGACAGCGCGCGGCAGGTACTCGGCGCGGCCGTCCGTGACGACCACTAGGGCGACGTTCACGAGGATCGCCCCGCGCGCCGCGCCGTGAGGCGTTTGCGCTGTAGTGAACGCTGCTTCACGCCGGCCTTCCCCTGCGAGCGGGCTTTGCCGGGACGACTGGCGACTTGACGGACGTAGCGCCTTCGCGCCGGGGGCGCCACTATTGCCTCGCTTCGCGCAGCGTCGCGATAAGCACATCGCACTGCGATGGCGTCAATAGTGCCCGAGCGATATCGTGAATCTCGTCAAGGTGGTACTTAGGACGCTTATTTCGCGCCTGCTCACCGCGCGTCGCCCAGCGGCAGTTCTCCGGCGCGTACGGCCCGTCAACGTCGATCCGGTCGAGGGACATCCCCTCCGGCCGGTCGCCCATATCGGCCAGGAAGTTCGGGAAGCCGTCGGGGCCGAGCCAGCGCTCGCAGACCGTGATGCCACGGCCACCGTAGTGCGGCCAAGCGTGGTCCTTGGGATTGAGACAGCGTTGCCGCATGCCTTTCCATGTGTGGTAGAGGTAGTGCCGCTTACCCCGAACCGCGTAGCCGTGCGTCGTATGGACTTCCGGGTTCTGGGCGCTTAGACGCTCTGAACTTTGCTCAGCCTGAAAACAGCCGCATGAAGTCGAACCGGCGGTACGTAGATCGCCGCCCTTGACGCTCCGCTCCGTGCCGCAGTCACACCGGCACAGCCAGAACGCCTGCCTATTCCGAAGCTCCGTCCGCGCGAGTACCGTCCAGCGCCCAAAGCGCTGCCCCGCCATATCGGTAGCAGGCCGACCGCCTAGGCCGTCGTACTTCAGGCATCCACAAGAGTTGGTATACCGTCCGAGGCGGTGGGCTATCGTAACGGTCTCATTGCCGCAATCGCAGCGAACACGAGCAGCTCTACGACCGTGCTGGCGAGTTTCGGCGAGAACCGTCAGGTGCCCGTAGCGCGTCCCCGGTGCAAGGCTTTTAGTGATCGGCGATGCCATAGCACTCAACTCCCCACTTGGCGCAGAACTCGCATTCGGGGTTGGAATCTCTCGGAATGAGATTTTTTGTCCTGCGATTCCAGCCCCGCCAGTACAACCAGCCACCGACGAGCGACACGGCGACGAAGCCGTACTGGCGTGTCGCGATGTCGTAGGCGCCGGCGGGAAGCTGCAGCGCACAGAGGTACAGCCAGCCGAAGCGGAGGCCGCGGGAAATCATCGCCGTGCCCGCCAGGAGCGTCACGGCGAGAACCGCGCTGCCGATCTCGAGCATCATCGCTCGGGCGTCTCCGGCAGGCTCGCTATCGCGGCAGCGGCCTCGGCGAGCTGGCGCTCCTCGCGAGCAGCGTAGTAGCGTTCAAATTCAGCCTCGTTCTTCAGCGCGCGAGCCTCGTCCTCGTCGGGCGAGGCTGCCATGAAGTCCACCCAGCAGGTGCCCTGGCACTGCGGGCACTTGCGGAAGTCAGCGTGGTGGGGGTAGTTAGCACCACACGACGAACACCTAAACGCGGGCATGCAATCCCCGTGGCGGAGCGTCCGCTGACAGTGGTGGCCGGCTCCGCGAATTCCACTGGATACGCCTACTAGCGGCCTGCTCTAGAGGCGTCGCCCACCGGCAGTTCGCGGGTGAGTACGGGCCGTCGTTGTCGATACGGTCCAGCGTGTAGGTCGGACGGCCGCTCGGATAACGACCGGGGGGCCGGTCGCCCATGTCCGCAACGAAGTTCTCGAAGTTGTCCCACCGCTCGCAGCACGTGATGCCGCGGCCGCCGTAGTTCGCGTAGCCCTTGTCGCGTGGGTTCCGACAGCGCTGGCGCATGGTTACCCATGTCGCGTACAGCAAATGCCCGCTGTCACCGTTTCTACGTGACTGTCCGTGGGTGCGATTGACGATCTTCGACCGCGCCGCAGTCGCCTCGCTGCGGAGGCACCCACACGAGCGAGTCAGGCCACGATGGAAGTTTGTTGGGCGTATAGCCTTGGCCGTGCCGCAGTCGCACCAGCATAGGTACTGTCGGCCTCGACGCCCAGGCAGCGTCGTGTAGCCGACTACGGTGAGGCGCCCTGAGCGTTGACCAATCATGCGGAAGTCGAGCAGCGATAGGAGGAGGACATCGGCTCACCCGTGGTCGAGAAGTCGGTGATGCTCGGGGCAGAGAAGCGTCCCAGGCCCGTACGGAGCGCCGTCGGCGTACCGGCCGCCGATGTGTGCCGCTTGAAGCCCAATCGTCTCAGCGCAGCGAACGCCATCAGTGTCGCTATAAGCGCACCGGCCGTCGCTCTGCGCGAGCAGGGCGTTGCGGAAGGCGCGCTGAGTTGCGCGAGCGGCACTGTCAAGCCCGCGCTTCGGCGGGCATTGTGGGCAGCGCTGTCCTTGCGGGTACGTCGTTCGGTGCGTCAGGCACTTCCGTACTAACGGCATCGACACCGCCTCGTAGGGAGAGTAGGAGTTCGCGGGCCTTCTCGGGCGTGAGCGTCAGCCCGCGCTGTGCGTGCTCGAAGACGACACGCCGCACGTCGTAGGACGTGGGGCCGAGGGGTTGGACGGTGACGATCACAGGTAGCGAGCCCCCCGCGCGAGTTCGTGCGCTCTGTCGGACGCCTCTTGGAACGAGAAGCCCTGCGCTTGGAAGGTGGCGAACCAGTGCGCGCGAGTCCAGCAGCGCTCGCAGATGCAGCCGTTGGGGTAGCCGTGGCAGCGACCGTGTAGGGGTCCGGACGTGATCACGGACTCAGACGGTTTATCGACAATAGCGTCAGGCATTACTTTTGTCCAGACTTATCGACACGCGCCACTTAGAGACGCTGGGTTGAGAGACGCCGTACATCTCCGCCACCTCTCGCTGGGTTCCGGGTGTGCTGGCAATCGCGACGCGCTCCGCGAGCGTGCCTCCGTAGCGCCGGCGCTCGCGGCCTTCCGCAAGACGCTTGTCCTCAGCCACAGCCCTGTCGCGCAGGTCGTAGCCGTACTGGCGGCTGAAGCCGTACCGCTCCGACGCTTGGGTGGCGGTGACCTCACCCGACGCGATCTCCCGCCCGATGTCCAGCCTGCCCTCGAGCGTCGTCTTGTCGTGCGGCGCCTTCACCCGGACACGAGCCAGTCGGAGAACGCCCAGCGCGATCCGTAGCAGCTCCACCCTGCGGCGCTCGCCGGCGGCGTGCCATTCCTCCTGCAGCCAGTACGGCGAGGCGTAGATCACGTCGACCAGCGCGCCGCAGGACTCGCAGCGCCGCCGCTTGCCTTTCGGGGCGTGGCAGTTCTGGCACTCCGAGGCGAAGATCAGTGCCGGTCCCGAGAGGATGCGCGAGGCGTTCGACTTCTCTTTCGGGGTCGGGCTGAACTGCTGCGTGGCGCCCTGGCTGACGAGCGCGAGCTGAGCCATCACGCGGCGCATCAAGAGGCCGTAGTCCATCTGTCGCCTCATGCCGGCACCGCCTGCCGTCCGCGCGCCGAGCGCGCCTTCGCGACCTCCGAGCGCTCGAGATGCTCGGCTTGCATCACGGCGAAGATCCGGTCAAGCTCCGCTCCGTGGTGCTCGCAGAATCGACCGTTAGGGCCGTGGCCGGCGACGTGCGCGCAGTCATCGCCCGAGCGACAGCGACGCGGCGGAGCTGTTGTCACTACCGCCGGGCGAGGAGCCTCGAGTGCGAGTGGAATCTCGGCGCCGTTCTCCGTTGGGTAGAGCGCGTGCCATTGGTCCCCACATCCAGCCGCGTCGAGTAGTCGCCCCACAGTCGTAATCTGGATGCGCCTGTACCGTCGGAGGTGGGATGGCGAGAGCGGCGTCGCGTATCCGGCCGCGGCGCAGAGCGTCGAGAGCGAGGTCTGGTTGATCTCGAGGTAGGCGTCAAGCCAGCCCAGAAACGGCGCCGCCAGGATGCGCCGGTACGTGCCGCCGCCTCGGTTCGACTTCGCGCCCCAGTTACGCGGCGCGACTCCGGCGCGCCTGCGCTTAGCCTCCGCGTAGATTCGCTGATACTCCTTGAGCGCCTCGTGTCGCTCCGGGTCGTTCATCAGTCGTTCGTACTTGGCTTTAGTGTTGATCTGCAGGCATATCTGGCACCCGTTCGCCCCGGTGTTCTCAGGCGTACGCCGATGCCTATTACGGCAGAACACCTTGATGTCGACGCACCCCTCCTTGCGGTGCCGCGCGCGGTCGCGATCACGGCCACACTCTCGACATGAACCGCGGGGCGTCCGGGTGTTCGGCGTGGCGTTGTCGTGACCGCGGGAGCACACCTCGCGAGGGATTACGCGAGTCACGCTGCCACCGCGGCCTGCGTCGCCTTCAGGACAAGCTCGTGGTGCACCGCTGTCCATGTGTCCCGCGCCTCGCGCCACTCCCAGCCGTGGATCTCGTCCCCCACCTGCTCGGGGATCGGACGGGTCGCGCTCTTAAGGAGCCACGCCTGCTCCCAGTGCTCACCCTTCGACGGCATGATGTGCCGCGCCTCGAACGCGCACGCCCAGTTGTCCACGTCCTTGACGAGTGAGTTGTGCTCGTCGCCGGGCGTCCACAGCATCTCGCCGTTCACCTGCCCGAACGCCCGCCAGATAGCGTGCTCGAGCCGCTTCGTGACGACCTCGTACGGGTCCGGGGTCGCGGGTCGTCGATGGTTGAGGAGATCCCGCAGTGCCAGCTTTACCGGCCGCTGGATGTCACTGAGACAGAACTCCGGATCGTCGTGGTGAAGGCCCGCGAGCTGTAGCGACACGGGGGCGCCCAGCCGGCCGAGCTTCTGCGCCACGAGGACCGCGTGCTCGGCGACGCTCAGGTAGCCCTGGCACGCGCCGCCGTAGCGGCACGTCTTCGCGAGCGGCTCGGCGATGTCGTTCAGCGTCAGCGCGTGGTGGTCCGGCGCCGTCACGTCGAAGTACCGCCCCGAGGTCAGCTCGACCTCGAACGCGGTGGGGATGCGTGGCAGCCCTATCGCGATCCGCGCCTGGTTCTGGGTCTGGGTCATTGGGTGTTCTCCTTAGCGTTCTTCAGGGCACGACGTTTGGCGTGGTTCGCGTTGTTGACGGCGAGCACGCAGGTCTTGCAACGTCGCTGGCCATCAGGTCGGCCGTAAGTGTTCGACGGCGTGTACTCATGCCCGTGCGGACAGTGCGTCTTCGTGCGCTCGTGATCTCCGGCAACGCCACGCAAGACGTTCGTGCGATGCGTCACGGGTTCGAGATGTGCCGGATTGACGCACGACGTGCGTCGGCAAAGGTGGTCTAGGACCAGGCCGTCCGGGACGGGGCCTATCACCATTTCGTAGGCTTGGCGGTGCGCCCCGATCTGTCGACGGGGATTGTTGAGTCGGAACCGGCCGTAGCCAGCGGTGTCGATATAGCCACCCCAGAGCCAACAGTCGCTCATCCCGTTTGGGGAAAGGTCATCGGCCTCGATCACCTTGGCCCAGAAGCGGGCGCGTAGCGGTTCGGGCGTCTTCCCGTGGGGTAGCCTCGTCAGCGGATCGCCGTGAGCCCACCAGGCGACGTAGTGCTTTCTGCACCAGTCGCGGCAGTAGGCCGGTCGGGTGCAGTCATCGACAATGCATTGAGCCTTAGTCATCGACGTGCCTTGGCGCGCGTTTCTGGAACTCCTCGAAGGTCTTACCGTCACGACACACGAGAGCCAGGTCGTCGTGTTTCTGCCGCGAGCCGTTCTTGCGAGTCGTGACGTACGGATCATGTGCAGCCCCGGCAAAGGCGAGAGAAAAGGACTCCCGTGAATAGGGCTCCGGCTTCGTGACCTCGAGCAGCGCACGCACGGCGTCGAAACGGTCGTCGGTTAGGCGTGCTTTGGGATGGCCACACACGCCGCGCCACTCTCGCGTTATTTCCTCCACCTCGGCGCGGCGCTCGTAGGTGCCGCGGTCGTTGTGGATCTGCGCCATGAGGTTGCGGACCCGAGCTCGCTCGCCGCGGCGTTCGCGCTCGATGTCCGCGAGCTGCCCTTGCAGCGTCACGATCCGCTCGAGGGCCTCCGTCAGCGACGGCATCCGCCCGACGAGTTCGCCGTCGGCGCTCACCTGCCACAGCTCGTCCTCCTGGGCGACAGGCGTCATCGCTCCATACACCAGTCGTAAATCTCGAGGTACTCGTACCGCTCGGCCGGGTCGTCGGGCTTCGGGGTGTAGCGACGCTCGCGCTCCACGAAGCCGCCCGCACAGACGGGGCAGGCGACCGTCGTCGTGAAATACCAGCAGCCTTTCCCGGCGTGGCGCAGAGACTCCGCCGTCGGGTGGCACAGCGCGTCCTTGACCTTCCGCCGTGGACGTTCACTTTCACCCGATAGAGGCAGAGCGCTCATGCCGTGCGCTCGCGGTACGCACCGATCCGGCGTGCCGCGATGTTGGCGTCCTTGAGATCGTCTAGCGCTACGCCCCACTAGCACACCTCCAGAAGTCGTTTGGTGAAGCTGACCGACCAGCGGTACCGCGCCCACGCTTGGCGCTCACCGTCCTCCGCCTCGAGCACCCGGACGGGTGTCACGGAGCACCCAGCGCGCTGAGCATCCGCTCCTGCGAGCAGCCCTCGAAGCAGGCCACCGACACACGGCCGCGCTCGTCGGCATACAGCCACACCCGATGATAGCCGCACACCCAGCAGTGCTCTACCGTCCACCAATCCGGCTCCGTCGGGTGACACCGATAGCCGAGACCCTTCACCCGAAGTGCCTTCAACACTCGGTCAATCGGCGGGAGCGGCGGGGCCGTCCCGCGGCGGCGAGAGGCGAACTCGGGCGAATCCTCGGCGAACAGGTCGGCCCACCGTAAGCCGAGCGCGGCAACGACCTCCGCCGTGTCACAGCCCGTCCTGCAGAGCAGCACGGCGCGCCCGTCTGAGCCCTCGGCGACCGTGAGGGAGGGTGAGCGATCCTCATGCGCCGGACACAGCGCCGAGAACCTGTGCTCCGGGCCACGCGGATTGCAGTCGCGAGCCTCGAGCGCATCCCACACCGTCTTCAGAGGGTCCACGTAGCACCACCTCCGCTAACGCTTATCCTCTTTCCTACGGTTGTAAGAACCCTAGTAGTAGTAGGAAAAACGTCTGATTGTATAAGGGCGCGAATCACGAGCGGGCCTCCAGTCGGGCACGCTGAGCCACGGACAGCCCTGAGCGAACCTCGCGCTCCGCGATCTCGCGGACAGGTGAAGCAAACGGGTCGCCTGCCTGCATCACCGCGATAGTGGCCGTCCGATACGCGGCCTCGACCGCCTTGCGATACGCGAGCTGCAGCCCGGATGGGCCTGAGCGGCGTTCTGGACGGCTATCTACGACTAGCTTTCGCCGTTGGTCGAATCCCCTTGCCTTGCAAGTCGGACGGCAGTAGCGCGCGTCTGAGCGCTTGCCCTCGAGCGAGTTCTCGCAACCGATACGAGCACAGACCCTCACGAGTCCCACCCGCGGTCGCGACGGATCACGGAGTACAGCCAAGGCGGCAGGACGAGGTGCTGCGGCTCGTATGGCGCCTCGGCCTGCGCGCGGAACGCGGACTCGAGGCGGCGCCGGAGACGCCACAGGACCGGCGTGCCGAACGTCTTGCCCCAGTCCCAGAAGCTCGTGGACGCCCACCCGCCGCCCTCCCACTCCCAGTCGTCGCGCCAGTCGCGGAAGTCCTCAGAGTCGTCGAGGTAGCTGTCACGGACCCGAGGGCCGGCCTGCTCGATTAGCGGACGGCGCGCCGCCTTGGGGACGGCACAGTCGACCCAACCGTGCTGCGGCGCCGTCGAGGGCGCTTGCGAAAACGGATCGGGCATGGCCTAGCCGGTGCCCTGCTTGGGACCGAACTCGACGAGGTAACGGACACGCTGCGCCAACGGCAGCGGGTAGTCCGTGTGGGCGTAGCGCGGCACGCCCAGGTCGTCAAGGTAGGCGTGGGCGGCCGAGAGCTCCGAGCGCGCGAGGGTCAGCTCGTCGACGAGGCGCACGGCTCGCTCGGCTATCGGCTCCGGGGCGATGCTGACGACAATGGGCCTAGACATCAACGGGCCTCCAGTGGAGATTCGTGATGCGACGCAGGGCGGGAAACAGACCGACACGCTCGACCGCGAACGCGATCTCCTCGCGGTACATCGGCTCTAAGTAGGGGCTGAGGTCAAGGCGCTCGTCGTCGTACATCCGGTGATGGCGGGCGCAGAGCGGCACGACCGCCCGCGGGTCGTCCTGGCCCACCGTCGTGAGAGAACGGTCAATCAGGTGGGCGGGCTGGAGTGCGAGGGGTCCGCCGCAACCCGCCGAGCCCTCAGCGGCACAGCGGTCACTAGCCTTCACCTTGGCGCGCTGCGCCGGCGTGGCGGGGGACACGGCTCGCCGGCGTGGCGTGCCGATACCGTTCGCCCTCTGGCGGTCACCGGGCTGCGCGAGCGGCGTCTTGCGGCGAAGGGGTGCCGAGCGCTTCATGCTCTCACCCGTTCACCCGAAAGCGTCATAGCTCGGCCAGCCATTCACGAGCCGTCGCCTCGACGCCGACCGGGACCAGCATCGAGAGGATGATTGGGTCTTGCGGGTGAGGCCAAGACCGCCGTGGATCGACCGCCCACGACGGGATATCGGGTTTCGGCACCGCGTCGCTGATCTTCCAGAACCGCGACTCCTGCTCACCGCTCTCGAACACGATTCGCACTTCCATCACGGGCCGGTCGAGCACTCCCATCAGCCACCAACCTCGTAGTCGTAGCCCGAGCCACGCTCGCGCAGGTTCAGCATGGCGGCTGAGGGTTCGTCGCCCGAGCCGTGGCAGCGTTCGCAGGTGCAGGCGCGGCGCGGATCGTAGGGCCGGTAGGGAATCGCCACCGACCCTTCGCCGTGGCAGACACGGCACTTCTGACGTTCGCTTTGCCCCATCACTGCGGCTCCAGTCCGAGTGCGGCGCGCAGCACCGAGCGAGCCAATGCGCGCTGGGTTTGCTTCCAATCCTCAGGCTGCCGAGCAAACAGCCCCGCATTTCCGGCGGCCGTTCCAAGCGTGCCGCTAGCCGCCCGCTCAATTGTCTCGTCGCTGAATAGCTCCTTGACCGGGACAACTTCAAGGTCGCCACGGAACCGATCTGCTCTGTCGCTCAGCCCCACGACCGGCTCAGCAGGGCCATCAGTGTCACCCGACAGCGTGAGACTCATTTCGCGGCCTCGCGCGCTTCGCGCCAGCGGTCGTCCGCGAACGGCGAGTCCATGTCACGGCCCCCGTCCTTGAGCCTCAGCAGGCCCTCAAGCGCGACCTTGCGCTTCAGCGCAGCGTTCGCCCAAGCGCCCAGGATCGCCATGTTCGTGCGGTAGAGGTGGTTCAGCTCGGCATACTGGTCGAGGCTCACCACGTCCACGTCCGAGCCGTACTGGCCGACGCCCTTGATCCGCCACGAGCGCGGCTCGATCAACTCAGGCGTGAACTCAACCGGCGTCGGCTCTCGTTCGCTTTGCCCCACTAGACACACACCTCTGGAATCGGAGGAACACTTGAAGCCCACACCTCAACACCCTCCACGTCCCCATACACCTTCCACGCCACCGGGATCGTCTGAGCGTCATCGCGGTACACGACACCGGAGAGGGCGTCCTCAACCGCCCTGGCGAGCTTGAGCGCGTCGGGGCGGTTAGTGTGGAAGTGCGGGGCGTCAGTCTTGAGGGTGCCATCCGCGCGGCGATGCGTCTTCGGGCGCTTCAAGGTGAAGCGCATCCGCAGGAACACCGCACCGTCGGGAAACAGGGGCAGCGAGGGCTCGACGAGCATCTCCCCGAACAGCTCGGCGAGTGCTGCGCTCGTGACTTCCTGCTTCCACGGCTTCGACGCCGGGTTGGCGTCCACGACAATCGCGCGGCCACCCACCACGTAGGCCTTCTTAGAGCCCGCCGGGCGCGGCTGTCCATGCACCACGAAGTGAACGGTCACGAGC
>Ga0075522_10002618_pt1 | contig 13278 bp, 11 predicted proteins | sample NGEPerA_FD_74796 | JGI IMG/M metagenome (GOLD analysis project Ga0075522, IMG submission 74796) | Arctic peat soil microbial communities from the Barrow Environmental Observatory site, Barrow, Alaska, USA - NGEE PermafrostL2-A | ecosystem: Environmental > Terrestrial > Soil > Wetlands > Peat ... | reverse complement strand
CCGGCCGTTCCCCTCGAAACAGTGCACCGGCAATCTTCCTGAGCTGCGGGTAGACAAGGTCGAACAGGTGCTCAATGGCCGCAGGATTCCCAGCGTTCCAATCGCGGAGAAGTACCGTGATTTCGCCGGCTTGCGGCATGGAGACCAGTCCTTGACGGCAGTATAAACATAACATTTCGGAGGGGTTCTTGTTGTAATGAGACCGCCCGGCGCTAATCCAACGGGAGTTCCCCCGGCTCTGCCGGGGAGGCAGTAGCAGTTTGACATTTGCGGGAGTCCATCCAAGAAACTCCGAGAGGTGAGCCGCCAAGCACACTTCAAGGAGAGTCCCGGATGGACGAATATGAGAGCTTAAGCCACTCGAAGTGGGAGTGCAAGTACCACGTTGTATTTATCCCGAAGTGCCGTCGCAAGGTGTTGTACGGAAATCTGCGCAGGCATTTGGGCGAGGTGTTCCGAAGACTGGCCGAGCAGAAGGAGTGTCACATCGAGGAAGGACATCTTCTGGCCGACCATGTACACATGATGATCTCGATCCCGCCGAAGTATTCCGTGTCGTCGGTGGTGGGGTTCATGAAGGGCAAGAGCGCGATTCATCTGGCGCGAGTGTATGGGGAACAGAAGCAGAATTATGCCGGGCAAAGCTTCTGGGCACGCGGATATTTTGTATCGACAGTTGGCCGGGATGAGACCACGATTCGGGACTACATCCGCAACCAGGAACAGGAAGACAAACGGCTGGATCAGCTGAACATGTGGCGATGACCTGCCACCGATAAGGTGGCCCAACTCAACCGGGGCCGCGTTAGCGACCCCGCTCAAGCCGCTTTGAGCGGCTCACAAAATGAAGCCCCCGGCTCTGCCGGGGTAGTCTCACTTGTCGCCCGTCACATCCCCCGCTGTGAGGAGATGCTAGAAATAGGGATCGCGCATCGATGGCGCTCATATCTCGGTCGTAGCAATCACAACTTGGAAAGAGAGAACGCCGATCAGTTTCCTATGGTCGAGCAAAGGGGACAGACGGTAATGAATCTGAAGTTTCGAATCTTGGCGGTAGTGGTGGTATTCACAACGCTTCTCGGACTGTATTCTGCGCGGCTTTGGCCCGCGTCTCAGACTAACAGCAATTTTGAGATGTACTACACAGCCGCCTACCTGGTCCGCCAGAACATGAGCGTACATATCTATGATGCGGTGAACCGGGAGGCGAATCCTGAGATCATTTACGCGGACCCAAGTACTGTTTGGGCTAAGACGGCTCATGCCCACGGGATCAATCGGGTAACGCTCTATCTTTACCCGCCGATACTTGCAGACCTGGTGGTGCCTTTAACTTTTTTCCCGGTTATTCCTGCATTGGTTGTCTGGCACATCCTTGGAATTCTCATGATTGTGGGAATCAGCGTGACTCTGACTCGAACGCTGGACATGGGATTCTCGGGCTCGATCGTTCTGCTCTCTGCCGCTGTTCTGTTATTCCGTCCAACATTGAGCACCTTTCACTGGGGCCAGGCTTCAGTCGTTATTGCCTTTTTGGTGACCATCGGGCTAAGCCTGTATGTGCAAGGGCATAAGAATGTAGCAGCGCTTCTGCTGGTATTGGCCATTGCAATCAAATTGGAGCCGATCGCCTTAATTGTTCCTGTCATTGTCTGGCGTGACTGGAAGTTCCTTCGCAGCATGGCCGTCTGGGGCCTTCTTCTGTGTTTGGGAATGTGGGCTGTAAACGGTACGGAGGCGTTGAAGCTTTACTTTCTGTACCAGCTTCCGGCTATGTCGGGCGGGAAACTGGGAACCGGCAGCGCCGACGTGAACAGAACTCTAGGAAACATCTTCTACGCCTATCTGGACGGGATGCTCTCTTCGCGCGAAATATCCTGGCTTGTTCGCCTGATTTCCGCTCTGATTCTCTGCAGCGCGGGTTGGTTATCTCGATCGAAGCCTCGCGAGAAATTAACCGCTCGCCGCCAATTTGAAATTGGCCTGATTTTTCTGCTGTTGGTCTGCTGTCTTTCGCCTTATTCGTGGTATTACAACTGGGCAATCGTCGCTCCCCCCGCTGTCATGTTCTGCAAGCGAGTTTGGGACCGGACGGCCGATACAGCCGAATCTGCTGTCTTCATCGCATTGCTTCTTTCACTGACAACCTCGCAATTCGATATGGCAATGGTCTCGCCTTTTCTGGGAATCATGCTGGGGCTTCTTGCGCTGTATCGGATGCGTCTTGAGCGGCCTGCTCAAAGCAGAAGTCCAATTGATCGGCTCGTCACCTCATCTGCTTCGTAAGGGCGTCTTCCCAATTATCTAGGTTGATTCGGGGTCCCTGCCGGCACTCAACTTTCTCATGGCCGAGGCTCGCCTTAGGTGGCTCACGGCCTGCTCGTCGAGAAGATCGACCGGTAGGAGTTTGTCGCGAAACGCAGGCGGCCGACTTCCAGAACGTTCCTCCGTGACGATGCGTTCAAGTTGTAAGCCAAGAGGTGACTCATTGAAAACCGCACTTCAACGGGAATTGTCGGAGAAAGATGTGTAACGCATTGACCTTGTCGTTTCTTTGGGGAGCTTAGGGTCGGCCACAAAAGATACTTACTAGAACAGAAGGTATCGAAGAGTGGTACACAAGCATATGCCTTCGCTTAAGAAACAGCCGTTAGAATGTGGCAAAAGCGTACTGTTCGCGCCTCGGCAGTCACCTTAAAACCGGCCACTTTGGATGGCCTGAGACGTGATTGTTTTACCGTGCCGCAGGGTGCATTTGCAAGCTGCGGATTCGGATGCAGCCGTGATGCTTGGCTATCAGTTGTTCTGATTGCATGTTATGTTGGGAGACACTTCGTCAGGGTCGCGTCTTGCGGAGTGATCCAGTGCCGATGACACGGGGCAGGCTCAGAAGGAATCGGTATTCGAGACCTTCTGCGGTTTGGCTTAAGAGCTGACCGTCGGAGGGTTTCGTGTTTCTGCGTAGATTCTTTTGGTGAAGCTTCGTTGTGGGAGGCCTTTGGATCACGAGTCGCGACGCCGCCGGGCGCGAGTGCCTCGCATTGGAAGTTGATACCAGCTTCGCCAGCCGGCGCGTGACTCGCGTGCTGGACGAAATCATCGAACAATGCGGAGAACCGAGGTCCATTCGTTGTGATAACGGTCCAGAACTAGCCCCCCGTCACTTCTTGGCCTAGTGCGTTGAGCGGAAGATCGAGCTGGTTCATATCCAGCCCGGCAAGCCGACGCAGAACGCGCATGTGGAGAGCTTCCATGGGCGACTGCGCGAAGAGTGTTTACGAGTAAGTTGGTTTCAGAACTTGTTTGACGCCAGGCGTAAGGTTGCATTCTGGCGTCGCGACTACAACGAGCAACGACCATATAGCAGTTTGAACTATCGGACTCCTGCAAAGTTTGCCAGAGAAATGAGCTATGGAAAAGACGTGGGCTGCGCCCACTTTGAAAACGCCGACGGCGTTTGCAATTTTCCCACAGCTACTGCGGCTGCTGGTAACGTTGTAAGATCACAGTACGGAATATAATGGCAGGTCCGGACCATACACACTCCCTCGCTCCCTACTGCGGCTATCAACTAACTCAGAAACTGCGCTAAACAACATGCAAACTGGCACAAATGATCGGGGCTGGCCAAAATACAGCAGGAATCAGGAGCAAAACCCAAGAAAGTGAAGTCTCGATCACTTTCATTGGCCTTCCATGTCCAGCGATAGGCGCGATTCACGGCACAGAGATATCAGATAACGTCCATATTCGTTTTTGTGGATCGTCTCGGCCAGCTTCTCAAGCTGCTCTGGACCGATGTAACCGAGCCGAAATGCGATCTCTTCGGGGCACGCGACCTTAAGCCCCTGACGATCTTGAATCGTTCGCACAAAGAGCCCGGCTTCGAACAGAGAATCGTGGGTCCCAGTATCGAGCCAGGCCATGCCTCGGCTCATTATCTGTACGTTAAGAGTGCCTTCGTCCAGATAAAGCCGATTCAAGTCAGTGATCTCAAGTTCGCCACGTGCAGACGGCTTCAGTGATGCTGCACGCTCCACAACTTCGTTGTCGTAAAAATAGAGGCCGGTCACAGCAAAGTGAGATTTGGGTGCGCGAGGCTTCTCCTCGATGCTGGTGGCGCGTCCGTTTTCGTCGAATGAAATGACCCCATAGCGCTCCGGATCCTGCACTCGATACGCGAAGACCGTCGCGCCCTTCTCGAGCGTTGCAGCCTTCTGCAATTGGATTGAAAACGATTGGCCGTAGAAAATGTTGTCTCCAAGCACCAACGAGCACGTGTCGCGGCCAATGAACTCGCGACCAATCAGAAATGCCTGTGCGAGGCCGTCAGGGCTTGGTTGCACCGCATAGCTCAGATTCAGGCCCCACTGGCTTCCGTCGCCGAGCAACTCCTTAAACTGATGAATATCTTGTGGCGTAGAGATGATCAGGATGTCACGGATCTTCGCCAGCATCAGCGTGCTCAACGGGTAGTAGATCATCGGCTTGTCATAGACAGGCAGCAGTTGTTTCGAAACCACATGGGTCACGGGGTATAGCCGCGTGCCGCTGCCCCCCGCCAAGATGATCCCCTTCATTGTGCAACCCTCAGTTCGTAATTCTGACGTATCCACTCCCTGTAGGCGCCGGTGCGGACGTTCTCAATCCATTCCGTGTTATTGAGATACCACTGCACAGTCCGACGCAACCCTTGCTCAAACGTGATCGTTGGTTTCCAGCCCAGCTCTCGTGCAATTTTTGAAGCATCGATAGCATAGCGGCGGTCATGCCCCGGGCGATCCGGAACGAACCGGATCAGTTCCCTGCGATCGCAAATTGATGGATGCGGCCTTAATTCGTCCAGAAGCCGGCAAATCGCATTTACGACCTCCAGGTTAGTTTTCTCACTGTTCCCGCCCACATTGTAGGTCCCGCCAGGGGACCCCGTTTTGAGCACCGTCCGAATTGCCGAGCAGTGATCGCATACGAACAGCCAGTCCCGTACGTTCTGTCCATCTCCGTAAACGGGAAGTGGCTTCCCTTCGAGGGCGTTCAGGATGATCAACGGCATCAGTTTCTCAGGGAACTGGAAAGGGCCGTAGTTGTTCGAGCAATTCGTAGTGATGGTGGGCAGCCCATATGTGTGGAAGTAAGCGCGCACCAGATGGTCGGAACCTGCCTTCGAAGCTGCGTAGGGACTATTTGGAGCGTAGGAAGTTGTTTCAGAGAACGCCGGATCATCCGGCCTCAATGAGCCGTATACTTCATCCGTTGAAACGTGCAGAAACCTGAATTTGTTCCGATCATATTCATTCAATCCCAGCCAGTAGTTCTTGGCCTGCTCAAGCAGAGTAAATGTCCCCTGCACGTTGGTCCTGATGAATGCACCGGGGGCGACGATCGATCTGTCAACGTGGCTTTCAGCAGCAAAGTGAACGATTGCATGAGGACGGTGCTCTTGCAGTAAGGCGCCTACCAATTCGGGATCACAGATATCGCCTCGTACAAAGCGATGACGCGAATTTCCGTCGATAGCAGCCAAATTTGTCGGGTTTCCCGCGTAGGTCAGAAGATCGAGGGTGACAGCCTCACCGTCGTTCGCAATCCAATCGAGAACGAAATTCGAGCCGATGAAACCCGCTCCGCCCGTGACGATAATTGCCTGAGATTGATTCACCTGTTCTGGCGCCATGTCTTCCTTCCGAGAGAGTATGTTTCCAACTGTAATGTCAGGGCGGGCTCCATACTTCAGCCAATCCCGTTGGCCGGTTTTGAACCGACAACGTATGGTCGGTTTGAAGATAATAACCGATGAAGTAAATGGAGAAAAGAAAGGCAGCTGTCGTAATCGCCAATTTCTTGAGGATGCCATTCTCCTAAATCAGGGCGAAGTATGTATCGGGCCCGAGGCGGGATGTTGCGGCCAGCAGCAGCATGCGCGCCACAAAGAAACCCTCGCAAAACAGCAACGCCTGCGTCCGGGTCGGATAATATACATTGAACAATCCGATCTTCACTGTTTGCCGTTTTCTTTGCTCAACTTTCCTTGGGCACTGCCTTCAGAATCGCTACGGTAGTAATTGTTGTAATTGTAGCTATACGATCCTGTCTTCGGCGCGTCCTTCACATTATTCAGTACAAATCCAAGAATGCGCGAGTTGCCGAATGCCGCTTGCGCATGCTGCGCCACTTCATATGGAGTAGAAGCGCCGCGTGCAATCAACAACACCGCATCGACGGCGCGTGAAATCTCCACCGCATCCGACGCAGCCAGAACCGGAGGAGCGTCAATTATGATCCAATCGAAATTCGGAGACACACTCATTATCAATTCCTTCATACGTTTGCCAGCCACAAGTTCAGTCGAGTGGTCAGTTGAATTTCCGGAAGTAATCAGAGTGAGATTCGCAGCATTCTTTGTACTACCATCTTCGCCCTTGCCGTGATCCTGGTCACGCTGCAGGATGTCAGAGACTCCTGCCTTTCCTTCCAAAAAATCTGAGAGGCCGACCGAATTCGGCGCACCAAGAAGAGTATGTAATGACGGCCTCCGCAGATCGCCATCGATCAGCAAAATGTTGTGGGTGCTGTTGCGGGCTAGGCTCATCGCCAAATTAGCTGCAACAAAGCTCTTCCCTTCCGACGGCATGCCGCTGGCAATGAGGATTGTCTTCAGAGGCGCCTCGAAGCGCGCCTGGTAGATATGTGAACGAAGGGCGCGGAATTGCTCGACACTGGTGCCGCGGTCGGCAAGTGTCGGAAGCGATGCAATTGACGGCGTCCACGCGTGCCGCGTCATGCCATCGATTTCAATGTTTGCCTTCACGATGGGTTCAGCATCGGAATCAGAGGGAATCGGGACATGATCAGGTTCGGCAACTTGAAAATCAGACAGGACCGGCATCCTTCCGCGTTCCAGATATGCTCTTTGAAGCGCTTCGTGTATTCGGCTCATAGTTCAATGTCCTTGAGAATGTCGGTTGAATTCACGGTCGGATTCATAGTGCTTGACAGAACTGTCGGCATAGGCTCATCAGGGATGCCCGCCATTGCCATAGGTGATAAAACAAACGGCTGAGAATCTAAATCTAGTTCGCGGCAGACGGATTCGACGATACGCGACGGAATCGGCTTGATCTGCTCAACATAAGCGTTGATCATCGCATGCTCGCATATCAAATTGATGAGACGGGGAATTCCTTTCGAATAGTAATGGACTACCTGTACTGCATCCGGAGAAAAGATGGGCTGCATCGCACCAACGATGCGCAGCCGGTTGGTTACGTACGCTTTTGTCTCATCTGCTGTCAAAGGCCGAGTCCGGCACCAAAGAGAGATACGCTGCCGCAATTGGCGAACGGACGGGTCGCGCAGTTTCTCCTCGAGTTCCGGCTGACCTGAGAGCACAATTTGCACCAGCTTCTCCGAAGAAGTTTCCAGGTTGGTCAGCAAACGGATTTCCTCTAGAAGCTCCCAAGAGAGGTTCTGCGCCTCATCGACGACGATTGCGCACAACTCTCCGTTGCGGAAGCGATCGATGAGCCAACGGTTTAACTGCATCAACATGCCCGATTTTGTCTGCGGCATGCCCGAGTTCCCACGTGGATTCGAGGGTATTCCAAAATCCGCAAGAACGAACTCGAGGAAATCCAGCGTATCAAGGCGAGGATTGAACACGAAAGCCGTTGAGATCCGCCGGTCTGTGAACGAGCTCAGAACACTCTTGAGCAACGTCGTCTTTCCCGTGCCGACCTCGCCCGTCATGACAACGAATCCCTTTCGCGACGCTATGCCATATTGCAGGCACGCGAGAGCTTCCTGCACGTGCGGCATCTTGTAGAGAAATCGAGGGTCGGGGCAAGCGCCAAAAGGAAAATCGTTAATGCCGTAGAAGTATCTATACATTGTTACCCCAGAGAAATCTTAGTTGGTTTGTTGTTGAAGAGCTTCCAGCGGCTTGGCTTCGCCTTGGGCTGGGGTAGTCCGTCAATATGAGAAATTACGGCGAGCGTCGAGAGCTTTGTGAACGCCCAAACATCGCGTTCGGAACGGAGCGACGTATCGCGGTATTCGAACCAGGCTGCAAGCATCAGGCCCAAAACTATGCCCCCCCCAAACCCTGCCATAGCAAAAAGGCTGCGCTTCGGGAAGTCAGGAGCATCCGGTAGATTCGGTGGGTCCATTACCCGGAACTGTTCACCCTGCTGGCGCTGCTCGAGCGCCGTTGCCATTGAAGAATCGTTCAACTTCTTGAGCAGCGAATTATAGAAGTCGAGCGCCGTTTGGTGATCGCGAGTGATCTGCTTGTACTCTGCTTCAACTTGCGGGCTCGACTCGATCCTGGATTCGTATGTCCTCACCTGCTGTTCAATGCGATGCTGCTCCGCCTTTGCATCTTCCATTGCCTGCTGAGCAGAACGGAGCTGCGCCTTTAGTTCTTGCAGCTGTGGCGTATCCGGCCGGGATATGGTCCTAGCGACGATCGAGGACGGTTCCTGCGCCGAAGCCGCTATCTGCGCCTGCAGGTCATTGATCTTTCGGGAAATTTCGATCACGTCAGGATGATTCGGCGTATATTGTGCTTGAAGAGCCTGCTTTTGCTGTATCAGAGCTTTGAGTTGAGTCTTGCGCTCATCCACAATTGCCGCCGCCGCCGCTGGTTCGGCGTTTTGCAGTTCATGCGTCTGCTGCGCAACCATCGTCTGCAGAAATGTCAAGTTCTGCTGCTGGCGGCCAAGGGATTGGGTAGCCGCATCAAGCTGGGTGGTGAGTGCCTGAAGCGTATTGGAGTTCGATTCTGCCTGGTCAGGCAGCCGGCCAAAATACTTCTGCTCGAACGTAGCGAGCTTGGCGTCTTGTTCATCGAGGTTCCGCTTCGACTCATCCAGCTGTTGCTTGAGGAATGCTGTTGTACTTTCAGCCGACTCTTCCCTGGCATTGAGGTTTTCGCTCACAAATAGCGAAGTTATTTGCTGGCAGACTTGCTGTGCCAGATGAGCATCACTGGCTGTGAAAGTGATGAAGAATCCGGGCATCCCAGTAGATTGCACTGCTGGAATCGGCTTAATTCCGATTGCTTTCTGCGCCAAAGCCACCCGGTCATCCATCTTCATAGTTACGCCGGGATACAGGTTGAATCGCTTGATAATCGGCTCCAGACGCGAACGGCTGAGGATTTGTTCCTTCATCGAAGCCAGCCGCACACTCAGATCTTGCGCTATTACCGGCTTTACGTAGTCCTCAGGTACCTTTGGCTGCTCGACAAGGATAAGCGTCTGCGACTGATACTGCGGGGATATGACACGGCTGATTCCGATGCCGAGCGCAAGGCACACGAAAGCGCTGACCACGATCAGCCAATAACGTCGCTTGAGGATGGCGACGTAGTCTTCCATAGTTAATTCACGATGACCGAGCATCACAACTCCTTGAAAATTTACGGCCTGAGGCGCGCTTCCCTTGAGGAAAGGCCAAACCCAAACGAGAAAGTGTTAAGCGTCTGATCTAATATGTTTCCGGGAAGCGTTGAACTCGTTGATTGGCCTCTACCCGTATAGTTAGCAAACACGATGAGTCGGCCCAACAGCCACGTACCCTGCACCGCTCCGTACCCGCCTGATATTGTCATTGGCGCGGAGTTGTTGAGAGCAGCGGTGCGATTATATCCACCGGTAAGTCCCAGTATCACGAACTCGCCAAAACGGTGCTGAAAGTTGCCTTCCGCATCATCTACGATCCCGCCCAGCAGGTATCCCGAGCCTCCATTGCTCCCGTGAACATAGCTCCCGCCCAGCGACGTCCATTTCTTTGCATAAGTCATCGACGCATTAGCCGCGTAGGTGAGATTCGCGGGCACTACAGACGGATATGTGCTATTGATCCACTGCGGCCCACCCTGCAAATCCAAGCTGAGGTCCCTGGTGAATAGATGACGCAATCCAGCGAGGCCGGTTTGCGATTGAATCGAAAGGGGCGTCCCCGAATATGTGTACTGATCGAATTTATAGTCACCTAGAATTGAGGTGCGCCCAGTCAGGCGGCGAAGGAGCGTTCCATCTGCAGTGGTACTACGGGTATCAATGCCGTTGCCGTCAGGATAGTGCAACACACTAGAATTTCCTGCCACGCTTAGGGTTGTCGCATAATTGAGAGTATGTTCCAGTGAGCCCTGGGCGTTGTTATAAAGGACGTGAGTGTTGACGGTAAGGATTGTCTGGCTTGTCGAAGGATTTGGATTCGGCACACCAATAATCTCTCCGATTCCTGGAATGCCTGAAAAGCCGGTTGTAGGAGACTGCGGAAGATACTCTACATCATCTCCGAGATTTATTTTCCATCTGCGATATACGAAGCCCTGAGTCAGATCCATCCGATGGAATTGGCCGCTTTGATAATCGGGTCCGGCCAAATTCCAGGTATATCCACCCGCATATTCCATTGTGAAGGGCATTTTCTTATCCGCGTTAGCATAAGCGACTGACCCAGATAAGTTGCTCGTCTGTATCGTATCGATTGAACTGCTGGTCTGCACACCTTCCGAGTATCGAAAAGCGTATTGAAGCCCGCGCGCGACTGAAGCCACTCCCGGGGCTGTTGCCGAAGCAGACACCTGAGCGAGAGCGGAAGAACCAAGGCAACTAAATGCAATGACAAAACTGGCAAGCTGCTTCATATTCGTCCTCTTACGGAACCACGATCGTGTCACCAGGTTTCAAAGCAAGGTTGAAGTTTGAATCACCCTTCAAGGCTGCCTTGTAATGGATTGGAATGCGGATTTGCGATCCTTTTCCCTGATTGCGCAGAACGTAGATTTTCTTTGCATTGGCAAAATCTGTCAGTCCACCCGCGCTTGAAATTGCTTCCAGGAGAGTCATTCCCGAAGTCATTGGCACCGGTCCCTTTTTGGTCACCTCACCAATCAGGAAGACCTGTTTGCTATTTATCGCCGTAACCACGACCGAAACCTTCGGATCCTGATAGAACTTTTTGAGCTTTTGAGAAATTTGATTGGCCAGATCCAGTGGTGTAAGTCCTGAGGCTTGCACATCGCCGAGCAATGCAAGCGAGATCATTCCATCAGGTCGGACCAGAATCGAGCCGGAAAGTGTAGGTTCTCTCCAAACCGTCACAGTCAGAACGTCGGAAGCTCCAATAATGTATCCCGAATTCGCCCTAACTTCGGCAGCAGCCGATGCTGGCTGAGGTGCTGCACCACTTGGATCGGATGCCTCCCGCTGCTGAGCAACGACAGCAACATTTGCAAAAGAGAGAACCAAGGCCAATAAAATTGCTGATCTCATACTGCAACTCCGTTCTTGTTTGCTGCGGGTGGATATTCCGCTTCCACCTGTTTGAGCTTGTAAAGAAGCGCCTTATAGCTGATCCCCAGTTCATCCGCAGCCCGTTTACGATTGCCTCCCGTCGCCGCCAGAACCTCCGCAATCAACTGCCGTTCGATTTCCGTCGAAGCTGCCCGAGCTGCTTCCTTAAGCGAAAACGACTTGCGGGCGCCACTTGCCTTCATCGCTGCCGCTGCAGCTTTGAGCGCGGCAACTGAAACCGACTGATTTCCGATTGCCACATAAGTCTTGATCGCCGTCTGCAGTTCAGAAAAGTTCTCGGGCCAGCTATGCTCCAGCAAAAACTCGACAATTTCTCCCTGCAATAATGGCTTCGGACGATCGAATTGTTTGGAATACTGCGTCAGAAGCTCATCGGCGATCGCCAGGATTTCCGACTTCCGGCAACGCAAAGGTGATATCCGCAGAGTTACCGCCGAGGCCAGATAATAGAAATCCTCTCGCATTTTGCCGCTCTTGACGTCCCCAATAAGTTCGCGGCTTGTACCACAAATGAGGCGGCCTCTCTGCGCTTCGGGCGAGTGGAAATAGCGCTCAATGATCAGACACTGGATGTCTTGGCTAAGCTCTCCAATTTCAGCAAGATACAGCGTCCCCTTCGCAGCGAATGCCGTCTCTAGCATTCTCTCATCAGCCGTTTCGCTCTGGATTTCGGTTAAGTGATGGCGGGAACGGTGCGACTGAGCATGAATTTGAGTGGCAACGGAACGCTTGCCGGAGCCGTGCTCACCAACCACCAACACCGGGCAGTCACTTTCCGCAATGTGGTCGATCGCTCTTTGCACCTGAGCTTCGATCAGACCCAGCACCCTCGTCGGTCTTTTCGCGAGTTGAATGGTTTCGCTAACTGCCATGAAGAGTCGTCAACCCCTGCACTTTCTTTTAGCACGACGAGTTCCAATCTCCGGCACAGCCTGTGATAAGAGCTTTCCGCATTCTATATCTCATTTCCCACTCCAATGGAACTCCAAATCACTGTTATGCAGGAAAGAATCTTCCCTGAAAGTGGCAACAAATATGGCATTCTCTTTCCCATAAAAGTGGAAAATATTTTCCACTTTTATGGCCACTTATTTTCCCAAAATTGGAAAATCTGAAAAGTACGCCCACTGATTAGCCCAGAAACTAAAGACCCGTGGCAGTTGCGCGGGTCTTTTGCGATGGAGCGAATCGTCAATCGAGCCTTTGGTCGAAGCTAAACGAACTCGAGAAGCCAAACCCGGAAAACACGGATTCAGGAATACTACCAACTTGCGGGGGGAAAGACTTCCTTAATCTCCTCGTCATCAAGCGGCGAAAGTGGTTTGAAAGAGGTCTTCAACAAATAGGGGTTGCAAATCGGATGCTGAATGGCAAGTCCAAGTTCGTTCACATGAAGGCAGAAATCCAAAGGAAGCCGGGACTCACGGTCCTCCCTTATAGCCCGCGCCAACTCTGCGACTCCTCGCATAAAATCTGGTCGGGCTTTGTGATATCGCTGTCTTAAACTGGCCTTTCTTACTGGCGGATAAACGCCGGATCCATGACTTAAAACCTTCGCTAGAAACGGAAACGATTTTGTTATCGAATACCTCTCAGCCTTAAACCGCCTCTCAGAGTAGCGATCAATATAGACCGGTGAAGATAGATTCCAAGGCTCGCGGACTGACAGAACTCCGGTATCGCCGACGATCTGCATCAGGTGGTTGTAAGGCGCGATCAGACCGCACGTGAACCTTGCAACAACCCCCGATTCAAACCTGATACATGCAACCGCGAGATCAGGGGTGGTAATACCGATCGTCTCTTCGGAAGAAATGCGTCTGTCTGGCCAGAGGACGTCTGAAAATGCTGTAACCGACTTGGCGGGCCCGAAAAACGCAACGAGCCACGTCAGATAATAGAACGAATGCTCAATGGTGACACCTGCACTGAACTCCGCATGATAGTCGAATGG
>Ga0075522_10002616_pt1 | contig 13289 bp, 12 predicted proteins | sample NGEPerA_FD_74796 | JGI IMG/M metagenome (GOLD analysis project Ga0075522, IMG submission 74796) | Arctic peat soil microbial communities from the Barrow Environmental Observatory site, Barrow, Alaska, USA - NGEE PermafrostL2-A | ecosystem: Environmental > Terrestrial > Soil > Wetlands > Peat ... | reverse complement strand
TGCATGAGCTTCATCGTGCGCGAGCTCTATTTAGAGGTTTTTAGCTCAGGGAAAACCCAGTACTTGTACCAAAGAAAGCTCCAGACAGTGAAAAAGCCGGCCGAGATGAAGAAGCCGATGTACGGCGTGATGCCGACGGCTTTTAGGCCGCCGATGATGGCGTAATCTAGGATGAAGCCGATGCTTTCTATGAAGAGGTAGCGGGCCACGTGTTGCATTTCGCTCAGGCGCGGATGGTCGCTGGCAAACGCCCAGTAACGCTGCGCCAGGTAGTTCAGGCTCCAGCCGACGACGTCAGAGGCGATTTTGGCCCACAGCCACCAGAGGTGCAGAACGGAGTAACCGAGCGCGAAGATAGCATAGCCGCTCCAGAAATAAACGTTGCCGCCGATCATGTATTTACCGAACTGGAGGGCCGTCTTATTCTTTGTCATCTCGAGCGTCTTGAGTCTTGCCAAGCTGCACCATGGCGATACCGGCCAGACCCCACCAGACATAAGCCAGCGTGTCGTCCGTCCAGGCATGTGACAGCATGTTAATAAACGTTATGCCGATTAAGCTGGCGAACAAGCTGAGCGCCAACGGATCGTCGCGCCTGAGGAACAGTAAATAGCCCACGCCGAGATTAATGATTATGAACATCCCCAGGCCGAGCAAACCGACTTCTTGTCCGATCTGGACGTAATAATTCTCGGCGATGCGGGCGGGGTGATCGTTGTAAACGCTGGCCGGTCCAGCCGTACCGGGGCCATCACCTAGCGGATGATGGGTGACATCGCTCAGGCCGCTCCTCAGGGCAGCTATATGTCCCTGGTTGGAGCTGGTGGGCACAGCGGAATTGGTTTGCGTATGCAGGACGAAGTTTTCGAAATTGATATCGTGGCGGAGGCCGATGGCCGCGACGGCACCGATAACTACCAAGCAAGCGGCGGCGGCCAGCCCGATCTGTTGTGAACGGCGTGACAACCGCCCTAGAAACAGGGCCGTGACAATGCTCAGGCCCGCGCCAACCCAGGCGCTGCGTGAAAAAGTAAAGAACAAGACAACCAGCGCCGCCACCAGGAAGAGACCCTGCCGCCAATTGCGCTTGGCGCGCGTCATCAGCACCGTTACCAAGCTGATCGGAATCACAAGATACGCGCCCAGCGGATTAGCCCCACGCAAGGTAGAAAAAAACCTGACGTAGTGCTGGTTATGGTTAATAGTCTCGACCGCCGGGATTGTCGACGCGCTATAGCCGAAGTGGCGCAAAAAATCGTTTGGCAAGATAAAAATCTCCAGCAGCCCGAAAACCACGACAACGACCGCCGGCCAATAGACCAACCATTGCCAATTCGACCTTAGCCGCCCCAGCCGCAGCGTCATCGTCCAAGCTACGAGGAAGAAAACCAAGAAGCGCAGGTTAACGATCAGGCCATAGCCCAGCGCTTTGGCGTTCACGTCATGCTGGTTGAGCGCCAGCAGCCCCCAGGCAACGCTCAGCGCCATATAAGCGAAAACCAGCCAGACCAGGCGGCGCGTAAGAGTATGGCTGCGTATCTTATGATCCGCGGCTATCAGGTAAATCGCGCCGACCGTGCAGAGCGCCAGCAGCCACTCCTTCCAAAGACGCAACGCGGTGTAATGGCCGAACAGGCTGGATGCCCAGACAGTCAGGAAGGCGTGAAAAGGCATCATCAGTAAAATAAACATGACAATACCGCTCACCCACGTCAAAATCGTATACTTCAGCGCCGATGTTTTCATAATGCTACAATTTAGTATAGCTTAGGTGCTCGTGTCTATAAGCAGTAACCCATGAAAAATAACGCTTCGCTCGTATACAACTTCTGTCTAATTGTCGGTGACGCCCTGGCCATCACCGTGGCTTTCACGATTGCTTATATTCTTAGGGTGACGCTCGACCACCAGCCTTTGAGCGCCAATGTCCATGCCCATACTTATATATCCGTCCTGGTCAGCCTGTTGCCGTTCTGGATTTTGATCTTCGGTTTGCTGGGTTTGTACAACCTGAGAGTTTACGAGAAACGCTTCGCCGAACTGGGGCGGCTGCTGGTCGCGACGTTTATCGGCATGCTGTTTGTCATCAGCTATAGCTACATGACTAACACGGTGATCTTTCCGGCGCGGCTGGTGACGGCTTACGGTTTCGGCTTGGCCTTTTTCTTCGTCCTGTTATTCCGAACGGTAGCCCGCGGCCTGCGCCGTGAATTGTTCGGTTACGGTGTCGGTATCAACCACGTGCTGCTGGTCGGCGACACCAAGACGACCCACCGGCTGATTGACGCGCTGACAAATACCCCTGTTACCGGGTACAAAGTGATCGGTGTGGTCGGCGGCGTAAAACATCCTCTCAAGCCTGATACGCCTTATAGGCAGTACGAAAGTTTTACCAACGCCGTCAGCCACCTTAAGGGCGGCCCCTTGCATACTATTATTCAAACCGAGCTGTATGCCGACGGCGAAAAAAACGACGAGATCCTGACCTACGCCCAGGAGCATCACGCGGCTTACCGCTTCGTGCCCGGCAATAGCGAGCTGTTTGTCGGCAAAATCGAGGTCGACCTGTTCCACGCCGTGCCGATTATCGCCGTCCACCAGACCGCCCTGATCGGTTGGGGCCGGGTGGTCAAGCGCCTGACTGACCTCATCCTCGGCAGCCTGTTTTTGGTGCTGGCTTCGCCCGTCATGTTGTTGACGGCCATCGCTGTCAAGCTGACCGATGGCGGGCCGGTCTTCTTCCGCCAGGAGCGCCTGACCCGCTTCAATACCAGAGTCAAGATCTTCAAGTTCCGCTCGATAAAGCCGCGCTACAGCGGGCTGGCACCCGAGGCAGCTTTCGCCAAGATGGGCCGGCCGGAGCTGCTCGAAGAATACGTCGGTAACAATGACGTGCTGGATGACGACCCGCGACTGACCGCTATCGGCCGCTTCATCCGGCTGTACAGTATCGATGAGTTGCCTCAGTTGTTAAACGTCGTGCGCGGTGATATCTCATTGGTCGGACCGCGGGCGCTGGTTCCCAGCGAACTCGACAAGTCCGAACAGAAAAACCTTATCCTGAGCGTTAAGTCCGGCGTGACCGGCCTGGCCCAGATTTCCGGCGTGCGCGACTTGAGCTTCGTCGAACGCCGCAAACTCGACCTGTATTACGTGCAGAACTGGAGCTTCTGGAACGATCTAGTGATTCTGGTCAAGACGTTCTGGGTAGTGCTGTTCCATAAAGGGTCTCGCGGATGAGCGCGGAAGCCGATATCGCCTCCGACAAAAAACTGAAAGTCGCCATCGTCTGCGACTGGCTGACCGGTATCGGCGGTGCCGAACGCGTGGTCTACGAGCTGCACAAGCTATATCCGAAAGCACCGATTTATACCTCGCAATACGATCCTGGCAAACTTAGCTGGTTCGAGGACGCTGATGTCCGTACCACTTGGTTGCAACGGTTACCAAAAGGTCTTAAGAAGTTCCTGCCCCTGCTTCGGGCCTGGACGTTTAGTCGCCTTGATCTAAGCGAGTACGATTTGGTAATTTCATCGAGCGGCGCCGAAGCCAAGGGCGTGCATACCGGGCCGAATACCATTCATATCTGTTATTGTCACTCGCCGACCCAATATTACTGGATACGCCATGACGAATACTTGGACAATCCCGGTTTCCCGCTCGGGTTCAATTGGCTGGCCCGCCTGAGCCTGAGGCTGTTGGTAGACCCGCTCAAACGCTGGGACCGCCGTGCCGCCAAACAGCCCGATTACCTGATAGCCAACTCCACGCACACCCAAGCCATGATTAAACGTTACTACCGCCGGGATTCGGAGATTATCTTCCCGCCAGTCGAAACCGACCGTTTCAAAACGCGCGATAAGACCGTCTTGCGCCATGGCTTCGTAGTGGCCGGCCGCCAGACACCATATAAGCGTTTTGACCTGGCTATCCAGGCCTGTGACGAACTGAAAATCCCGTTGTTAGTCATCGGTGACGGTCCGGACCACCGGCGGCTGGAGAAGCTGGCTGGCCGGGGCACGACCTTCCTGGCCAACGTTAACGATAGCGAAATTGTCAGCCATTTCGACTCAGCCTTGGGTTTCATCCTGCCCAATATGGATGATTTCGGCATCGTGGCCGTCGAAGCTATGGCCGCCGGTACGCCGGTTATCGCTTATAATAAGGGCGGCGCCCTGGATTACGTAGTGCCGGGCAAGACAGGCTTGTTTTTCGATAAACAAACCGTCAAAAGCCTGGTTCCAGTACTGGAAACGGCGGCTGCCAAATCATTTAATTATGAAGCCATTGCCGAGCACGCTACGCAGTTTTCGGTATTGACTTTTAGAAAAAATATGCAAGACTATATAAAGCAGTGTTTGTCCCAAGGAAGTAGGCCCTAAATGTGCGGAATAGTCGGTTATATAGGTAAAAAATCCGGCGTGGACGTTGTCCTGACTGGTCTAGAGGCCCTTGAATACAGGGGTTATGACTCAGCCGGCATCGCCATCGTCGATGACGGCCGGACCGAAGTCGTCAAGCAGGTCGGACGCGTCAGCGGCCTGATAGATGCCGTCAAAGGCCAGCATCTCAACGCCAAACTGGTGATCGGCCATACCCGCTGGGCTACCCACGGCGCGCCGACGATTATCAATGCCCACCCGCAGGTTAACAACGCCGGCACGATTTCCGTCGTGCATAACGGTATAATCGAGAATTTCGCCGAACTGCGCGACCGCCTGGCAGCCGAGGGGTACAGCTTCAGTTCGCAAACCGATACCGAAGTCGTGCCTAACCTGATTGATTACTACGCCAAGCAGTTGCCCTCGTTCGAGGCGGCATTCGAGGCCGCCCTGAACGACGTGCGAGGGGCTTACGCCATCGCGGCCGTTACGACCGATGAACCTAACACTTTGTACGCCGCCCGCCTGTCCAGCCCGCTGGTGATCGGTGTCGGCCAAGGCGAACATATCCTGGCTTCCGATCCGACAGCGATTATGAAACACACCAAAAAGGTCATCTACCTGGAAGATTACGACATGGCCGTCATCACCGGCGACAAAGCTGAGATCCATAACCTTAAGGACAAGAAGCGCCCGACACCGGAAGCCGAATTGCTCGACTACGATAACGAACAGGCCGTGCTCGGCGACTTCCCTAACTTCATGCTCAAAGAGGTCTTCGAAGCGCCGGCCACGATCCATTCGGCGATCCTGGGCCGGGCGCTGGCCGATAGGAACCTGGTCAAGCTCGGCGGCCTTGAGAGCGTCCTCGGACAGCTTAAGTACATCGACAGGATAGTTATCGTAGCCTGCGGCACGTCCTACTACGCCGGCCTGGTAGGTGAATACCTTATCGAGGGGCTGGCTGGCATACCGGTCGAAGTCCAACTGGCCAGCGAATTCAAATACCGCGACGAGCCTTTTTCGCGCAGCACCGCCCTGCTGGCTATTTCCCAATCCGGCGAGACAGCCGACACTATCGCCGCCCTTAAAAAAGTTGAGAACTACGGCGTACTCAGGCTGGGTATAGTTAACTCCGTCGGCAGTACTATCGCCCGCATGACGGACGCCGGCGTTTATTGCCATGCCGGTCCGGAACAGGCAGTGGCCAGTACCAAGGCCTTTCTTGCCCAGGTGACGGTTTTGACCTTGATCGCCCTGCACCTGAATGATGGACAGACCAAACGCTTCAAGCCGCTACTCGAAGAGCTCGATAGCCTCCCCGCCAAAGCCCAGGAGATTCTCGACAACGCCGATGAGATCAAACGGATCGCTGAGAAATACGCTAAATACCGTGATTTCCTCTACATCGGCCGCAACAACGCCTACCCGTCAGCCATGGAAGGCGCCCTGAAGCTCAAAGAATGTTCTTACCTGCACGCCGAAGCTTACGCCGCCGGCGAGATGAAGCACGGCCCGCTGGCCATGATCGATAAGGATTTCCCGACATTCGTCATCGTCACCGACTCGCCGCTGACAGAGAAGACTTACTCCAACATCCAGGAAATCCGCGCCCGCGGCGGCCCGGTCGTCGCCCTGGCGACCAAAGGCAACAAGGCTATCAAAGAACTGTGTGATGACGTAATCTACATACCTGAAACGCCGCTGGAAACCCAGCCTATCCTGCACGCCATCGTCACCCAGCTTTTCGCCTACTACATCGCCATGTCCCGAGGTTACGACGTCGACCGTCCGCGCAATCTAGCTAAATCCGTTACTGTCGAATAGGCCTAGGCGGCCATGCCGCTAGCTTTCGTTAAGGCGTTTGCTAATATCGCCGACTTTTTGGGACAAATCCTTGCGGGTGACCAGCAGGCCACTTGGCGTGTTGACGACCACGACGTTGTCCAGTCCTAGAACAACCACGGGTTTTTCTTCGTAGTTCTGAATGAAAGAGTTATCAACTTCCTCGGTTTCAACCTTGCCATGAACGTGATTACCCTTCTCATCGCCGCCTATAGCCTTGTGCAGGTCGCCGAAAGAACCCAGGTCCATCCAGTCGAACGAGGCCTGTACTACCAACAAGTCTTTAACTTTCTCGATCAGCGCGTAATCAATCGCTTCGCTCTTAAGCTCCAGGTAGGCAGCCTCATAGCCATCAGCGCCGGCGGCTGTCAGCTTGTCGTAGGCGGTTAGCAAGTCGGGGGCGTAGGTCTCCATTTTTTGTCGGAAAGTCTTGACCGAGCCGACGAAATAGCCGGCATTCCATAAGTAGTCGCCGCTGTCCAGGTAGTCCTTGGCGGTGTCGAAATTCGGTTTTTCCTTAAATGAGCTGACGTTGTAAGCCAGGACCTTGCCTTCAAACGGCTCGCCTTTTTGGATATAGCCGAAACAGGTAGCCGGGTAGTCCGGCTCGACGCCCACTAGGACAATTCGGTCGTTGGACTGGGAAACCTCGGCCGCGGCCTTGAGGCTGCTGACGAACCCGTCCGTGTCACGGATGTAATGATCGGCGTGGATGAAGGCTATCGGTTCCTGTTCGTCATGCTGGCTGCTTATTCGGCACAGCGCGGCGATAATGCAGTTAGCCGTACCCCGCCTGGCCGGTTCGACGATGAAGCCCTCCGGCGGCAGGTCTGGCAGTTGCTCCCGGACGTGATCAATATGGCCGCTTTCGGAAACAACATAGACCTTATCGGCCAATTGCCGCGCGCGTTGATAGGTCGCCTGCAACAATGACCTGTCGGAGCCGTTGACCTTGAGCAGGTGTTTTGGGTAATCAGGCGTGGATAGCGGCCAGAGGCGCGAACCCGACCCGCCCGCGATTATAACTACAATCATTGTTAATAATATACCAGAAATAGCCTGATTACCGGATATTTCGGCTATAATGACAAGCAGTAATAAAAAGGAGTTTTGGCTCATATGAAAGTAAACCCTCAAATTTTCCGCGGCTATGACCTGCGCGGCTTAGTCGACAAAGACCTGAGTCCGGAAATAGCCCTGCACCTCGGCAAAGCTTACGGCACCTACCTGACGAGACGGAATATGAATACCGCGGTAGTCGGCCGGGACTGCCGGGCGACCGGGCCGAGTTACAGCGAGGCTTTAATCGAGGGGTTACGCTGGGCCGGTGTTAGCGTGACGGATATCGGTATGCAGCTGGTCGGCACCTTCTATTGGTCCCAGTATCATCTCAAAATCCCAGCCGGCGTTTACGTCAGCGCCTCGCACAACCCTCCTGAATTCAATGGTTTCAAATTCGCCAACGACTATTCGGAAACGTTGGTCAGCGACGGCATGCAGGAGTTGCGCAAACTGGTCGAGGACGAAGATTATGACCAGGGCAAGACCGAGGGTACTTTCAAGCAGGTCGACATCCGTCCGGCCTACTATGATGACCTCGTAGAACGACTGCCGTTGACCCGGCACTTCAAAGTCGTAATTGACCCCAGCTGCACCACGGCCGGCGACATCGCCCCGGCACTGCTCAGGCAAGCCGGCTGCGAGGTAGTCGAATATAACACCAAGGTCGACCCGACATTTCCTCTCGGCGTGGCCGACCCGACCGAGACCCAGGTCGTCGAACGACTGCGGGACGAGGTTCTAGAGAGCAAAGCTGATATCGGCTTCACCTACGACGCTGACGGCGACCGGATTGGTATTGTCGACGATGCCGGCAACATTATCTGGAATGACGTCTTGCTGGCCCTGTTCGCGATTGACGTGCTGCGCGACCATCCCGGAGCCACCATCATGTACAACACCCTTTGCTCGAAGGTCGTGCCCGAGACTATCACCAGGCATGGCGGCAAACCGTTCATGTGGCGGACCGGCCACTCTTTCCTGAAGAAGAAAAACCAGGAGGTCAAAGGCGCCTTCATCGGCGAACTATCAGGCCATTTCTTCTTTTCGGCCGATTTCTACAACCACGATGACGGACTCTACTCCACCTTGCGCCTGCTAAAAGCCATTGAGCGCTCCGGCAAGAAATTGTCGGAGCTGCTGGCCGAGCTGCCGCGTTACGTTTCCAGCCCGGAGATCAAAGTGTTCTGTCCGGACGAGCAGAAAGTCGCCGTCGTAGATAAGCTAGTCCCCATCCTCAAAGAAAAATACCCGGACGCCGAAGTCATCAGCGACCAAAGGGCCGGCGACGGCATCCGCCTGGATCTCAAGGACGGCATGTTCGTCGTACGTTATTCCCAAAACGGGCCGTATTTAACGATCAAATTCGAAGCCCGCGACGACCAGGGTTACGAGAGCCTGCGCCAATCTATAAATGACATTTTGCACCAGCTACCGGAGATCGACTGGGAATCGCCCATCAGCGCCAACGTCGAAGCTCTCAACGGTTAGATCAAAGCTTACTGATATAATATTAGGCATATGAAAATACTCGTTACCGGAGGGGCAGGCTTCATCGGCTCCAACTTCGTCCATTATCTCCGGCAGAACTATCCCGACTACCAAATAGTCGTCGTTGACAAGCTAAACCAGCAGGGCAACATCGAGAACCTGGCGGCTGTCCGCGAGGACATTGAGTTCCATGAGTTCGACCTGGTCGAGGAAGCCAAGCTGGTACCGATATTCGAGGGCGGCATAGATTACGTGGCGCATTTCGCGGCCGAAACCAATGTCGACCGGTCGATCGAGGACCCAGACAATTTCGTTAACAGCAATGTCCTGGCGACCAATATATTGCTGCGCTTAAGCCGTGACCACAGTGTCAAACGGTTCCACCACGTTTCGACCGACGAAGTTTTTGGCAGCCTGGAACTCGGTTCGGACGACAAGTTCAACGAAAGCACGCCTTATGACCCGCGCAGCCCGTATTCTGCAACTAAAGCTGGCAGTGACCATCTGGTGCGGTCTTATTTCCACACTTACGGACTCGACGTCACCATCAGCAACTGCTCCAACAATTACGGGCCTTACCAGGTTCCGGAAAACATCGTGCCGGTGTTCGCGTTGATGGCCATGCAGGACAAGCCGCTAACGATTTACGGCGATGGCAAAAGCGTCCGCGATTATTTATTCGTCCTCGACCACTGCCGGGCCATCGACCTCATCCTGCACAAAGGCAAAGCCGGCGAGACTTACTGCGTCGGCGGCGGCCAGGAACAAAACGGTATCCAGATCGCCGACGGCGTACTATCTATCCTCGATAAGCCGGCCGAGCTCAAGCAGTTCGTGACCGACCGGCCTGGACACGACCGCCGCTACGCGATTGACTACTCCAAACTAAGCCGGGAGCTCGGCTACGAGCCAAGCGTGACCTTCGAAGAAGGCCTGCGCCAGACGATTAAGTGGTACCAGGACAATCCGGGCTGGTGGCAGCCGTACATGGAGAAGCTCTACGTGCCGAAATTCATGCAGAAGGACGTCGCCAGCCATGTCTGACCAGCTCGCCGTACATGAGACCGAGATTCCGGGCTTTTACGTGATTGACTTGGTGCTGCACGGCGATAACCGCGGCTGGTTTAAGGAAAATTACCAAAAAGAGAAGATGGAGGCGCTGGGCCTGCCCGCTTTCGAGATCGTCCAGAATAATTTTTCATTCAACGCCGAGAAAGGCGTGACCCGCGGATTGCATGCCGAACCGTGGGAAAAGTTTATTTCGGTGGCCAACGGCCGGGTTTTTGGCGCCTGGGTAGATTTGCGCAAGGGCGATAGTTTCGGCAAAGTCCTGACCCTGGAGCTCACGCCGGACAAGGCCGTTTTCGTACCGCGTGGCATCGCCAACAGTTACCAAACTCTCGAAGAAAACATTACTTATACCTACCTGGTCAACGAGCATTGGTCGCCGGAGGCCAAGTACGCCTCGCTTAATCTCTTCGACCCGGCGATCGCTATCAAATGGCCGATCGCCCGTGACCAGGCTATTATTTCCGACAAAGACGCCAACAATCCACTATTGGCCGACGTAACGCCGATGGAGTTTTAACATGGACGGCTCTTCAATTTTCATCGTCGGAGCCGGCGGGCAGCTTGGCCAGGCGCTCAAACAGAAATATCCGGAGGCCCAGAACGCCGATATCAAGGAAATGGACATCACCAACGCCGAATCCGTAGCCAACTTCGATTGGAGCAAGATCAAGATTATCCTCAACGCCGCCGCTTTTACGAATGTCGACGGTGCCGAGACTCCCGAAGGCCGGGTCGCGGCCTGGAACGTCAATGCTAGCGCCGTCGCTAACCTTGTAAGAGCCGCCGCCAAGCACGATTTGCTGCTGGTACATATATCGAGTGATTACGTCTTCGACGGCACCAAGTCGCCGCACACCGAAGACGAATTGTTCAGCCCGCTGAGCGTTTACGGCCAGACCAAGGCCGCCGGCGACATTGCCGCCAGCCTGCTCCCCAAGTATTACATCTTGCGCACCTCTTGGGTCATCGGCGAAGGCAGGAACTTCGTCCGCACCATGCTGGAAGTCGGCCGCAAAGGTATTAACCCGACCGTCGTGGCCGACCAGGTCGGGCGATTGACCTTCACCAGCGAGCTGGTCCGGGCTATAGATCACTTGATTACCGGCCAGGCGGCTTACGGCACCTACAACGTCAGCAACGGCGGGATCAGCGCCAGCTGGGCGGACATCACTCGCGCGATCTACAAGGCAGCTGGCTTGGACTTAAACGTTACCGACACCACGACCGCCGAATATTACGCCGGCAAAGACGGCATCGCGCCGCGCCCGCTGCGGAGCGAGCTTGATTTGTCCAAAATCCAAGCTGCCGGCTTCACGCCGATCGACTGGCAGGAAGATTTAGCAAAATATATCGCCAAGGAGGCACAAACATGAAAGGCATTATCCTGGCTGGCGGCTCCGGCACCCGGCTCTACCCCATTACCAAAGGCATTTCCAAACAGATCATGCCGATTTATGACAAGCCGATGATCTACTACCCTCTCAGCACGCTCCTGCAGGCCGGTATCCGCGACATCCTGATCATTACCACGCCCGACGACCAGCCGCAGTTCCAGCGACTGCTGGGCGACGGCTCGGAGCTGGGTATCAACCTGCAATACGCCGCCCAGCCATCACCCGACGGCCTGGCCCAGGCATTTATTATCGGCGAGGAGTTCATCGGCAGCGACAAGGTCGCCCTGATTCTGGGTGACAATATTTTTTACGGGGAAGCGTTCGGCCATGTTCTAAAAAACTGCGTCGATCCTGACGGCGGCATCGTTTTCGCCTACAAAGTGGCCGACCCGGAGCGTTACGGGGTCGTCGAATTCGATGACAGCCAGCACGCCGTATCGATCGAGGAGAAACCGTCCGAGCCAAAGTCCGACTACGCCGTTGTCGGCCTCTACTTCTACGACAACGAGGTCATCCAAATCGCCAAAAACATCCAGCCCTCCGACCGCGGCGAACTCGAAATCACCACCGTCAACGAGGAATACCTTAAGCGAGGCAAGCTCAAAGTCCAGACCATGAGCCGCGGCTCGGCCTGGCTCGACACCGGCACTTTCGAATCGATGAACGACGCCAGCGAGTACATCCGGGTCATCGAGAAACGCACCGGCCTGAAAATCGGCTGCATCGAAGAGGTCGCCTACCACCAAGGCTTCATCGACAAAGACCAACTCCAAAAAATCGCCGACCCGCTAGTCAAAAGCGGCTACGGCAAATACCTGCTGGGTATCATAAACGGCTGACATGCAAAAAACCTCAGCCCTGGTTATATACCTGTACCGCCACCATTTCGTTCGTTACCTGGTCGTTGGCGGCTCGACTTTCGTAATAGATTTCGGCCTGCTGTTCACGCTGCACGGCAAAGCCCACGTCAACCTGGCTATCGCCACTTCGCTGGCTTACTGGATATCGATCGCTTACAATTTTGCGCTAAACCGACACTGGACTTTCAGCCAACGGGATAAGAGTGACTTGCGCCGGCACCTGTCGACCTACCTGGTCCTACTGGCTTTCAACTACCTTTTTACCGTCATCTTCGTCAGCCTGGTCAGCCATAGCCTGAACTACCTGGTCGCCAAAGCCATCGCCGTAGCCATTCAAATGACCTGGACCTACTTCGCCTACAAGAACTACATTTTCACCAGCAAACCCCAGCCCGAATAAAAATTGCTCAGGCCAGCTTTGTTCGTTGGGCGGCGCCAGCTTCTCTGATTAATCGGGCTTGTTTAGCTTGGGCGCCTTTATTCTCCATTTTTAACCCGCCCTTGCCGTTTGGCACCACATCAACCAGGCGGCCTCCAGTATGGGCCATCAAAAGGTTAGGAATAGCACCCTGCCTGTTACCAATAGTCATCAGCCAGGCTAATGCTTCCGTCTTCCCGAGGCCTTTTAAGAACTGCGTGGTAAGGCCAAGGTACTGGTCGTATTCAGTCACCGCCTCCGCGTGCAATATATCTTCGGCAACCGCAACCTCTGAAGGCAACGAATAGGCTCCCAAGGTACGGGCTACCCTTGCTCGATGGTAACGAAGGGTTGTCCATAATATACTATCCGTGTCATCTCCAAAGAATTCTGCCAGTTTTTCAGTTTGCCGGTAAGTATTGTTTAGGTCGTAGGAGGTCGATTCGCCGGATAAGTCGCCTAGCGGGATCAAAGCGTCTTTGGGTACGTCGGCCTCTTCGGCCATGCTCATCATGAGATCGGTCGTAGTAGGCAAAGACCTGTCATAAAGCGTTTCGCCTGGAAGCACCAGTTTAGATCCCGGATGGTTTCTCCATGCTACAATCCCGGCATGCATTGATGCCCGGGTTAATACGGAAAGGAATGTCTCCAGCTGACCCGTTTCATCAGCCCTAGTGATATTGGAGCTATGGGGGTATGGCACTATGAACTTAACATCCCGCGAAGGATCCAAGGCTTGTTCAGCTGCCAAAACCGCACTATACATAAT
>Ga0075522_10002615_pt1 | contig 13292 bp, 14 predicted proteins | sample NGEPerA_FD_74796 | JGI IMG/M metagenome (GOLD analysis project Ga0075522, IMG submission 74796) | Arctic peat soil microbial communities from the Barrow Environmental Observatory site, Barrow, Alaska, USA - NGEE PermafrostL2-A | ecosystem: Environmental > Terrestrial > Soil > Wetlands > Peat ... | reverse complement strand
GGTGTATATACGTCTAGTATTAATACCACGTCCTCAAATACTGTTAATTTTGTTTATATTATTGAGCGTTGCAGAGCTTGTAAACATGCTCATTCACAGAAAGGTGGAACGGGGTGTTATGATGTTGTAGGTGCATCAGTTGCCTTTGTGATATGTCAGTGCAAGGAACATGTGCCAGAAGACAATTTGGAATATTTAGAATACATATTAAACAAAAAGGAATCACTATGAAAAAAACTCTTGCATCACTCCTAACTATGCTGCTGCTCTTACCTGCTTGTGCTCTTAATAGCAATTTATGTAACCGATATATCTCAAATAGAATGGAATCTTCGTCTGTTCTTATGCATATGAAAATTCAAATGGTAACAAAAGATGAGGATACAGGTAAGGAAAAAATTCGATCTGGTTGGGGAACTTGTAGTGGAGTCTATATTAAAGATAATGTTATTTTATCTGCTGCTCATTGTGTAGATATGCGCGGCGAAGAAAATATTACATTAAAAGGCATATGGATTCGTTCTGGTCAACACTCTGCTCCAGCCGTCGTAATTAAGGTAGATCCTGCAGCTGATTTAGTACTTCTCTATACACCTCTACGTGGTATTCCAATTAAATTTGCTCGAACTGCAGACCGTGGTGAAGAATGTTTTGTTGTAGGTAATCCTCTTGGTCTCCAAGACGTTATGACTAAAGGTATTGTAAGTCGAGTTGGCTTAGCTCAGAAAGAAGAGAAAGCTGTATTTTTAATCATAGATGCTATTGTTCTTCCTGGAAATAGCGGTGGACCAGTTGTTGATTCAGGTTGTCACCTTATCGGTATCCTAACAAGATCTACTTCCATGATGGGGCCACTTGGAGCAAGTGGTTTAGGAATGGCAGTTGACCTACAGACTATTAGAAACTTTTTAAAGAGCTAAAAATGGGATTATATCCTATAGATTGTTTTGTTTGTAAAAAACCTTTTCTTTGGTGGAGCGGGAATCCCTACGATCAACGCTGCCCAGATTGCCAATCAAAAGACGGATTGAAAGAAATTAAATAAACTCCTTTAGTACAAAAAACGGGGCTTATCCAGTGCCCTCAACAAAACTGGATCTTAACGTAGAAAGGAGATGTATGGACATGTATAGAGATAGTTATATCGTAGCATTAATGGTAGGTGGGAAAATTCAAAAGGAAGCAGATGATGGTACAATTCTGATTCCGTTTGGGTCTGAGTATGTTATTCGTTTGAAGAATAAACTTCGCAAACGAGCTATTGCAGACGTATGGCTTGATGGTCGTATTGCTGCAAAAGGCATTGTTCTCGATGCTAATGGAACTGTGGACCTGGAAAGGTTTGTTGATGACAAGAACCTCTCTGAAGGAAAACGATTCAAATTAGCTAGGATCACAGATCCAAAAGTTGAGCAGCCTAATGATAGTGAGAATGGCTCAATTGAAGTAAATTTTTATCCTGAAAAAGATGAACCTGTTATTGAAAAAAAGACCATCCTTGAGCATATTAATTGCACCCCTCATAATGGTCATGGTTGGGGTGGGCATTGCACTTCGTGCTGCAACTGCTACATGTGTAATCCTAAATGGCGCACATCGTATTCAGGTAACATCACATATGGTGGAACAAGTACTGGTGGTTTAAGTGGTGGAAACATTATCTTAACTGGCAATCTTAGTTCTGATGCTACTGTCGGTCAAGCAGTATCTCCAAACAAGAGTATTCTTAGAGCAATGAATGCTTCTTTTACAGCCTCAGCTGAAGCAGCCCAGGTGAACCAGGTTAGTAATACCACACTAGATAGTTTCGCCTTGAACAATGCTTCAATGAGTCTTGGTGAGGCAGCAGCAACTGTTGAGGGAAGTACATCCTTGCAGAAGTTTAGTTATGTGAGTGTTGATGTAGATCGTTCTAAGCCTACTACCATTCGTCTTACGGTAAAGGGCTTGAGTAAAGTCCTTAATGTTTGTGAGTGTGGCTATAAGCGCAAGAAAGATGTTAAGTATTGCCCCAACGATGGTACACAACTAGTAGCGTAATTTGTTTAGAACAGTTTTGGGGATCTGTTTTCAAATAAAACCCCAATCAATTTTATGACTTATTACGAAGAACATAGAGAAGAGATATTAGAAAGGCAAAAACAAAATCGGCTTAGTGAGACTATTGAGCAGAGAACTTTGCGACTTACTAAAAAACTCGACTATAATAGACTCTATAAGGATGATATAGCTTCTAAACGAAGGAAGGTTAGGAATACTGAATCTCCTGAAAAGCATGAAGAACGCCTTGCTAAGTCTAGAGATTGGAAACGACTACATAAAGAAGAATTAAGTGCAAAGGTTTTTGCTCGTTTACAGATTGATGATAATTTTAAAATTGCAAAAAATTTACGTACTCGACTACAAAAAGCTTTAAAATATATTTGGAAATCAGGATCTGCTGTAAGAGATTTAGGCTGTTCTATTGATTTTTTGAAGACATACTTATCTACTAGATTTGATAAAGATATGTCCTGGGATAATTATGGTACGTATTGGGAGATAGATCACATTATCCCTTTGTCTAAGTTTGACCTTACTGATAGAGACCAATTTTTAAAAGCTGTACATTATACTAATCTCCAACCTTTAACAGTTTCAGATAATAGACGTAAAGGAGCAAATTAAATGGCTTTATCAAAACATGGTTCAGCAGCAAAAATTTCTATTATTAAGAATGCTGGGTTTACAATTGATAATAACTTCCTAGCTGAGATGATTTTAAAGCAGATCCCAGAGAAGAAGATAACAATGGATCAGCTTCATTCTGCCTTGAAGAGTATCGGAGTAGTTAACTATGGTGATGAAGATATGTCAATTCTGATTGATCGTCTTACTGCTATAGGGTTTTCAATTTTAAATTAAGTGGTAGATAAGAATCAAAGTATCATAAGAAAGTATAATATTTTCGCGTATTAATAGGAGCACTACGTTCTAAACGATTTTTAAGTGCAAAAGTCAAGTAAAGAGAGGAAATTATGCAACCAGATAGAGGCGAAAAGAAAGAGTTAACATATATCACTGAAGATGGAGAACTTAACGTTCCCGTCATGTTTGAAGCTGTCATGGTTAAGTACATGGGTCGAGTTTTGGATCTTATCCGAATCTCTGATATTTCTGAACGAAACTTAACACAACTTCAACGAACAATCAAAGATGATTGTTACGAAAAAATTAAATTTGCTAAAGCCATTTTAGAGAAGCATGGTATTGACGAGCCTAAGTAATGCCAATTCGAAAGATTAAAAATCCTAGAAGTTTTGATAAGTGTAGATCTTGTAAACATTCATATTTATCTCATACAGATTTGAATAGTCAAAATTGCTTGTGCCAATATGTCGTCGATGGGGCTTGTCGTTGTCCTGAATATTTACCAGAAGACAATCTTGAGTTTCTCGAATATAAATATGCCCAACGAAAATGAATGTCGTACTTGTGGACATTGCTGGGAACTGCACGATCACCATGGAGTGAAAAGGTGTTACCAGAATATGGGAGAGGATTACGGCTCACCAGATTTATTTTGTGATTGTAATACTGGTTGGGTTCCTGGAGATAATTTACAATTTTTGGAAATGAAATATGAGCGAAACAAATTGGCTATCGAATCTCGCAACAAAAGCAATGAGGATATGCCGACTCAATAAAGAGGCCGCAGGGAATCATCGTCAGGATATGACTGGTCCAGTCTTAAACAATTTGTTGAATAATGGTTATACGCAGGTGATGTGGAAAGCAAATGGATCTCATCATGGTAAATGTCAGGATCTTAATGGTGAGGTTTGGGATTTACAACATTTTTTAAACACAACTGAATATGATGCACCCTTGTTTTCTCGTTCTCATCCAGGTGATGAATCTTGTACATTAGAAGTAACTGGTCCTAGTTTGTCACCAGTTGAAGTTGACTCATACGGTGATGTAGACACAGATATTGGAACCTCTAGACCTATGAAGGCCCCAGTCGCACCTAAAGTAAAGCCCAGGGCTCCAGCACCAGCTCCAAAGGTTGAACGAGTCCCTGAGAAACCTGAGACAAAAATCCGTTATGTACCAGAAGAAGTTCATAAGCAGGTTAAAGACCCCTTTGAATCAGAACGTTTGACAGATGAAGAATATCTTCAGTGGCTTAAAGATTTAGAAAATGAGCAAGTTCAAGAATCCATTCCAACTAAGAAAGAATTGACAGATGATGAGTTGGATGAGATGCGAAATTTTAATAAAGAAACTAGCAAGAAAGTACCCAATTGGATTACAGGATTATTTAAAGGATAATTTACTATGAGTTTAGTTAAATTAGGTTCTCATTTACGCATTTTAAAGACAGCAGCTATTGCTGAAGATGTGTTTCTTGAAGCACCAGCCGCAACCAAAACACCTGTATCAAAAGTTATCGAAGCTAAAAATTCAGATTTCTTATACTATCGTGCCCGTGCAATTTCCGCTGGTGATCAAGGTCCTTTAAGCAAGGATGGAAGTCGTAGCTGGAATTTCAATGGTAATAAAGACTATTTTCCTCGTAAAGAATTAGAATCTTCTTATGAGACATTTGTAGGGCGTAATATTTTCTTGGATCATAACTCTGAGAGTTCTTTATATTCCATCGGTAAGATCATCGATGCATTGCCTATTGATGATAAGCAGACTGGTGAATTCTATATTGAATTAGTCGGTAAGATTGATCGTACTCTTCATCCTGAAATTTGTCGCAAGATTGAAACAGGTGAATTGAATAGCACAAGTATGGGCTGTTCAGTTGATGAGTCTATGTGTTCTATTTGTGGTAAAGTACTTCATTCCGATGCTGATGATAAATGTGATCATATGGGCATGAATCTGGGTAAAGAATTCCCAGCCGAAGTTGATCTACCTGAGTATAGTATTAAGAAAGGGGATATGATCCCTTGTTTTTCTATTAATAAAGGTATTGTGTTTAATGAGGACTCGATTGTAGGAGTTCCTGCAGATCCAACAGCTGTTATTAAAACCGTTTTGTCTAATATGAAAAGTCAGGTTTCAAAGAAAGGTTCATTGTCAAAGAAAGAGCAGTTAGACTTATCTGCACAGATGGATAAACTATTTAATAAATTAGATGATACTACTAAGATCCAACTAAAAGCTGATTTTTGTGGCATTTGCCCACCAGTTGAAAAGGAGTCGTCCATGGCTGATAAGAGCGTTGTTCCAAATGATGAAACAAAAAAGATTTTAAATAAGATTTCGGCTTATGAGATGGAACAGCTTGAGTCTTTTATAACCCATAAGACCAAGAAAGCTAATGATATTGCCAGCCTGGAAGTTGTGGCTGATTCAGCTGCTAAAGAAGAGTCCTTCCTTTCTAAGATTGTTGCTAAAGTTAAAGAATCCCTTTCTAAAGAAGCTGCTAAGTGTGAACGTTGTGAGGATCTTAAATCTGAAAAAGACCCTAGCCATGAATATGATCCAGATTGTGCAGGTTCTCTTTGTGCAAAACATGAAGAAGAGTGGAATAAAAAGAAATCTTCAGTTACAGCTAAATTTACTGAAGATAAAAATAACGTTTTAGATTCAACATGGTCTGTTAATGATGGTGATAAATGTGTTCTCGAAGCTTCCTTAAAGGAAATTTGGGGATCTCAATTTGAGATCATGTCATTCTCTGATCAACTTTGGGCAACCAGTGGTGAGTATGCTAACGAGATCATTGCTCGTTATACGAAAGAAGGTATTGAGAAGCTTGCTGATGCATGGGATGTTTCCCATAAGCTTTCGAAAACAGCTGCTGAACCAAAGATGGGTCCTTCAGGTACACGCGCAAAACCATCAACTGGTACAAGTAACAAAGAACATAGCTATCCAACAAATCCTAAATTTGAAAAACCTAAACCAGGAACAAGTTCAAAAGGTCCTGCAGCACCAGCTCATAAGGATGTAAAGGACTCTAAGATTGAAATGCCTGGTCAAGAGAAAGGCCAAACAGGTCCAGCAGCTCCAAAGGCTAAAGTAGTTAAAACTGATTATGCAGAACCAAAGGTAGACGCAGAAGGTAAGGAAGTAAAAACAACTCCTAAGAATCCAGAGGAGAAGAAAACAGAGAAGTCTCAGAAAGAAGTGAAGACTGATTATGTTGCCGAAGGTAAAGAACGAATGGAAGAGGAAGAAAAAGAAGGCGATAAGAAATCAGATAAAAAATCTGCTCTTATTAGCTGGGCTTCTCTTACTGTTCCAGCACAGGCATTCATTAAAACAGCTGCAAAAAAATATATTGAAAGTGGAATGAAAAATGCTGAAGCAGTTGCGAAAGCACACAGCGAATTTATAGCTCAGGAGACCGATATGAAAAAGCAAGCATCTGATGGCACACCAGACGAATCAGTTGAAGGATCAACATTACCCGACGGTACAAAAACGATGGGTGATAAAGTAGAAGAATCCGTTCAAGGGACAACCGTTCCTGGTGGAGCAAAACCATCCGCAGCTCCTGAGACAAGTGCTCAAGGTGATACAGAGCATAAGACCCCAAATTTGACGAAGAAACCTGATGAAGCAGTAAAGGGTACAACAACTCCAGCAGATCATATTCCTAATACTCAGAAGAGTGATGAAAGTTCCAAAGGAACAACTTTTCCTGATAGTAAGAAAGAAGTTGGAGATAAAGCTGAATCTGCAGTAAAAGAAGCTGCTAAATCTGAAAGCTCTGCCCCAATTGAAGCAGTTCAAGATAAACCAGCACTTTCTAAGGCAACCGCTGGAGATACACCTGAAAGTTCACGCGAAGGTGGCGATCTAAAGAAAGATCCTAAAGATATTGAATCAGTTAACAAAAAGGCCGCAACTGAAATGCCTATGCCAGAAGATAAAGGTCCTATGGAATCTATGAAACCTGAGATGCCTGTAGATGAAAAACCTATGGATCTTCCAATGGGTGGACCTAAGACTGATGCTCCAGGCGCAGAAGTGTCTGCCTTTGACACTGCTGAGAATGTTGATATCGGTGAAGGTTATACAGCCAGCAAGGATAAAGAATCTAAAGAAATTATTGTTATGAAAGATGGTCAGGAAGTCAAACGTTTACCAGATGGTTTTGGTAAAGACATGACTGTTGTTCTACCTCTTATGAAAGCTGTTCTTGGTCTTCCTCCTGAAGCAGAAGCAAAACCAGAAGTTCCAGGTATTGCAGCTCCAGTAGAAGAGAAGATGGAAGAGCCTAAGATGGATGAACATCCAGGTGCTGAAGAGGCACATGAGGATGAACTAGGACTTAAAGAATCTGCTCTTAAGATTAAAGAAGCAGCACTTGCGGAAAAAGAAGCAACAATCAATGCAAAAGAAGCAGCAATTGTCGCTTCTGAAAAGGCAAAGAAATTTGCTTCTGTAATTCAAGTTCGTGCAGAACGTTGCAAGAAAATTGTAGCTGCATTAGTTGAAAAAGATGCTCTTCAAATGAGCAAAGAAGTCTATGAAAGCGAAATGAAAATTGGCACATACCTATTAGATGCACAGAAGAAAGCATTTGAATTCGCCATTACAGCAAAACAGAAAGAACTAATGGCAATGGATGACAATGCACTTCTAGCCACAGAGAAAGTAGTTTCAGATCTCAAGTCTCCTGCAACTTCAGTAAATACAAAGAGAGCAAATCGTATTTTCGTCTCTCCTTCATTTGGTGAAGAGCTTTCAGAAGATGCTCAATTGAAGAAAATCTTTGACACATTCGGAACAAAGAATCGTCCTCAGTAAGATTTAGACACAAACCTTGTCATTTCGTGAGAAAGGTGACATTGTAAGGCTTTTGAAGTAAGAGAAGTTTAAAAGTATAAAAGACTACCCGATTTCTCACAAGATGATGTGAGACCTTTAAATAAGATCCACAACTAGAATAGAAACGACTCGATGGAATAGAAATAAAAAATACATCAAGGAGTCTCAAAATGGCAATTCGACAAATTAAGGAAGTAAACCGTTCCACATCGTATCCAATCGCCTCTGGTAACATCGTAGGTGGCAACTTGCTTCAATTGAATGCAGCTGGTCAGCTCTTGCCTTGGGATCATACCCAGACATCTGGACAGCCTTACGGTCTAGCAATTGAATCCAACATCTTCTTCCCTCTTCAGCCAGCAAACGGTGAAGTCGCAGGACAGGGTTATGACTACACCAACTTCAACCGTGGTGGACTCGAATCTGTGTACCTAGATGGTGGTGACTTCGTTCTTTATAACGATGGTCGTGGGTTCCCATATGATGCAACAGCAACATATGCCGTCAACGCAGCCGTCTATGCTTCTGCAACAACCGATGGTCTTATCACATCTGATGCAACAAGCAGAGTTATTGTTGGTTACGTTGTAAGCTTCGACGTTGCAACAGCACCAACCCAGTTGGAAATTAAATCGATTATCTAAGAAATTAGGTATAGGTTCTAGTTGTAAACAAGATTGGTCGTGAGACTGACTTGTAATTTAAAGGAGAAATTTATTTATGAACGATATTAACAAAGAAGCAGCCTTGGAAGTTCTTTCAAGCGCACAAGTAGAAGAGAAGTTAACACGCTTGATGAATTCCCCAGGTGGACTTCAGAAAATCGCACAACAGATGCTATCGCCACTCAAACGCGAACTTCTATATGAAGGACGCATTCGCCAACTCTTCCAGACCTATAAACTAGCTCTCGGAGAAGAAGCAGTGTTCGATGCTGATGTTGATGTACCAGCTGCAAGCATTTCCGTTGAAGGTTTGCCAGCACAGCTCGAAGTTTTAGCAGATCGTATTCGCGTAGAAACGTCACCTATTTCTACTCGCCCAATGATCCGTTGGAATGAATCGAACTTCCGCAAATATGACGTTCTGAACAGAACACAAGAACGCGCAAAAGCATCGATCATGTTACAGGAAGATACCCGTGGTTATAATTTGATCAACTTCGCAAGTGGTTTGACAAATCAGACACCCGCAGCATCTCTCGCTGGAACAACCGCTGCAACCAACAACCCTTCAGTTATCGCCAATGGCGCAACTGGATTGTCCATGTACACCTTGGCTACCGCAATCGTAACCCTCAGCTCAAAGCTCTTGGTTGCCAGCAAATTGTACATCAACCCACTAACACGTCGAGACTTGTTGTTGTTCAACAATGCTCCAAGTGGTAATGGTGGACTTGGTATCTTCGCTCCTAACTTCCAAGACACAGCCCTCAAAGCTGGTCGCGTAGGTGGAATCATGGGCGTAGACGTTCTAGAGTCTGTCGTTGTTCCTTCTAATGCCTGTTTCGTATTGGCTCCAGCTGATTACCTCGGCGTGTTGGCAATCCGTACAGATCTATCAGTCGAAACAATGAAAGATGTAAACAAAATGGCTGACGTATTCGCCATTTGGGAAGATCTAGGATTCTTGATCCGATACGCCAAAGGTATCGTCAAAATCACACTTCCATAATCTGTTGATACATTGGAGGGATTCAGCTTTGCTGGGTCCCTCTAAGTGTATTAATAGTTGCAAAAATTATTAACATATGGTATACTTGTAAAGAAGAGTTTGTTTAGTGGGCTTATAGTATAACAGGATTATGCCACATTTGCAATGTGGTGATACGTGTGCGACTCACGTTAGGTCCACTAAGCAAATTCAGTTTACTTCGCTGTTGGGTAACTCAATGGTAGAGTGCATCCCTGTTAAGGATGAGGTTACTGGTTCGAGTCCAGTCCTAACAGCTGAATAAATTTAAATAGAAGAAAGTAAAATAAATCCCCCTTACTCGTAAGAGTATGTTTTCTTCACAAGATGACTAAGCATAGTATGTTGTTCTTGGGGATAGTTTTGTAAATATCATCAGGGATTGGCGTACTGGTAGCGTTATAGTCTTGGATACTATAGGAGAAGGTTCGATTCCTTCATCTCTGACCATATTTATAAAATTTATTCCCTCATTCGTTTCGACGGTGAGCGCAGGGCTGTTAGAAAGCTCTTGCATTATGGCTGTGCAGGGAAAAACCCGACAAGGAACATAGCCTGACGTGGAAGTAGATTAAAAGCTCCTGGGCTTAAAAAATCCAGGAACGATTTGTTTAAGAATCGAGGATTAGATAGCTAATTTACTTTGATAAGAAGTTTTAAAAATATTGTTGTAAGGAGATTTAACATGGTAGAAAATTGGGTTTTAAAAGCTGGCGGCGTAATGCAGAAATTTGCTGTACTTCCACAAGCACCTCTTATTACAAGCGCAAATAAAGTTCTCAATGCTTCAGGTTCGGCATTCAGCTATACGATCACAGCTACAAATGGTCCAGAAGCATTTTATGTAGATGCGCTTCCTTATGAATTATCTATTAATACAACCACAGGAGTAATCAGTGGAACAACTTGGCTTAATAGCAAAGGTGTATATAATCTTGTGATTCATGCAGTTAATGAAGGTGGCGTTGGTTCGATGGTGTTACAGGTCTACGTTCACTAATTTAGTATACTCAGCAATTGGTCCTATAAGAAGTTCTTATATCCAACCTGAGTCAATTTCGCGGGTTAAGGTTCTGGTGAACCTATGGGTCTCATAAGCCTATCTAGAGTGATTCGATTTCACTATCCGCAACCATTTGGTGAACCTGTTGTTCATGTGCTGGAGACCAGGATGCTCTTTTGCAGGAGCTTAAAGATAATCTGGGGAATTGCTTCCCCGAAGTGCATGATCCACCAATTAATTTAGGATGACGATCCTAAGAGCCGTGTTAAAGCATGTAACACACGGATAAAACTCATCAAACATGCTCCAATTTTGAAAAGAAGGTAGTCCTCATTCACGCTTCGTTTTATACATTAAGAATCTCATCTCGTTCAGATTAGAGTTTTAAAAATTTAATAAATTCAAGGAGACTTAAATAATGGTAATGTTAACACGCTCACTCACAAATGCAAGTTCTACAAATCCTGTCACTTTGTTCGTTCCAGGATTCGATCCTACAAATCCTCTCGTAATTGCTCCTAGTGCAACGGTGGATCTTTTATCTGCAATGGATGCACAGTCACTTCATGCAATGCAACCTAGCATTGCTTCACTTATTGCTTCAGGTGAAGTTATGCTTCCAGATCCAGTTAATGATACAATTGATTCATCTGTATTATTTCCTGCTGCAATGATGAATTGGATCTCAGCCAATGATACACAGATTGTATTTAGTCCTACTGCTTCCTCTGCAACACATCTGGTTGGAGCTGCTACTGCTCTTCAAGTACAGAGTGCAACAGGTGCAATTGACTCATGGGATGGCAATACAACTGTAGTTGTTTCCGTTGCTTCTGGTGGAACAGCTCCACGTATTAATGGACATGTTTCTCCAGTTACTGTTACAATGAGTATGGGACAAGCTGCAATCGTTGTTACAGATTCAGCAGCAGGAAGTGTGCATTTAGCACTTTCAGCTCCTAGCCGCTCGTTGACAGTAAGTTCCACATACAGTGCTACACTAAGCTAAAGAATCTACATTGGAGGGATCGCAAGGTCCCTCTGAATGTAGTTTTCTCAAGTAAGTCCTATGCAGTAAGATGTGTGCATATTCGCCTGTATAGGCATTGCACAGATTTCGTATTCAAGCCTAAACGCCTCGAATAGAAGAATTTAGTTTGACAAGAATATGTAGAATAAAAATATGATATAAATAAGGAGATTTACAATGACAGACTTTTGGATTTTAAAAGCTAACAATATTTTAGAAAAGGTTACACCAGACTATAAAGCACCAGTTATTACCAGTGTTGGTGATATTGCTGTCAGTCTTGGTAATGCTTACCTTCTTTCAGCTTCCACATTCGCTGTTTTAGGTGATACAGCAGTTACAAACACTGGAGCAACTGTACTCCATGGGGATCTCGGTATTTCTCCAGGATCTACAATTACTGGTTTCCCTCCAGGCACATATACAGGCACGTTACATGCAGGTGATACAATCGCTGCTCAGGCTCATGCTGATGCAACCGCAGCAGCAACGGCATTGAAGGCTCTTACACCCACGACTGATATCTCTTCAACAGATCTCGGTGGTTATACAGCTGTTCCAGGTAATTATGCTTCGTCTTCCACTGGTATATGGGGTGCTGGTCCATTGACATTGAATGGAGCAGGACAATATGTATTTACATTTGTAGATGCTCTCACGATGCCAGCGAATGCCTCTGTTGTATTAGAAAATGGTGCTACAGCTGACAATGTGTACTTTGTAACTGGTACAACCTTCACCTTTGGTGCAGATTGTATTGTTAATGGTAATATCTTAGCAGGTACTTCTATTACCTTTGCTGCAGCAAGTGTACTCAATGGTCGTGCTCTTACATACGGCCCTTCTGGTACAACTGTTACATTCCCAAGCGCAGCAACAGTAAATGCTCCAGCTAGCTTAGGTACAGCATTTAGCTATCAGATTACTGCGATCAATACACCAACATTATTCTATGCAACGTATTTGCCATGGGATTTGACTATTAATCATGCAACAGGATTAATCACTGGTAATATTTTTCCTAATAGTGTCGGAGAATTTCGTATTCCATTGCAAGCTTGTAATGATGCTGGTTGTGGTACAAAAATACTAACAATCTTAATCTAATAAATAGGTTACGATAAAGATTACATAGGAAGGGTCGAAAGGCCCTTCTATTGTAATTTTTAAATTGTTGTACAAAGAAAAGGAAAGCTATGCGATTACGAGTCAAAATTAAGAATGCAAAAGAATGCCGTACTGAATTGAACTTCCCCGATTTATCCGTTAGATACAATAACGGATGGGCTCCTTCTTTAAAAGTAGTAGAGGGCCAGGAAATACCTTTAGATGTACTAGATCCTGAAGATGTGAGGAAGAGTATGAAGGTTGGAAGTCTCCGAGGATATATGGATAATGGTTGGATTGAAGAAATTACTTCTGATTCCACTACAACTTCTGAGATCGTAGAAACAAAACTTTCCCATTTTATTACTGAACAAATGATTTCAGCTCCTGGAATGATTGCTCCACTTAAACCACTTCCAGTAGCACCACCTGCAGTAGAAGAAGTTCTCTCCAAAACAAATTTACCTGAAACAGTAACAGAAACAGAAAAGACTGTGATTACTGTTATACCAGCTGAGCCAATTACTGATTTAACTCTTGTAAAAACATATGAAGATTTTGAGAGATTATCTCACTTTTTGAAACTTCGATTTATAAAAGATTGCTTAGATAGTACTTTATTAAGAGATATTTTAGGTAAAACTCCCTCAGTTCAATTTAAAAATAATATTACTTTAAGAC
>Ga0075522_10002614_pt1 | contig 13292 bp, 14 predicted proteins | sample NGEPerA_FD_74796 | JGI IMG/M metagenome (GOLD analysis project Ga0075522, IMG submission 74796) | Arctic peat soil microbial communities from the Barrow Environmental Observatory site, Barrow, Alaska, USA - NGEE PermafrostL2-A | ecosystem: Environmental > Terrestrial > Soil > Wetlands > Peat ... | reverse complement strand
AGCGTCACTCGCTAAGGGTCCGCTGCAGGGCCGCCAACATGGGCAGCCAGATGTCCTCGGCCTCTTCGTCGTCGTCCGGATATTCGATCTCGTCGACGTGCAGCCGTATCGTCACGCCGCCCGGGCTCGGTCTGATCAACCAGGTGAGGTAGACCGGCGGATCCTCAGGACCGGCCTGCACGAGGTACGACAGCCGCCGGTGCGGCTGAACGCAGACCACGCGGCCGGTCAGGGCACTCTCCCCTACCGATTGAAACTCGATAGGTGCGTCGATCTCCCACGTCGAACTCGCCGACAACCCGTACATGAAGGCGCCGGTGTTCCGGGCATCGGTCAATGCCGCCCACACGCGGGCCGGGTCGGCAGCGACGAAACACGCGAACGCCCGGGGCGTCGGCGACGAAGCCCGCACACCCTCGATGGCGCTCATGTCACCAACCCTCAGGCGCTGGCGAAGCACTGGGACTATCGGCGATTCGCAGAGGGTACCTGCAGTCAGTGCAGCTGTCGATCATCAAGGTCAGCGCTTAGACGCCAATCAGATCCTTCGCCAGATGTCGGGCGAGTGGGGCGCCGGCGTAGTGCCCGAACGGTTCGCCATCGACGTAGCCTGCGCTCGCGTACAGCGCGAGCGCCTCGGGCTGGTGGAGCCCGGTCTCAAGCCGTAGCCGTGTCGCACCAAGTTGGCGCGTCTGATATTCCAGGTGTTCGAGCAGCGCTCGCGCGATGCCTCGACGACGGGCGGCCGGGATCACATACATGCGCTTGAGCTCACCGACATCAAGCTCGACGAGACGCACGCCACCGCACGCGAGCGGCTGACCGGCGTCCCGCCCGATCACAAAGATGCCTTGTGGCGGTGTGAATTCGGCGACCGCGAGCTCGGTGACGTCACGACCGCCGTACCGCACGATGTACTCCTGTTGCACAGCCTCGATGAGCTCGAGCGACTCCGGTGCATCGAGCGCTGCTGCGCTGAATTGGATGTCTGTCACGAGCGCGACCGCCAGCCGTGATCGACCGGGCCGATGCCGCGACCGAGCGCAAATCCGGCCGCGATCGCTCCCGTGACGTAGTCCTTCGCGAGCTGCACTGCGCCGGGAACCTCATGCCCAAGAGCGAGAAACGACGCGATCGCACTCGCTAGCGTGCAGCCCGTTCCGTGCGTGTGCGTGTTGTCGAGTCGGGGCGCGCGGAAAAGGTATTGCGTTGTCCCGTCAAACAGCAGGTCAGTGGCATCACCGTCGAGATGGCCGCCCTTGACCAGCACCCACTTCGGCCCGAGTGCGTGCACGGCTTCGGCGGCTTCACGCAGTCCCGCCTCGTCGTTCACCTTGATGCCGGTCAGCTGGGCAACCTCGTACAGGTTCGGCGTCACCACTGTTGCGACCGGCAGCAGCTCGGCCTTGATCGCACCGACCGCATCGGGCGCCAGCAGTGAATCGCCGTGTTTGGAAACCCCGACCGGATCGACGACGACGGGGACGTCGAGGCCCACAAGTTCCTTAGAGACAAGCGAAACAAGGCCGGACGACGCGAGCATCCCTGTCTTGACCGCGTCGACGCGGATGTCGCTAAGCACCGAATTGAGCTGAGCCTGGACGGCGTCGGCTGGCAACTCCCAGTAGCCCTGGACGCCGAGCGAGTTCTGAGCTGTCACAGCGGTCACCACGCTCATGCCATACACGCCGCAGGCCAGCATCGTCTTCAAATCGGCCTGAATGCCTGCCCCACCGCCGGAATCGGACCCCGCGATCGTCAGCACGCGCGGCACGGTCATGCGTCTATTCTCCCCAATTACTCTGCGGGCATCGAACGCGTGCCCGACCTGATGACCAGGGCGAGCCCGCCCAGCAATAGGAGTGCGGCCGGGATCTGCTCGAGCCGAACGTGCTGATGCAAGAAGAGCGCAGCGATCAGCGTCGCGCCCGGCACTTCGAACAGGATCGACAGGCTCACAATCGTCGCACTCGTCGTCTTGAGCACGCGATTGAAAACCGAATGACCGAGCAGCTGGGCACCGGCAGTCAGCGCGACGATACGAGCCCAATCGGCGCCGCTGTAACCGTGCAGGCTTTGCCGTCCAATCAGGCAGACGACGAGAAGCAACACCGCGGTCACCGAATAGCAGAGCGATGTATAGCTCGTGGTCGACACGGTTCGCCGCACCGCTGCACCTGCGGTCACGTAGCCGGCCGCCAACATGCCGCCGATCAACGCCAACAGGTCGCCGGTCAAGGCGCGCCCCGACACGCGAACGTCGAGCCCGGTCAGCAGGGCGGCCGCGAGCACGGCGATGACGATCCCGACCCATGCCGAGCGGCGGATCATTGCGCCTTGAGTCCGCGCCAGAAGGGCCGCCCAGACAGGTTGAGAGGCAACGAGAGCGGTAGACGATGCGACCGATGTGTAGCGAAGGCTGGGAATCCAGGTCGCGAAGTGCGCGGCGAGGAGCGTTCCCGCAATCACGATCAGCCGCCATTCGCGGCGGCTCAGACCTCGTAGCTCCGACCGGTGCCGGGTCACGGCAACGGACATCATCGCGACCGCACCTAGGCCGTTGCGCCAAAAGGCGAGCGCAAGGGCGGGCGCGGCGGTGGCCACGATCAAGGGTCCGGACGTCGAGACTGCGGTCACGGCGATCGCGATCAGCGTGAGGTCGGTCCTCGATGGCAACGCCAATTCGTGCGCCGGTCCGGGTGTCGCCTCGCCCTCGCGCATTCCGGTCATGATGCCAGCGAAGCGGCAGATTACGAGACCTTTCAAGCGACCGCTCTTTAGTCCAAGGACCGGACCATACTGTCCAGGTGGCACCCGAGGCTCCGGAGTCGACCGACGGACCCGACGCACGTGCGGTCTTTCGGCCGGACTGGAGTCGGCCCGCCGTTCGCCGGGCGAGCATCGGACTCGTCTTCGTCGTCGGCGTGTTCGTCGTGGTTCCTATTGTCGCAATGCTCACCGCGGCGAACTGAGGCAGTAGGGCCCGCTAGCGCTCGCTAGCGCTCGCTAGCCGAAGTGGTCGAATCCGCCTGGGGTGTAAGGCTTTCCGTCGACGGTGACCGCGCTCTCGCCGGTGCCGTCGAGCACCGAACCGATGATCTGCCACCCAGCGGGCAGCTCTGATTCGGGCCCAAACGTCGCTGCCAGCGCATGGTCTTCGCCGCCGCGCAGGATCCAGGTCAGCGGATCAACGCTTAGCGCCGACGCCACTTGGCTCAGCGCGTCTGGAATCGCGAACGCACTCGACTGCAGATCGATGCACACTCCACTCGCGGTTGCGACGTGCCCAAGGTCGGCGACCAGGCCGTCGCTGACGTCAATCATCGACGTCGCGCCGGCCTTCGCCGCCTCGGGGCCGGCTTGATACGGCGGTTGCGGACGCCGGTGCGCGTCGACGACGAGCCGTGGCGACCGGAACCCCCTGCTCAGCGTGGCGAGGCCGGCCGCCGCCCAGCCCAGCCGTCCCGCGAGCGCGACGACGTCGCCCGGTTGCGCACCGGACCTTGTGACGGGCGTCCGGCCTTCCAGGTCACCGAGCGCGGTAACAGCGATCACCAGCACATCACTGCGCACCGTGTCTCCCCCGACGACCCCGGCTCCGACGACGTCGCACTCGTCTCGCAAGCCGTCGGCGAACCGCTCCGCCCAGAAGGCGGCGAGGTCAGCCGGTGCGGCGAGCCCGACCAGCAGCGACGTCGTGACCGCGCCCATAGCGGCCACGTCGGCCAAGTTCTGCGCAGCCGCTTTCCGACCGATGTCGTAGGGCGTCGACCAATCCCGGCGGAAGTGGCGTCCGTCGACGAGCAGGTCTGTGGTCGCAACCACCCTGCCATCCGGGGCGGTCACGACCGCCGCGTCGTCGCCCGGGCCGAGAAGCGTGTGCTGCCCGGTGGGCAGGCGTGCGGTGATCCGATCGATCAGGCCGAACTCCCCGAGCTCACCGATACTGATCTCTCACTCCCAACCCCTTAGTTGCTACGGTGTCACCGACATTGTTGGACATCCTCGGATCGGACCTGCTCGCGCAGCCCGGTCGACCGTCTGGCAGCCCGGCAACGATCTCGGAGGGACGCGCCATGGTGGTGCAGGCCTACATCCTCATCCAGACCGAGGTCGGCAAGGCAGCCTCGGTAGCTCGGGAGATCTCGGGCTTCAAGGGTGTCACGCTCGCCGAAGACGTCACCGGGCCCTACGACGTCATTGTCCGCGCCGAGGCACGCAACATCGACGAGATGGGCCGCATGGTCGTCGCGCAGGTCCAAAGCGTTGACGGGATCACCCGCACGCTGACCTGCCCGGTCGTCCACCTCTAAGCGTCCTGCACCGTCACCGCAGACCTGCTGGTCGCCGCAGGGCGGTCTGAATCAACCTGTCGAGCAACGCCGGGTAGTCGAGACCGCTCGCCGCCCAGACCCGCGGAAAGACCGACGTCGGGGTGAACCCTGGCATCGTGTTGACCTCGTTGACGAGCACTCGCTGTGCCGCAGTGACGAAGAAGTCGACCCTAGCCAGTCCTTCGCACGACAGTGCCTCGAACGCCATGGCAGCGAGACGCCGAATCTGCGCTTCGACATCGGCGGTCAGTGATGCAGGGATCACGATGTCGGTATCGAGATCGAGGTACTTCGCATCGAAGTCATAGAACTCGCGGTCGCGCACGGTGATCTCGGCCGGAAGGCTGACCTCGGGCGGACCGCCGTCGATGCCTTCCATGACACCGACCTCGATCTCGCGGCCTTCAACCATCGCCTCAACGATCACCTTCGGGTCGCTGCGCTGGGCCAGCTCGATCGCGTCCTTGAGTTCGCCGGCATCGTGCACCTTGCTGATACCGATGCTCGAGCCACCCCTGGCCGGCTTGACGAAGACCGGAAATCCCAAGCTGGCGACCGATTCACGCACCGCCGACGGATCGTCCTTCCACTCGCGCGGTCGCACCACCACGTGTGGGATGTCAGGCAGACCGGCGCCCTGCAGTACGAGCTTCATGTAGTGCTTGTCCATGGCAGCCGCTGACGAAAGCACGCCGGCACCGACGTACGGAATGCCCGCGAGCTCAAGCAGACCTTGAATGGTGCCGTCCTCGCCGTAGGGTCCGTGCAGCAGCGGGAACACGACGTCGACGTCGGCAAGGATGCGCGGGACAGCACCCGGTTCGGAGACGACAAGCTCCGGCGCGGTCGGGTCGGCCGCAAGCACTACTGACGCGTCGGACGTTGCAACCTCAGGCAAGTGAGCCCCGTGGATCTGGAATGCCGCCGGATCACCGGACGCCAATACCCAGCGCCCCTCGCGAGTGATGCCGATCGGCACGACGTCGTAGCGCTGCGGATCGAGCGCGGCCAGCACGCTACCGGCGGTTATGCAGGAGATCGAGTGTTCGGTGCTGCGGCCGCCGAAGAGAACCGCGACCCGCACCTTGCCGTCACGATGTTGAGCGGGCTTCAACTCCGGTGCTACCTGGGCCGACTGCGTCGGTGCTGCATGGGCCGACTGCGTCGGTCGAGTCGCTTCCACGACGCCGACCCTACTGCGGATGCCGCTCCGCCTTCGCGGTTCGACCCATCAGCCGCGCGACCCCATCGCCTGGCTGCATCTGCTCGTAAAGGACCGAGACGACGACCTCGATGATGGGCACCTCGATGTCGTGCTTGTGGGCGAGCTCGAGGATCGACTTGCACGACATGACGCCTTCGGCCGTCGTTGTGGTTGCCGCAAGCGCGTCCTCGACGCTCATGCCACGACCCAGGTGCACACCGACACTGTGGTTGCGGGACAGCGGGCTCGAGCAGGTGGCGACGAGGTCGCCCAAGCCGGCCAGACCGGAGAACGTGTGTGGATCAGCTCCGAGGGCAACGCCGAGACGTGCCGTTTCAGCAAGACCACGGGTGATCAACGAAGCCTTCGAGTTATCGCCAAAGCCCATGCCGTCGGCGATCCCGACGGCGAGCGCGATCACGTTCTTGACCGCTCCGGCCAGCTCGCAGCCCACGACGTCGATGTTGGTGTACGGCCTGAAGTAACCGGTCTGGCACGCCAGTTGAAGGTGCTCCGCATTGTCGACGTCCGTGCACGCAACGACCGACGCACCTGGCTGTCGCTGCGCGATCTCCCTCGCCAGGTTCGGACCAGTAACGATCGCGACGCGTTCGGCGGGGACATCAGCAACCTCGCGAATCACCTCGCTCATCCGCTTTGTGGTGCCGAGCTCGACACCCTTGATGAGGCTCACGAGCAGGGCGTCTGCGGGAAGCAGCGGCGTCCAGACTGCGAGGTTCGCGCGCAGAGTCTGTGCCGGGATCGCGAGCACGACGAGGTCGGCATCGACGAGCGCCTCGGCTGGCTCAAGGGTGGCGCGAAGCGCGTCCGGGAGCGCAATGCCGTCTTGGTACCAAGGATTGTGATGATCGCGGTTGATCGACTCGACGATCTCGGGACGCCGGCCACACAGCACCGTTTCGGTACCGGCGTCGGACAAAACCATGCCGAACGCAGTGCCCCACGTGCCGATCCCGAATACGGCGGCTCGAGTCACGCCGCGCTCACCGGCTTGGCTTCGAAGAACGTTGCGGGCGGTGTCTCACCCCGGATGTCGGCGAGCAGTTCTGTCACGCGCGTCATTAGTAGATCGGTGACCTCACGCAGCACGTCAGGAGTCGGCTCGCTGCCCTTGAATCGCGAAAGGTCGAGCGGCTCGCCGGCCAGTACGTACACCGGCTTACGTGGGAACGGATGCGGTCGCTTCGAGCCATAGCGCAGGATCGCCTGCGTCCCCCAGTGAGCGAGTGGGATGACGGGTACGTCGCAGTCCAGCACGAGACGTGCGACCCCGGTCTTGGCGAGCATCGGCCACCCGTTGGGATCACGCGTGCACGTGCCTTCGGGGTAGATGACCACGCACTCACCCGCCACCAACGCGGCTTCGGCGTCGCGCAACGAGTTCACTGCGTCGCGAGTACGGCGATAGACCGGGATCTGGCCGGCGTTGCGCAAGAGCGCCCCCACCACCGGCGCCTTGAACAGTTCCGACTTCGCAAGGAAACTCGGCGTCCGGCGCACGCCGTCATAGATCGCGTGGGACAGCGTGACCGGGTCGACGATCGTCACGTGATTAGCGACGATGAGCACGCCGCCCTCGCGGGGAATGTTCTCGAGGCCGCGCCACGTGGGCTTCGTCGACATCCACAGGAAGGGCTTCGCGAGGGCCGCGCACACGCGAAACCACCGGAGGTGTTCGCCTGACCGCACGCGCTGCTCTCCCATCATCGACAAGTGACACCGGTCGACGGTGTCGCCCTATCAGTGTCCCGTGCAGGCCTCGGCAGTGTCGAGTCGGACCGGCCGGTAGCGTCCGCACTAATGAACACATCAATGCCGGACGGCGGGGCCTGGGTCGTCGTGATACCTGCGAAGCCCCTCGCCACGGCCAAATCAAGACTGGCGGACGCCGCGGGCAACCGCCGCCCAGAACTGGCCCTGGCGATGCTGCTCGACACGATCGAGGCAGCGCTGCGCGCCGCGCAAGTGGTGGCGGTTCTGGTGGTCACGGACGACGACCTGATCCGAGCCGCGACGTCGCAGCTAGGAGCCGTTGTCGTTCCAGATGTGCCCGGCGAGGGCCTGAACGCCGCCTTCCGATATGGCATCGAGGTGGCCGCCATGCAGTACCCAGGCGTCGGCGTGGCGCTGCTCGCAGGCGACCTCCCTGCCCTGCGGACAAGCGAACTAGAAGCGGCCCTTGCCGTTGCCGCAGCGTCGCCTGGCATGGTCGCGGTCGCCGATCGCGAAAACTTAGGGACGACGATGCTCGCGTCGCGTTCAGCTGAACGGTTGCGGCCCGCGTTCGGTGTGGGATCGTTCGCACGACATAGTGCGCTAGGCGCGGTCGCGTTAGAGAACGCCGAACTCAAGGGCCTTACGAGCGACGTAGACGACACAGCCGGGTTGGACGCTGCACTTCGCCTCGGCGTAGGCAAGAGAACGGCCGCTGCCACCGAGCCTTGAAATCGCGGCCGGACATGGCAATGGGCTGAGACCCGTTGGCCGTAGCGGCCAATGTCTTCCGAAGGCCATAAAGCGAAGCAGTCCAAGGAAGACATTGGGTCGCAGGCCAACGGGTCCCAGCCCGTCCTAAAGCGTCAGGCCTTCTTAGCAACCCGCTTAGCAGGAGCCTTCTTAGCCGGGGCCTTCTTGGCTGGTGCGGCCTTCTTAGCCGCAGCCTTCGCCGGTGCGGCCTTCTTCACAGCTGCCCGTGCGGGTGCGGCCTTCTTAGCCGCAGCCTTCGCCGGTGCGGCCTTCTTCACAGCTGCCCGTAGGGGTGCGGCCTTCTTGACCGCAGCCTTCGCCGGTGCGGCCTTGGCAGGTGCGGCCTTGGCCGGTGCAGCCAACTTCACCGTGCCGCTAACGACGCCCTTGAGGTGGGTGCCCGGCCGGAACTTCGGTACCGAGGTCTTCTTGACCTTGACTCGTGCGCCCGTGGCTGGGTTGCGGGCAAGACGTGCAGCCCGCTCGACCTTCTCGAAGATGCCGAAGCCGGTAATGGCGACCTTCTCGCCCTTAGCCACGGTTCTGGTGATGGTGTCGATGACGGCCTCAACCGCATCGCTTGCTGCTTTTTTGTTATCTCCCAGGCGAGTGGAGATGGAGTCGATCAGCTCCGCCTTGTTCACGTGCCCCTCCGAATGATGTTGTCGAGTGCACACCCGACTCGGGGTGAACCTAGGCCCCGCGCGCGCTCAAAACAACGACCGCGACGAAGAATTTCCTTGTGTCGCGGAAAATCCGGGCTAAAACCCGGCTCAAGACCCTTGCGTCACACTGTTGTTGGCACCGTGCGCGGTTTCCATGCGGGCCGATGCGACTCGAATTCGTCGACATCGCCGACGTGACGCAGCGTCAGCCCGATGTCGTCGAGGCCCTCCATGAGCCGCCACCGGGTGTAATCGTCGATCTCGAAAGGCAACACAACGACCCCGTAGCGAACCTCGCGGGAGACAAGATCGACGGTGATCTGCGTCTGCGGATCGGCCTCGATCGCCGCCCAAAGCGCCGCTACGTCGGCTTCGTTGATGAGTACCGTCAGGAGGCCGCCTTTGAGCGAGTTTCCCCTGAAGATGTCGGCAAACCTTGGTGAGATCACCGCCTTGAACCCATAGTTCTGCAGTGCCCACACTGCATGCTCCCGCGATGAGCCGGTCCCGAAGTCAGGTCCTGCGACGAGGACGTCGGCGCCCGCGTACTGCGGCTGATTCAGCACGAAGTCGGGATCCGCCCTCCACGCCGCGAACAAACCGTCCTCGAAGCCGGTTCGGGTAACCCGTTTCAAGTACACGGCCGGAATGATCTGGTCGGTATCGACATTGCTGCGCCGTAGCGGCAAGCCGCGGCCGGTGTGTGTCGTGAATTTTTCCATTGGAGTCTCCCGTACTAGATGCCTGGTGCGGCGAAGATCGATTGAGTCAGTCCAGATCGGACGGCGCGGACAAGTGCCCGGTCACTGCGGTGGCCGCAGCTACGAGTGGCGACACAAGATGCGTGCGGCCGCCCTTGCCCTGCCGTCCTTCGAAGTTTCGGTTCGATGTCGACGCCGAACGCTCGCCGGGGGCGAGTTGATCGGGGTTCATGCCGAGGCACATCGAGCAACCCGCGCTGCGCCACTCCGCCCCAGCCTCACTGAAGATCTTGTCGAGCCCTTCGGATTCCGCTTGCGCCTTGACCGCCATCGAGCCTGGCACCACCAGAACGCGCACAGTGTCGGCCACTTTGCGACCCTTCAGGACAGCGGCCGCGGCGCGTAGGTCTTCGATCCGCCCGTTCGTGCACGACCCGAGAAAGACGGTGTCGACCTTGATGTCACGCAACTTCGTGCCGGCCTGCAGGCCCATGTACTCCAGTGCACGTTCGACGCTGCCGCGCTCGCCTGCGTCGGCGATGGTCGACGGGTCGGGAACGCTGGAACCCAGTGGCGCTCCCTGGCCCGGATTGGTCCCCCACGTGACGAACGGCGTCAACTCTGCGGCGTCGAGCACGACATCGACATCGAACGCTGCATCGTCGTCGGTGACAAGGCTGCGCCAGTGCGCGACAGCGGCGTCCCAGTCATCGCCGCTGGGAGCATGTGGGCGACCCTTCAGGTACGCGAACGTTGTTTCGTCGGGCGCGATCATGCCGGCGCGTGCTCCTGCTTCGATCGACATGTTGCAGACGGTCATGCGCGCTTCCATCGACAATGCGCGGATCGCCTCGCCCCGGTACTCGATGACGTAGCCCTGCCCGCCGCCGGTGCCAATCTTCGCGATCACCGCGAGAATGATGTCCTTGCTCGTCACGCCGTCCGGCAGGGTGCCGTTCACCGTGATCCCCATCGTCTTGGGTCGGTATATCGGCAACGTCTGCGTCGCAAGCACGTGCTCAACTTCGCTGGTGCCGATGCCAAATGCCAGCGCGCCGAACGCGCCGTGTGTCGAGGTGTGCGAGTCGCCGCAGACGATGGTCATGCCGGGCTGGGTAAGACCCAGCTGCGGCCCGATGACATGGACGATGCCCTGCGACGCATCGCCCATCGGGTAAAGCCGAATCCCGAACTCAGCACAGTTGCGTCGCAACGTGTCGACCTGCGTGCGCGACACCGGATCGGCGATCGGCTGATCGATATTCGTGGTCGGCACGTTGTGGTCTTCGGTCGCAATCGTGAGATCGGGACGGCGAACAGATCGCCCGGCGAGTCGCAAGCCGTCGAACGCCTGCGGGCTCGTCACCTCGTGCACGAGATGCATGTCGACGTAGACCAAGTCAGGCTCGCCATCAGCGTGCCGCACCACGTGCTCGTCCCAGACCTTCTCCGCCATCGTCGCGCCCATGAGCTCGCTCCACTCTGTTTCAGGAACCGGCATTTCGCTGAGAACTTGCGTCTCGCATGCTGAGACGGCAGTATCAGTACATGGACGAGTCTAGCGGTGTTGGCGTTTTGGACAAGTCGGTGGCCGTACTTTCGGCTCTCGAAGCCGGCCCCGCCTCCCTGGCCAGCCTTGTCACCCTCACCGGCCTGCCGCGACCGACCGCCCATCGCCTCGCGGTTGCCCTCGAGCGACACCGGCTGGTGGCCCGAGACAGCGAAGGCAGATTCGTGCTCGGCCCACGACTCGGGGAGTTGGCGACCGCGGGCGGTGAGGATCGGCTCATCGCGGTCAGCGGGCCAGTTCTCGCAAAGTTGCGCGACGCGACAGGCGAGAGCACGCAGCTCTACCGCCGGCAGGGCGACATCCGGGTGTGCGTCGCCGCCGCCGAACTTCCGGCCGGTCTTCGCAACACGGTGCCGATCGGCACCCGGCTACCACTGACTGCCGGCTCGGCCGCACAGGTGCTGCTGGCCTGGGAGGATGCCGAACGCCTGCATCGCGGCGTTGCCTCGGCCGTTTTCGGTGCGCAAACGCTGGCACGAGTTCGCCGGCAGGGCTGGGCAGCCAGTGTCGCCGAACGCCAGCCCGGAGTTGCGTCGGTCTCGGCGCCAGTCCGCGCAGCCAACGGTCGGGTCGTCGCGGCCGTTTCGGTCTCAGGACCAATCGAGCGGCTCTCCCGCAACCCTGGCCGGCTGCACGCGCGCGCGGTCGCCGCTGCCGGCGAAGCCATCAGCCGAGCCCTGCTGCGCCCGTGAAATCTGCTCCGCCGTGAACGTCACAGCTAGCTGGACAAGGCCGATCCCAGGGTGATCGACGTCGTTGCGGTCTGACCGCCGCGGAAGTACGTGATGGTGATCGTCGAGTTCGGCACGGCCGCATGCGTGGCAGCGATCAAAGAGTCAGCATCGACGATGGTCCGGTTGCCGAACTTGGTGATGATGTCGTTGACCTGGACGCCCGCCTTCGATGACGGACCGCCGGCGGTGACGCTGACGACCTTGGCGCCGTTCGGCGTGTGCAGGTTGGCGTCCTCGGAGTCCTGAAGGCCGATGCCAAGGACGGCGTGGCTCGCATGGCCGGTCTTCTCGAGTTCGCCGACGACACGCTGTGCTTCGTCGATCGGGATAGAGAACCCAACACCGATGCTGCCGGACTGTGCGCCGGGTCCGCCCTGACCCTGGTCGAGAGTCGCGATCGCGGAGTTGACGCCGACGACGTGCCCGGTCATGTCAACGAGCGGCCCACCCGAGTTGCCCGGGTTAATCGCGGCGTCGGTCTGGATCGCATCGAGCACGGTCGGCGTGGCACCGGCCGTGCCGCCGGTGCCATCGCAACTTTGGGTACATACCGGGCGGTTCAACGAGCTCACGATGCCCGACGTCACCGTGTTGGAGAGCCCCAGCGGTGAGCCGATCGCAATGACCTGTTGCCCGACTGCGAGCGCCGAGTCGGAGCCAAGGCTTGCCGGATGAAGCCCGGTGACTCCCGCCGCCTTGATGACCGCGAGATCTGTCGTTGGATCGCGACCGACGATGCTCGCCTTGACGGTGCGGCCGTCGTTAAGAGTGACCGCGATGACACCAGATGTGGCAGCGCCCTCGACGACGTGATTGTTCGTGAGGATCTCGCCGTCAGGGGTCAAGATGATGCCGGTACCTTCGTCGCCCCCGTCGGTCGTCGTGACGATGATCGAGACCACCGACGGCAGCAGCGTCGCAGCAATCTGAGCAACAGATCCTGCGGGCAGACTCACAACTGCCTGCGGCGCAACTACCGGCTGGGTAGGCGTCGTGACTGCTACTTGAGTCGGGTTCTTTTTCGTCGCAGCGACAACGCCGCCAGCGACTAAGGCGCCCACAAGGGCAGCGATTGCCGCGACTACGAGCAACGAGAGCCATCCGGAACGCCGACCCTCGCGCGTCACCCGCGGATCATTGGCTGGCGTGTTGTAGGGCGGCGGGGTTGGGCTCGTCGGTGCGTAAGTAGGTGGCGTGTAGGTAGGCGCTGTGTGGGTGGGAGCGGAGTAGGCGGGTGGTGTTGCGTACGCGGGCGGCGATCCGAACGCGGATTGGGCGCCGTAGCTCGGCTGCGTTCCGTAGGCCGACGGGGTTCCGTAGCCGGACGACGGGTAGCTCGGCGGCGGCGCGAAGCTTGGGGCGCCGTACGAGGGGGCCGGAGGCTCGGGCACGGTATACACCGGCGGCGGTGTGTAAGTAGGAGCGCCGTTCTCCGGCTTCGCGTAAGGAAACGGGCCGAGGTGCGGGTCGGCGCCGTAGCGCGGAGAGGCAGCCGTGCCGGCGGAATCAGCTACGCCACCTTCAGTTGCCGCAGCATCTGAGGCTGCCGCAGCATCGGACGCCGCCGAGGCGGGAACCGGTGGGGGCTCGGGGGGCT
>Ga0075522_10002613_pt1 | contig 13294 bp, 8 predicted proteins | sample NGEPerA_FD_74796 | JGI IMG/M metagenome (GOLD analysis project Ga0075522, IMG submission 74796) | Arctic peat soil microbial communities from the Barrow Environmental Observatory site, Barrow, Alaska, USA - NGEE PermafrostL2-A | ecosystem: Environmental > Terrestrial > Soil > Wetlands > Peat ... | reverse complement strand
GACCTTCTGCGGCGAATCGCTCGTTTCCAGCACCATCGGCACGCCCATCGCAACCGCCGACGCGGGCATGTTATTCATGTTGTGGCCGGCCGGATACATCGGCAGCGTGCCGTTCATCGATGCGGCGAATACGGTGGTGCAGGCGAATGCAGTCAGGGTGACCAGGCTGGCGCGGGACGGGGTATGCATGGTGATTTCTCCGTTGTGTCCCTTAAGAACCCGAATGCAGCGGTAATCCCGCCATGGCGGCCGACGCGCACGCACTTTTCGTGTCAGCGACTCATTGAATATCGAGGCGGTGGCGGGATTCAGGATGCGATTCGGTTATCCCTTAGTAGCTACGCTCATATCTGAGATCAACAACGGCTTCCGACTGCTCAACCTGCAACCGGAAAGGAAGTGTCGTGATGACTGACCGCAAAACCCAATTCGTCAGAATAACCACCTACAAGCTGGTCCTTGTCGCCGTCTTCGCCGCCCTTTTCCATCCCGCGGCCAACGCCCAGCAAACCTCGCAGCCAGACCCCAATGGCCCTATCCATATGATCAGCAACGCGGAATATCGTCAGATGGTGGCCGACGGGCAACTCAAAGAGTCCAATCCGGTCGTGGCGCTGGAGCAATACGTAGAGCACCTCCTGCTCGACCTGAAAAATCACGCCATCGTGCAGGACTATATCCGCAAGAATCCCGTCGACCCCGCATTCGTCCAACTTCTCGCGGCCGCCCCAAAAAATCCCAATATACGCCCGGACCTCGACGGGAACTATCGCGTCAAAGTCACCAACAACGGCGTCACCCAATCGATCGAGACATTTGGCCAGAGTGTCAAATTCAGCCAGGTGGCGAATTCGCTCGTCACCGCTAACGACCCCGTGCACCAACTGGCGCTCTACACGTCCGCCTATTCCCAGTACGCCAATACTTACACGCAGCTGTGCCAGCCCAACGCGAATCAGGGCCCAGGTGACACCGACATTCCGCCGTCGCCGACGACCATCGTCGTCACCCAAGGCCCGTGTGCAACCCTGGTCATTCCTACCCAGCTGGTTACACCGGCCGCTCTGCAAGGCGCTCCCATCAATCAGATTTATTCGGCCATCGCCAGCCTCGTTTCCTACAGCCCAATCCTTATTCATGCCGTGCCACAGGCATCGGGATCGGGTCCGGTTGCCTGCAGCGCCGAACTCGGCGCGGGCGATGCCGCCGACGTCAATACCAGCGGTTACTTCGGCGACGAAATTAACAGCGTCGGCTACACCCCTTCTTCCACGGGTCTCGTCGCCAACTTTAATTTCCCCAGCAAGAACATGCTGACCTGCATCAAAAACCAAGGCACCCGCGGAACCTGCCACATTTTCGCGGCCACGTCCGCCATCGAAGAACTCATCGCCCGCGACACCGGTGTCTTCGCCAATCTCTCCGAACAGGATTTCATGGAGAATTCCAAGCTCGTCTGGGCCTCCGACTATTACAACGACGGTGGCGACGCTCTCAGCGACCTGCAAACCGCGGCATCCGTCGGATACAAATTCGCGTTCGAGCGGCAGTGGGACTACAACCCGTCCCCGCTCCAGCCCCAGTCGCCGGCCTACGAATACATCAATAGCTGTTTCGGCTACCCCTCGGTCGAACCCGGCTGCTCCCCGACCGCGCCGCAAGCGCCCATGTACTGCACGCTGCGTTCGACCTTCGCAGGCGTTGTCCGGGCCTGCGGCATGAATCCAGTCGTTCAGGCCACGACGTCGCCCTACGCCTCCGCCGGTGGCTCCAGCATCTGGAACATGAACAACAAAGAGCTTTCGGTCGAGTATCTTCTGCTCTCGCTCGCGTTCAACAACGCCGTCATCCTGAGCTTCAACGCCACCAATAATTTCCGGAACACCACCGGCGGCTTCATTCAGTACACCGCCGGCGTCGAAGACGATTCCGTCGGCAGCCACGCCGTCCACATCGTCGGCTACGTCAGCAACGAAGACATCGCCAATAATCCCAACACTGCCTCCCAAACTCCCGCGGCGGGCGGCGGCTATTTCATTATCAAAAATAGCTGGGGCGCCTCCTACGGTGACGCCGGCTACAGCTACATGCCCGTCGACTACCTCAAAGCCAACGCCACCGGCCTTGCGGTGGTGAGCTCCTTCAAAATGGAGTAGCACCAATATTGCGAATCCCGAGCGCTGGAAACCATGCGGCCCGCTAGGCTCAATTCCGGTGAGCTCGTCGTCATGATGCCTGCGCGACAGGAAAGGGCGGCAGCGGTTCGATCGCCACCTCAGTCCGCAACCGCACGTTGAGCGCGTCCAAGATCTTGGCCGCACGCTTGAGCGCGGAATCCGGGTGACCCGCCCGTGCAGGGAGGCAAATGCGCTTATCTAGCTAAATCAATGATTACGCCATATACAAAGAATGCTCATGAATATGCGTTTCCGCGGAAACGTTTACTCACACTGCCGATGTGGCTATCGCCATCAAGATTTCACAGCACGTCTATCCAACGCGTTCTCCGTGCGCTACCGGTTGACGAACTCCCAGACCTTGGAGATCACGACCGAGCCCTCGCCGACCGAGGAAGCGACCCGCTTGACTGATCCTGCGCGAACATCACCCACGGCGAAGACTCCGGGTAGCGAGGTGGAGAAGGGTGAGGGCGGAGAGCTCTCGCTGAAACCGGTGATCACGAAACCGTTTTTGTCAAGATTAACCAGGCCGGAGAGCCACTCGGTGTTAGGCGCGGCGCCCACCATGATGAATAGCGCGCGCGTGTCGACGACGCGGGTCGCGCCGGACTTTCTGTCACGAATGGTCAGCGCCTCGAGATGGTCGGCGCCATTCAAGGCGCTGACCTCGGCACTGTATTCGATTGTGATTCTGGAATCGGCATCAAGCCGACTGGAGAGGTAACTGGACATTGACGCGGCCAGTGACTCGCCGCGGACTATCACGCGCACGCAGCTCGCCGAGCGGCTGAGAAACATCGCGGCTTGCCCTGCGGAGTTACCGCCGCCAATGATGACCGCCTCGGTTCCCTTGCAGTAGCGCGCCTCGATCTCGGTCGCGGCATAGTAAATGCCGGCACCTTCGAAATCGGCAAGCCGGTCGAGCGGCAGGCGGCGGTACTGAACCCCGGTGGCGACTACCACAGCCTTAACACGGACGCGCTGTTCGTTGTCGAATGTAACGCAGAAGCTCCGATCCTCAAGCCGTTCTAGGAACACTGCCCGCCGCGGCATCGCGAAGCGCGTTCCGAACTTCATCGCTTGCATTTCTCCGCGCCAGAGCAAGTCAGCACCGGAAATGCCGGTCGGAAAACCCATATAGTTCTCGATCCGACTCGAGGTTCCGGCTTGGCCGCCGATCGCGATGTCCTCCACAACCAGCGCGCGCAGACCTTCCGCGCCGGCATAAACTGCTGCAGCGACCCCGGCGGGGCCTCCGCCGACAATCAGCACGTCGAATGTCTCGTCGTCCCGGAAGTCGAGATTGAGGCCGAGCAGCCGCGCAACCTTGTCGGGCGTAGGATCGGACAGGACGACGTTGCGCCCGAAGATCACTGCGGGAACGGCCGGAGGGAGTGAGCAGTTGAGGGCGGTCGCTTCCGCTTCAGGGCTTCGCAGTGCCAGCGAGCTGTAGGGGATGCGATTGCGGCTCGCAAATTCGCCGATACGGCGCACATTGCGGTCTTCATCTTCTCCGATCAGCCGCAGGACGCCGTCGCGGTCATCCAGTTGGCGGCGGCGGCGCGCCGAAAATACTGTGATGATGATGTCGGACATTTCCGGAATTTGCGACATCAGCGTCAGCATCGCTTCACGTGGCACCTCGATCACCCGCGTATCTTGAACCGCGCGCATGGGCATCGACCAAGCACCGCCGCTTAGAAACGAGATTTCGCCCATGAATTGCGTGGGACCCAGGGTGGAGGGTAAATGGCGTTCGTCCGTGTAGGGATTGACCACCTCGATCTCGCCTTCCTCGACGTAAACAAAGTGGTCCATCGGTTCGCCGGGTCGCGCGAGGAAAGTACCCGCAGGATACGTGGCAACCTTGCCCGCAGCGCGCAAAGCCTCGACGTGAGCCGGTGCCAGTGGGATCCGCTGCATCTGGCGTAAATCGGCGCCAATCGTTTCCATATTTTCTCGGATCCTACACTAGAGCTAGACTTGGCCAGCAACCCGGTCATCTTGGGCGATAACGCGGGACATTCAAGGCCCAGTCGACTTCTTCAGCTGCAACCTCACGAGTTATTGTAGAGACTCATTCCTAGAAGGGAGACGGGCGAACTATGAAACTGCTTGTGCTTGCCGGCGCCGCGCTGGCTCTGATGGGCGGTGTATCCCATCCCGCGGAGGCGAAAAGCAATGTGATAACGGTTGAGTCCGGCGCGTTGCGCGGCGTGGCACACGACGGCGTTGTGGCGTTCAAGGGCATTCCCTTCGCCGCGCCGCCGATTGGCGATCTGCGATGGCGGCCACCCCAGCCGGTGGCGCACTGGAGGGGCGTGCGATCGGCCGCTCACTATGGGCACGACTGCATGCAGCAACCGGTTCCGGGCGACTCCGCACCGCTGCAAACGCAGCCTGCGGAGAATTGCCTGTTCCTGAATGTCTGGCGGCCGGCGAATGCACCGCGTGGCAAGACGCCGGTGATGGTCTGGATCTATGGGGGCGGTTTCGTAAACGGCGGCTCGTCGCCGGCAATCTATGCGGGAACAGAGTTCGCCAAGCGAGGCATAGTATTTGCGAGCTTCAATTATCGGCTGGGTCGGTTCGGGTTTTTTGCGCATCCGGCCCTAACGAAGGAGAGTCCGAACGGCCTTCTGGGTAACTACGGTTTCATGGACCAGATCGCCGCGCTTAAATGGCTTCAGCGCAATATCGCGGCCTTCGGCGGCGATCCCGGCAAGGTGACCATTTTCGGCGAATCCGCCGGCGGCTTTTCCGTCCACACGCTGATGACCTCGCCCATGAGCCAGGGTCTGTTCGACAAGGCGATCGTCGAGTCTGGTGGCGGGCGTTCGAACATTACACCTGGCCGAAGGCTGACGGGCGGGGCGGCCGGCGGCCCTGCGTCGGGTGAGGCCGTTGGCCTCGCCTTTGCAAAGCGCGTCGGCATCGACGGTGACGGTGCGCAGGCGCTAGCGGCTCTGCGCAGATTGCCCGCCGAGTCGGTCGTCTTTGGGCTCAATATGATGACCATGTTCGACCCGACCTATTCTGGCCCAATGATTGATGGGCGGATCGTGGTCGATGAGCCGGGGGCTGTTTATCGCGCCGGAAATGGGGCGAAGGTCCCACTGATGGTCGGTGCCAACAGTATGGATCTCGGCTTCCCGCAAGGGCGAACGATCGACGAAGTTTTCGCCCCGTTTGGCAAGGATAACCGCGGGCGAGCGCAGGCGGCATACGACCCATCGAATTCCGGCGATGTCCACGCTGTTGGGAATTTGATCGCTAGCGACAGAATGATGGCTGAGCCCGCTCGCTTCGTCGCCAAGACGCTCTCGGCGCAAGGCCAAACAGTTTACGTCTACCGTTTCTCCTACGTCGCCGAGTCGCTACGCCCGAGCTGGCCGGGTGCATTCCACGCTTCGGAGATCCCGTACGTCTTCGACACGGTTGCTGCGAAATACGGTGCCGCTTTGACGGCCGCCGACGCCGCCACGGCAGAGCTGGCAATAGACTATTGGAGTGCTTTCGCGAAGACCGGAAACCCGAATGGCGACAGTCGGCCGATTTGGCCGGTCTATGACACCGCTAAGGACCAGATCTTGGACTTTACCAATTCCGGTGCTGCCGCGAAGCCGGACCCATGGAAGGCTCGACTGGACTTGGCGGAGCACGCTAACGACTTCGAACATCCGTAGAGGTCCGCTGGAAAAAAACCACAGCGACTCATGCGACCCAAAGCGACAAGTTTCATTGATGCCAGAGTAACCGTGGCCTATCAAATCCTCACGTCACTTGGCCGTGCCGGCAACGTTGCGGGCACCTCACTCTCGTCACACGGCGGTTGACAGCGCCGAAACAATCTCTATCCTTCTCCCCGGGCCATCCGCTCCCAACGGCGGACGCTCATCTGTAAGGATGGGAGTACAACTTAATGACAGACATACCGCCGCCGGGCCTGCGACCGGCTGATGCCCGATTTTCATCGGGTCCGACCAAGAAACGTCCCGGGTGGAATCTTGACGCTCTGCAAGGAGCGTTGCTGGGCCGCTCGCACCGTTCCAAACCCGGGAAGGCCAAGCTCAACGAGGCCATTGACCGCACGCGCGCGATACTCGGCGTGCCCGCCGATTTCAAGATCGCCATTGTGCCGGCATCCGACACCGGCGCGGTGGAAATGGCACTGTGGTCGATGCTGGGCGCGCGCGCCGTCGATGTGTTCGCCTGGGAAAGCTTCGGCGAGGAATGGGTCACCGACACGGTCGAGCAGCTAAAGCTCGTCGATTGCCGTACTCATGTCGGCCAACCCTACGGCACGCTCCCGGATCTGTCTCTGGCGCGCGCGACCGCGGACATCGTCTTCACGCAGAACGGCACCACCTCCGGTGCGCGGATTCCTAATTTCGATTGGATCCCGGTCGATCGCCAAGGCATCACCTTCAACGATGCGACCAGCGCCGCCTTTGCCCAGCCAGTCCAGTGGTCCCAATGCGATGTCGTGACCTTCTCCTGGCAAAAAGTCCTGGGCGGGGAGGCCGCGCACGGCATGCTGATTCTGTCGCCCCGTGCGCAAGCTCGTTTGGAAAGCTACACGCCTGCCTGGCCGTTACCCAAGATTTTCCGCATGACCAAAAAAGGCAAACTCGATCAAGCGTTGTTCGAGGGCGCAACCATCAACACACCCTCACTGCTCGCCACGGAGGATTATATCGACGCCCTCAAATGGGCGCACAGTATCGGCGGTCTCGCGGCACTGCACGCGCGGGCGAATGCCAACACCCAGGTGTTGACGGAATGGGTGGCGCGGACCCCCTGGGTGGATTTCCTCGTATCCGATCCCGCGATCCGCAGTAACACCAGCGTGTGCCTCAAGGTAATCGACGAACGCGTGACCTCACTATCGCCGATGGCGCAGGCCGCGTTTGCCAAGAATCTCGCCGCGATCCTCGACAAGGAAGGGGTGGCGCTCGATGCGGCATCGTACCGATCCGCGCCTCCGGGTTTACGCCTATGGTGTGGGGCGACCATCGAGCAAAGCGATCTGCGGTCCCTGACGCCGTGGCTCGACTGGGCATTTGACAGCTGTCTCGCACAATGGGAGGCCGGCGATGAACACCGCACCTAAGGTTCTCATCGCCGATGAGTTGAGCTCCAAAGCCCTCGACATTTTTCGTAGCCGCGGATTGCAGGTAGACGTGCGCGTGGGTCTGAAGAAATCTGAGCTGGTGGGAATCATCGGCGACTACGACGGCCTCGCGGTACGTTCCGCCACCAAGGCGGACAAGGACGTGATTGGCGCCGCGACGCGGCTTAAGGTCATCGGCCGCGCCGGCATCGGTGTCGACAACATCGACATCCCGTCCGCCACGGCTCGCGGCATCGTGGTCATGAACACCCCCTTCGGTAATTCGATCACCACCGCCGAGCACGCCATCGCGCTGCTCTTTGCCGCCGCACGCCAGATCGCCGCGGCGGATGCCTCCACCCAGGGAGGGAAGTGGGAAAAGAACCGCTTCATGGGCATCGAGCTCTATGCCAAGACTTTAGGCCTCATAGGCTGCGGCAATATCGGTGCACTGGTCGCAGAGCGGGCGCTCGCTCTGAAGATGAAAGTGATCGCCTACGATCCCTTCCTCTCGCCCGAGCGCGCAGTCACCCTCGGCGTGGAAAAAGTCGAGTTGGACGATTTGCTGTTGCGCGCCGACGCGATTTCGCTGCACACGCCCCTGACCGACAAGACCAAGAACATCCTGTCCGTGCAGGCACTCGCCAAGACCAAAAGAGGCGTCATCATCGTCAATGCGGCCCGCGGCGGCCTGGTCGATGAGGCGGCCTTGCGCGCGATGCTCGACAGTGGGCATGTGGCCGCCGCCGGTTTCGACGTGTTCGCGACCGAGCCGGCGAAAGAGAGCGCGTTATTCGGCGCACCGAATTTCGTCGCCACCCCTCATCTCGGGGCGAGCACCAACGAGGCGCAAGAAAATGTCGCCCTCCAGGTGGCCGAACAAATATCGGACTACTTGTTGGGCGGCGCCGTCACCAACGCGCTCAACATGCCGTCGATCAGCGCCGAAGAGGCGTCGCGTCTCAAGCCCTTCATCGGGCTCATCGATAAGCTCAGCGCTTTTGCCGGGCAGATTGCCGACGATGGTCTCGAAGGTGTCGAGATCGAGTATGAAGGCGAGGTCTCTCAGCTCAACACAAGACCCCTCACCGCGATTGCGTTGGCATGCATCATGCGACCCCTCATGCCCGACGTGAACCAAGTGTCCGCGCCCGCCGTGCTGAAACAAAAGGGCATTCCACTGACCGAATCCAGACGCGAGACCTCGCCGATCTATGGCTCGTTGATCCGGGTCAAAGTGCTCACCGGCGGCCGCTGGCGGACGCTCGCCGGTGTCGTCAACGCCGGCACGGCGAAGATCGTCGAAGTCAAAGGCGTGTCCCTGGAAGCGGATTTCCATCCCGTGATGCTGCTGATCAACAATTTAGACAAGCCGGGTTTCATCGGTGCCTTGGGCACGATGCTGGGAGAGGCCAACATCAATATCGCGACTTTCCATCTGGGGCGCCAGGCCGCAGAGCAGGACGCCATCGCCATTGTGGGCATCGATCAGATCGTGCCCGACGTCATTCAGCAGCAGCTCCGTGCGCTGCCCCACGTGCGGTACGTGAAAGTACTGAAATTCTAGGGGAGATGCCTCGTGCCTAAAGGCTCTGAATTGCTGATCGCCGCGCTCGAGAACGAGGGCGTTGACCGTATATTCGGCATTCCGGGCGAGGAAAATCTCGATGTCGTCGAAGCCATTCGACAATCGTCGATCCAGCTGATACTGACCCGTCATGAGCAGGCGGCCGCGTTTATGGCTGCCACGTATGGACGCCTCACCGGCAGGCCCGGAGTATGTATCACGACCCTGGGGCCAGGGGCTTTGAATCTGTCCACCGGCGCGGCCTATTCATTGCTCGGAGCCATGCCGATGATCATGATCACCGGTCAAAAGGGCATACTCTCATCGCGGCAAGCACGATTTCAGATCGTCGATATCGTGGCTGCCATGAAACCTCTGACCAAGCTTTCCCGTCAAATCGTCTCACCCCGAATGATTCCCACTTTGGTGCGCGAAGCATTCCGCGTCGCGGCGGAGGAGCGGCCAGGCCCTGTGCATCTCGAACTCCCGGAGGATATAGCGGCGGCAGGGTGCGACGAAATGGCCTTGATTCCCCCGCATGCAGTGGAAATTCCGTTGGCGAACGCCGCTTCGCTCGATCGCGCAGCGCAGATGATCATGCAAGCGCGATATCCGCTGTTGATGCTCGGGGCCGCCGCCTCGCGCCCACGCTCGACCTCGGATCTCGCCCAGTTCGTTCTGCGCACCCGGATTCCGTACTTCACCACGCAAATGGGCAAGGGCACTGTCCCCGGCGGCACCGCGCTTTACATGGGAACCGCGGCGCTCTCGGAGCGAGACTATGTGCATGAAGCCGTCGAACGGGCCGATCTCATCGTCACCATCGGCCATGACACCGTCGAGAAACCCCCATTTATCATGGGTCCTCAAGGGCCCGCCGTCATACACGTCGGATATCAGCCCGCAAACGTCGAACAAGTCTATTTTCCGCAAGCGGAAGTGATCGGTGATTTGGGCCCCTCACTTCAGCTGTTGGCTGATCGAGTCGAACACAAGATCCCCAATGCGTCCGCTCTATTGCCGCTGCGGCAGGAGATCTTGAGCCGAATTGCGGCGCGCGACAGCGAGGATCGCTTTACTCCGCAACGCCTGGTTCACGACGTACGCGAAGTTATGCCCCCGGACGGCATCGTGGCCCTCGACAACGGCATGTATAAAATCTGGTTTGCCCGAAATTACCGTACTCGCATGGCCAATACGCTGCTGCTCGATAACGCTCTCGCCACCATGGGGGCCGGTTTACCGTCGGCCATCGCGGCCGCGATGTTGTACCCCGAGCGCCGCGTGATGGCCGTGTGTGGCGATGGCGGTTTCATGATGAATAGCCAGGAACTGGAGACCGCGGTCCGCCTTAGGCTGAACCTCGTTGTACTGATTATCGAGGATCACGCCTATGGCATGATCCGTTGGAAACAGGCCGTCGACGGTTTCCCGGACTTCGGCATGACGTTCAACAACCCTGACTTTGTAAAATACGCTGAGGCGTACGGCGCGAGAGGCACGCGTGTCGAGGCGATTGGCGACCTACGACCCGTACTCGAAAAGGCCTTCACCGCACAAGGTGTGCACGTCATCGCGGTGCCGATCGATTACTCGGAAAATCAACGAGTGCTGGTCGATGAACTCCGCCAACCTTCGTCGGCGACGTAGATGTGTTTAGCTTCGGCCGCGGAAATTCGCGGGACTACTGGCGACGACGCGCCGTGGGCGCCAACAATGAGGCGCCGGATTGCTTCCATTTAGGGCTCCTAAACGCGGCAATCACTCTATTCGCCCTATGAGAGTCTAATTGTACGGACGCTCCGTCCGTGAAGAATCCGGGGTCGCCGATAATCTCGCCGGCCTCAACCGGATCAATAGTGGCGAAGTCCATGGTCCAGTTTGGGAAGGACCGCTCCTCAATGGGGTCACGGCTAATCGTCATCACCTGAGTGTGCCGTTTGTCGGCCGCTATACGAGCGTATATGCCATCGACGCTATGCGCTTCCCCCTCAAGCACCTGAAGAAACGCTGTTCCGAGATAGAAGAGCGTTCCGGTGATTTGAAGTTTCGCGTTTGCCGGGCGAATCGTCTTGAGCAGTTCCGGAATTTCATGTTCGCTGAAATCGGACGAAACCTGGCTCGCGTAGATCAATTGGATGAGCAACGTCAACGGCTCCCTTCGTCGTTATCGTTTGTACATTACCTTCCAGGCCACTCACCTTTTGTGACGTGGTCGACATTTGTCACTGATCAGCATAAAAGAGCCGGGGATGATGATTAGAGGGCGTCCATCATCGACCGGCCGCGGCAGCATAGAATTGATCGAGATCGGCTTTCATGAGCCGCAACGCATCGGGATCGGCATAGGTCTGATGCCCGGAACGATAGTATTTGATCGTGATATTTTTGCGCAGAGCCGCCGGCAGCAGCATGTGTGAAAGATCGAATTCCGTGCCGAAGAAAGGAGTCGACATGTCGTATAGGCCGTTCAGCGACAACACCAGAAGGCGTGGATTGGCGCCCATGACGGCAGCAAGATCCAGCGCGGTGTCCGGAGTCGTCAGCGGTTCATCGATGCCCGGGGCTTTATGGTGCATGTCCCACTGAGGCTCGATCACCGCGTTGTAAAGAGCTCGGTAGCTCAAGGACGTGGTGAACCCCAGATCGACCGACAGCTGGTTGCGGAAAGCGGCCAGGTACGCGCCGTTGACGCCAGCCGTCGCCGGGTCGTCCGTGGCTGGATCATATTGGCCGCTCGTTCCGGGGTCCGGCCCGCTGAAGCGGGAGTCGAACCGGCCGATCACCAATCCCTGATCGTGAAGCAGCTCTTTGCGAAAACTCTCCATCTCGACGCGCAAATGTACCCGCTTAAGATACTCGACCGGCACCCCGATATAGCCGCTCGTCTGGCGCGCGACTGTGTCCGCTTCCTCCTGTGAGATGCGATCGCCCTTGGCGAGCGCCGCAGCGTAGGGACCGCGGGCGAACGTCCGCACCTGATCCAGGAAGGCGTTCTCGTCGCTGGGCGCGCCCGTCGCCCGGCCGTGGACCCACGCCGCTGCCGCATAGGTGGGAAGTGAATCGATATAGAACTCGTCCATGCCCGGTTGCAGTCGGGCAAAATTCAGCAGCGAGGACTGCAGGATGACGCCGTTGAGGTCGATATCCTGGACGTGCAGCTTATAGGCCAGCGCCGCGGCGCGCGTGGTTCCGTAGGATTCGCCGAACAGGAATTTCGGCGAGTTCCAGCGTTTGTTGATCTCGAGGTAGCGGACGATGGCGCGGCTGAAAGCATCGACGTCGCCGTCCACGCTCCAGAATTGCGAGTACTTGGCGTTGCCGAGGACACGTGAGTAACCCGTGCCGATGGCATCGAGAAAGACCAGATCGGTCTTGTCGAGCAGGGTGCCGCTGTTTGTCTCGAAGGTGTAGGGGGCGGGCGGCGTGGCATGAGGTGTGGCGGTCCGCGCGCGCAGCGGGCCGAAACCGCCGATGTTGAGCCACAGACTGGCCGAACCCGGGCCGCCGTTGAACAGGAAGGTTACGGGCCGTTGGGGTGCGTCCTTGGGCGGCTCGACCGTGTAGGCCACATAGAACATGCTGGCGGTCGGATCGCCGTCATCCGCACGCAATGTCAGGGTACCGGCGGTGGCCTTGTAGCCGATCGACTTGCCGCCGAGCTTGAGGATATGGTCGGAAGTACGCGTGATTTCGGTAACGGCTGGACGCGCGTCTCCGTCGTCGGTCTGTGGTGCGGCGGCGCTCGGCGCGGGCGTCTGCGCGGCCGCAAGCACTTGCGTAGGTACGATTACGATCGGCGATAGAATCGCCATCGCGGCGATCAGCTGGAAGTTCGAGCGCATAGTACCTCTCAACATCTTGGATTCTAGTGAAGCGGTGAAGGTGAAGCGGCGTCGTAGAACCGGTCTAGATCATTCTTCAATGAGAGCCGAGCCGCGGAGTCGAGATAAATCATGTGGCCTGCGCAATAGTAGCCAAACTCGATGTTGTGCCGTAGCGCCTCGGGCAGCAGCATGTGGGCGAGATCGTATTCCGTGGCGAAGAACGGAGTTGACAGATCGTAGTAGCCGTTCAGTGAATAAACCTTGAGGTGCGGATTGGCCTGCATCGCTGCGGCGAGGTCGAGCGCGACATCGACGGTCGTCAACCGGCGGCCGCTCGGCGCCCGGTGATGCCAATCCCAACGATTATCCAGCCCTGCCACCTCGGCACGATAGTCGAGGTCGCTGCTAAACTTGAGATCGCGGCGAACATAGCCTTCGAAGGCGGCGATGAACGCCCCTGAGATGCCGGCCATGGCGGGATCGAAGCTGGGAGCCATTCCTGCGGCGTCGACGAAGACGCCGGCAACTCGGGAATCCAAGCCGCCAATGATCGTTCCGGAACCGCTGAGCAATGTCCTGCGGAAATAGCCGGTTCCGAGCCGCAGAT
>Ga0075522_10002612_pt1 | contig 13300 bp, 11 predicted proteins | sample NGEPerA_FD_74796 | JGI IMG/M metagenome (GOLD analysis project Ga0075522, IMG submission 74796) | Arctic peat soil microbial communities from the Barrow Environmental Observatory site, Barrow, Alaska, USA - NGEE PermafrostL2-A | ecosystem: Environmental > Terrestrial > Soil > Wetlands > Peat ... | reverse complement strand
CGCGGCGATCGCCGCGCGGCTCGACGCGGTGCAGTTCTTTGTCGAGCGCGCCGACATCCGCGCCCTATTGCGCGAGCGCCTCAAGCATTGCCCCGATATCGAGCGCGCGCTCACCCGCCTCAGCCTCGGCCGCGGCGGGCCGCGCGATCTTGCCGCGCTGCGCGACGCGCTCGGCGAGACCGCCTCGCTCAGGCGGATGCTGACCGCGCCCGGCCTGGTGCCGCTGCCGGCGCTGCTGGAGGCGGCCGAAAGGCGCCTCGGCGAACACGGCGCGGCGGTCGACCGCCTCGCCCGCGCGCTCGCCGCCGAATTGCCGCTCTTCGCCCGCGACGGCGGCTTTATCGCGCCCGAATATTCCGCCGAGCTCGACGAATTGCGCGAACTGCGCGACCAGAGCCGGCGCACCGTCGCCGCGCTGCAGGCGCGCTATGCCGAGGAGACCGGCGTCGCGTCGTTGCGCATCCGCCACAACAACGTCATCGGCTATTACATCGAGGTCTCCGCCGCCAATGCCGCCAAGCTCGGCGCCGGTTATATCCACCGCCAGACAATGGCGGGCGCGATGCGCTTCACCACGCCCGATCTGGCCGAGCTCGAAAGCAAGATTGCGAGCGCCGCGGAGCGGGCGCTGGCGCTCGAATTGCGCCTCTTCGAGGATCTCTGCGGCGAAATCATGGCGCGCCGGTTGGAGATCGCCGAGGCGGCGGCGGCGCTCGCCGGCCTCGATCTTTCCGCCGCGCTTGCCGAGCGCGCGCTCGAAAGCCATTGGGTGCGGCCCGAGCCGACCGGCGGCAGCGAGTTCGAGATCATCGGCGGCCGCCACCCGACCGTCGAGGCCGCGCTCGTCGGGACGGGCGCCTTCGTCGCCAACGATTGCCAGCTCGGCGAGGATCGCATATGGCTCGTCACCGGGCCCAACATGGCCGGCAAGAGCACTTTCCTGCGCCAGAACGCGCTGATCGCGATCCTGGCTCAAATGGGCTCCTACGTGCCGGCGACATCGGCGCGGATCGGCGTTGTCGACCGCCTGTTCAGCCGGGTCGGCGCCGCCGACGATCTGGCGCGCGGCCGCTCGACCTTTATGGTCGAGATGGTTGAGACCGCGGCGATCCTCAACCAGGCCGGCCCGAAGAGCTTTGTAATCCTCGACGAGATCGGCCGCGGCACCGCGACCTTCGACGGCCTCTCGATCGCCTGGGCCTGCCTCGAGCATCTGCACGAGGTGAATCGCTGCCGCGCGCTCTTCGCGACCCACTATCACGAGCTGACAACGCTCGCGGCGAAGCTGCCGGCGCTCGTCTGCCACACGATGCGGGTCAAGGAGTGGAAGGGCGACGTCGTCTTCCTGCACGAGGTCGCGCCCGGCACCGCCGACCGCTCCTACGGCATCCACGTCGCCAAGCTCGCCGGCCTCCCCGAGGGTGTCACCACCCGCGCCGAAGAAGTGCTGGAGATCCTCGAAAACGGCGACGAGGCCGGCGCCCTCGCCCGCCTCGCCGACGACCTGCCGCTGTTCCGCGCCATCCAGCACCGCCCGCCGCCGGCCGCCGGCGCTACGGAATCCGCCGCCGAGGCGATGCTGAAAGACATCCATCCCGACGAACTCACCCCGCGCGAGGCGCTGGAAGCGCTGTACCGGCTGAAGGCGGCGCTGCCCGAATAGCGTTACTTCGGCGGTTGCGGGCGGAAATCTTGGTCTGGGAAGGCGGCGCCGCTGACGGTCGGCACCTGGATCACGATCATCGGATGGTCGGCGCTCTGGTGACAGGCGTTGCACGCGGTGGTGAGGTCGGCATAGCCCTTGGTGAAGGCCGCCGCGTCCTTCGCCTTGATCGCCGCGTCGAGCGCGTCCATCGGCTGCTTGACGGTTGATTGGACCGCCTGCGGGATCGCCAGAGCGCCATGCTTCAGCACGAGCTTGCCGACATCGTCGAAGGTCTCCTGCAATTCGCCTAGCTCATAAGCCGCGTAGGCCCAGTTCTGCGCGGCGCCGGCGAGGCCCAGCTTGATGTGGCGCGGCTGCACAAAAGAGGTCATCAGTTCGCCCAACCCGGGGTGGTAGGGCGTGTTGGACAAGAGATCGTCCATATTCACTCCCGGCATTTTCTTTCCGCCCGTGTCGATGCCGGACATCGGCATCTTCTGTTGCGCGGCGGCGGGCAGCCCCAGCCCACCGAGGATGACCATGGCGAGAACCGAACCGGGTAAGCCGGTCATGCCGAAACCTCCTATTCAATGACGACAGCAAGCGCGGCCGTGACCGCCGCGCCGAGGATCACGACCAGCCACGGCGGCAGCTTCCACAGCGCCAGCAGCAGGAACGCGACGATCCCGATGGCGAAATCGCGCGGACCGAGGATCGCGCTGGTCCACACCGGGTTGTAGAGCGCCGCCAGCAGGATGCCGACGACCGCGGCGTTGATCCCGCGCAACGCCGACTGCACCCAACCCAGATGCCGCAGCGTGTCCCAGTAGGGCAGCGCGCCGATCAGCAGCAGAAACGACGGCAGGTAGATCGCGACGAGGCAGAGCACCCCGCCAAGCCAGCCGTTCGGCGGCTGGTTCATCACCGTGCCGAGATAGGCGCTGAAGGTGAAGAGCGGCCCCGGCATCGCCTGGACCGCGCCGTACCCCGCGAGGAAGGTGTCGTTCGACACCCAGCCGGGCGGCACCACCTCGGCCTGCAGCAGCGGCAGCACGACATGCCCACCGCCGAACACCAGCGCGCCGGAGCGGTAGAACGCGTCGAACTCGGCGAGCGCGTGGCTTGGCGCCGCTCTGGGCGCCGCCCTCGACAGCACCGGCAGGCCGGCCATAAGCGCCACGAACAGGACTGCGCAAACCAGCGACCAGCTTTTCGGCAGATGCACCGCCAGCGCCGCATGCGGCGCCGCGTCTGCGCCGCCGGGGAGGAACCGCCAACCGATGAGGCCGCCGGCGGCGATCGCCGCGATCTGCCCGACCGAGGGCGGCAAGGCCAGCGCCAGGATCGCCGCGCCGACCGCGATCGTCGCGCGCTCGCGGTCGGGGCAGAGGCTCCGCGCCATCCCCCAGACGGCGTTGGCGACGACCGCGACCGCGACGATCTTGAGCCCGTGCAGCCAGGCGGCGTCCCGGATGTCGCCGAGCCGCGAGACCCCGTAGCCGAAGGCGATCATCGCCACCGCCGAGGGTGTCGTGAAGCCGAGCCAGGCGGCGAGCCCGCCCGGCAGCCCGGCGCGCAACAGCCCGATCGAGAGGCCGGTCTGGCTGCTCGCCGGGCCGGGCAGAAACTGGCACAGCGCGACGATGTCGGCAAAGGCGCGCTCGTCGAGCCACTTACGGCGCTCGACAAACTCGCTGCGGAAATACCCGAGATGCGCGAGCGGCCCGCCAAACGCGATCAGGCCGAGCCGCAGGAAGATCGGGAAGACTTCGATGAAACCGCTCATGCGGGCGGGCCGCCCGCGCTCCAAAACCGCCATCAGCCGAGCGGCAGCGCCTGCCCGTCCATGTCGTCGTGGTCCATGTGCAGATGGCGCAGCACGGTCGGCGCGATGTCGATCAGCGAGGTCGCCTGCGTCTCCACCCGCCTCCCGAACCCGCCGCCTTCGGCGATCAGGAACGGGCTCTGCTCGTGCCGCCCGAGCCCGCCATGCTGGCCGAAGCCGATCTTGCTTTCGCTGTCGTCGGGATTGCTGACGATCGCGCCGTAGCCGCGCACGCCATGCGGGTTGACCCGGTCGTCGGTCGCCATCGCCACCGCGACTTGCAGCGCCGTGTGGGTCGGCAGCCCGATCGCGGCAAGTTCGGCACCGGCGACGACCCGCCCGGCCCAGTTCTCGCGGCCGAGGTAATCGGCGGTGGCGACGGTCCGGTCCCGCGCCGCCTCGCTGAAGAAGATCGTCGCCGAAATCCCCTGCGGCGCGACGACGACATCGCGCGAATCTGGCGCCGCCTTGATCCCCGCCGCGACCAGCACGCCGGTGACGTCGATCGCCTCCGACACCGTCTCCATCCCGTGGTCGGAACCGGTAAGGAAGAGGATGTCCTCGCCCTGCGGATCGAGCCGCCGCACCGTCTCGAACACCCGGCGCACGCAGTCATCGGCCGCGGCGATCGCCGCGCGGTGCCGCGGCGAGCCGAGCGGCGAATGGTGGCCGGTATAATCGGGTTCGGAGAGCCACATCACCGCCAGCGCCGGCGCGCGCCCCTCGACGATGTCGGCGCAGAACCGCTCGGTCATCGCCCGGTCGCCGGCGATGCCCTTCTGCAAGGCCGCGCTGGCCGGATCATCGATCGGCGTCAGCCCCGGCCCATAGCTGCCCGCCGCATGGTAGACGGTGCCGTGCCCGTCGGGGTCCTGGAAATAGGCCGCGCCCGGCGACACGTTCGAGCACACGATCGCCGCCTCGCCGTGCCAGCGCAGCCGCTCGGCGAGCGTCGGCACGCGCAGGGTGCGGCCGGTCGCGCGCCGCATGCGGTCGCGGAAATCGGGCGCGCCGACATTGCGGCAGACCAGGCCGTCGCCCTCGTCCAATGCCTGGGTGTTGCCGTAGAGCCCGTGCCGCGCCGGCAGGCAGCCGGTGGCGATCGAGGCCGAGCTCGCCCGTGTCGTCGACGGAAAGACGCTCTTATGCGCGGCGAACGCGGTCGCCCGCCCGCCCAGCTCGACGAGGAACGGCGTGTCTCCCGGGCTTATCAGATCGGAGCGCAGGCTGTCGCAGATGACGATGACGACGCGCCTGTCGCCCTTCATGACGGTCTCCCCTAGGCATCGACCCCGTTTAGCGCAAAATCGAAGATGTCGAAATTGCGCAGCCGGGAATTGGCTCTGTTCCGGTAACCGGCGTTGAGCGGGTGCGACAGGAGGAACGGCACAAGCTGCTCGGCGCGCCCGCCATGCGAGCGCAGCCGGTGGCCGGCGAGCGCCGACAGATCGTGCTCGGCCGCGCTCGCGCCCAGCACCGTGTTGGCGTCGCCGGTGACGACGAGATCGGCCTCGCGGTCCCAGGGCAGCTCGTACTCGGCCGCCGCGGCGTCGCGCTCCAGCACCTGGTCGACCCCGGCCATCCCGCGCACCGCCCGCGCCAGCTCGGCCGGCGCGACCCCGCTTTTCGCATAGACCCGCACGAACGAGCCGAGCGCGCCGTGGTGGCGTACGAACGGGTCGGTGATCGGGCAGATTACCCGCACCGCGCCGGCGCCGAATTTCGCGTTCAGCACATCCTCGAGGAAGATCACATGCGGGCTGCCGTCCGGCAGCGCCTTGTCGTTCATGCCGTGGTCGGCGGTGACGCCGACGACGCAGCCGAGCTCGATCAGCCGCGCGATCCGCCGGTCGAGCGCCTGGTGGAAATCGAGCGCCTCCGCCTCGTCCGGCGCGTGGCCGTGCTGCACATAATCCGACAGCGACAAATAGAGCAGCTCGGCGCGGCCCTGCTCGACCAGCCGAATGCCGGCGTCGAGCACGTAGAGCGACAGGTCGGCCGAATACATGTCGGGCTTCGGCCGCCCGACCAGCGCCTCGACCGCCTCGATCCCGTGCTCGGCCAGCGTGCAGCTATCGGCCGCCTCCGACGAAAAGCAGATGCCCCCACGGCCTATGGTCACACCGTGCCCCAGCATGCGGCGCAATTTGTCCTTGGCGGTCACCGCGGCGGTCGCGACCCCGGCTTGCGACATCAGCGCCAAAAGGGTCGGGGTGCGCACCATCGCCGGGTCGGTCATCATCACCTCGGCGCCGCTCGCGCGGTCGAGCGCGAAATTGCCCGAGATGCCGTGCACCGACGGCGAGACCCCGGTGACGATCGAGATGTTGTTGGGGTTGGTGAAGGTCGGCATCGCCGCGTCGGCGAGCCCGTAGAACCCGTGCGCGCGGAACCCGGCGATGGCCGGCAGCACGCCCGCGGCGATCCCGGCTTTCAGATAGGCCGGGTCGCAACCGTCGGCGCAGATCACCGCGGTGGGTCGGGCGGGCCGGCGATAGGAGCGGCCGTTGAGGGCGATCGGTTCCATTGGCGGCCCCTTCACGGCAGGATGGTCTTCCGACTATAGACGGAAACGGCGGCGGCGGCGTGAAGATTACCGACGATCTGAGCCTCGATTGGCGCGATTGGGCTGACCTGACGGCCCCGCTTTTGTACGAGTTGCTGCAATTCCGCCAGGCGGTCTTCGTCGTCGAGCAAGCCTCGCCCTATCCCGACCTCGACGGTCGCGACGCTCGGGCACGCCATTTGCTGCTGCGCCGCGGGAGCGAGCTGATCGGTTGCCTGCGGCTGATCGAACCCGCCCCGCTGGTCCGCATCGGGCGGGTCGCGGTCGGTGCCGGCGCCCGCGGCCGCGGGTTCGCCCGGATGATGCTGGAAGCGGCGCTCCAGCGCGCGGCGGAAATCTACCCCCATCGCGACGTCGCGGTGAGCGCTCAGACCTACCTGGAGCCGTTCTACCAAAGCCTCGGGTTTGTGACCGTATCGGCGGCCTACGACGATTATGGCGTGCCGCATATCGATATGACCGGTCCGGCCAGAGGTATCTGAAGCGTCAAAAACGCGCCGCTCGATCCGCCGATCCATGCCTACAATCGCGCGATGAGCGATCTCGGCGGTGCCTCCGCCCGTCCCGCGCCCCGCCGCAGCTGGTTGATCCTCGGCGGCGCGTTCACCGCGTTCACCATCAGCGCTGGGATGATGCACTCCTACACGGTGTTTCTCGTCGCGTTCGTCGAAGAGTTCGGCTGGAGCCGCGGCGAGACCTCGATCGCCTATGCGGTGTCGCAGCTCGTCAGCGGCGGCACCTCGCCGGTGGTCGGCATGCTGGTCGACCGTCTCGGTCCGCGCCGCCTGCTGCTGATCGGCGGCGGGCTCTTGGTGGCGGGGCTCGCCGGCAGCGCGTTTGTCGTCAGCCTTTGGCAGATCGTCGCGCTCTACGGTGTAGTGATGACGTTCGGCGCCAACTGCCTCGGGCTGGTCGTCTTCGTGCCGATCCTGTCGCGGCATTTCGTGCGGCACCGCGGCATGGCGATCTCGATCGTGCAGTCGGCGAACGGCGCCGCGCGCGCAATCTCGGCGCCGCTGGTGCAGTTGCTGATCTCGGGGATCGGCTGGCGCTCGACCTACCTGGCGGAGGCGGCGTTCATGGCGGCGGCGGTGTTTCCGCTGGCCGCGTGGTTCCGGCGCGCCGACCCGCCGCGCCCGGCGCTGAACGCGGACAGCGCCGAGAGCGCGCCGGCCGGGTCGCTCGCGATCGCCCCGCGCGGCGGCTGGACCCTCGCCGAGGCGATGCGCACGCCGCATTTCTGGCTGCTGTTCGCGGTTTATCTGTTCACCGGCCTCGGCAGCTTTTTCGTCTCGCTGCATCAGCTCGCCTTCGCCATCGACCGCGGCTTCGACAAGCTCTACGCCGCCGAGGTGCTCGGCATGGGGGCGCTGCTCGGGATCGTCGGGACGATCGTCACCGGGACGCTGTCCGACTATGTCGGCCGCGAGGTGTCGGCGATCCTGGCCTACGGGTTTTCGATCGTCGGCGTCATCTGCGCGCTGTTCATCACCGGGCCGGACCAGGGGTGGCTGCTCTGGTTGCACGCGTGTCTCTTCGGTCTGACCTGGGGCGCGCGCGGGCCGGCGATCACCGCCAAGACCGCCGATCTTTTCCCCGGCGCGCAACTCGGCGCGATCCTCGGCGTCATCACCATCGGCAGCGGGCTCGGCGCGGCGCTCGGCTCGTGGGGCGCCGGATTCATCTTCGACCTATCGGGCAGCTACAGGCTCGCCTTCATTCTCTCGATCGTCGCCTATCTGTGCGGCGTCGTCGCGTTCTGGGCGCTGCGCCGGCCGCCGGTGCGTCGGCGGACTTAGCTGCCGCTGGCCAGCGGGCCGCGCGGCTGCGGGCCGGACCGGCTTAGCTGGCGACCAACCCGTCGATCATCCGGACTTGGCCCAGGCGCGTGCGCTCGGGCGGCAGCGTCAGGGTGACCGCCGTGCCGCGGCCGAGCGTGCTCTCGATGGTCATGGCGCCGCCGTGCAGCTCGACCAGCCGGAGCGCCAACGGCAGGCCGAGGCCGGTGCCGCCATAGGGTCGCGCCAGGCTGTTGTCGATCTGGCCGAACGGCTGCAGGGCGCGCGGGATGTCCTCCGCGGCCATGCCGATCCCGGTATCGGCGACAGTGATCTCGATCGCGCCGGAATCGCCAAGCAACGCCGACACCGCGACATCGCCGCCCTTCGGCGTGAACTTGACCGCGTTCGAGACCAGGTTGAGCAGCACCTGCTCGAGGCGCAATTCGTCGGCGCTGACCTCGAGGTCGGTCGCCTGGAAATCGAGGCTGACGCCTGTCGCCGCCGCGCGGTCGCTGACCATGCGGCGGCAGGTGTCGAAGATCGCGCTGATCGAGACCCGGCTGTCCTGCAGCTCGAGCCGCCCGGCCTCGACTTTCGACAAATCCAGCAGGTCGTTGATGATGCGCAGCAGGTGATGGCCGGAGCCGTTGATGTCCTGCGCGTAATCGCGGTAGCGCGCGTCGAGCGGGCCGAACAGCGCCGACGAGATCACTTCGGAAAAGCCGATGATCGCGTTCAGCGGTGTGCGCAGCTCGTGGCTCATATTGGCGAGAAAGCCGGACTTGGCTTGGCTCGCGGCCTCGGCCAGGTCGCGCGCGGTCCGCAGCTCGTGCTCGATCTGCCGCCGCGCCGTGGCGTCGCGCGCGACCGTGAACAGGTACTCGTTGTCGCCGAACTGGAAGTAGCTGATGTTGATGTCGACCGGGATCGTCCGGCCGTCCTTGGTGAGGCGCTGGCCTTCGATGCTCGACGAGCCGGCCTCTTTGTGCCGTTGCCAGCGCTCCGCCCAACTCAGCGGGTCGGTTTGCGAGGCAATGTCGAAGACGGTCAGTTGCAACAGCTCTTCGCGGCTGTAGCCGAGCTGCCGGCAGGTCGCGTCGTTGACGTTGAGGTAGCGTCCGGAAGGGTGGATGAGGCAGATCGCCTCGGACGAGCGGTCCATCGCCGCCTGGGTCAGGCGAAGTTCGTCTTCCGCCGCGCGGCGGACCGCGGCCTCGCGCTGCAGGGTATCGGCGAGCTGGCGAAGCCGCGCGGCCCGCGCCCGGCTGGTGATCAGGTAAAGTGTCAGCAGGACCGTGAGAAGCAGCCCGCTGGCCAGTTCGAAGCGCCCGGCGCCGGCGGTTCTCTCGGCCAACAGCTGCGGCGTCGCGCGCAGGACCAAGGTGCAGTCGCGGCCCGCGAAGGTGAAGGACGATCCCCAATAGGGCTCGACCAGCGCCGCCGTCTCGTCGCCTGGGCCGCCGGTCGCCGCGGCGGTCTGCGCCAGGCGGGTGTAGATCAATCGCTGCCCGCGCGGCGCCGCGTCGTCGATGACGTAAAGATCGAGGCCCGGCGGGGTCGGCTCGAAAGCGCCGATGATGGTGTCGATGGCGTTGCCGAGCGACAACCGGAAGGCGAGGATACCGACGGGCGCGACGCTGAGGTCGCCTTTTGTCGGGGACGGGAAGACCGGCACGTAAAGCAGGCTCGCGTTCGAGCCGTACACCAGCTGCACAGGCGGTGTCGCCATCGTGGCGCCGGTGGCGAGGGTTTGCTGAAGCGCCCGCGATAGCGGCAAATCCAGCCCGAGCGGGACGCGGGCCTGTTCGGGCGCAGCATAGCGGATCGGGTAATAGACCGGCTTTTGCGGCGCAATCGTCAGGCCCGCATCGGAGGTCTTTTCGGTGATGGCGAAGTCGGCGTGGCGCTCGGCGCGGGCGGCGGCCTCGAAGGCGGCGCGGTCGCGGCCGTTGACCCGCGGCGCCCAGGACAGGGCCTCGAAGCCCGATTGCAGCATGCTGCTGGCGAGAAAGACGCTCTTGGCGTAGGCGCGAAACCGGTCGCTGTCGAGGTCCTGATAGGGAAACGCCGCGGCGAAGCCTTCGATCGTGCCTTCGTAGCGGCTCAGAACCTCTTGCAAGTCGCGGGCGCGGGTCTCGGCCTGGACCGAGATGTCGGCCGCTACGCTGTCCTCGGCCGATTTGCGGGCGTGATCGGAGACCGCGAGCGACGCGATGATGCCGAGAATTGCGGCGAGCGCGGCTGGCCAATGCCTGTGAATGCCGATCCAATCCATTAAATGCGGGTCCCGGTGCCCCCCGCCAGGGGCTGTCGCATCAGCATCCCGCGATATTGTTGAATAAGCGTAAAGTAGCTATGCGTTAATCTTGCCGCGCTATCGCTGTCGCCGTGGCGATTGAATGGGCATGGCGATGACGCGAACGGCTTGCATCCCCCCGCGCGATCTCTTTTGGCGCATCCAACGGACGGCGTTGCTGGCCGCCATCGTGATCGCGACCTTCGCCGCCGGGCCTGCCCGCGCCGGTTCGCTCGACGACATCCGCGCCCGCGGCACGCTAATCGTCGGCACCAAGGCCGACTATCAGCCCTTCGGCTTTCGCGATGCTGCCGGGAACATCGTCGGTTTCGAGCCGGATATCGCCGGCGAGGTGGCGAAAGCGCTCGGCGTCCTACCTCAGCTGATGCCGGTGGTCGCCACGACCCGCGTCTCGATGCTGGCCTCGGGCGATCTCGACCTCGTCATCGCGACAATGAACGACACCCCCGAGCGCCGCGAACAGGTCGATTTCGTCGAACCGAGCTACTACGCTTCGGGCGTCAACGTGTTGGCGCCCAAAGCCGCGCATCTGCACGTCTGGCAGCAATTGCGCGGCAAGCCGGTCTGCTCGGTCGAGGGCTCGTTCTACCTGGCCGAGCTGCGGGACCGCTACGAGCCCGATTTGCGCCTCTACCAGGACACCAACGAGGTCTACGCAGCGGTCAAAGCCGGCGAGTGCTTCGCCGCCTACGACGACGCGGCGCTGATCGGCCAGTTGCAGAAGCCCGAATGGCAGGATTACGAGATGCCGCTGCGCTCGATCCTGGTCCAGCCCTGGGGCATGGCGGTCAAGCAAGGCAACACCGAGCTCGCCGCCTTTGTCGGCGATCTGGTCAAGACCTGGCACGCCGGCGGCCATATCGAGGAGCTGGAGAAGACCTGGCGCATCCCGCCCTCGGTCTTTGCCGAGGAAATGCACCGCCGCTACGCCGACGCGAAGTAGGCGCGCGTCAGCCCGGCCTGCGGACCAGCGCCTCGATCGTCCGCCCGAGCCCGGCTTCCTGATTGCGCGCCGAGTTGATCTGCATCTCGAGCAGGCGCTCGCCCATGATCAGGTGCGTGCCGAGGGCGCCCAGCCCGTCGCGCTCCAAGCGCTCGCGGTTGCGGATCGCCGCTGGCAGCGTCTGCGCGGTGGTGTCCTCAAACGACACGATCTCGAAACCCGCCGCCATCAGGTCGGCGCGCATCTCGTCGGGGGTCGCGAGAAAGCTGGTCGCCGCGGTCTCGGCCCACGGCACCGGGTACAAGAATTCGCCGGCGCCGCCCCGGCACAAATTCGACAGCGCCAGCCTGCCGCCCGGCTTCAGCGCGCGGAACGCCTCGCGGTAGAAGCCGCTTTTGTCGGCGATGTTCATGACGACGTTCTGCGAATAGGCGCGGTCGAACGCATCGTCCGGCACCGGCAAAGCGAGCGCGCTGCCATTCTTGATCGTCACCCGGTCGGCGAGGCCGGTGGCGCGGTTGAGCGCTTCCGCCGCGGCGCAGAATTCCGGCGTCAGGTCGATCCCGGTGACGCAAACGCCGCAATGCGCCGCGAACCACCGCGCCGGTCCGCCGATCCCCGAGCCGATATCGAGCAGATGCTCGCCCGGCTGCGGCTGCAAGAGCCCGACGAGTTCCTTGGTCGCGGCGACGCCGCGCCCGTGGAAATGGTCGAGCACCGACAGCGCCGGCGCCGTTCGCCACTCGGAGCGCGGCGAGGATGCGCTCGGCGATCTCGACATTGCCGTAATGGCCCGCGACTTCGCTCTCGATAGCCATGCCCGTTCCCTCGCGCTTAAATGCGGCCGACTATAATTTTACCACGGCGATGCTGCGCGCATCGCCCTCATCGGGGAGAGCGGAGATGGCGGTAAAGGTCGAGCGGTTCCAGCCCGCGGGCATGGATGTCAGGATGCAGGACGGCAAGGCCGCCTATTCGCATGTCGTCACCGTGACCGGACCGGGCAGGCTGGTCTTCATCGCCGGCCAACTCGCCCGCGACCCGAACGGCAACATCGCCGGGCCGGGCGACATGCGCGCCCAATTGGAGCAAACCTTCAAGAACCTCTCCGCCTGCCTCGAAGCCGCCGGCGCCACTTGGGCCGACGTCGTCAAGACCAACACCTACGTTACCGATTACGAGGCCTTCTCGCAGTGCCGCGACGTGCGCATGCGCCATTTCGGCGTCGCCACCCCGACCAGCACGACCATCCAGATCAGCCGCCTCGCCCAGCCCGGAGCGATGGTCGAGATCGAGATGATCGCGGTGGTGGACTGACCAAGTCGGTGCGCTACTTCACCACCTGGTAAAGCCGCTCGTCGTAGAACGCGCCTTCGAACGGCACCAGCTTGGCGCGGAACGCCTTGGTGTGGTCGGCGGCCGCGTGCGCTTCGCGCGCCTTGCGGTCGCTCCAGGCCTCGATCAGATGGAAATGGTTGGGGTGCCCATCCCAGACGAGCGCGTCGAACCGCAGCGCGCCGACTTCCCTGCGGCTGTCCTCGGCGAGCTGCTTGACCATCGCCGCCACCTCGTCCTTGCCCGCCGGGAACACGTCGACATGGGTCAGCACGTAGACCGCGCCGGCGGTCGCCGCGCCGGCCGGCGCGGCGACCGGCCCGGTGACCGGCCCGGTGACCGACAGCGGCACGAACGGGCGCGCATCGAACGGGCTGAGGACCAGCGGCTGCAGCCTGCCGCCGAGCGCCTTCATCGCCGCACCGTGCGCCTCGAACGCCGCCTTGTCGCGCCACCCCTCGACGATCGCGAAGCGGCCCGGCCGGCCTGCCTCGTGCAGCACGGTGAGCTCGGCATTGCCGTCTTCCTTGCGCGTCGCCGCGGCGAATTGGCGGAGCATCCCTGCCGCCTTGCGCGCGCCATCGGGCGACACGTCGAAATAGGTCGCGGCATAGACCGAGGGTGTGGCCGGTTGCTGCGCCCGCGCTGGCTCGATCGCCCCGGCGAGCATCAATGCTCCGCTCATCAGCAACAACGATAACGACCGCATCGCGCCCTCCCTGGCTGGACGACCGTCGAGCGTCCTTCGAGACGCGCTCTGCGAGCGCTCCTCAGAGCCTGACTTGAAATGAATTGGGTGATTTCAGTGAGTTGTGATTCCTTGTTGTTGTCAGACAAACAGGGGGCCACAACATGTGGACTGAAATCACCCGGGCGGAGTATCGGCGC